>Ga0210378_10002050_pt1 | contig 10345 bp, 8 predicted proteins | sample PLM1_60_b1redo_FD_155465 | JGI IMG/M metagenome (GOLD analysis project Ga0210378, IMG submission 155465) | Groundwater sediment microbial communities from an aquifer in East River, Colorado, USA - PLM1_60_b1 redo | ecosystem: Environmental > Terrestrial > Soil > Riparian zone | place: USA: East... | reverse complement strand
CAATCACGGACTGATCCTCTTTCAGCACATCAGCAATAGATTTCGCATTCAATGGCTCATCTGATACGTAGATCAATGCTTCGATTATCGCCTTTCGCTCTCCCATGCTTTGCACGGTAAGCGGCGTTAAATCAGCCCCCTCGTCCTCGGCCCCTCTGAAAGACTCGCGGCTGGCCAGTTCGAGTTCGGCCTCGCCAGCGAGCGAATCAACATCAACCGCCTGTTCTGTGCCTTGCTGTTTTGTCACTTCGTTCACCTTTCCTGTAAGTCTGCCGCGACAGCACCGGAGCTAGCTAGCAACGCGAGCGAGGATCTCCCCAAACGTCTCCCGTTGAAATAACCTGATCTCAGTCGTCCGCACAAGTTCCAGCACTGAAAGAAAAGCCAGCACCAACTCGCGGCGCGAACGTGCCCGCTCAAAAAAAACTCGCAGGTTCAGTTCACCCGCGGACATTACCATGTTCCTCAGCCTCTCAATCATCTCCGCCATCGAAATCTCTTCGCGTTCAATCTCAAGCAGCACCTCATCCTTATGGCGCGCCAAAATCTCCTGAAACACTTTCAGTAGATCGAAGACGCCAACAACAACTTCCGGGTTGTTCTTATCAGTCTCCAACTCCGCGCGCTTGAACACAGCCCGCTCGACTGTTGCCCGCGACCAGAGCATCTGCGCCGCCGCTTTGTATTTCTGATACTCCAGCAACTGATCGACCAGCTCATCGCGCGGATCCGCTTCCTCTTCTGCCGCTGCGAACGGATCGCGGGGCAGAAGCATCTTGGTCTTTAGCTCGATCAACGTCGCGGCCATGACTAAGAAATCCCCCGCCACGGCCATGTCCAGATTCTGCATAAGATGCAAATAGCGCAGGTATTCATCAGTGATGCGAGCGACCGGAATGTCGTAAATGCTAACCTGCTCCTGTCGAATCAGGTGGAGTAGCAAGTCCAGCGGGCCCTCGAATTCACCCATGACGATTTTAAGATCGTCACTGCGACTATCGGCAACAAGCTCCGGCGTTGAACCCGCGACGTTTAAGGTCACGGGCGCGTTCACGTCTTCGCCGGCTGCCGGCTCAATTAATTCAGGCGATTCGTCCATCTATTTGCTACTAGTCACTAGCGCTCGCCCCCACAATTCCCATCGCCGCGTAGACGCTGGCGAGCGTAGGGCTGGCAATCTGCCTTGCTTTCTCCCGACCCTGGCCCAAAATGTTATTCAATTGTTCAGCCCCGATTCCCTTCACCCGCTCCTGAAAGGGCCGCAAAAACTCAACCGTAACATCGGCTAGATCCTGCTTCAACCGGGCGTAACCCTTGCCGGCAAAATGGGATTCAATCTCACCGGTCGCTTGACCGGTTAGCAGTTGGTAGATAGTCAACAGGTTCGTGATCGCTGGACGCGAGTCGTCGAATCTAATCTCGGTTCCAGAGTCAGTCACGGCGCGTTTGAACTTTCGACTGACGGTGTCAGCGTCATCGAGCATCATTACACACCCGTTCGAATCGTCGTCAGATTTGGACATCTTCTTAGTCGGGTCCGAGAGCGACATAATGCGAGCACCAACTTTCGGAATGTAGGGCTCAGGCACGCGAAACGTGTTGCCGTAATCCCGGTTGAATCGTATGGCGAGATCACGGGTGAGTTCAAGATGCTGCCTCTGATCTTCCCCGACGGGTACAAGGTCTGTCTGGTAAAGAAGAATGTCGGAGGCCATCAGGACCGGATAGTCAAACAAGCCGGCACTGACATTTTCACTCTTTCGCGACTTGTCCTTGAATTGCGTCATTCGCTCAAGCTCGGAAACGCGGGCCACACAGTTGAGAATCCAGGTCAACTCAGCGTGTTGGTGAACATCAGATTGGACGAAGATCGTCGAGACGTCGGGATCGATCCCAACGGCCAGATAAATTCGCGTTAGTTCCCTGGTCTTCTCGGCGAGCAGCTTCGGATCTTGTGGGATCGTGACCGCGTGGAGATTGACGATACAGAAGAAGCTTTCGTACTCGTGTTGGAGTGCTACCCAATTGCGCAGCGCGCCTAGATAGTTGCCGAGATGTACGTTGCCGGTGGGCTGAGCGCCGCTAAAGATTCTCTTGGGCATGCTTTCTTAGAGTTTACAAAGCCTGATGATGTCGATGTCCTAAAACTCAGGGGTTCCCAAAATCAGTAAGTACCTCACGACCCTCATCACCGGTCCCATGATCGCACTAAAAAAACCCAAGTACATCAACATCATCAAAATAATAAAGCCAAACTGTTCCATGAAGGCCAACATCGAACGCGCACTATCCGGCAGGAAAGTCTCCAGAATCTTGCTGCCATCCAACGGAGGAAACGGCAGAAGATTAAAGATAGCCAGCGAAAGATTCATTATCAGAAAGTAAAAAAGAAATAAGTTAACCGGCTCTCTAATCGATTCAGGAATAGAGGCGAATCCTCCCGTCAACAGGAGCACTTTGATAATTGAAAACGCGCAGATGGCGATAAAAAGGTTAGCCATTATTCCGGCCGCAGAGACCATAACGTTGGCCAAATCCTTGTTGCGCCAACGAAGAGGATTGACCGGTGTCGGCTTACCCCAGCCAATAAGCGGGATAGCTCCTAACGCTCCTCCAATGTTCCCTAAAATGAAGCCAACGATCGGTATTAGCAGCGTGCCAATCGGGTCTATGTGGGCGTTCGGATTGAGCGTGATGCGGCCCAGCAAACGAGCCGTGTCGTCACCAAACCTGTTTGACATCCAGGCGTGCGCTGCTTCGTGAGCGGAGATCGCAAACAGCAGGACGATCATGTAGATCAGCAGCTGGAGTATCAGTTCTGAGGTCACGTAGTCCTAACCACCGGAGCTATAAGAACGCGTCAAGTTAGCATCCCCCTACTTGACTGTCAAAAAGGTGCTGGAGATTCAAAAGATATGGAAAAACCGAGGCCGGGATAAATTTACAAGACGCCCTTTATTCCCAAAGACAAGCTGTAAACTGAGTCGTTAGAGGCTACAACCATATCGCCACTTGAACTGAACACCAGTCCAACCAGGTTCATGCCGGCGACAGACAATTCCGCATCTCCTTCTGGCGATATCCGCACGATTCCCCGGCGCCCTTTAAGTGAAGCGGCGAGATAGAGATTGCCCTCGTCGTCGAAAGCGAGTCCCTGAGGTCGCCCCAGACCTTTATAGAAGACCGCAACCTCGCCATTCTGATCGATGCGATACACGGAATCGAAGCTGGTTACTGTTGGTCCGGTCACGTAGAGCGCATTCTCCGGGCCGAAAGCAAGGTGGTACGCGGACACGGATGGCTCAAGCTGGACCCACACCTTCTCTTCGCCGATACCGTTAACTTTGTAGATTGTGCCCGTGCGATCGCCAACATACATCGTTCCGGCGCTATCGAAAGCCATTCCTGTCGCAATCCCAAGATTTCTGACAAAGGCTACCGCTTCCCTAAACGGGTTGACGCGGTACACGGTTCCATCCACGCGACTGGTGACGAACATTTGCCCGTCCTTGTCAAATGCGATTGCCGTTGGGTTGGTGATGTCACCGGAGAATTCGCTTACTTCGCCATTGGGTTCGATTCGAAACAGAGATACCGGTAATTGCTCGCCGCGTGAGCCTGAACGCGTTACGAAGAGAGCTCCCTCATCGGGATCAAATGCGGGATTCGTCACCGGGTGAAGGTCTTCCGCAATTCTCTTGCCGGCCACAAACGTCGCCGGGGCGCTTCGCTTACCCGGGCTCTCCAGAATTACCTCCACAGGTCCATTCTGTTTGAGCTCAGGCACGAGAGCCACAACTCGTTGCGGACCCAGCGCTACGAGGTGAGCCTGCTCGGTCCCAAACCAAACCGCACACTTCGCGGGTTCGTTGGTGTCGAAGCTGTCACACTCAATGGTGACTTCGCCGCCCGCAATTCCAGACTTGGGAGATATCCTGATAGTTGGTCCTTGGCTACTCATAACAAAGCAAACCTGCCGCTTAGTGGGCCCGGGGCGTAATCCACTTCAACCACCACCTGGTAAAGGCTTTAAGGTACACAAAGGCTTTTCATAATACGACGCCGTAACAGGCATGTCTAACGCTCGCCCTGCGCCAGATCCTTGCTACTGATGCGCAATAGACCCATGCTTGCATCTCTCCACGCTATGTTATAATCGCCCACGCAAAGCGGCTCCCGTGCGGACTCGATAACTTTGTTAACGAGTGTTTTCCAGAAGCGTGAAGTTCGCAAACCACGAATGGTAATGCTCAAGCGAATAAGCGAAGCGACATCGCAGAGCAACATCAAAGAAGATTTACCGGCGTCCGAAATCCACCGCTCGCACCAATCCAACTGTATCTTCAGCGCTCCGAGGTTTCCTTACACATTTAGCCTTTCTGGGCCGTCGCCCGCGTTGCGTCTATTATTTGTGGTCCAAACCAAGGGGAGGAGCAATTTCGATTAGTAGCGTACTAGGAAACACATTGGGTCTAAAGCCCAATCAGCTGCGCCGCATAGAAAAACTCTACACGCGGCGTATCCCGCCTAACCAGATTCTGACCGCCGAATTTGCCCGGCAGATAGCCGAGCTTTCGCACGAGACACGCAGGCAGATTGGTGTCCTGATAGACCGGAAGGGCCATATCGAATACGTCATGGTCGGCGATAACCGGCGCATCGAGCTGCCTGACTTCAAGCGTATTCGCGTGGCCAAAGGCCGCTTCCGCGGGCTCCGCTGTGTTCATACTCACCTGCGCGGCGAAGACCTAACCCAGGATGACCTGACCGATCTGGCATTGTTGCGCCTCGATCTAATGGCCGCGATCGATGTAGACCCGGAGACGGCTCTTCCGGGCCTCGTGCGCGCAGCTCACTTGCTGCCCATGCATGCCGGTGACCTCCAACACGTCAGCTCGTCCGAGGCATATGCTTTTCTCGAGCCAAAAATCCCGTCGCAGATGGATCTGGATTTTCTTGCGCTGATCAATTCACTCGAGGAAGAAATGGCACGGAATCGGCGCGTCTCCCAGAGAGCGGAGATTAGAGACCGCACGATTCTAGTTAGCGTTGCCACGGGTCCGCTGTCAGATGCTGAGGAATCGATGGCGGAGCTTTCCGAACTCGCGACTTCCGCCGGAGTTGTTGTGCAAGACAAGATTATCCAACGGCGGCAGGCAATCGACCCGCGTACTGTCCTTGGGCGAGGTAAGCTTGATGAACTCCTGATTCGCGCACTTCAGTTGGGTGCAGACATGCTCGTCTTCGATCGAGAACTGGCGCCCGCGCAAGTCAAATCGCTTTCGGAAGCCACTGACTTGAAAATCATCGACCGTTCGCAATTGATCCTCGACATCTTTGCGCAAAGAGCGCAATCACGAGAGGGTAAGATTCAGGTGGAGCTGGCGCAGCTGAAGTATCTATTGCCTCGACTCATCACGGGCCAGGACTCGGCGTTTTCCCGTCTCGCCGGCGGTATTGGCGGAAGGGGCCCCGGCGAAACTAAGCTCGAGACCGATCGCCGCCGAGTGCGCGATCGCATTAATCGTTTGGAAAAGGAGATCGAGGCCCAGCGACAACGGCGCCAGGAGCGACGCAAAGGAAGAATCCGAAATGGACTGCCAATCGTCTCCATAGTTGGCTACACAAATGCGGGTAAGTCGACATTACTTAACACCCTCACTGCCAGCGACGTTCGCGCGGAACAGCGAATGTTTGCGACGCTGGATCCAACATCGCGGCGACTTCGTTTGCCCCGCGAGCAGGAAGTAATCATTAACGACACGGTTGGTTTCATACGGGACCTGCCGCCCGATCTCCTGTCTGCCTTCCGCGCGACGCTGGAAGAAATTAGTGAGAGCAGGCTGCTTGTTCATCTCGTTGATGCCTCAAATCCACGCTTCGCTCAGCAGATCGAATCCGTCGAAAGAATTTTGAGAGAGCTCCAACTTGCGGAGATACCTACTGTCCTGGCCTTGAACAAAGCAGATCTCGTCGAGGCGGATACGATGCAAGCTGTTTTCAGACAGGTTACTCAGGAAGGTGCGAGAGACGCCGTCGTGATATCCGCCACAAATGCTCGCTCGATTGAGCCATTACTCGAGAAGGCAGGCGCTGTCCTGGCGCGCAATCTTACGAGCCGGGTCGCGGAGGAAGAAGATCGCGAAGCCGAGCAACTCTCCCGAATCGCATAAAGAAAATGGGACTTCGTCCGCGTTTTACCACTCCACTGACTCGAGCGCGTGACGCCTTCGCGCGTTACCTGGTGCGCCCGTTTGAAGTGTTCCAACCCCGCACTCGTTTGCTTGTGGGCTTTGCCTTTCTGGTAATCGTCACCACGCTGTTGCTCCTCAGCAGCTACTCGTCCGGCTTTTCAGAGAACTACAAAGAAAGGGACATCGTCAGGAGAACGGTCGTGGCCCCGGCAGACATTACCACGACTGATACTCTCGAAACCGAGAAGAGACGTGCCGCGGCCAGAGAGAGCACCCGTCCTGTTTTTAACTTTGATTCTACTCGGGGCGCCAGTTCCGCTCAGAGCTTTCGGGCCGCCTGGGAAGATCTAAAACACCAGGTCGGGTCAAAAACCGCGGGCAAAAAGCAGGCAACGTGGAGCGGTGAAGGAGGTGCAGCCGTAGCTCGCGCAATTATTGCTCACGGTTTTGATGACGCGGAACTCGAACGGCTGACAACACTGATTCGTGAGATAGGCGATGGTTATATCTATGACGACGGCGACTCGGACCGACTCCGACAGGAGATTGTCCTGGTTGACGTGCGAAACCCCGCCGCCCAAATGATCGTCCCGTCGCCACGCACTCGGATGACCCCGCTTACGGCCACGCGACGCGATCTGGAGTTGCTGGTGTTGAATCTTCGAGGATGGTCGCAGGAAGAGAAAACTGCCATGGTCCAGGCGATGGTGCCTCTTATCCGTCCAAATGTAGTTTTAGACCAAACAGCCACAGCAACTGCGAGAGAATCGGAAGCCAATGATGTTCCTGAGATCGACATTTCGCTCAAACGAAACCAGGTGATAGCTCGCGAGGGAGATACGGTAACCCCCACGATGCTGGCGCAGTTTGCAGCGATTCAGAGCGCCGGTCACAGCGGCAGGCCCTGGCAGTACCTGGTGGGACTGCTGTTCATTGTCTCTGCCATCTATTGGTCGGTCTGGAAGTTCACCGAGCATAGAAGCTCCGGGGCAGTGTTGGCGCTCTCAAAGCGCAGAGCATTTGCGCTAGTTGGTTCGGCTATCGTCGTTGAAACTGCTCTGATGCGGGTAGGCTTTATCTTTGGCGACAGTGTGTCGGCGCGAATGGTCAGCGCACCGTTCAACGACCCGACCATTTGGAATTTTGCAATTCCCTTCGCTGCCGCTGCGCTCCTGGTAGCGATGCTGGTTGATACACAACTGGCCTTTCTCACCGGTATCGTTACTGCTCTTTTTGCGGGGATGCTGGCCCCAAGTGGCATTCAGATTGCGGTTTACGCGATGATTTCATGTTCGGCAGCTATTTACGGAATTGGCCGGTATCGAGAGCGTCAGTCAGTCACACTAGCGGGACTCTTCACTGCGGGTGCCAATGTGGTGATGGCCCTTGCGTTGATCGCCTATGCCGAGCAGCCTTTTAGCCTCAACACTTTCCTGCTCGCAGTCGGCTGCGGTTTCGCGGGCGGCCTTCTGACGGCTATCTTTACCGCTGGTGGCTTGCCGATAAATGAATCGGTCTTCGGCATTCTCACAGACGTCAAGCTACTCGAGCTTTCCAACGCTGATCTACCAGTCCTGGGCCAACTGGCGTTGCGAGCTCCCGGTACAAACCAACACTCGCATGCGGTAGGTCAACTTGCAGAGGATGCTTGTCGAGCAGTGGGAGCTAATCCCCTCCTGGCCCGTATCGGAGCCCTATATCACGATATCGGGAAACTCGCGGCGCCTGAGTATTTTGTAGAAAACCAGCAGGGTGAAAACCCCCACGACCATCTCAGGCCTACACAGAGCGCCAAGATCATCACCAGCCATGTGACATACGGTTCCAGGCTTGCCAAAGAGATTAGCCTGCCAAAACAGATTGCCGACTTTATTCCTCAGCACCACGGAACCCGGACCCTTCATTTTTTCCTGCGCAAAGCCCAGGCACAAGCAAAACCTGGAGAAGCAGTGGACGAGAAAGACTTTCGTTACCCTGGTCCGAAACCTGAATTCAAGGAAGCTGCGATCATGATGCTGGCGGATTCCTGCGAGGCGGCAGCGCGTTCGCTGGCACGTCCTGACCCAGAAAACATTCGCTCTATTGTGGTCAAGATCTTCGATGCCATCGTGAGCGATGGTCAACTTGACGATTGCGATCTGACTCTCCGTGAACTCACAACCATCAGGGAAGCAATGATTAGCGCCTTGACTGCGATTTATCACGCGCGCATCGATTACCCCGGTTTTAATCCGCCGCCGATGAGTGGTCCCTTACCGCCGCTTCCGCAGGCAAACCTCGACAGCGAGGAACGCGGGATTACTTACAGCAAGCTTTCCGAAGTACCGATAAATGAGGCTGGCGAGGTCGAAGACGAAGCGATCACCCGCACAGTGGCCAAACGCTAGCACCAGGTCTTGATGAAGCTGCTGCTCCCATATTTGTTCAGAATTTTCCGTGCAGCTTATGGTAGGTAGTGACGAGATCTTCAGGCAGGACGCGTGTCTCCCCCACCGTCGACATGAAGTTGGAATCGCCAACCCAGCGCGGCAGAATGTGAACATGAATGTGGTCCACAATGCCGGCGCCGGCAGCGGCGCCCAGATTCATTCCAATATTATATCCGGCCGGTTTGTATGCTTCGCGAAGCGCGGTCTGCGAACGTTTTGTTAAATCCATCATCTCGTTGGTCGTGTCTCTCGGCGTGGCCTCGAGATCACTGACGTGCTGGTAGGGAACAATTAGCAAGTGCCCCGGAATGTAGGGATGGATATTGAGCACAACGAAATTGTGCTCGGCTCGATGCAGGACGAAGTTCTTCTCGTCTTGGCTGGGATCACGTTGGATCTCGCAGAAGACGCACCCGTCACCCTTTGAGTCAGCGCTGCTGCCAGCGGCGATGTACTCACTGCGCCAGGGACTCCACAGCCTGTCCAAGTTCAGTTACCTCGAATTTGTGAATCTTACAAGATCGGTGGCTGGCGGGTATCGTCCGGGCTGTTGACTGATGACGCGTCAGAGGATGTGCGAGCCGGGGGCCCATCATCATTGATCAACTCTTTAAGTTCCTTACCCGGCTTGAAATAGGGGACGCGCTTGGCGGGGATATTAACGGGATCTCCGGTCTTGGGATTGCGACCGCGGCGAGCGCCCCGTTCACGCACGCGAAAGCTGCCGAATCCGCGGAGTTCGATCTTCTCGCCTTGATTCAATGTTTCAATGATGCTCTCAAAGACGATTTCCACTAAACGCTCGGCATCTTTTTTCGTAAGTTCCGCCGCTCGCGCAACGTCTTCAACGAGTTCCGCTTTTGTCATGCATCACCTCAGAATTAGGTAAGCTCCCTTGGGCCTGGCGAATAGATTACGAAAGAAAACTTCAAGGTACAGTAACCGAGTGGCGAGGTAATGATCGTCGGTACACTATCAGAAACGATAACCCCCAAGCAAGACTATTACTTCCCGGAGTTACGCCGGTAAGCAACCACCAGCCACAAAAAGCCCCGCCAGACCAGTTTGTAATTTTGATCATGTGCGGGGCAGCGATCATTCGCCGAGTATTGTTCTCTGTTCTGTCACTATTCCTGATCAGGCTCAGTTCTGCCCAGGCCGAAATCAGCTAGCTCCCCGAGGGACGCCATTCCACTTCCCGCCTCCGACGAGTATACCTTGGTATCGACGATCGGCTCATCATCCTTGCCTACCGCTCGCGCGGATAAGCCTATCTTTTTGCTCTCCGCGTCGATTCTGAGAATCTTGAATTCCATTTCTTGACCAAGTTGAACCACGTCCTCGGGTTTTGCCACCCGTTCATCCGAAAGCTCTGAAATATGGCACAGCCCTTCCAGATTGTCGTCCAACTCTACAAACGCGCCGAAGTTTGCAAAGCGAGCGATCTTCCCACGGACCACATCGCCAGGCTTATGTTCATTAACGAATCGCTCCCACGCATTAGGCTCAAGATCCTTGATAGACAGCGACAACCGGCGATTTTCGGTGTCGATGCTGGTAATGATGGCGTCGATCTCCTGTCCTTTTTTCAAAACCTCGCTTGGATGTTTGATGCGTCTGGACCATGAGATGTCGGAAACGTGAACCAGTCCATCAACGCCGTCTTCGATTTCAATGAAGGCGCCGAAGTCTGTAAGGTTGCGCACGCGCCCGTGAACTCGT
>Ga0210378_10002049_pt1 | contig 10347 bp, 13 predicted proteins | sample PLM1_60_b1redo_FD_155465 | JGI IMG/M metagenome (GOLD analysis project Ga0210378, IMG submission 155465) | Groundwater sediment microbial communities from an aquifer in East River, Colorado, USA - PLM1_60_b1 redo | ecosystem: Environmental > Terrestrial > Soil > Riparian zone | place: USA: East... | reverse complement strand
ACCCGGACTCGGCAATGACAGGATGCAGCAGCAACGGAGCCCCGGTGGCGAGAAGTTTGTGAGAGGACTCCTCGTGCTACCGGGGCTCCGTCGCCCATCCGGCGCGACACGCCGAAGATCACCACACCTGTATTGTCAGCGCTCAGCCCAAGCGCCCCAGGCCGCCCAGAGGGCCAGCCTCACCACACCTTTCGATCTTGAAACGACCGTGGGTCCGGATGTACCTTGGAACTGGATACTGGTGAATCCGGACGGAACGCGGCACCTGGCCTTTAACAACGGAAGATGGCTACGAATCTACGCAGATCAGGCGGCGGAGCCCTTGACGGCGGGCGAGGCCATGGCTCTGCGGCCGAGCGACATCGACACGATCATCCGGTGGACCGTGACTTGGTGCATGGGCGGAGGTGATGGCACCAACCGTGCCAACGAGCTGATCGATGAGCTCGCCAGCGGCGCACGGACGTTGGTGGTCTATCTGCTGTCTCAGCGCACCTGATGTCGTTCCACAGACGACGTGCCGCCGGAGCGGTCAGGGGAGCATGACCAACCCACCCCATTATCGTCATCGCGGCACGTGCGGACGTTCGCTGAACGCGACTGCGATGATGTGCCAATGGAGGACCATGCGCGCCGGGTCGTGGCCCCAGTCTTCGAGGCGGTGGCGTGCTACTGGAATCAAGAAGCCACGTTGAGCGACATCCAAGCAGCGGCGGTCACGGCCGCGGAGGCTCTGGACAACGCGAATGCTCGCGTACGTGAGTGCCTTCTCGGCTTCGATCCAGAGTTGGCAACTGCACGCTTTGCGCTTCCAGAGCCGATGACACCACCGGATTCGTGGTCCTGCCCCGCCAAGATGATCGCCAACTTGCAGGTGCGCGGCGGTGAGTGGAGCACCGAGACCCGGGTGATGCTGACCGAGGAGCGGTCCCGGCGAGCGTTCGGCCGCTACTGGTTGCTCATTCGTCCCTTCAGCGGCCTGATTCGTCGGCGGTGGCTGGCCGCCGTCGTCCGCCATGCACGCCGGGCGTGATCGGCCGACGCGGCAGCGCCGACTCAGCTCAGCGGCAAGAGGGTGCAGGCACCCGGGCGAGCTGCGAGACGAGCGGACGGACTGGCGGAAGGACGAGCGGCATGCACGCTTCGATCGTCGAGATGACCCTTCGACTACCGGTCGATGAGGCCTTGGTGGAGGAGTTACGGGCGGACTTCGTGCCCAGGGCATCCCGACACCCGGGTTTCCGCGGATTCCAGTACGTGCTTGGCCAGCCAGGCCACGCTATCGGCATCCTGTGGTACGAGCAGCCCAGCGACCTGGACGGTATTACCGACCTGGTCGGCGGTTGGTTCCGCGACCACATCGCACCGCGGCTGGCCGAACCGGAGACCGTCATGCGCGGCCAGGTCGTCATCGATGCCCGTGAAGGCAGGGAGCCAACCCGGCCGCAGTGAATGGCGAACAGGCTGCGTCGCCGCTGGCATGGTGCAGCCGAGTCGCCGTCCACCCGGGATCCCCCTGGCCGTTGGCATCACCCAGGTCACGTCCATGGGCACAATGCCGCGCTGACGGTCATGTTCGCCTGCGGGATCGTCGGCCACCGCATCGCCCGCGACACTCAGCGAGCCGACGTCGCCGCAGCGGCCTAGTGCCACTGCTGGCGAGCAGTTCGCGGCTATAAGAGGAAGCTTCGCACTTCAGTCGAGAGGGCAGAGTTCGTCGACCACCGCCAAGAGCCATCGTGCACTTTTGGTTTGTCGCGAGTCGAGAGCGGAGCTAATTGCGCCCGAGGAGATGGCGGCGCGCCTGCTCCATGGCGGCTTGGAAGCCGAGTGCGCCCACGTCGACATACGGCAATCGTTTCTGCCGGCACTCTTCGCGTAATCGACGGCTCCGCTGTCGAATCCAGGCTGCCGCTTCGTCGAGTTCCGTGCTCGATGCCTGCGCCTCGTGTTGGGGCTTTGGGCCGCAGTAGGAAGCGAGATCACCAGCGGAAAATGTGCAGTGGCCAAGGAAACATGACCGGACACCTATTCCCCGGATGGCCGCCCCCAGCCGCGCGGGGTACGTCGTCGCCACCTCGAAGCCCTCAACGAGAAACTGCTCGGCTTCCTCGACGCATACCTCCGCCGCTTGCTCGATATGTGGGTACATGAATTCGGCGAGTCGTTCGGCGTCGACGGGGTCCCGGTCGACGGCGTCAAGCCCGGGCAGGACGCGACGCAGCACCGTCCTGACAACGTCGGTCGGTAGCCACGGGATCCCATCAGTTGCCAGCAGCCGCTGAGCCAACGTGGACTTGCCCACCCGGGGCGCACCACCGACGAGGTAGAGGATGCGGCCAGTCATGGCCTATTATGCCGACCGTCCCCGGGGCGGTACGAGCCGGCCGGTCATGGACGACGCCATGGCAGGGATGGCGAACGCCTGACTCGCGGCAGAACAGTGCGGCTGAGCAGGACGGCTTGAAGTAGGACGCACCGTACGGTCCGCATGGCGGACGGACGTTGGGGGCCTGCGCGGACAGTGGATGTCGATCCGCCGGCGGAGCCAGTGAGCACGGCGGTCGCGGTGATCGAGTGGCGGCCGCTCGTGGCTCAGAAGCTCGCGGTGGAGATGCACACGAGACTTGCTGGCGGATGCCAGGCTTGCCGGATCAGTAACGGGTCGTTCGCCGTACCGCGATCACTGACGGGCCTACTTTGACTTCTTCCGCCTACGAATAGCGACGGTGCCCGTCTCGTAATCGAAGACCAGCTCCACGAGGTTTACACCGAACGAGTCGATCGATAAGGTCGATCGCGTGGCCGTTGGGCCTCGCCTGGCGTGTTTTAGCTTGCCTCGCCCATCCCGCTGCCACCATCGCCCCGCGGCATCTCGAAAGCGCAGTAAAGGAAACGGCTCGCGCTTCCGGATCTCAAGGCTTGTCGTCGCCGATATAAGCGAAATAGGATATCTCAACCTGAGCGTTCCCCGCAACCGTCGCTGGTCCACCGTGGGGAGTTTCGAATGGAACTCGGCCTTGGGTGGCAGCTCGGGGATTTCGATCAGCGGGACACCGAAAGCGTGCACTTCGATCGAGTATGCGATGGATTCGCTTCCATTCCGGACACGAAGAAGGCGCTCTCCCTTGCCATCGCCGCACAGCTCGTCGGTCCAGGCGTAGATGTTTGTTGCTTGATCCGCTTCCTTGTCCCTCACGTTTCGACGATACGCGAGCGCTGCAATAAGAATGGACCCACTTGTCAACACTGAGCCGGCCCAAGCGGGAACGGTTCCCCAGTCAAGGCCGCTCCAACTGACAGTCAACTGATGCTCCTTCGAGCCGATAAACCCATCACGTCATGCCAGGCACCTCAACATCGCTTGGCCGCAACCCTCTGTTACAGAGGCCCAATTCATCGAGCTCGTCAATCATCGAGAGATCCTCCATACAGGCAATGCGCCGAAAGAAGGTGGCCGTGACCCAGTACGGCGCTGCACGGGCTGGTCAGACCCGGTCGGCTCGCGGGCTGGGCCGGAGTGGTGTGCCGGATCGCCAACCATGTGCGCGCGGCCTAGCGTCGTCCACCGTCGCTGCGGCGACGTCACGGGCCAGCGCGTACAGCGGCATAGCGGGCGTTTTCAACCTTGGGGAGATCACGCTCAATTGACACCTTTGGGCGTGCTTGGGCTGGGACGCACTGCGTCCTCGCTGCCTTGGACACCCTCAGCCCAACGACAGGCGGAAAGGCGATTGCACGACGTTGCCGTCGAGCCTCGCAGCGTGCACGGTGGGGAGGAGCACGAGCGAAAGGAACCCCATGGCAGAACTGTTGGTGGACTTCATCACCTCGCTCGACGGCTACGCCTCAGCGGAGGGTTGGCCCGGCTACTGGGGCCTGGAGGGACCGGAGTACCTGGGGTGGCTGGACCAGTCGCCGGAACGCGACTACACGACCCTGATGGGCGCGACCACGTACCGACTGATGTTGGACTTCGCGGCCACGTCCGACGACTCCGGCCTCGCGGAGCTGACCGAGATGTCCAAGGTGGTGTTCTCCTCGACCCTGCAGGAGCCGTTGGCGTGGGCCAACACTCGCTTGGTCGACCAGGACCCGGTCGAGGCGGTTCGGTCGATGAAGCAGGACGGCACCCGTTCGTTGCGCACGATCGGCAGCCTCACGCTGTGCCGGTCGTTGCTCGAGGCCGGCCTCGTCGACCGCTTCAGGGTGGTCGTCTTCCCCGTCATCACCGGCAACACTGGACGGGAGCGGATCTACGACGGCTATCCCGACGTCTCCCTCGAGATGGTCGCCAGCCGGACGTTCGACGGCAGGCTCCAGTTGCTCGAGTACGTGCCCACCGTCCTCAACGGTCCGCCCAGCGGCGGTCACCCCGCCGCCTGAACTGCGGCAGGAGTGTACGATCCGCCCGCAAACAGATGTCCGGCGTTAGCCGATCTGAGACTTCGCCGCGCTCGCCGCATGCAATCTGAGACGTCCACTGACGGACGATTTTGAGACGCACCCCGCGGCATGTTCGGATGGCACTGTCGTGGTCGACCGCCGGTGAGCGGCGCTGGGAGCAGATGTCACGCGCGGGACCGAGCTGGCGGTGGGGTCGGAACTGCCAGTGTGTCGTCACGCGGGTCGAGGGGGACGGGTGTCGGTGCTGCCGTTATGGTGTTGGGGTGACCGCCGCGGCCAGCAACCCGTTCCACACCTCGCCGGTGCCGGCCTTACCGCCGGACACCACGCCGGCCGCGATCCGCGACGCGCTCATCGACGAGGAGCGTGCCGAGTTCGAACACGCCTACCAAGAGGCGATGCTGGAGGCTGCACGGACACTGGACCTGACCCGAGTCCTGGACGTGCTGCGGAACTACCATCGCATTGCCTGGCTCACCCAGCGGCAAGGCCCAGCCGCGCACCGGCGGATGCTGGACAAGGCTGCCGAGATCTTGCGTACCGGCCGGAATCCGGACGCCGTGTCGATGGAGACGGTCAGGGCGCTGATCGCCAAGAGGTGCGGCCAGTAGGTGTATCGCGTCATTCCTGACACTGCGGTGCTGGATCAGATCGCCGCGCTGCCCGCCCGAGTACTGCCCCACCTCGCCGAGGCATTCGGCCTGCTCGAACTCGCCCCGCATAGCGGGCGCCCCTACAACGAAGACCTGCCCGACGGACCGATGCGCGAACTGATCTTCGGTGCGAACAGCGAAGCCACCATCACCTACCTGATCGTCGAGCACGCACACGAAGTCCACGTCCTCGTCATTCAGTGGGTCGGCTGAACCACGTGGAGCACCAGCCCGCCGCCCAAACATCCACGAGCTCGATCTCCACCCCGACCACGGCCCACCAATTGACACCGAGCACCAGCACGGTCCGCCCATGGCCAACACCCGGTTGGACCGCACCACTCGCGGCAAGGTCGTGCCGTCACAGCGTGACGGCCAGCACACCAGGTGCGGCAAGATCAACACCAGCACATGCAGGCTCGTCATGCCCGTGTATGGGCGGCACGAACACCGACGGGTTGTCCGGTTCTCGACGGTCATGGGTCCCGCCTGGACCAGCGACGTACGACACGGCCCTCCGGTAGACGGTGGCCGGTGGGCATCGCCGCCGCTCCAGCCGAGCTTAAACGAAAACGTCCGAGTCGCGGCATGACCGTGTGTTGCGGACGGAGGCTTGGGCGCTCGCGGGCGGTGGGCGACCGCAGGGGTGGAATCGGCTGTCCCGTGATTGTGCCGTTCGCTGCTGGCCGTGGGTGCCGTGACTCAGCGCTCGTCCCGCGTTCCACGGTGCACGGGCCACCTGCTGCCGGCCTAGCGAATGAGCGTCGTCTTCGGCCGGATGACGCAGAACTCGTTGCCCTCGGGATCGGCCAGCACGGTCCACGACTCGGCACCAGTCTGGCCGATCTGCACCCGACGCGCGCCCAGCTCGAGAATGCGCTCGATCTCGGCATCCCGACTATCCGGATCGCAGGTCAGATCCAGGTGCAACCGGTTCTTGACCACCTTCCGGTCGGTCACCGGCATGAAACAGATCCCCACCGGCGCGCTCTCCTCGGCCCCGATCACAACCTCCCAGTCTCGCTCCGACAGGATCCGCCAGCCCAACACCTGAGCCCAGAACCTCGCCAGCGCCGACAGATCGTGGGCATCGATCACGATGTGATGCAACGACACAGGCACCCGGCCAGTGTGCCCCGCGGCGCACAGCCCCGGCCGCCGGCAGACCCGGCCAGCCGCCAACCGGACGACCACAGCCAACCCCAGAACACCCGATGACACCGTCATCGGCAAGACCATCACCGAGCCGGACGGCTCGCGCACAGGGTGCGGCATGTGAGGGTGTTGGTCTTGGGGGCGGTGTTGACGACTGGTGATCGGTCAGGTGCCTGCCGTGCTCGGAGTAGCCGAGCTGCGGGATGAGATTGCGCCACACCCGGCAGTCCTGGCCCTAGTGTGGGGTTATGGCAGTCCGAAGCCACTCATGAAGAATGAGCCGGCGCCGGTGGTGAAGCCGAAGACCCGGACGAAGGCGATTACGTTGTCCCACGGCCAGCATGTTCTCGTGGCAAAGGACACGCGGTCCACCGCGGTGCCGCCGAGCATGCTGGCCGCCACGATCGTGGGTGAACCGTTGAAGGTGACGAACAGGTCCTGGTCTCTGGTGGACGGTGCGATCATCGCGTTGCCGGTGCAGATCCACGGCAGGTAGAACACCACGCTGACACCGCGCGGCACGAACAGCGGTGTGGTGAGGCCGTACCAGGTGCCGCCCGCCTCCAGTTGCTCGACACCGACGAACACCTCATCGCGATACTTGCCGGGCAGCTTCTTCCTGGGGACCACGTCGGTCCCCAGCTGCAACGGGCGCCGGGTGCCCTCCGCGACGGTGTCCTGCCAGCGCTGCTGCCAGCCCTCCGGTTCGCCGCCCGGCACGATCGTCAGCTGTGGTTCACCGTCGGCGAAAGCGGCACGGATCAGATCTTCCCGGCCAGTAAGAGCACGTCGAGACACGGCGGATTGATATTGACGTCGCCGTGAACGACTGCCTGCCTAGTTGGATCGCCCAACCGCTCGGCGGCGTCCAAGGCGGTTGGCAAGCGGCGCAGGTGTTCCCGACGGCTCGACCGGCGGCTACCCCGTACGCAGGATCCGCCACGCGGCGTTCGCTTGCGGGGTGTACACGGTCTGCGCCACCACGAACGCGTTCTCGCCCGACTCGTCTTCGCGGAAGAACGCGCCCGGGTCGGTGACGTCCGCCACCTCGGGGTCGGTGACGTCGAAGATGCCGTCCGCGTACACATCCTCGACGAACTTCGCCTGGGCCTCGACGCTGCTCAGGGCGAACCACGAGTCCCCGGCGTCGATGCGTGGCCGCCAGCTGTAGGGCTGGTAACCCGGACTGAAGAGGAGCCTGTCGAGCTGGTGAAACGCCGAGTTCCCGATGTATCGAAAGCCGCCGAACTGGAATTGCCAGGTGTGCACGCACTCGTGGACCAGCGTCTGCTCGCTGTAGGACGGCAGGTAGATCGTGAAGCCCATGGTGAGGGCGCGGCCGGACGTGGTGAGGATGCCGGCCGGGCCCACCACCAGTTCGATGGCGTCGTAGGCCAGCGAGTCCCGGAAGATCGGCCGCAGGATCGCCCGCTCGCGCTCGGTCAAGCGGCGCTTCGCCGGCTGCAGCCGGAGCACCGTCTGGACGAGGTCCACGATCCGGAGCGCGACGAAGATCACTGTCCCGGTTGCCGAGTAGAACGCGTCCTTGACCAGCGCCCACAGGTCGTTCAGCGCCTGCAGGAGGATGTCGGTCCTGCCGAACAGCAGCGCGACCACGCCGACGACGAGGGTGACCACCGTGCACACCGTCCGGTACACCCAGCGCACCACGATCGTGGTGACCCAGAGCGTCACCTTGACCAGGACCACGACCACCCAGCAGAAAAGCTTGTTCAGGCACAGCGTCCACCAGTTGCACGGCTCGTCCCGGCATCTCTGTTGCAGCTGGTCCACCCACTGGTCGACGGGTTGCAGAACCGTCTCCTCGATGCGCTGCGCCTGCTGCTGGCACGACTCCGCCATGACGCACCTACCCCCGCACCCGCGCGTCCAAGGCCGTCTCGAGCCGCCGGCCGGCGGCGACGAAGCGACCGCGCGCCCACCACAACCCGAGGCACTTGCCGATGACGCTGCCCACCACCGCGGCCCCGATCGCCAGCGCCAGGGGCAGGCCTACCAGGTAGACAGACCCCGCCAGACAGGCTCCGATCGCACCAGCGCCGCACCCGCACGCGGTGCCGTACCGCACGGCGCCGGCGTAGAGGCGTCGCGCCTCGTCCCGCGGCAGGGCGTCCAGCCCGTTGAAGGCCCGCCCGCGTAGCTCGAACGAGTCCGGGACGACCGTGTTGGACATGTCATGCAGCGGCTTCGGTTCGTAGCCGGTTGAGCTGCTTGGCCGCCCCCGTAGTGGTGCTCTGCGGTTGACAGAGGAGAGCGTGAGGGGGCCTCCTCAGCTCAGACGCATCACGAGGGGTGTGCCCTGGGGTGTGCGTTCAACATCGAGTGTCACGGAGCTTGAGGAGGTCCCGATGTCGATCGTAGGCGGACTGGACATCCACCGAAGGCAGCTGACCTTCGACTATGTCGACACGGCCAGCGGGGAGTTGAAGCGGGGGCAGGTGGTCCCGGCTGACCGGCGGCATCTGGCGGTGTGGCTGCGCCGCTTCGACGGGGTCACCGATGTGGCGTTCGCGGCGGAGGGGTGCACCGGGTGGCGTTACGTCGTGGAGGAGTTGCAGCGCGCCGGGGTGGTGGCGCATCTGGCCGAGCCGGCCGATACGGCGGCCGCCCGGGGCCGCAAGAAGCGGGCCAAGACGGACCGGTCGGACGCGAAGCTCCTCCGTGAACTGCTCGAGGGCGACCGCGTTCCGGAGTGCTGGATCCCGCCCTGGCAGGTACTGGAGTACCGGGCGTTGCTGGAGCTCTACCACGACCTGCGCCGCGAACACACCGCGTGGGTCCAGCGCATCCACGCGGTCTGTTTCCACCAGGGCGTCGAGGCCCTGGGCGCCGGTGATATCAACACCGAGGACGGCCGGGCACGACTTTCCCACCTCGCCGCCGCCGGGCTCTCCCCGGCCGGGCAGGTCCAGGTCGCTACCAGCCTGCACATGCTGGAGACGCTGGAGACCCACCTCGATGACCTCCGTCGGCGCCTGGTCGGGGTGGCCCGGCATCTACGCGGGGCCAAAGCGCTCACCGACGCCCTCTACGGGGTCGGGCCGATCACCGCGCTGGTGTTGTGCTGCTGGCTGGGCGGGGCACAGCGGTTCAGCTCCTCCCGTAAGGCGGTCCGCTTCGCCGGGCTGGACATCACCGTGTACTCCTCGGCCGGTAAACGCAGCCCCCGGGCACCTGTCCCGGCAAGGGCCCCCGGTGTTGCGCTGGTGCCTGTACGAGGCCGGGAAGACCCACGCCCGCACCACCGCGCCCGGCCACCGCTACTACGCGCAGGTCAAGGAACGCCTCGACGGTAAACGCGCCGCCCTGTCGCAGGCCCGCCGCATCGTCCGGCAGGCCTGCCACCTGCTCACCGCGCTCGGCGACGACGCGTTCACCACGGTGTGAGTCTCCACAGTGGTCACTAACGGTGTCGAGGAGATACGGATCAGGCACGCCACTTGTCCCGATGGGGAAACACCGCGGCCGGCTCCCGCCACGCCCCTGCCAGACCGCGTCCTGCCGAGCAGGAGCTCCTACGCGGACGGCCTCAAAAGACTGAGCGGCCGCATCCCCCCGCAGGCGGGGGACACCCAATCCATCATCATGTCGCCGGGCTCGGAACACCCCTCCAGCCCGCGGGCCTAGGTAAGGCTGGCTGCCTCAACCCGTTCTCTCCCAACACCGACACGTGAGCCCAGGTCAAGATCCACACCGCCACCCACAACAACCGGGAGGAGGGAAACACCTCACACCCCCGCGAGCCTGACCTCGTCAAACCTCCCCACCCCCCGCGGCCAGATCGTCCACGCCCGGACGGTCGCGTCAAGGGCGCCTACGGCGTCGCTACGCGCGCGCGTTCCGCGCCCCTTGACCCGCCCACCCAGGCGAGGTACTCGGCAGCGATCGGGAGCAGGGGAAGAAACCGGGATGCGCCCACATCTCACTGTCGAACCCCGCAGCACAGGTCAAACCACACTCTTGCCGGACGTCCGGTAAGCAGGTAAGGGGCTGTGGTGGTCAAGGGCTTCAAAGACTTCCTGATGCGCGGCAACGTGATCGAGTTGGCGGTCGCCGTGGTCATCGGTGTCGCCTTCACGGCGCTGGTCACCGCGTTCACCCAGAACCTGAT
>Ga0210378_10002047_pt1 | contig 10354 bp, 13 predicted proteins | sample PLM1_60_b1redo_FD_155465 | JGI IMG/M metagenome (GOLD analysis project Ga0210378, IMG submission 155465) | Groundwater sediment microbial communities from an aquifer in East River, Colorado, USA - PLM1_60_b1 redo | ecosystem: Environmental > Terrestrial > Soil > Riparian zone | place: USA: East... | reverse complement strand
CCAACGAGAGGAGCCGCCTACCCAACATCATGCCAACCGGTGGCGGCTTTGTGGGGCTTGTGGGCTACGCCGGCTCCACCAGTACAGGTGGAGAACCCACCTGTAGGTCGCGGTCTCAAGACGGATCCGCCAGCGGGCTCGCAGAGGGTGCACGCGGCCCGCACCGTCTTCGGCATAGAACCGGCGGGGAGCGATGTTGCCGTGTTCGTATCCACCTTGCGCGCCGATCACGAGCGTCTTGGAGGTCTCGGCTGGCAGTTCGAATGGCACTTGGCCCATTAGGTCGGCGAACATCAAGGCTCCGGTGGCAGTCAGCTGCCCCACGGCTTCGATCTTCGCATCCCGGCGCCCACGATTTCGGACGACGATCCGAAGGATCTTAGGAAGAACGCCTCGGCGGCTTTGACCTGGATGCGGGCACGATCCCGCACCACACCGGAGAACAGAACCCAGAAGCCCGCCGCCGTCGAGATGACGCTGGCGTAGATCCCAAGGTAGATCGCCAGGTCAGTCGTCGTTATCGCGTCTGAGAGCACGACCCTCCCCGAACTCCCGCTCCGCGCACTCCGGGCAGTAGATCGCGACCTCGCCGATGTCGGCAAAGAGGAGGCGCCAGACCTCGCCGGGGCGCGGGTGGCGATCGCACTCGGCGCAGGTGACGTCGGCGAGCGTCTCGACCGGCGTCATCCCTCCACTACAACCTCGACCGCTCCGTTGGGATGCGCCTTCACCTTCGCCTTGATCCCCTTCTGCTTGGCGAGCTGGCGGATATCGCCGGCGACGTTCTTCGGATCGCGCAGCCGGTCGACGACCACGATCTGCACGCCCGGGCGCTTTCGCGCCATCGCGAGGACGCTCTCCGCGTGCACGCGGTGCTGCGGCTTCACGGACCCCCCGGTACCGGACCGCCGCTCACAGCTTCTCGCACGCGATGCCGTCCCTGTCGCGATCTAGTCCCCTGTTGTAGCTCATCGCGATGTTGTAGAGCCGCGTGCTTCGCCTGAAATTAGTGACCGGGGTGCCCCTCGTCTTGTCTCTAGCGTGCAGCTTAGGCGCCCAGTTCGTTGCTTCCATGTCGCCTTCTGACAGAAAAGCGACGCCTCAGCCAGGCGTGCGATCCTCGCGCTGAAATGAAAGCTGAGGATGTAGCCGAGATCATGGGCTCTCTGGAGACGGTCGGCATCACGGTCTGGCTTGACGGTGGGTGGGGCGTCGATGCGCTGTTGGCTCACCAGACGCGACCGCACGGCGACCTTGACCTACTCGCCTCCCTCGACGATATGCAGAGGCTTCAGCAGGCCCTCTCCCTGCTCGGTTATCGCCTAATACGCGGCAACGCCTCGATGAGCTTCAAGATGACCGACGCCGCCGGGCGCGAGATCGATGTCCATTCGGTCGCGTTCACCCGGTCCGGTGCTGGCCTCTTCAGGATGGACAATGGCGGCGAGTGGCTGTGTTCGGCTGAGGGCTTCGATGGTGTTGGCCAGGTTTCGGGTTCGCAGGTCCGATGCCTGACGCCGGAGGCGAAGGTACAGCGAGTGTGTCGCAGCGGATACGAGCTTGACCCGACGCACCTCAACGACATAGCTGCGCTGCGCGAGCGGGCCACGTCCCGTCAAGTGGTGTACGACGCTGAGCGCGCCATCCTCGCCTGACGCTCAGGCGGCTGCTTCGATCGCCATCACCTCCTCTGGCTCGTCGACGGGATCGGCGAGCGCTTTCGCGATCGACTCGGCGCTCATGTAGCGGCGGGCGACGGCCCACTCGTCGTGTTGCTCGGCGAGCAGGGCGCCGACGAGGCGGACGATCGAGGTCCGGTCGGGGAAGATGCCGACGACGTCGGTGCGGCGGCGGATCTCTCTGTTCAGTCGCTCGAGCGAGTTGTTCGACCAGAGCTGGCGCCAGTGCTCCTTCGGGAAGCTGGTGAAGGCGAGGATCTCGTGGCCGGCCTCGTCGAGCAGGGCGGCCGCCTCCGGGAAGCGGCCCTCGAGTTGGGCGACGATGCGCGTGTGCTGCTCGTGCACCGAGGCGGCGTCGGGCTGGGCGAAGATGGAGCGCACCATCGTCGCGACGAAGCTCTGCGCGCTCTTGGGGACGCGGGTCAAGAGGTTGCGCAGGAAGTGCGTCCGACAGCGCTGCCAGGCGGCGCCCGGCAGCGTGGCGGCGATCGCATCGACGAGGCCGGGGTGCGCGTCCGAGGTGACGAGGCGGACCCCCGGCGAGGCCGGGGCAGAGCCGGGAAGCGTCCGAGCACGCCGGAAGTTCGACCCCGCGCCCCGGCCATTAGGGTCTATCCCAGGCCCGATAGGCTGACTTCGGGCGTCCGGTCCCAGCCGAGAGACGGAGGACCGAATGTCATTCACCTTCACGCTGGAGCACGAGGACGGCTCGCCCGCCGAGCCGCCGACGTTGGCGTCTGCCGTACCGAACTGGAAGCCCGGCGACACGATCCCGCTCGGCCACGACAGAGCGCTCCGTGTCGTCGCGATCCGACCCGGCCCGAAGCCGGACGGGCACGCCGTGCTCGTGGTCGAGGACGCCTAGCCGACCGCTAGCCTCGGGACATGCCGAACGGCGAGCACGGTAGGAACGACGCGGAGCGCTGGTTCGAGCGCTATCTGGGTGAACACGATTACGAGTACGAGTACGAGCCGGACTTCGACGGCGTTGAGACGCGCCCCGACTTTCTCGCGCGCCGCGCCGCGGTCGAGATGGTGTGCGAGGTCAAGGGCTTCGAGGAGCCGCCCGCGCTGGAGCGGCGCGCAGTAGAGGGGCAGCCGATGATGCTGAGCGACGACGAGGTCTATGGGCCGATGCGGAACGCGGTGAGGGAGGCCGCGCGCCAGCTTCGACCGCTCAGGGAGTCGCAGCTTCCGCTCATCGTCGTGCTCGCAAATCCGCGCGGTTTCTTTGTCGATCTCAAGCTCGACCGCCTGGTCGAGGCGATGTACGGCAACCCCGGGTGGGTGGGGCAGTTCGATGCGGACGAAGGTCGAGTCGAAAACCTCCGATTCGAGCACGGCCGCGACGGGCGTCTCCGCAACGACCACCCGTACATCAGCGCGGTCGGCATCGTCCACGAGCGTGAACTTGCGCGTGAGCACTTCGACAGGTGGTTCGCTGAGTGGAAGGCGGGCCGGGAGCCGCTCCGGGGCGCCGACGTCGAGGCGATGGTGGCCGAGGCTCAGGCTGCGATGGAGGCCTGGGAGGCGTCGGATGAGGCGGCGAACCTGCCGGAAGGGAACGTCCACCTGGTGGAGCTGCTCACTACCGGAAGCCCCGGTGCGGTGCCCGTCCCGGAGAACGTCTTCGACGGCCCGCGCGATCAACGGTTCGACGTAGTGCGCGAAGCTCAATAGCGGAGCGCACGGTGTCGCTTTCCATACGGAAGACGACAGCAGCCGCCAGCTGACCAGACCGCGGCCGGGCGTCTGTCGCTTCGTCGACCAGGCCGTAGCATGCGCCGATGAGCTGGGACGAGGCGTTCTCACATCGGTACGTGGAGTGGTCGGCCGACATGACAGCCGACGTCGCCTTCTACATCGAGCTTGCGCGCAACGCTGACGGGCCACTCATCGAGCTTGCCGTTGGGAACGGGCGCGTCGCCATACCTGTCGCACAGGCGACCGGCCAGAGAGTCGTAGGCATTGACTCTTCGCCAGCGATGCTCGAACAAGCCCGGGTCCGTGCGGCCGAGGCGGGCGTTGAGCTTGACTTGCGAGAGGGGGACATGCGCGACCTCTCCCTCGAGGAAGCCGCGGCCCTGATCTATTGCCCGTTCCGCGCGCTCCTGCACCTGCCAACCTGGGCGGACCGCCGCCGAACCTTCGAGCGTGTCGCAGCGTCGCTTCGGCCAGACGGACGGTTCGCCTGGAACGCGTTCGCCTTCAACCACCAGATCGCGGCGCGCCTGGACGGCGAGCACCAGAGCAAGCCCGTTCCGCACGCGATTCGGTACGCCGTCGGCGATAACCGAATCGACATCACACTCGATGACGGCGCCAAGAGCTCTCTCTGGTGGGCGACAAAGAACGAGTGGCTCGGGCTCCTCGACGTGGCTGGCTTCGAGGTGGAGTCGCTCTACGGCGGCTTCGCTAGCGAGCCGTTCGACGCCGACAGCCAGGAGTATGTGTTCGTCGCTCGCCGCTCAGCTAACTAAACGAGCGGGGTGTCGCCTTTGAGTCAGATCGCGACACGCGCGGTACAGCGCCGTCCTGGAGAAGCGGTTTCGGCCGGGTCGGGGGAGATGGCTGGCAGCCTTACTCGCACGAAACCAAAGGACGCGCAAGACTGTGCCGGTGCAGCCGGAAACGCACTATGCGAGGAGCGGCGACGTCTCGATCGCATATCAGGTTGTGGGCACGGGGCCGTTTGACTTGGTGTGGGTTCGGGGCTTCGTCTCGAATGTCGAACTCGACTGGCAGCACCCCCCATTGGCAACCTTCAATCGCCAACTCGCCTCCTTCTGCCGCTTGATCCGATTCGACAAACGTGGCACCGGCATGTCAGACCGGGTCGGCATCGCCACGCTCGAAACCCGCATGGACGACGTGCGTGCAGTGATGGACGCAGTCGGCTCTCCTCGGGCCGCGCTCTTGGGTTCATCCGAGGGCGGCCCGCTGTCCCTCCTCTTCGCGGCCACGTATCCGGAGCGGACGCGGGCACTCGTCCTCTGGAGCTCGTTCCCTCGCTACACCTGGGCCCCCGATTATCCCTGGGGCATGAGCGAGCAAGAGGCGGAGGACGAGCTCGATGGCCTGGTGAGCAGCTGGAACGAACTCGAGTCGATGGTGAAGCATGTCGAGGCCTTCGCGCCGGGCATGGATAGGCAGGCGAAGCTCTCGCTGGCCGCTGCCTGGCGGCAGAGTGCGAGTCCGCGCGACGTTGAGGCCCTCTGCCGAATGAGCAATGAGATCGACGTGCGGGACGTCCTGCCCGCGATCACTGCACCAACGCTCGTGATGAACCGCGTCGGGGAGCATCCGGTCAACGTCGAGGGTTCCCGCTACCTGGCCGAACATATCTCGGGCGCGCGCCGCGTCGAGTTCCCCGGAGTCGACCACATGATTGCGGTCGGCGATACCGAGCCTCTTCTGAGGGAGATTGAGCGGTTTCTCGCGGCGGCCTGGGAGGCGGACGAGACGCGTGAGCCCGACCGCGTGCTCGCGACCGTTCTCTTTAGCGACATCGTCGGCTCCAGCCAGAAGGCGGCTGTACTCGGCGACCGCGGCTGGCGCGAGCTCTTGGAGCGCCACCACGAGCTCGTTCGTCGCCAACTCGTGCGCTTCCGGGGCAAGGAGGTGGACACTTCGGGGGACGGCTTCTTCGCCTCCTTCGACGGGCCGGCACGCGCGATCGGCTGTGGTTGCGCCATCGCTGAAGCGATGCCCGAGCTCGGACTGGAAGTCCGTGTCGGCCTGCACACGGGCGAGTGCGAGCTGATGGACGGCAAGGTGGCCGGCATCGCCGTGCACACCGGCGCCAGGGTCGCTGCCAATGCCCAGCCCGGCGAGGTGCTCGTCTCGAGCACGGTCAAGGATCTGGTCGCCGGCTCCGGGCTGGCCTTCGAAGACCGCGGCCAGCACGAACTCAAGGGCATCCCCGGCGAGTGGCGCCTGTACGCGCTAGAGCGCTAATCGCAAAAGCAGGCCGGAGCTTGGTGACTCTGTCGCCATCCACCAGAAGAGCGACATGTTGCGCCATTCGCGCTGAGTAGGAGGTAGAGCCCTAACCGAACCTGCTGGATTTGTCGCCTTTGACTCGACACGGCGTCCATGGGGCTCACGCCAATCCCTGACGTAGCCGACGCTCGCGCGCCCCGGACGCCGAGCCTTAGCGAGGAACTCGTCTGCGGGGCCAGTCGTCGTGTACGCATACGTCAACGCATCGACGGCCTTTGATCTCCATCGCTCGAAAGCCCGCCGCCATTCGTTACCCCCCGATTTATCGCCCACTTCGGCTGCGGTCTGCCTCAAATGGACTGCCTCGTCGCGCAGCCGTTTGATCTCGTTTAAGACATCCGTCCTCGGGCGGGCGAGCGACGGTGGGTCACGGCGGGTCGACAAAGGACTAGAGGCGGTCGCTCGCGCTCAGTCTGGTGAGCTTCCCGGTGATCCGCCAATAGATCGAGATCAAGATCGCGACGAACGCAAGCATCGCGCTTGCAAGCTCGATGCGGCCGTTCCGCGCGAGAATCGCTACGACTGTTCCGAGCGCCGCGATCGCGTCGACGATGTCCTTCTCCAGTTCGCGACGCGCGGCTGGAGAAAGTTCGTCGAGGTCATGTAGAGGCTCGTCGACCAAGTCCGGGGCGGTCGACGTCTCCGCGAGGCGGACGGCGTCTTTGACCGCCTGCCCCGCCATGGGCGCGACGTCGGCTGCCGCGACGGTTGGGAGATCCTTCAGCGCCTCGGCAATCTGACGGCGGAAGGTCGGCTGAAGATCAAGCGAGCGGAGCGCCTCGGCGAGACGCGGCCGAACGAGTGACGCCACCTGAACGCTCTCAAAGGCCTCCGAGATCCGTTTCGCGTTTGGCGCGTTGACGTCCTTCAGCGCCTCCGCGAGGCGTTCCGACGTGAGCCGAGCGGTGTGCGAGCTACTGATCGAATCCAGCATGTTCGCTGCCTCGCGCGCCGCGGAGAAGTTGATGAGTTGTGTCGTCTTGAAGCCGAGCATCGTGTTAGCGACCGACTTCACAACGCCAGCGTCGACCGCGGCTGAAAAGACACGCGCGGCGTCCCGCGCGAGCCTCGCCATACTCGGATCTAGAGTCACAAGCTCGCGCGCCTTCTCGTCCCCCGCTAGCCGTTCGAGATCTGAAGCCTTCACAGCTTTGAGGGTAGACAACCCGTCGGTTGAGCGATGGGTGCCGTGCCGATGGGCAAGCGGTCGGCCGTAATGTGGCGGCCACATCGGGCTATCGCGTCGTGTGGGGGGCTTGGGCGTAGTTGCTGCGCGGTTTGAGCGGAGTCTGGGTCGGTCCGTTCGCCTAGTCCGATCTGGCAAGAACGGGCTGTTTGGGACGTGTCGCGGTTCGGCTCTTCCGCGACAGCAAACCGGCGATGCTGGCGACAGCGCTTCAGCAAAGCCTTGAAGCAGCGTCTTCACAATCAGCGATCCGGTCGACGCCCGCAAGACGCGCCGACGATGCGTCTGCCGGCGCCGGCGGCACGCTCGACGAAATATCGCATCCGGTCTGACGGCACCCTCGACAAGATCGGCGTCGTCACCGGCCTGCCCGTCGGCCCGGAAGGCATCGCCGCCAACTGACGACTCTTGAGGGAAGGGCCCGCTCACGCGCGGGCCCTTCCCTCTACCGGGTGGGCCTTGACCGGGCTTCAGACCCTGGTCAGAGTGGCGGATGCGGCCGGCGTCGCGACGTGATCACGAAAACGAATCCGAGGGTGCGGCGCCGTGGTTGGACGCAGTCGCCAGAGAAAGGACGATCATCATGGCCCAGCCCGGCCTGAACCCGGACGGTAGCCCGACCAAGGCGCTCGACGACCGCCGCAAGCGAAAGATCCGCGAGCGGGCGGACGGCGGTCAGATCACGCCCCACTTCCACCTGAACGAGTTCCACACCCACGACGCCCGGGGTTCCGCCGTGCCGGTGAAGTCGTGGCCCGCGATCATTCGGCTCTGCGAGGACTACCTCGAGCCCATGCGCGCGAAGTTCGGGGTGTGCACGGTGCTCTCCGGCTACCGTCATCGCGCGTACAACAGCATGCTCCCGGGCACCGCTCTCAACAGCCAGCACATCTACGACGAGACGCCCGCCTCGGTCGCCGCAGATACACGCTACGAGCGTAACGGCCCACAGGAGTGGGTGGCTCAGGCGCGGAGGCTGCGTACCCGGCTCGGGAACAAGGGAGGGATCGGCCGGTACGACCGCGACGGGTTCGTTCACATCGACAACCGCTCATCCTCCGCCGACTGGCACCCGAACTAGCGCCATCGTCACCCCGCGAGCGGGACGTCGGCGAGGCCCCAGTTGCGGAGGACGAAGAGCTCTCCGTGCACCGTGCCGGCGCCGGTTGCGATTGCGAGCTTGCGGGAGCGGACGTCCTCCCGGAACTGGGGCAGCGACTTCTTCGCGACGGCGTTGCCGATGATCACCCGGCGCTCCTGCTCGCGCTCGATCGGATGCTGCGCCAACTGCCTCTTAATCTCCTCGCGCGCAGCGGTGGAGACGCCGCCGTTCTGCACGTGTATGTCGAAGGCGAGGGCGAGGCCGAGCTCGGTCTTCAGGCGCAGGCCGCGCGCCGTCCGCTTGGCCGGACGGAAGTAGTCACGGTCGGCGAGCTCGAGCTGAAGCGCCTGCACAGCCGGCAGCTCGCCGAATCTACGGAAGGCGGAGCGCCACGGCTCGGCCAGCCGCACTTTGTTGGCCCCGAGACTGATCGCGTTCGCGAACGCGATCTGCCGCGTCTTCGGACCACGCAGGATCTCGAGCAGCTGGTCCTAACCGCCGTCTTCTGCTTGTCGGAGCCCGACAACGCGACAAAGCGACAACGTGGAGCCACGCGGCTCGCTGGAGCCTGATGCCTAGGGGGATCGCGGCCCGATACATCACCTTCGCGACACCGACAACCGAGCCGACAAGCGGCCGCGAAAAGCGGGCGCTTCGGGCGTCGGCGATCAGCGAGGTGACAAAGCGGTCCATCCGATGGTGCGTTACTGGTGCGCTAATGCGAGGGCGGAGAGTCCAGTACGTGGCTTGCGTACGGGCGGTCCTTGTCGCGCTTCCGCCAAAGGGGCGACATCGCGCGCCGGATCGAAACCGGGCGGGTATTTTCTACAACCCGCGCTAGCGGCTTCACGTTGGCGCATCTCTTGGCGCACGCTCGGGAGGCCTCAATCCCGCAACTGGTGCGGGCTCACGCTCTCCGACTGGCGCACTGGCGCACTGGCGTGCGGCGCCAGTAAGAGCGCGTCGGCCGGAAGAGCCGGTGCCAGTTGTTAAGCGCGCTTAGGCGCTCGGCTCGCCGCGAGAACGGCGGCTCTCAGCGGGCCCTCCGGAAATGATTCGAGGGTCGGAGGTCCTCCGCCTTCCAGGATGCGAAGCCACGGGTTCAGCAACGCTTGATACGAGTCTGCGGCACGTCTTAGAATCAGAGACGAAAGAACCCACATGCGCCCGAGAACTCCTGTGGCCGGGTGCTCGAGTGGAGTTCGCAATCCGCAGCTGGGCCGCCAGCGCAAGGAGGAGACGAAATGGCCAGCACTGCGACAGGGGATCGGGTCTATTGGCACCCGCTGGGAGGGAAGATGCGGCGTTCGTCACTCATGCTGTTGATCATCATTTTCGCGCTGCTCGCGCTTGCACCATTCGCAGCAGCTGCTGCCACACCAAGCCGAACGTCATACACGGTCGTTCTCGATGGCCGATACGGGAACCCTTGCGGGGAGGTCGTGGATCTGACCGGGACCGCCTTCGCGACCTTCATTCGCGTCACGGATGCGGGGGGTAACACCCACTTCGTGCTTGAACTCAACTATCAGGGCGCGAGTGGCGTCGGCGAGGAGACGGGCCTTCAGTACCGCGCAGTGAGCTCGTTCCACCAGGCCTACATGAACTTCGACTTCGCAGGGCCAGTGCAGGCACCCGCTGAAGCCACAAGCGAGTTCATGCTCCGGTTCGTCAGTCAGGGCGCTACCACTGATCTCGTGATCCGCACGACGTTTCACATCACGGTCAGCGCGACTGGGGAGATCACGTCGTTCTTCGTCGAGGACAGCACCGTCTGTACATGAACTGAACCGATCGACCCTCCGGTACCCGCTCGCCGTCTCATGCCGCTTTGATTCGCTCGTTGGGCTCACGCTCTACACCGTGCTCGGCGGCCGGGACTTCGGCGCAGGCTTCTGGGTCGGTCACGCCGTCTCGCGGCCGTCGGCCGTCTCTGCAATCGTGCGGCGAATCCTCTCGTAAGCGCGTGCGGTGAGGGTGATGCTCGCCATCTAGACGGCCTCTCCCAAGCAGGGCCGGTTGTCGCCGGCGTCTGCGAAGCAGCGGAGGCACATGCCGTCGACGAAGTGGTGGCTCTGCACGGCCTCGAGGACGATCGGCTCGCGACTCGGACTTTCCTCCGTTACTGGAGGGGGTTTTGGTGCTTTCGGACGTGCGGCGCGAAGCAACTGCTCGTTTGCTGCCTCAGTTGCCGCCCACCTGATGAACGTCGAACAGGCGAGATCCCGAGCTCTAGCCGCGCAAGCTATCTGTGCCCGCTCTTCGGCTGAGAGTCGAATGGGGACAACGGAACGAGGCTTCGCGGCCGTATTACGCACTGAAGCGAAGACCTCCCACTAGTGGCCCGTTATGCGGCATGGTTGAGCCGTTCTCTTGATTTCTCTC
>Ga0210378_10002046_pt1 | contig 10356 bp, 9 predicted proteins | sample PLM1_60_b1redo_FD_155465 | JGI IMG/M metagenome (GOLD analysis project Ga0210378, IMG submission 155465) | Groundwater sediment microbial communities from an aquifer in East River, Colorado, USA - PLM1_60_b1 redo | ecosystem: Environmental > Terrestrial > Soil > Riparian zone | place: USA: East... | reverse complement strand
TCATCGGCGAGCGAGGCGCCGTTCTCATCCTGGCTGGCGCTCGCCGGGTCGGACCAGCATGGACCGGCCCTCGACACCGTTAGGGAACCAGGTCGGGTCTGACCCGATCGTGACGACATCGGCGAGCAGGTCCGCGAGCGGCAACCCGAGCGGAACAACGGCCGCGCCCGGCTGGCCCGGGGCGGGCCGGCCGAATCGGCGCCGACTAGCACGCCGTGGAGCGCTGCTCTTGGCCCGCCCACCCCGGGACCGGGTCAGTGCTCCGGGGCGGGCGGGGAACCGGGCGGTACGTACTCCGGGTGCCCGTCGCGGTGTGTGCGCTCCATGACGGCGACCAGGTGGGACGCGGCCGCGAGGTCGACCGGCCCGGCCGACCTCAGGGATCTGGGCGCACCCCGCACACCCCGGAGCGTCAGCGGTCGCCGGCCAGGGGAAGACCTCGGCGCCGGCTGCGTCGTAGAGCTGGGTGGACTTCCCGCCGTCCGCCATCGAGGCGGGGTGCCGGATCCGGGCGCAGCGGCAGTCGACGAGCAGGCCCGGGCTGCGCCTCGGGTCGACGTAGCCGTAGTAGCAGCACCTCTCGTGCGCGCCGCCGTAGCAGTGCCGGCAGACGTGTACGACCTCCATCCGCCGGTCGCCGGGGTCCGCGGCCACCGCGGTCACGGCGCGGCCGGCTCGTCACCGGCCGGCGGGAAGAGTGAGCCGGGGTCCACCCCGAGGGCGTGAGCGATGTCAGCAAGCTCGCTGACCGGCACGTCGAATTCGCCGCGCTCGATCTGGGCGACGGACGGTGGTCCCAGCCCGGCCAGATCCTCCAGCCGGGACTGTGACAGCCCGGCCGCCTCCCGGGCCGCCTTCACGAGCCGCCCGAACCGGCGTTCCCAGGTGTCCCCGGCGTCGCGGTGCTCGTCGGTGCCCAAGGTGGTTCTCCTCCGCGCTAGGGCCGCGCCGTGCAGGAAGTGCGTGACGGCCGGGTAGTAGTGGCGGATGAACGGGTCCTGCCCTGCCGGGATCGCCCAGTTATGCCGGCGGACCGCCGTGCTCGGGTGCGCCCGGCCGTCGGCGGAGATCACCGCGGCGAGCCTGAGCGCCTCCGGGCGGCCCGGCGGTAGCCAGGGCACCGGCGCGGCGCTGTCCGTCGTTCGTGGCGCCACCCGGCCCCCGTCGGCCGGCTCCCGGGGCCGGGGCACGGCGACGGTGCGCTGCACCGGCATCGGCCCTCCCCGGCTCGTGGTGGCCGGTCCCCGGCAGGTTGGCGACGGAGGAAGATCGTTTACTACCAGCCTCCGGGCCGCTCGGCCCGCCGAGGACCGACGCGAGGCAGTCAACGCGGCACAGTGGGCGTCGGGAACAGACGCCGCGTACCAGATTCGTACGCCGCCGGGGCACCGACTAGGACGCTACGTACCAGTCTGACCGATCCCTACCGGCCGGGTACCCTCGGAGCATGACGGGGACCATCGGAGAGCGCATCCGGCAGTTGCGCACGGGTCGCCTGCCCAAGCTGACCCAACGGGAGCTAGCCGAACGGGCCGGAGTCAGCGTCGACCTGATCTCCAAGCTAGAGCAGGGCACGAAGCAGTCGGCCTTGCTGGTCACGCTCCACAAACTCGCCCGGGCACTCGACGTGGACATCACCGCGCTGGTCAGCCATCCGGCGCGCGTCGACGTCGCAGGAGACGACCAAGACGCGGGCTTCCTCGCGGTCCGCCGTGCCGTCATTGCCGTTCGGAACGACGGGGACCCGTCGACCATCGAAGAATTGCAAAGGTCCGTGTCGATCGCTTGGGGCCACTACTGGAGTTTCCGGCTCGACACCTTGGGCGCGGTGCTGCCTGACCTGATCGGCAGCGCGCGGGCGACCGTGCGCGAAACCGAGTCGCCGGCCGCCTTTGCCGCACTGTCCGACGTGTACGGTGTTACGGCGTCGATGCTCACCCATCTTGGCAAGGTCGACCTCGCGTACCTGACCATGGAGCGCGCCATCGCTGCGGCCGACCGGTCCGACGACGAGCTACGGCGCTCGGCCCTGTTCGGCTGGATGAGTTGGCTACTGCTGCATCAGACCGGAAGCTTTGGCGAGGCTAAGTACATCGCAATTCGCGAGGCGGACAACATCGAGCCGAGGATGAAGAACGCGCGACCGCAGGAGATCTCGGCGTGGGGCAGTCTGCTCACCTCGGCCGCCGTCGCTGCCGCCCGGGACGAGAACGCCGATGAGGCGGACGATCTTATCAATCTGGCGGAGGTAGCGGCCACCCGGCTCGACGGGATGGGCTATCCGGTGCGGACCGACTATGAGACTCAGTTCGGCCTGTCCCGGGTGATAATGCAGTCCGTCGATATCGCTGTCGTGACCAACCGTCCGGCGCGCGCGCTCAAGATCGCGCAGAAGATGCCGGCCGATACTGACTGGCCGCTGGCCTCACGGGCTCGGCACCTTGCGGACAAGGCATTTGCGTTGACCGCGCTCGGCAAGAATCGCGAAGCCGAGGGAACGCTGTTGACAATTCGTCGCCTCGCGCCGCAGTGGATGCAGTACCAGGCATATCCGCGCGTCATCATCAGTGAGCTATGGGAGCGTGAAAGGCGCGGCCGTTCGTCGGCATTACAGGAGTTGGGGGAATGGCTGAACGTGCCGCTGAACTGACGCGACGGCCGGTCTACTTTGTGCCGCTGACCCGGAACGCCTGGACGCGGTGCCCCTACTGCGACGGGGTCGACTGCGCCCGCTGTGGCGGGACCGGAGCGGACGCTGAGATCATGGCGGCACTCCGTGCGGACGCGACCAGGAACTCCCGCATCGTCCGCCACTCCGAGGCGAGCACGTCCAGGTAGCGCAGCACGTTCTGGGCGATGGTGGCCGGGTCACGAGTCGGCGTCATGGTCGTCCTCTCGGGTGGGCTCGCGGCTGGCAGTCTGCGTTGTCAGGTACAGGGCGGCGGCGGCCAGCAGCACGGCGTCCACGCCCAGCGCCGGCCGCGCCCCAAACGTCTTGAGCAGCAGGCCGACGCCGGCTACCCCGACCACCCGAGCGATCGCGTTGCAGACCGTCGAGGCGGCGGTGACCCGGCCCAGCAGGGCAAGGGGCGTGTGCTGCTGACGGACGGTGGCGGTCGCGATGAAGCCGGCGGTGATGGCGCCGTCGACGAAGCCGTTCGCGATCAGGGCCCACCAGAAGCCCTGCGCCGCGGCGAGCACGAGCACGAAGCCGGCGCTCAGCCAGAGCATCAGGCCGATGCCGCGAAGCGAGCCGAATGGCTCGGTCCACTTCGCCGCAAGCAGGCTCGCCAGTAGCCCCCCGATGCCGGCGGCGCCGAGGACGAGACCCAACCGGAACGTCGACAGGTGCAGGTCCGACCCGGCGAGCACGATCAGCGCGAGCACTACGGCGGCACCGTGCGCGCTCAGCGTGGTGAGCGCGACCTGCACCGCCCGCTGGGTGGGGTCGCGGAACACGGTTCGGAGTGGTCGGGCGAGTCCGCTCGGAGGTGCGTCCGCGGTCTCCCCCGGGCCTGCGGCGCGCGCGCCCCAGTCCCGCCGCTCGGCATCGGGGTCGGGTCGCCGGCGGGCCGGCGACCGGACGCCGAGCAGCAGCAGCGCGGAGAGCAGGAACGTGACGGCGTCCGCCGCCAGCGCGACAGCCGCGCTGAACCGGCCGATCACGGCGCCGGCCGCCGCCGGCCCGGTGACCGTGGTAAGCGCGTCGCCGGCCTCGGTCATGGCGTTCGCCCGGACCAGCCGCTGGCCCCGGACAATCTCGGGCAGGATCGCCGACCCGGCTATCGCGAACAGCACGTTGCCGCAGCCCACCGCCAGTCCGACGACGATGTACGGCCATACCACGGAGATATGGCTGGCCGCGAGCCAGGTGAACACGGCGAAGCAGCCCGCGCGCAGCAGATCCGCGGAGAGCATCAGGGCCCGCCGGGAATGCCGGTCGACCCGGCCGCCGAGCCACAGCGCCAGCAGCAGGCTGGGTGCCTGGATGCTCGCCCCGACCGCCCCGGCTGCCGCCGGGTCGTGTGTCGTGGCGAGCACGACCAGTGGCAGCGCTAGTTCGGCAAACCGGTCGCCCAGCATGGAGACGGTGTACGCACTGACGTACGCGACCAGCGATCTCCGCCCCGTCGGGGCGGAGACGATTCGGTTCACGCAGCGATTGGAACAACTGACGCGCACATTGACAACCCGGCGATACCTGCCCCCGCCGCACCACCCGCGACACCGGGTCCAGGCTCAGGTCGCCGACCCGCAAGACCACCGGACGCTCCAGCGCAGGCCCTAGCGGTCTCCCCGGGTCAGGTCCGGCGGCCCCGGCCGGCGGGTGAGGTGCGAAATGTGGGTGTGCCAGGGTGTCGGATGGGGCGGCTGCCGTTCGTAGTGGTGGTGAGAGGCAGGCTTGGGGGCCGCCTCCGACATGAGAGGAGCACGTCCATGACGCAGTACCTGCTCGCGGTCCACGGTGACGAGGCCGAATTCGCCGCGATCTCGCCGGAGGACACGCAGCGGATGTACAAGCAGGTCGATGTGTTCAACGAGGAGCTGAAGGCGGCCGGTGCGTGGGTGTTCGCCGGCGGGCTGCACCCGGCCAGCACAGCCACGGTGGTGCGGTCCTCGGACGGCAAGGTGGTCACCACCGACGGCCCGTACCTGGAGACCAAGGAGCAGCTCGGCGGCTTCTGGGTCATCGAGGCGTCCGACCTGGACGCCGCGCTGGCCTGGGCTGCGAAGGGGTCGGCCGCGTGCATGGCGCCGGTGGAGGTTCGCCCGTTCCAGGACGACCCCAGCTGACGGCACCGTGACGAGTCACGGCACTACGGACCTCGACCGTGTCTTCCGGCAGGAGTCGGGGCGGGCCGTGGCGTTCCTGGTCCGCTTCCTCGGCGACATCGACCTCGCCGAGGAAGCGGTTCAGGAGGCGTTCGCGGCGGCCGCCGAGAAGTGGCCGGTCACCGGCACGCCGCCCAACCCCGGCGGCTGGATCACCACCACGGCCCGCAACCGGGCGATCGACCGGCTGCGCCGGGAGGCGTCCCGGTCCGACCGGCACGCGCAGGCCGCCCTGCTGCACGCCGACCAGTCACCCGAGCCGGAGAAGCCGGTGACCGACGACCGGCTTCGGCTGATCTTCACCTGCTGCCACCCGGCGCTGGCGCCCACCGCGCAGGTGGCCCTGACTCTGCGGCTGCTGTGCGGGCTGCAGACGGTGGAGATCGCGCGGGCCTTCCTCGTCTCGGAGGCCACCATGTCCCAGCGGCTGCTCCGGGCCAAACGAAAGATCAAGGCCGCGAAGATCCCCTACCGGGTGCCCGGCGATGCGGAGCTTCCCGACCGGCTGCCCCCGGTGCTGGCCGTGGTCTACCTGACCTTCACCGAGGGCTACACCGCCACGGCCGGGGAGGACCTCGTCCGCGCCGAGCTGTGCGCCGAGGCGGTCCGGCTGGCCCGGCTGCTGGTCGAGCTCATGCCCGACGAGCCGGAGGCGACCGGGCTGCTGGCCCTGCTGCTGCTGACCGAGGCACGCCGGCCAGCCCGCACCGCAGCCGACGGCTCGCTAGTGCTGCTGGCAGGCCAGGACCGCACCCGGTGGAATCGGGCGCTGATCGCCGAGGGCCAGGCGCTGGTGCGCGCCTGCCTGCGCCGCAACACCCCCGGCCCCTACCAGATCCAGGCGGCGATCAACGCCGTGCACACCGACGCGGCCGCCGCCGCGGACACCGACTGGCGGCAGGTCCTGGCCCTCTACGACCAGCTGCTCGCCCTCACCCCCACCCCTGTCGTCGCCCTCAACCGCGCCGTCGCCGTCGCCGAGGTCGACGGTCCGCGGGCCGGCCTGGCCGCCACCGACGGACTGCCGATCCCCGACTACCACCACTACCACGCGACCCGCGCGAACCTGCTGGCGCGCCTCGGCCGCAACACCGAAGCCATCGCCGCCTACCGGAAAGCCCTCACCCTCACCGGCAACGCAGCCGAGCAGCAGCTACTACGACAACACCTGCAGAAACTCACCAGCACCCCCGACCACAACCGGTAAACCGGCACCGGCCACACCCCCCGCACGGCTGACGGAGCCTGACCCGGCAGTCCAGACACCGCGGCCGCGTCGCGCATGACGGCGGCGACGCCGATCGGCGTTGGCCGTCGTGCCGGCGGTGATGGCGGTCCGCCGGCCAGGCTGACGCGGATCAGTAGTGCTGACCGAATGCGGTGCGTGGCACGGTGGCGAGGACCTGCTGCTGGTAGTGCACGTCTTGGCCGCCGTCGCCGTGCACCCCGGACGGGTAGTGAGTGGAGACCATCAGCGCGTATATGTTGTTCGCCGAGACCGCCAGGCCGAAGTAGTCGCCGATGAACGCGTTGCTGACGCACGGATCGGTGTGCGACGCGCAGGCCATCTGGTCGATTCCGTCGATCGTCTGGCCGGGCTGCTCGGGGTCCCAGGTGAACTCGGAGATACGGACGTTGCCGCCGACCGGGACGGCGCCGGCGCCGCTGTCCTTGAACGCCTGCAGCGTGGTGTCGATGCAGAAGTTCGTCCGGCCCACATGCCCCGGGAGCACGCCGGGGTCGTCCGGGCACGGCGCGCGCCGGTCGTAGAAGGCCACCGCCACCGCCCCGCCGGGGCCGGCTGCCACCGACGGCTGGAACTGGTCGGTCGGGGTCGCGTCGTTGATCGTCAGCGGCGCGGACCAGGTCAGTCCGCCGTCGGTGGACTGGGAGAACCGCACATCCATCTGCGTGCCGTCCCAGGCCTCCCAGACCAGGTAGAGGTGACCGGGGTGGGTCGGGCTGGCGGCGAAGTGCTCGACGATGCCGTCCCGGAAGGTGGTGTTCGGCAGGCAGCAACCGGGGGCGGTGGCGGTGCTGGCCACCTCGACGAACGGACCCCAGGTGACGCCGTCGTCCGGGGAGCGGGTCACCCAGAGTGTCGCGGGCGAGCCGCAGCAGGCGGGGAACGCCGCGAACGACGCGTACACATGCCCCGCCGCGTCCACGGACGGGTAGATATACGTGTTCGAGGGTCCGGTCGCCGGCGGCGCGGTCAGCGTCGCGGGCGCGGAGAAGGTACGGCCGCGGTCCCGGGAGACCGAAACCTTGATCTTCGACGTGGAGCCGTTGAAGACCGTCCACATCGCATAGACGTGGTCCTGGTAGCGGTTGCCCGGAATGTGGTTGACGGCGATCCACTGCTTGTCCTCGACGCCGCCGATTGTCTTCGATGACTGATTCGGGACCCGGTCGAGATACCGGCCGCCGTTCCCGGTCACCCAGGTGCGGCCAAGGTCGTCGCTATACGAGACTCCGATCGCCGCGTCGGGATGCAGGTGGTTGGTCCACCACGGGTTGAACGGCAGGGTGACCTGGTAGGCACGGCCCCGGGTGTCGAAGTCGACGTTCGGGTCGGTGTTGTTCATCCAGCTCGGCGGCATCTCCTGGGTGCCTGTCGAGACGCATTCATAGCCGTGGACGATGTTGTTGCCGGCCGGTGTCCCGGCCTGGATCGTGTACGAGCCGAGGTGGAAGTCGTAGAACGTGCTGTACTTCTCGAAGAACACCTTGGACGTGCCCACCAGGTCCTCGGTGCCCGGTTTCACCGCGATCCACGACTCGGAGCGGTTGGCGTTGTAGTCACCCAGCCGGCAGCTGCCGGGCACCGGGACCGTCTGACCCGCCGGGACTGGATAGCCACCCGCCTGGAAGGGCGAGCTGGCGACCTGGTTGACGACCGGGACGGTGGACGTCCATGGCTCCGGCCCAGCCGAGGCGGGCGCCGTGACCGCGGTGGCGAGAGCCATGGCACCGATAGCGATCAAGGCGTGGACACGTCGTGGCAGGATCATCGTTGCCCCCAGCGCCATCGAGTCGATCGCCGGCATCATTGCCGGCGGCCGAAGAGTATCCGGTTTACCGGGTTGCGGGCGCGCCCACCCGCCGGATGAGCGACCGCCGGGTGCAGCGGAGCCGGGCGGGTTGCTCAGCGTCGCGGTGCGAGGGCGCGCAGGTCGGCGTGACCCGGGCGGTCGCCGCCAGCAGCCGCGGCAACATGTCGCGCCGCATCGACTCCAGCGAGGTGCGGCTGGCGTGCGCGGAGATGTTCACCGCGGCAACCACGCGACCGGCCCGATCCCGGATCGGCGCCGCGAGCGCCCGCAGCCCGTCCTCGAGTTCCTGGTCCACCAGCGCCCAGCCCCGCGTCCGTACCCTGGCCAGCTCGGCGTCGAGCGCAGCCGGCGTGGTGATGGTCCGCGAGGTCAGCCGCTGCAGGTCGGCTCGGGCGAGGTATTCCGCTAGGTCCTTCCCCGGGAGCGCGGCCAGCAGCACCCGCCCCATCGAGGTCGGCGGCACCGCGCGCAAGGCGGCGTTCTGGTACTGGGTGCCGAACAACGCGGCGATGCAGGCGGCCGGCACCCCCGACGGGGAGGACGACTTCCTCCGGTACGTGGCCCGGCTGTCCCGGCCGCACCGGTACGACCCCGGCAGCCCGACGCTCGGCCAGCCGTCTGGCGGCACGCCCCGCGGCGCGGCTGCCGGCCTCAGGCGCTGGTGTGCTGCGGGACCCGCGTCGTTGCCCGTGCCTTGAACAGTTCGATCTTGTCCACGACCAGCCCCACCCGGTCGCGGACCGCCTCGTCGGTCAGGTCCAGTCGCGGGCCGATCTGCCGGTCGGTGAGCCCGTCGAGGACGAGGTCGAAGAGGCGGCGATCTTCGTCGGTGAGGTGGGTGCTGACCGCGAAGGCATCCCGCAGCTGCCGGTAGCCGGTGGCGAGCAGGGTGGGGTCCAGCAGGCTCGCGCCGGCCGCGGCACGCCGGATCGCCTGGACCAGCGCCGCCCCGGTGGTCAGCTTGGGGAGGTACCCGATGGCGCCCGCGGTGATGGCGGCGTGCAGTGCCGTGGTGTCGTCCAGCGACGTGATCATCAGGCAGGCGGTGTGCGCGAGGTTCGACCGGACCCACCGGCACACGTCGATTCCGGTGCCGTCGGTGAGCAGTAGATCGACCAGCGCGACCCGCGGCGGGCGCTCCGCCATCCCCTGGATCGCCGCCGTGACGCTGGCCGCCTCACCGGTCACGGACAGATCGTCCTCGAACTGGATCAGGTCGCGGAACCCGCGCCGGATCAGTTCGTGGTCGTCGACGATGAAGACGGCCGTTGGCGCGGCCGGCGCGGTGGGTGCGTCCTTGCCGTCCTGCGTCTCCGTGCTGACAGGGCTCATCGGGACTCCTCCATGGGTGCCCGCCACATCGCGTAGCGGTTACTTCAGGTAGCTGTGATGCTACTCTTAGTGAACTAGATCGGTTCGGGTGGCCCGCTGGGCGGGGACCAGGGAGCCGCCGCGGGTGGAAGGACGCGGGATGAGCGGTCGGCTTGAGGCGATCATCAGCTACGACCTCAGCGGCATGGTGATCGGCTGGAGCCCGGGGGCGACCCGGCTCTTCGGCTACTCCAGCACCGACATGATGGGCGCCTACGTGACCAGGATCATCCCGATGGACGAGCAGGCGGCTGCCGAGGAACAGCGCCGCGCGGTGGCCGGCGGTGAGCCGTCCGGGCGGCTGGTCACCACCCGGCTCAGCCGGGACGGCTCTGTCATTCCGGTCGAGATCACGCTCAGCGTGCTGACCGACCCGGACGGCGGCACGGTCGCGTTCTGCGAGCTGATCGGCTCGGTCGCGGCGCCGGAGGAGCCGCCAGCACCGGATGAGGCCGGCGGCAGGGTCCGGAACATCGGTTACCACGGTCGCCCGGGCCTCTACCTGGAGGCCGAGTTGTACCAGCGGGTGCGGGACGACCCGGCGATCTTCGACTTCCTCCAGGACGGCTCGCTGGACGGCTTGTGGTACTGGGACCTGGACAACCCCGAGCACGAATGGCTCAGCCCCCGGCTGAAGGAATGCTTCGGCTACGCCGACGAAGACATCCCCAACACCTCCGCCTGGTGGCAAGCCAACATCTTCCCCGAAGACCTCACAATCGCACTCGACAACTACACCCAGCACCTCTCCGACCCACACCACCGATACTACCAGATCGTCCGCTACCGGCACCGCGACGGCTCCACCGTCTGGGTCCGCTGCCGCGGCATCGCCATCCGCGACGCCACCGGCCGACCCATCCGCATGCTCGGCGCCCACACCGACGTCACCCCCATCAAGAAAGTGGAGGAGGCGCTGGCCGATCGGGCCGCGGCGCTGGAGGCGGCCAACGCTGAGCTGGCCGCGGGGAACATGCTCAAGGCCGAGCTCGCCGGCGTGCTCAGCCATGCGATCAACCAGCCGCTCTGCGTCATCACGAACTACTGCGACCTCCTGGTCAGGAAATGGGACCGGATGCCGGACGAGCGCCGCCAG
>Ga0210378_10002045_pt1 | contig 10356 bp, 13 predicted proteins | sample PLM1_60_b1redo_FD_155465 | JGI IMG/M metagenome (GOLD analysis project Ga0210378, IMG submission 155465) | Groundwater sediment microbial communities from an aquifer in East River, Colorado, USA - PLM1_60_b1 redo | ecosystem: Environmental > Terrestrial > Soil > Riparian zone | place: USA: East... | reverse complement strand
CAGGTAGTCGATCCCGGTCAGGCTGGCCAGCAGCCGGAAGCGGGCCGCCGGGTGGTCGCGGAGCCAGCCGGCCACCTCGACCAGGGAGTCCCGGTGCAGCTCGACCACGACCTCGCCCCGGTGCCCGCTGATCTCCCTGATCGCGTCGGAGAACCGCTCACGCAGACCGGCCAGCACCGGCTGCAGGGCGTCGGACGGCTGGAACTCGGTCTCAGTGGACTCGGCGGTCACCTGGATGCCTCCACCACGAGCTTGGAGCGGGGCTCGCCCTTCTGGATCTTCTCGTGGAGCTTGATGATGCCCTCGATCAGCATCTCGGGCCGGGGCGGGCAACCGGGGACGTACATGTCCACCGGCACGATCTGGTCGACCCCCTGGACGATGGCGTAGTTGTTGAACATGCCGCCGGAGGTGGCGCACACGCCCATCGAGATGACCCACTTGGGCTCCGGCATCTGGTCGTAGATGGTCCGCAGCACCGGGGCCATCTTCTGCGACACCCGCCCGGAGACGATCATCAGGTCGGCCTGGCGCGGCGAGGCCCTGAACACCTCCATGCCGAAGCGGGCCAGGTCGTAGCGGCCGGCGCCGGCGGCCATCATCTCGATGGCGCAGCAGGCCAGCCCGAAGGTGGCCGGCCACAGCGAGCCCTTGCGGGCCCAGTTGGCCAGCTTCTCCACGGTGGTCACGAGGATGCCGCCTGGCAGCTTGTCCAGTCCGCTCCCGGTCTGCATGGTCAGTCCCACTCCAATCCGCCGCGCTTCCAGTCATAGATGTAGGCGACCAGGATCAGCCCGACGAAGATGCCCATCTGGACCAGTCCGAAGACGCCGAGCTGGCGGAACACCACCGCCCAGGGGTAGAGGAAGATCACCTCGACGTCGAAGACCACGAACAGCATCGCGGTCAGGTAGAACTTGACCGGGTAGCGCTCCCCCTTCGGCAGCCGCCCCGGCTCGATGCCCGACTCGTAGGCCGAGTACTTGGCGCTCGACGGCCGGTGGGGGGCCATGAACGCCGACACGACGATGGAGATGACCGCGAACGCGGTCGCCAGCACAAGCATGGCCAGGATCGGAGCGAAGGCACCGAGGTTCACGGGCAGCCTCCAACAGACCTCGAGCGGGGGGCCGACGGCGGCAGCGCCAGCCTATGGCCGGCTCGGGAGACCGCGCAAACTTGGGCGGGCACGACCCTCATCTCGAAGGGGCCAGGCGGACCATGGCCCGCACGATCCGGTCGGTGGCATCGCCTCTGGCCGGCTCGTAGAGATTCGCCATCAGCTTCAGGACCAGCTTCATCAAGGTGGGGCGGGGAAGCCCGTACCTGGCGCATGCCTTCATCACCCGCGGGTCGCCGATGGCCCGGACGAACACCCGGCCAAGCGCGAAATAGGGGCCGAAGCCACGCTCGACCGCGGTCCGGTAGGCGTCCAGCCGGGTGCGGTCGCCACTCTCCAGAACGGCCAGCCCGGCCTCGGCGGCAAGCTGGCCCGACTCCATGGCGTAGTCGATGCCCTCGCCGTTGAACGGGTTGACCAGCCCGGCGGCGTCGCCCACGAACAGCACGCCGCGGTACAGCGGCGGGTGGCGACTGGCCCCCATCGGCAGCGGAGCCGAGCGGGGCTTGGCAACGGCGTCGTCAAGGGTGAAGCCCCATTCAGGGCCGACCGTCGGCAGCCACTCCTTGAGCAGGCCCTTGTAGTTGGTGTTGCGGAAGCCCTCGGAGGTGTTGAGCAGGCCGAGGCCGACGTTCACGGTCCCGTCGGCCAGCGGGAACACCCAGCCATACCCGGGCAGCAGATGGTCGCCCTTCCACAGCTCGAGGTAGGAGTCGATCCAGGGATCGACGTCGCGCTGCGACCGGTAGTACTGGCGGATGGCCACCCCGATGGGGCGGTGGTCGTCCCTGACCAGGCCGAGGGACTGGGCGACGCGGCTGGAGGCGCCGTCGGCGGCCACCACCACCTCGGCCCGGATGTCGACCGGGTCCTCGCCCTGGCGGCGGACGATCGCCCCCCTGACCAGCCCGCGCTCGACCAGCGGCTCGATCACCTCGGTGGCCTCCCACAGGTCGGCCCCGGCCCTGGCGGCGGTGCGGGCCAGCAGCTGGTCCAGGTCGGTGCGGGGCCGGGCCAGCCCGAACGACGGGTAGTCGCCCAGCTCGGGCCAGGGCAGCTCGATCACATGACCGCCGCCGTGGACCTTCAGCCCCGCGCTGCGCGACCAGCTCTGGTACTCCTCGCGCAGGCCCATGCGGTCGAGCGCCCGGACGGCCCGTGGGGTGAGGCCGTCGCCGCACACCTTGTCACGCGGGTAGTGCTGCTTCTCCAGCAGCAGCACCCGGGCGCCGCCTTTGGCCAGGTGGAACGCGGTCGCTGAACCACCGGGCCCACCACCGATGACCAGCGCGTCGTAGGCGTCGCTCACCTCGCCTCCCAGCGGCCACGTCCATTTGTGAATCGGCGCACAAGTACGTCGACTGAAGTGTAGGGCGCGCAGTGTGTCACGGCAAACGGATCGAGGCCATAGCTACGGACCGGCCATCCCGCGGTGCAGGGCGACGATGCCGCCGGTGAGGTCGCGCCAGGCGACCCCGGTGAAGCCGGCCTGCTGCATCCATGCGGCCAGGCCGGGCTGGTCGGGCCAGGCGCCGATGGAGCGGGCCAGGTACTGGTAGGCCTCGGGGTCGGAGGTCAGCCGGCGCGCGGCCACCGGCATCAGCCGGGTCAGGTAGCGGCGGTAGACGCCGCGGAGCAGGGGCACGACCGGCTGGGAGAACTCGCAGACGACCAGCCGCCCGCCCGGCCGCAGCACCCGGCGGAACTCGAGCAGCCCCTGCCCGGGCTCGGGCAGGTTGCGCAGCCCGAAGGCGATCGTCACCAGGTCGACGCTCCCGTCCCGCAGGGGCAGCTGCAGCGCGTCGCCGACGGCGTAGGGGATGGACGGTCTGGGGGGGACCGGCAGGACGGGGGTGCCCCGGTCGGTCGGGGCGCTTGGCCCCCCACCGGCGGATCGGGCGCGCAGCAGCATCTCCAGGGAGAAGTCGAACCCGACGACCAGGGCGGCGGGGGCCGCGGCGGCCAGCTCGCGGGTGAGGGCGCCGGTGCCGCAGGCCACGTCCACTGCGACCTCGCCCCCGGCCAGCCGGGTGGCCCTGGCCGCCGCCTGCCGCCAGCCCCGGTCCTGGCCGAGCGAGAACACGCTGTTGGCCAGGTCGTAGCGGGGGGCGACCCGGTCGAACATCCGGCGCACGCCCTCGGCGGTCCGCTGGGCCGCCGGCGCCGGCGGCGGTTGGCTGCTCATCATCGGAGCTAGACCGTCGGGGCGCGGCGGACAGGGGTGGCCAGCACCACCGCGGTGCGGGTGCGGGCGACCCCGTCGACGGCCTGCAGACGCTGGAGGACGCCGGACAGCTCGGCGATCGACCGGGTGCGGACCACCAGCAGGTGGCTGTCCTCACCGGCCACGCTGTAGGCGGTCTCGACCTGGGGGATGGCGGACAGGGCTTCCTCGGTCGCCGCCGCGTCCATCGAGTCGCTCGGCAACACGCTGACCAGCGACAGCACGCCGAGCCCGAGCAGCTCCGGGTTGACCGCGGCGTGATAGCCGCTGATGACCCCGCGGGCCTCCAACCGGTGGACGCGCTCGTGCACGGACGCGGCGGACAGGCCGACCGCCTTGCCGATCTCGGTGTAGGTGGCCCGGGCGTTGGCCTGCAGCGCCCGGATGATCGCCAGGTCGGTGTCGTCGAGGGAGGCCCGCACGGGCTCTGCCCCCTCATGGATCGGTACGACTTTGTTCGGCATATCACCCGTTCTCTTCGAACGTTTCTGCCTATCGGGCACTGGCGAACCCCGATCCGTTAGGGTATCCTCGGTAGGTAACCAAATAGATCGTCGAGCAAGCCCCGGGGAATCGTACCCCGGCGGCAAGCTTCACGGTGCCCGAAGGAGGGTCGAGCATGCTGTCCATCAGCTACCAGATTGCGCAGGCCCGCCAGGCCGAGCTGCTCGCCCAGGCCGAGTCGGCCAGGCAGCAGCGGGTCGCCCGCCGTCGCCTCCGCGAGCAGCGGCGCGCAAAGCGATGACCGCCCACGATGGCTGACGCCCCCGACCGCAGCAAGGGTCGGGGGCGTCGTCGTCTCCGGCGACCTACTGGCCGTAGGAGTGCAGGCCGACGATGACGGTGTTGACCGCGTAGAAGTTGAACGCCAAGGCGGCCAGGCCGACGATGGCCAGCCAGGCGGCGCGGCGGCCGCGCCAGCCGGCGGTGGCCCTGGCGTGGAGGTAGGCGGCGAAGATCGTCCAGCTGATGAACGACCAGGTCTCCTTGGGGTCCCAGCCCCAGTAGCGGCCCCAGGCCGCCTGGGCCCAGATGGCTCCGGCGATGATGGCGAAGGTCCAGATCGGGAAGCCGAACGCGGTTGTGCGGTAGGCGAGCTCGTCGAGGGCGTCGGCCGACGGCAGCCGGTCCCAGATGCCGGCGTGGCGGGCGACCGCCTGGTCGACCTCGACCCGGTCGGCGGTCTTGGCGCCTCCGGCGACCAGCGGCGGGGCGGGGGTGCGCTGGCGGCGCTCGGCGCGGTCCTTGACCAGGTACAGGATGCTGAACACGGCGGCCAGGCAGAGCACCGAGGAACCGGTGATGGCCGCGGCCACGTGGATCACGATCCAGCGGGAGTTCAGCGCCGGGACCAGCGGACCGGCGGACACCCGGAAGACCAGGCCGCCCAGGGCCATGGCCAGCACCGCCGGGAGCAGCACGAACACCCCGAGCGGGCGGATCTCCGGCCGCCGGTACACCCAGAACAGGTAGCCCGCCACGGTGACGATCCCGACGATGATCGAGAACTCGTACATGTTGCCCCATGGCACCCGGCCGGCGGCCAGGCCTCTGGTGGCGGCAGCGCCGAGGTTGGCGGCCAGCCCGGCCACGGTCACGGCCAGGCCGGCGGGGCCAAGCCAGCCCACCCGGTAGGAGAGCTCGAGCCCGAACAGCACGGCGGCGACCACATAGCTGACCACCGCCAGCCAGGCCAGCGTGTCGGACAGGGTGGCCAGCTCCGCAGGCGACATGGGTGGGTCTCCTCTACGTGGAGCGGTCCAGGGCGTCAAGCGTACCCCGTTCCATCTGCTGGGCGAGCCGGGCCAGCTCGCCTTCGAAGGCGGGCTTGCCCTGGAGGGCGAGCCCGGCCAGCTCGACCCGGGTGGTGCCCGGCCCGGCCGGGGTGGCCCTGACCCAGATCCGGCGCCTGGTCACATACAGCGACGGGATCAGCCCACCCAGGAGCAGCGCGGCGGCGACGGCGACGATCGGCACCCCCGGGTCGCGGGCCAGGGTGAACACGCTGTACTGCTTGAGCCCGGTGAATGACACCTCGAATCCGTTGGCCAGCTCGCCCGACTGGCCGAGGCCGAGGAGCAGCGGCCGGTCCCCGAGCGGCTCCAGCCTGGTGCGGTCGAGGGTGAACACGCTCTGGGCCCGGTCGGCCTGGAGGTCGCCCTGGTAGGGGAGCACCACCAGCACCGGCCGGACCAGCCGGGGGTCGTTGCAGAACGGCGCCCCGCCAGGGCAGTCGGGGGCGGTGCGCAGGCCGGTGAACATGGTCAGCTCCAGGCCGACCTGGGGGTCGGCCCTGGTGACCTTGACCGCCCCGGTCGACCACTCCGAGGCCGGGTCGCGCAGGGTCAGCACCTCCTGGGGGGCCAGCAGCTCCTTGCCGTCCTTGCCGAGCACCCGCACCACCGGGACATAGCCGTAGTCGGACTGGAAGATCCGCACCCCGTCGACCGTCATGGGCCGGTTGGGGGCGACCCGCTGGGACTGGGTCTGGTGGCCGTCCAGGTCCATGGCGGTCAGCTGGGAGACGAACTCCCTCGGGGTGTTGTTGTCGTGGAAGGAGTTGGTGAAGTCGTCCAGCCGCAGCTGGAAGGGGGCCAGCCGCGCCGGGGCGAAGAACCGGCCGGGGGTGAAGGTGTCGTAGGCGACCCGGGCGTTCGCCCAGGTCTGGCCCTCGACGATGGCCGCCTGGCCGCGGTACCCGTAGCCCTTGCCGTAGGCAAGCCCGACCAGCAGCACCAGCAGGGAGACGTGGAACAGCATGCTGGACGCCTCGCGCAGGTACCCCTTCTCCCCTGCCAGCTCCCCCCGACCGACCGGGACACCCCCTCGGGAGAGCTCCCCGACCAACCGGGGGACCCCCTCGGGGTCCCCCGGACCCCAAGGGTCAGACCCGTCCGGATGCTCGGCCAGGCGGTAGTGGCGGCGGCGCAGGATCGTCCTGGCCGCCTGGATGGCCTGCTCGGGGGACGCGGTGGTGTCGAAGGCGGCCCGGGTGTGGTAGCGGTCGAGGTTCCCACCGCGGGGTGGCCGCGACCGGAGCACGCGCACCAGCGCCCTGGTCCTTGGCACCAGGCAGGCGACCAGGGCCCCGAGCAGGGCCAGGTAGATGGCCATGTACCAGGCCGAGCCGAAGACGTCGAACAGGCCCAGCCGGTCCAGCACCGGGGCGAGTGCCGGGTGGTCCCCGAAATACTGGTCGACCCGCTGGGGGCTGATGCCCTCCTGCGGGAACAGGCTGCCGAGGATCGAGGCCGCGGCCAGCACCACCAGCAGCACCAGGGCGGTCCGCATGGAGCGGTACTCGCGCCAGGCCTGGCGCAGGGTGTGGCCGAGCCCCGGCCGCCGGGACGGCGGTTCTGGTCGGGCGGCTGGGGGTCTGAGCTCGACGGCCACGGGCAGGTCCTCGCTACAGGGGCAGGGTGATCGACCCGGACCAGATCTTGAGCTGGGTCAGCAGGGTGTCCCAGAGGCCGGTGAGCAGCAGCACGCCGATCACCACCAGCATCCCGCCTCCGACCAGCTCGAACAAGCGGAAGCGGGCCCTCAGGGCTGGGAACCGCCCAAGCGCCCGCCGGAACCCGAGCGCGGCGACCAGGAACGGCAGGCCCAGCCCGATCGAGTAGGCGAACAGCAGCAGCGCCCCGCGGCGGGCGCCGCCGCCCCCGACCGTCGCCAGGCCGAGCACGGCGCCAAGGGTCGGCCCGATGCAGGGCGTCCAGCCGAGCCCGAACACCATGCCCAACGGCAGGGCGCCGGCCAGCCCGCCCGGCACCTTGTCGGCCCGCAGGCGGCGCTCGCGGTACAGGAAGCCGGGCTTGATCACCCCGGCCAGGAACAGGCCCATGACGATCACCAGCACCCCGGCGACCCGTGTGACCAGGCTCCGGTTCAGGACCAGCCAGGAGGTGACCGCACCGAGGGCCGCCCCGAGGGCGACGAAGACCAGCGAGAACCCGAGCACGAACAGGGCGGCGCCGGCCACGACCCGGCCGGCCCTCCGGTCGCCCCGCTGCTCGACGTCCTGGCCGCTCACCCCCGACATGTAGGAGAGGTAGCCGGGGACCAGCGGCAGCACGCAGGGCGAGGCGAACGACACGAACCCGGCCAGGGCGGCCACGGCCAGGGCGATCAGGAGGTTCCCATCGACCACGATCTGCTGCGCCCGCTCCGCCCAACTCATTGGGGCACCCCCTCGGGGTTCCCCAAACCCCTCCGGCAGCTCATCAGGACACCCGATCGACCAGGTCGGCGAGGAAGGCGGCCTGGCGCTGGGGGTCGGTGCCGGGCAGGACCCCGGAGACGCTGGCCGCGACCCGGCCCTGGCCGTCGACGACCAGGGTGTGCGGCGGGCCGACGGGACCGAGCGCGCCCAGGCGGGCGGGCAGCAGCGCCGGGCGGTCGAACAGCGACGGGTAGCCGACCTCGAACTCCTCCAGGTAGGAGGCGGCCGCGCCGCGGTCGTCGAGGATGTTGATCCCGACCACCCGGACGCCGCGTCGGGTGAGCGTCTCGCTGGCCAGCTCCAGTCCCTCCTGCTCGGCCCGGCAGGGCCCGCACCAGGAGGACCAGAAGTTCAGCACCAGCGGCCGGCCGCGCAGGCTGGCCAGGTCGAGGGTGGCCCCGTCGAGGGTCTGGCCGCTGAAGGCCGGCAGGGGCCGGCGCGCGGCCTCCGGCAGCACCGTCACCCCCGGCGCCACCGTCTGGACCTGGCCCGTCCCGGCCTCGGGAACCAGGCCCTTCCCCCCGCCGCCGACCAGGGCGACCACGGCCACGACGGCGGCCACGACGACCACGGCCCCCAGGATCGCGGCGGTGCGGCGCGGCATGGCGACCTCGTGTTGCTCGACGACGGGGGCCCGGACCCCTCCGGGGTTCGAGTGTATCGACCGTGACCGGAACGCATGCGTCCGGCAATGTGCGCTTGTGCGTTGCCGGTTGGTGCCGATACCGCCCGTGACCTGCACGACCTCACGTTGGCTGACCCCTTGACCAATGCTAGGATGCGACGGCAGGGGATGATCGGCTCACTCGACGCTGGAGGCCGCTGGGGTGTCGCTTGTTCGACCGAAGAACGAGGGCGAACGCTGGGTCGCGCTGACGCTGGTCACGATGGCGATCTGGGTGGGCCTGTTCATCACCATGGCCGTGATCCCGTCCTATTGGATCTATTTCGCCGACGGCACGCTCAAGTGGACCGGCACCTTCGAGGTCCCCCTCGGGTTCCGCACCCTCACGCTGCAGACGGAGGCGATCCGCGACGTCGTGGTCCTCGTCCTCTACGGGGCGGCGATCGGCGCCGCCGTCCTGGCCATCGGCATCTACAACAAGCGCAACCAGAAGACGCTGCCGTCCGGTGAGGAGAAGCGCGAGGCCACCGGTGGCTACAGGTAGGCGGCGCGAGAGGATCGACCGGTGAACCCGAACAAGCCAAGCATGCACGACGACTACACCCTGGCCACGGTCGACCCCAACTGGCTCCAGGAGCGGGTGAAGCCGCGGCGGCACATCGCCCTCTCCCCCGAGCTCTGCATCCTCTGCCGCGCCTGCGAGGACGTCTGCCCATGGGACTGCATCTACATGCTGGCCCCGGACATCGTCGCCGACGGGCAGAGCCAGGAGGTCACCACCCTCGCGCAGACCTCGCACGCGTTGTTCGTGATCGACGACAACGAGTGCGTGCGTTGCGGCATCTGCATCGACCGCTGCCCCACCGGCGCCCTGTGGTACGCCCGGGTGGGCGAAGCCAAGGCGGCGGCCAAGGGATAGTTTGGTCTTCTCGACGAGGAGTAGCGCGTGGCGTTGAAGCTTCGGCCGCCCAAGCCGCCAAGGCCGGGCGAGATCTGGAAGCAGACCAGAGACTCACAGGTCTGGAAGTCGATCTTCCGGCCCGGGTCGATCTACCGGCCCGGGTACCGGGACACGTCCAGGGACCGGGCGCTGGCCATGATGAACAACGTGCTGTACCACCTGCACCCGGTGAAGGTGAAGCGGCACGGCTTGAAGCTGACCTACACCTTCTGCCTCGGCGGGCTCTCGTTCTTCCTGTTCATCCTGCTCACCGTCACCGGCATCTTCCTGATGTTCTTCTACCGGCCGTCGGCTGGGCTGGGCCAGGAGCTGGCCTACAACGACATGCAGGCGCTGTCCACCTCGGTGAACTTCGGCCAGCTGATGCGCAACATGCACCGCTGGGCCGCCCACCTGATGGTGTTCACGGTGTTCCTGCACATGGCCCGGGTCTTCTACCACGGCGCGTACAAGCCGCCGCGGGAGTTCAACTGGGTCGTCGGAGTGATCCTGCTGCTGCTCACCCTGCTGCTGTCGTTCACCGGCTACCTGCTGCCCTGGGACCAGCTGGCCATCTGGGCGGTGGCGGTCGGCACCTCGATGGGCGGCTACAGCCCGCTGGTCGGGGACCAGGTCCAGTTCGTGCTGCTGGGCTCCGTCGAGATCGGGCCGGAGACCCTGATCCGCTGGTACGTGCTGCATGTGCTCGCGCTGCCGTTCGTGGCGACCATCTTCCTGGCCGTCCACTTCTGGCGGATCCGCAAGGACGGCGGCATCTCGGGGCCGCTCTAGGGGGAACGGGGTTCCGATGACAGACGAAGTTCAGCCGGACCAGGAGACCTACGACCGCTTGATCGCGGCCGGCGAGTCCGAGCGGACCGCCAGGGCCAAGGCCAAGTCGGTCGCCATGCGCAAGGCCAAGGGCGTCAACCGGGCCTCGCTCCAGCAGGGCGCCGGCCAGGCGGTCACCGTGGCCGAGGCCGAGGCCGCTCCGGCCGAGGCCGGTTCGGTCGGGACCGCCGTGGCCCCGGCCGAACCGGCGGCCGCCGCGGCCGCCGCGGCCACGGCAGCACCGGCGGCGCCGGCCAGGCCGGCGCCCCGGCCAACCCAGGCCCCACCCGGCAACGGCGGTCGGCGGCTGACGCCGGAGGAGCGGGCGGCCAGGGTGGCGTCGGCGGTCGCCACCAAGGGCCTGCCCGGCCAGGCGGGCGCGGCGGCCAAGCAG
>Ga0210378_10002044_pt1 | contig 10358 bp, 9 predicted proteins | sample PLM1_60_b1redo_FD_155465 | JGI IMG/M metagenome (GOLD analysis project Ga0210378, IMG submission 155465) | Groundwater sediment microbial communities from an aquifer in East River, Colorado, USA - PLM1_60_b1 redo | ecosystem: Environmental > Terrestrial > Soil > Riparian zone | place: USA: East... | reverse complement strand
TGCCTCGCGGATGTCCTTTGTCTTGCCCATCTCGGTGATCCTTTCCGTGGCAGACGAGGAGGGGAAGCGAACGCATCTCATGCTGCCCGGCAGTCCCGGGCCGGCGCTTGAGTCACCTGACTGCGTACATTTCTCCGCGCCGACTCGGTGAGCTCCCTGTTGCCCCGGCACCGATCGCGTCGGCGGCGGCTCGCGGAGGCGGCAGAGCGGTTCAGTGGTGGAAGCCGGATGGTCCGCTGGCCGTGGCCCCTGCCTGTCGGCGTTGATCTTGGCTTCGAAACTGTCGCAGCCACCGCGCAAATGTGCACTGACCGGCACCCAAGTACGGCGGCCGGAAAACAATCGTCCAGGACCGCTTCGGCCACGCCTTGACCGCGCCTGGCACTGGACCACTCAGCTCGCCGAGGGGCTCAGCGACTGCCCTACCGGGACGGCCGGCCGGCTCGGCGCTCGTCACGCTGAGAGGGCACCACGACCACTGGGCAGACCGCGTGCAGCACACACGCGTGGCTCACCGACCCCAGCAGCAGCCCGCTGAAGCCCCCGTGTCCGCGCGATCCGACCACCAGCAGATCGGCATCGCTGGACAGCTCGAGCAGCACCTCGGCCGGGTGGCGGCCCTCCTCCACGGTGCGCTGGACATCGACTCCGCTGACCGTCTCGGCCAAGTCCGTGAGCAGTGCCTCGAGCAACTGCTCAGCCTCGCGGCGGAAGGCCTCCTCGACCTCGGCTCGATCCTGCACCGCCGTGTCCATCTCCGCCTGCGGCAGTCCCTCGGTGTCGGCGATGGTCACGCTCGGGACCGCGTGCTGGGACGGGAAGTAGACCGGAGCGGCCAGCTCGCGGGGGTGGTAGGCGTGCACGACCTGCAGGTGCGCCTGCCGTACCCGCGCCTCCGCGACCGCCCAGGCGAGCGCCCTCCTCGCGTCAGGCGAAGCATCGACACCAACCACGATCCTGCCCACCCGGTCCACCTCCTTGACCGGCCCTGCGTGCCCGGCACGCGGGCGCTCGCCGTGGCCGCCCAATATCCCAGAACGCACGTCCGGGTCGAGACTGATCGGGAGGCCGCCAGTCGCCGTCAGCCTGAGCCTGAAGGCTCAGCGCCCACCGGTTGCCGCAGCTTCATCGGCGTCGAGCCGGGCGAGTGTGGCGTCGAGAACGGCGTACTCCGCTTCCTCGATGGCGGAGTACGCCAGATCGATGGCGAAGCTGGCATAGTCCTCCGCGTCCTCCGCATTCCTCTCGGCCCTGTTGGCGTCGCGACGGGACTTGCGAGCGTCGCTCCGCTCCCGGACGTTCGCGAGATGTTCATTCCACGACTGCTGAATGTTGTCGGCCCATGCTTCGGTCCGGGCCTCAGCCGCGGCCGATCCGGTGCGCAGTTGTTGCGCCGCTTGCTGCGACCTCTCGCGGGCCTGGTCCGCCGTCTGCTGCAGTCGGTCCCTTGCCTGCGTCTTGGCCGCGGCGAGCCGGTCCTCGGCTTCCTTGGCCCGCTTCGACAGGCGCGCCAGGTCATCCGATAGTGCCATGATCCCTCCTCTTGGACGCCGCCCCGCATCGGGGCGACCGCGCTGGATATGTCCTGTAATGCAAGTGCTGGGGTCGTTGCTGGTCAGGGTTGGTGAGACCGATGATCACCGGCCTGATCGGCGGGATCCAACAGCAGCCGGCGATGGAGTTCGCTGGTCAGCGTGTGGATTTCCCGGGTGATCTCGGTGTTGGTCTTGAGCTCCAGTTCCTGCTCGGTGAAGTCGTGGTCCGCCTTGGCCTGCTGGAAGGCGGCCTGCCGGTTCTGGCCGATCATGACGAAGGTGGACAGGAAGATCGCCTCGAGCGAGACGATCAAGGTCAACTTCGGCCAGGGTTCGGACTCGACGAACAGCATCCACAGCGCGAACCCCGCGACATGGAGGTAGACGAATCTCATCGAGCCGGCGAACGCGGTGATCCAGTCCGCGATCCGCAGCTGCAGGTCGGCCGCCCGGCGGGCCTCCTCCGCCAGGACGACGGGATGCCGGGAGCGGGTCGGCGCCGGCGTACTCTTCATGTCCTCTCCTCCGGTCCCGGTCGGAGTCGGTGAACCGGCTGTGCCGTACCACGACCCGACGTGCGTGCTGCCGGTCAGGCTGCACTGTGGGTGAGCCGGCCAGCGGTGTTGCCGACCCGGCGGGCTTGCCCGGCCAGGACGAGCGCGGAGGTGCCGTAGAAGATGCTGAACAGCCCGAACACGGTGGCCAGGGTCAGCGCGCCGATGTCCGGCCGGTAGGCCAGCACCACCCCCAGCGCGACCGAGACCAGCCCGGTCAGCGCCCACATCGCCCGCTGCCCGGCCGGCTCGCCCCGGCCGAAGGCCAGCCCCACCTCGACGATCCCGGTGACCAGCGCCCAGGCGGCCACCCAGATGGTCAGCGCGTACGCGGTGATCTCCGGCCAGGCCAGCGCGACCACCCCGGCGGCCAGCGAGAGCAGGCCCAGCAGCAGGTAGCCGGCCACCGGCCCGGCCCGGTCGCTGCTGAAGGCCCGGGCCACGTCGGTGCCGGCGGCCAGGAACGCGTAGACCGCGAACAGGATCACGAACGCGCCCACGGTGATGCCCGGCCAGGCCACCGACACGATCCCGACGGCGATCGCCAGCAACCCCCGCCACAGCAGCGACGAGGACACGGATCTGAACATGGAAGGTCCCCTCTCGGAACTCGCGCGAGGCGATCGGCCCTCGCACCGAAGACCCGACAGTAGGTCGCCGGCCACCGCCCCGGCTTCAGTCATCCGACTCCATCGAAGACCGACGCAGCCGGGCCGAGGATGAGGACCGCGGCCCCCCGATCGCCGCGAAGCCCTGCGCCTGGTACGTCGATGCCGGCGCGAAACGGCAAGTCGCTCCCGCATGCCGCCGTTCCTCCCGGCCTCCGCAGAGGGCGGGTCGTCGCCGGGCTCGCCGATCGGCTGGCGTGCGGTGGGTCGTCGGCGGCAGCCCGGGACGCAGCGGCAGGATCGGGCGGTGCGGACGACCCGCCCGCGACACGCCGGTCAGCGGCCGGCGATTACGGGACAACCTCCTCTAGGGGGCCACCGGCACTAGGCCCAGATCGCGCGACAGTCGTCGACGGAGTCGGATGACTCAAGCCGGACCGGCACCTCGGAACCTACCTTTCAGGACGCCGGTACGCGGCCCATTCCGGAGTCGCGCAGTCCCGGAAGGGAGACCCTCCATGTTCAAGTCCGTGTCTTCCTCGCTGCTGTGGCGGGGGTTGCTCGCGGTTGCGGTCGGGGTGGTGTCGGTCGCCTGGCCGAACATCACCGTGGGCGCGTTCGTGATCCTGTTCGCGGTCTACGCGTTCCTGGCCGCCGGCGCCGACACCGCCCGGGCGTTCAGCAGCGACCGGGCCGGGCCGGTGGCCGGCTACCTGCTGCTGGCGCTGCTGTCGCTGGCCGCCGGGGTGGTCGCGCTGGTGTGGCCGGGCATCACCGCGCTGGCGCTGACCATCTGGGTGGCGGTGTGGGCGTTCGTGACCGGCTTCGTCGAGGTCGCGATGGCCTTCCGGGCCGGGCAGGCCGCCGGCGAGCGCGCGATGTACGGGCTGACCGGGTTGGTGTCGATCGCGCTCGGGGTGGTGCTGGCGATCCGCCCGGACATCGGCGCGCTGACCCTGGCCACCGTGTTCGGCCTGTTCAGCATCGTCTACGGCATCACCGCGGTCACCCTCGGCATCCAGGCCCGCCGGGTGGTGCAGGCCATCCCGCGGCCGACCCGCGCGGCCGCCTGAACCGCTACGGCTGGCTCCCCGATCAGGTCTCCCCGGCCCGGTCAGGGAGCCGGCCTGCTGCCCGAGGCCGCCGCCGGCGCCCCCTACTCTCCGCTAGCCGCCGTTCTCGCCACCGGAGGTGGCCGCGATGCAGCCAGATCAGCGGCCTCGGTCGACCCGGCCGGGCTCGGCAGGCGTCGCGCCCAACGCACCGGACCTGGTTGGCCGGCAGCGGGAGCTCGACGTCCTGGCCACGCTGGTCGATCGGGGTGCGGCCCGGGGGGCTGCCCTGGTGCTGCACGGCGACCCCGGCGTCGGCAAGTCCGCCCTGCTGGCCGCCGCCCGGCAGGCGGCCCGCGCACGTGGCTGTCGGGTGCTCACGGCGGTGGGAGTGGAGTCTGAGGCGCAGTTGCCGTTCGCCGGGCTGCACCAGTTGCTGCGCCCGGTGCAGGCCTCGGTGGCAGGCCTCCCGGTCATCCAGCGGGACGCGCTGCTGACCGCGTTCGGCCTGAGCGAGGGGCCGCGGACCGAGCCGTTCCTCATCGCGCTGGCCGCGGCGAACATGCTGGCGGCGGTGGCGGTCGACCGCCCCGTGGTCGCCCTTGCCGACGACGTGCAGTGGCTCGACCCGCAGACCCAGGAGGTGCTGACGTTCCTGGCGCACCGGGCGGCCGGGACCCCGATCGTCGTGATCGGTGCGGTACGCACCGGCCACCCAGGCCCCTTGCAGTCTGCCGGGCTCCCGGAGCTGGACGTGTCCGGGGTGGACGACGGGGCCGCCGAGCAGATCCTGCTCACCCACGCCGGCGACCTCAGCGCCGCGGGCCGCCGGCGGATCCGCCAGGAGGCGCAGGGCAACCCGCTCGCGTTGCTGGAGCTGGCGGCCGTCTGGCGCCGAGCGGGCGCGCCGGGCACCGATCCACAGCAGCCGAACCTGCCGGCGCGGCTGGAGCGGGCGTTCGCCGGCCGGATCAGCGAACTGCCAGCACGCACCCGCGATGCGCTGCTCGTGGCAGCCGTCGACCCGGTCGGCGACCTGACCGAGATCCTCGCCGCGACGTCCGTGCTGGCCAGCGAGGAGGCGACGCACGATGTCCTCGACCCGGCCGTGGCGGCGCGGCTGGTCGTCGTCGGGGACGGGCTGGTCGAGTTCCGGCATCCGCTGGTGCGCTCGGGCGTCCTGCAGTCGGAGACGGTGGCCCGCCGGCAGGCCGCCAACGCCGCCATGGCCGATGTGCTGGCCGACGAGCCGTACCGGCGCACCTGGCACCGGGCGCAGTCGATCGTCGGCCCGGACGACCGGATCGCCGACGAGCTGGCGGCCAACGTGGCCGAGGCGCTGCGCCGTGGCGGGGTCATGTCGGCCATCGCCGACCTGGCGCGTGCGGCCCAGCTCACCTGCAGCTCCGCCGGCCGCGGCCACCGCCTGCTGCTCGCCGCCGAGCATGCGTTCAGTCTGGGCGGGGCCGACATCGTCAACCGGCTCGTGCAGGAGGCCGCGCGCACCGACCTGTCCGAACTGGACCAGGCGCGGATGGAGTGGCTCCGGGAGATCTTCAACGACGGCATCCCCGGCGACGCGACCCGGGTCTTCCAGCTGTGCGGCGTCGCCGACCGGTCCGCCCGGGCCGGCGACCTCGACCTGGCGCTGAACCTGCTGCTGGGAGCCGCACTGCGGTGCTGGTGGGCGGACACCGGCCCGGCCGCCCGGGCCCGGGTGGTCGACGTCACCCGGCAGCTGCCGGCCGCGGAGGCCGACCCCCGCTACGTTGCCGCGCTCGGACTGGCCGAGCCGGTGCTGCAGGGCCGACCGGTCATCGAGCTGCTCTCCCGGGTGGATCCGCACGACGTCGCGGACGCCGACGCGCTGCGCCTGCTCGGCATGGCCGCGCACGCGGTCGGCGACGAGGTGCGCGCCACCGACCTGCTGAACCGTGCCGAGACCATGCTGCGCGACCAGGGACGGCTCGGCGTGCTGCCGCAGGTGCTCAGCATGCAGGTCCAGGTCCACACCGAGCTGGGCGAATGGGACCGGGCCGCCGCCGCGGCCGACGAGGGGCAGCGCCTGGCCCAGGAGACCAGCCAGCCGATCTGGAGCACCGGGACGCTGGTCTGCGACGCCCGCAACCACGCGCTGCGCGGCCAGGTCGACCAGGCGCTGACGCTCGCCGCCGAGGCCGAGCTGACCGCGAACCGCCAGCGCCTGAACGCCCTGCTGTCCTGCGTGCAACTCGCGCGCGGCTCGGCGTGGCTGAGCGCCGGCCGCTACGCCGACGCCTACAACGTGCTCCGGCGCCTGTTCGACCCGGCCGACCCGAGCTTCCACCAGCGGGAACGATTCGCCGGCGTCACCTACCTGGCGGAGGCGGCCGTGCGCAGCGGTCACCGCGAGGAGGCCCGCAGCGTCGTCGTCGACCTCGAGCAGGCCGCCCGCATCACACCGGCGCCGATCCTGCACGTCCACCTGCTGCACGCCCGCGCGGTGCTCGCCGACGACACCCACGCGGAGCCTCTTTACCTCGCCGCCCTGGGCGAGGACCTGACCCGATGGCCATGGATCAGGTCCCGCATCGAGCTCGCCTACGGCACCTGGTTGCGCCGGCGCGGACGGGTCGACGAGGCGCGATCGCCGCTGCGCTCGGCGCTGGGCACGCTCGACTGCATCGGCGCCCGACCCTGGGCCGACCAGACGCGGAGGGTGCTCTCCATGGCGGATGAGAGCGGATGAGAGCGGCGCGGCTCGCGTGGGACTGTCCCGCGTGGGACAGTATGAGCGAATTTCTTTCCGCCGGCCGTGCCAGCTCCCATCCCACTCCGCCCGCACTGATCGTTCAGTAGGAGATGGTGAGGTGGTCGCGAACCTTGGTGACGCCGGGAGCGGTCCAGGCCACGGCGACCGCGGCGTCGTGTTCGGACCATGACCGGACGCTGCCGCTCAGCGTCACGGTGCCGTCGGATACGGAGATCTCCAGGTTGTCCGGGTCCACGTTCGCGTTACGTTCCAGCGCCTTCTTGATCGAGCTCTGGACTTCGCTGGCGTTGGGGGTGGGCTGGACGAGGTCGATGTCGCTCTCGACGCCGGTCACTCCCGCGACGGTCCCGGCGATGAACTCGGCCTCCCGGCGCTGGTGCGGTCGCTCGGCGAAGCCGGTCAGGGTCACCACGCCGTCCCGGACGGTCACGTCGATCGTGGTCGGCACGAGCGCGTCGAGCATCAGCGCCTGAACGACGTCGGCGCGAAGGTTGGCATCGGCACGGCTGTGCTCGGCCGGCAGCCGAACCTCCAGGTCGTCGGTGACGCTGGTGACGCCGTGGACCCGCTCGGCCGCCTTCTTGGCTTCCCGCTTCTCGGGGAAGCTGCCGACCGTGCCGCGAAGCGTGATGCTGCCGTCGTCGCCGGCCGACACCTTGATCGACTCGGCGCCGATCTTCTGGTCCCAGAGCAGTTCCTCGGCGACGTTGCGCTCCAGCGATGGGCTGTCCATGGTCAAGTCCTCCTTGGGCGACCTCGGGCGGTGTCGTTAGTGCTGCTTCGTTGGCGTGGCGGTGGCCGACCTCCCCGCGGTGTAGGCGTGCACCGCCTGGGTCAACTCCAGGATCTGCCGCGACAACCGAAGGAGTTCCTCGTTCTGCTTGTCCTCCTCCTGGACCGTTGTCCACTGCTGGTTCGCGATCACCTCGCGCTTCGCGTCCGCGGTGGCCGTGCCCGACGGTGCCATACACCGAAGGACCGCTGGACTTCACCGGGCATGCTGGGCCGCGGCCCGGATCAGACTGGACTTGCCGACTCCCGCCTCGCCGACCAGGACGAGGGAGCCACCTCGATTGGGTGCCCGATCGATGAGCTCGGTCAGAGCCCGAAGCTCGTCGATCCTGCCGAGCAGGGCTGGCGTCGTCATCGGAGTCGACCACCGTCAGGGGGCATGGCCGGGGGCAGATCGGCATGAAAGCGGTGATTGATAGCGGCAAGATTCAACATGGCACGTCCCTTCCGGTTGGACATTGGCTTGGCACCGGCATCAGCCTCGGGCCCGGCGCCGGCGCGTCGCGTCCGTCGGTTCCCCTGGCCGGTGCCCTGGTCTGCCGCCAGGGCCGTAGTACTGGGCCGTGTCGATGTGATCGACTCCGGCGGCTACCGCGGCCTGGAGCACGCCGATGGCCGATGCCCGGTCAGGTGGCGCCGGCCGCCGGCCGCGTCGGGGTGGTCGCCGAACTCCTGTGCCATCCGGCCGGCGCAGCCACGGACGCCGAACTGCCGCAGGGCGCAGCTGATGGCCTCTGCGACCACGTCGGCGGTTGGGGAGTCCGATGGCTGCAGCGCGGAGCGAACAGCGCCTCGTACCACGCTTCGTTCACCTTGAGCCGTGTCATAGACGGCTGGGTAGTGGTGGGCATCTCATGCCTCCCGGTGTTCGTGTCTGCAGGCCCGGCCCATCCCTCGTCCGAGCCCTACGTGGCCCGAAGCTGGTGGCCGTCAGGGTGGGCGGCTGTCACCTGGTTCTGTTGCTTTGGGTTGTGGTGTGAGCTGGCTGATCTCGACGAGGTCGAGGCCGAGCGCCTCGACCTCAGCCAGCACGCCGTAGAGTGCCGACCGGTCCAGGAGGCCGGTGAGCACGGTGTCGGCGCCAAGGTGCTGCGGCACCAGCGCCGGGAACGCAGAAAGCACCGTGGCGCCGAGGTGGCCGTGGATCCGGATCGTGTACAGGGCGGGTGCTGGGTCCATGAGGCCATGGTCGGGCGCTGGCAGGTGAATCCTCATCACCAGGATCAGGTGACCGCGCTAACGCATAGGGCCTGCCGACAGCAGCCGCAGCTCTCGGGCGCGCTGCACTGCCGAGGAGCGATCACGGGCCTGCAGCTTGGCGTAGATGTTGCGGACGTGGGTGTTGACTGTGTTCACCGAGACGGACAGTTCGCTGGCGATCTCCGGCCTGGACAGGTTGGTGGGCAGATATCGCAGCACCCTGAGCTCGGTTGGGCTGAGCTCCTCCGTTGGCGGCGATGGGGGCTGGTCTTTGGCCGCCAGGGATGAGCCGTGCATGACGTCGAGGATGTCGGCGAGCAGCGCGGCGTGAGCCGTCTCATGCCGCGGCAGCGCCTCCAGCAGCTCCCCTGAGCCGGTCATCACGAACGGCAGAACCAGCCGGTCAGGCTCGGCGAGGCCGAGGGCGCGTTCGGCGGCCTGGTTCGCCGCCCGGTGGTCACCGAGTTCACGGTGGGCGAGCCCGGCGAGCAGATGAGTCTCAACGACCGTGACGTAACCGATGACCGGTGCCGTGCCGTCCAGCACATCCTGCACGGCGGCGAGAGCCGCGGCCGGATTGCCTTCCGCGAGGCAGATCACCGCGCGGGCATTACCGATTTCGCCGAAGTTGGCCTGCTCGTCACCGAGCGCCGCGAGCCGGGCGCGGGCCTCGCCGGGCATCCCGACACGGGCTTGGGCGGCCAGCATCCAGCCGGTCACCTGGCTCGCCAGCGCGTGCGATCCCTCGAGCTGCGATCGCAGGCGTTCGGCCGCGCTGAACTCCTCGAACGCCTCGTGGTGGCGGTCGCGGCCGGCCTGCAGCATGCCGCTCCCAATGTGCACAAGCAGTCTGATGTCCGGCCCGGTGTCTGCCTGCAGGGCCCGTTCGGTGCGCTGCAGCCATCGCTCGCCTTCGTCGAACTCACCCGTCCAGACCAGGTTGGCGGCCAGCGTTACCAGCGCGGGCGCAACTACCCAGTCCGTGCCCCAGCCATGTCGCTCCGCGAGCGCGATCGCCTCGTGGCAGCGCCGCCGGGTCGTTGCGAAGGGGTGGATCTTCGAGGCGAACCCGAGCTGCGCGAGGCAGGCGACTTCAAGGTAGGGCCGGCCGATCCTGCGGGCGAGGACGGCGCCTTCGTGGAGGTGGCGTTCGGCGTCGGGAAGAGCCACGGACCATGCCTCGACGATCCCCAGCTCCATCAGCGCCACTGCTCGCAGGTCATTGCCGAGCGCGATGTCTTCGTCGGACTGCCCGGTTATCGGCGAGTCGAGGAATTTGGCCTGTTCGGTGACGCCGGCAAGGTGGCCGCGCCGCCTCGCCAGCGACAGCTTCAGCGACGTGATCGCTATCCGGAGGCGGCGCCGGCGATCTGGCGGCGTCGTCTCGACGTACGTCTCAGCGACGGCAAGGTGGGCTGCCGCCTCGTCCAGGCGTCCCTGGCGAAGGTCACCGCGTGCGCGCACCAGGGCCAGCTCGGGGTGATCCGCGCCCTGCGGGAAGGCCCGCAGCAGCGCCCGGATGGTCTGCAGTTGCCCATCCAGCATCAGGCTCCACGAATGGTCGGCGAGCAGCCGGGCCGCGCCGGGCCAATCGCCAGCCGCCTGGAGGTGCCTAATGGCGTCGACAACCTGGCCGTGCTCGGTGAACCATTCCGCGGCCTGCCGGTGCAGCGCCGGCACTTCTTCGGGCAGCGTCCGGCGCAGCTCCAGCCGCAGCAGATCTCCGAAGAGGTGGTGGTAGCGAAACCACGTCCGCTCGGGGTCGAGCGACACGACGAACGCGTTCGCGTCCTCGAGCTGCAGGAGGATCCGTTCCGAGCCAAGGCGGCCGGTGAGCAGGTCTGCCGGCCACGGTTCACCCCATC
>Ga0210378_10002043_pt1 | contig 10363 bp, 6 predicted proteins | sample PLM1_60_b1redo_FD_155465 | JGI IMG/M metagenome (GOLD analysis project Ga0210378, IMG submission 155465) | Groundwater sediment microbial communities from an aquifer in East River, Colorado, USA - PLM1_60_b1 redo | ecosystem: Environmental > Terrestrial > Soil > Riparian zone | place: USA: East... | reverse complement strand
CTACGGCCATGCTGCTCGTCGCGATGGCAATGACCGGGTCGAACGGGGGTCTGGTGTCCGTGCTCACGGGCACGGGCGTCGCGGTGGTCGTAGCGACCGCCCGACGATTCTCGTTGACACAGGCGATCGCCACCGCCTGCGCGTTCTTGCTGCTCGTCTTCACCGCCTCGCTTCTCATCCATCCCCAGGCCATTGCGGAGTGGGCGCACAACAGCAACTACGCGATACTGCGCGACTCCATCGGACGCGGGACGAAGAGCGCCAGCGACCGCCAGATGATCCTCAGCCAGTCGGTGCCGCTACTCCACCGCGGTGGCCTGCTCGGCCAGGGTCCGGTGTCCACCAAGCCCCGACTCCAGGCCGACCAGGCGCCGTTCGTCAAGGAGGCCCACGACGATTATCTCGCCGCGCTTTCCGAGCGAGGGGTGATCGGCGCCGCCGGGCTTCTGCTGCTGCTCTGCTCACTGCTCGTACGCGCGTGGGCCGTGGTCAGCTTTCCGCTGACATCGGATGTTGCGGCCGTCGTACGGTGGCCACCGGCGGTCGCCGGGATGCTCATAGGCGTTCTTGTGGAAGGCCTGTCGTACGAGGTGATGCATTTCCGCCATGTCTGGGCGCTGTTCGGGATCCTCGCGGCGCTGTCGATCTGGGGGAAGAAGTGAACCGCGTCACCGCCCTCATCAGGCAGCACAACAGCGTCGTGGTCGCCAACGTCGTGGCCCGCCTGGGTGCGCTCGCATCGCTTGGAGTCTCCACCCTGCTCGTCGCCCGGGTCGGAGGGCCGTCGGCGGTCGGCGTCTACGCGCTGCTGCGGGTGCTGCCTGGCCTGGTCGGGGTCCTCATCTCGGCGGGGCTGCCGGGTGCGGTGACGTACTTCCTCGCCGGCCCGCTCGGCGACGGCCGGCGGGGCCGGCAGCTCCGACCGACGATCCTCGCGATTGCCACCGCCGGTGGCGCCGCCGGCACCCTGCTCTGGGTGGCTGCCTCACCACTGCTCACCCGGGTCTTCTTCCGTGACCTCGCGGTCGGCCTTGTCGCCTGGGCGGGCGTCACCGTACTGACGCAGTTGTTCGTGGCCACGGTCAAGTCCTGCTTTCAGGGAAGCCATGACCTGCGTGGCGCGAACCTCGTGATCCTGCTCGAAGAGCTGATGTTCCTGCCCGCCTATGCCGCCATCGTGCTGCTGGGAGTGCACGGGTTCGCCGCCATCGTCGCCGGGCTGCTGCTCGCCGATATCGCCACTGCTGTCCCAGCGTGGCTCCGCTTGGGCAGACGAGGCTTCTTCGACGCATTCGGGACACCCTCACTCTGGATCGCCCGCCAGATGACCAGCTACGGCATCCGCGGCCAGATCGGCGGCGTCATGCTGCTCCTCAACCTCCGGCTCGACTTCGCGATCCTGGGCGCATTGGCCGGAGCGGACGTGCTCGGCACCTACGCCATCGCGTCAAAGTTTGCCGAGCTGCTCAAGCTACCGGGCATGGCGTTCACCTACGTCCTCTACCCGCGTTTCACTCGCGAGGGGGCGCGAGCCGCTGCGGCCACCGCGCGCGAGATGATGCCACGCGCCACCGCGGTCACGATGGTGGCCGCCCTCCCCTTGGCGTTGGCCGCCGGCACGCTGCTCCCAATCATCTATGGGGAGGCGTTTCGGCCCGCTATCGTTCCTGCGTACATCCTGCTCGTCGGGCTCGCCCCCGAGGGGCTGGCGGGCGTCGCCACTGCGTTTCTCTACGGGTCCGGCCGTCCGGGGCTCAACTCGTTGGGGATGGGCGTCGCTGTCGCCGTGACCGTTGCGCTCGACCTGCTGCTGATCCCCCGGTTCGGCGCGACCGGCGCGGCCGTCGCCTCGACTTCCGCTTACCTCACCAGCACTGCGGTGCTGGCCGTCTGCTACGTAATGGTGATCCGCTCTCAGCGCCTCCAGGACGAGGTAGCTTGAGGGGCAGGTCGCCTGCGCGGTGCCGTCAATGAATGGACGCGGGGACCGCCGGCCGGGGGTGTCGTCCGCTCGCAAGCTACGTGAACCCCGCCCGGGCCATGGCCGCCGCCGCGTCACCGTAGAGGTTGCGACCGTCGAGGAGTATCGGGAAGCTCATGAGCGTCCTGGCCCGCTCGAGGTCCAGGTCTCGGAGCTCGGGCCACTCCGTGCAGACGATAGCGCAGTGCGCACCCTCCAGCGCGGTGTAGGCATCGGCCGCGATCTCGAGTTCGGGGAGCTCGGCCTTCGCGGTCGCGCCCGCTTGGGGGTCGTAGCCGACAACTCTGGCGCCGCCAGCAAGCAGGCGCCGGGCGACCTCGAGGGCGGGCGCGAAACGCACGTCGTCGGTGCCGGGCTTGAAGGCAAGACCTAGTAACGCGATGCGCTTGTCCTCGAGGTTCCACAAGATTTCTTCGACCTTCTGGACGGCGAATCCGACGGCCTGCCCGTTGATCTCGGCCACCTCCTCGAGCAGGCGGAACCTGTAGCCCAAGCGGGCCGAGAGCCACTCGAACGCCGCGACGTCCTTGGGAAAGCAGTACCCACCGTAGCCGAGTCCGGCGTCCAGGTACGCCCGACCGATGCGAGGGTCGGCGCCCATGGCGTCGGCGACGGCGACCGCGTCGGCCCCGGCGAGCTCGCAGATGCGCGCGAGCGCATTCGCGTAGGAGATCTTCATGGCGAGGAACGCGTTGCACGCGTGTTTAGCTAGCTCGGCCGTGCGCACGTCGGTCTCGATCCAACTCACGCCGAGCTCGATGAGCCGGGCGTAGAGCTCGCGCATCACCGCCAGCGCCTCCTCCGCGGCTCGTTCCAGCGCCAGGAGGTTGGCCTCGCCGCTGGCTCGCGGTGGGGTGCCGACGCAGACGAACACGATCTGGCGGTCGGTGACTGTTGTGGTGGGGTTCGCGCTGAACCGCAGCCGGCCACTGGCCAGCTCCCGCGCACGAGGTCCTCGAGACCGGGCTCGTAGAAGGGCAGCCGCCCCAGGGACAGCGCCGAGAGCTTCTCAGCGTCGACGTCGGTCGCGTCGACGTCGTGACCAAGATGGGCGAGCGCGGCCGCCGTGGGTAGGCCGACGTGCCCGGTACCGAAGACCCCCGACCCTCATCGAGCGCCCGCTGGATCGGCGTGGAGCTCGGCCCTCGTTACCGCGGACGCGCTGTTGTGGCCGCCGTTGGACGGGAGGTCGGCGGACGCCGTCCGGACGTGGCCGTCGGCCGAGCGAGCGCGCTGCAGCATTGCCACACCGTCGCCTATGGTCAGTGATTTGTGGTTGCTGTAGCGGTGATCGTGGTAGTCCGCCACGGTCCCGCTCTCGAGTGCCGCCTCGATCTCCAGGATGCCGTCGACCAGCGAGTTCCGGGGTGTGAAGTCGAGTGCGTCGCGGATCTTGGCGAACGACACCCGGTAATTGGCTTCATCGGCAACTGCCGGCTGGTAGACGACTCGGGCGTGAGGGATGAGTGCGGCAATGGCCTCGCCGATCTGCCCCACGGTGAAGTTCTGCTCATCGGACCCGACGTTGAAGAGCTGACCCCGGATCTGCTCCTCCGGCACCTCAAGACAGCGCATGATGGCCCTGGCGCCGTCGTCCACGTGGAGGAACGGCCGCCACTGGCTGCCGCCGAGCACCGAGATCTCGCCCTCGGTGACGGCCTTGGCAACCAGCAGGTTCACCACGATATCGAAGCGGGGCCGCGGCGAAAGCCCGTAGAACGTCCCGAAGCGCAGCACCACCGGCGCGAACTCCGTGTCCGCCAGCGCGAGCACCAACTCCTCGGACTTCATCTTGCTCCTGGCGTAGACCGACAGCGGGTCGAGCGGCGACTGCTCGTCCAGCATCGCTTCGCTGGCGCCGTAGAGGCTGCAGCTCGAGGCGAAGATCATCCGTCGGATGCCACGTTCGCGTGCCATCTCGGCGACCGTGCGGGTGGCCTCGAGATTGATCTCCAGGGTCAGCTGCTCGTCCAGGGCACAGGCAGGGTCACCGACCAGGCCTCCGAGGTGGACGATGGCGTCGGCCTGAGCGGTCGCCTTCGCGATCGCCGCCTCCTCGCGCACGTCACCTTGGACGACGGCAAAGCCCGGCCGGTCGTACAGGTCGCGCATCCCTTCATCGCCATACACCAACGCGTCCATGACCGTGACCTGGTAGCCATGATCGAGGAGCTTACGTACGAGCACCGAGCCGACAAAACCCGCTCCGCCGATGACGAGGACGTGCGATGGGATCCTCACCTGGCCATTGGTGGCCACGCCGGCCGGCGAATCGGGTGTGGTGTTCGGCAGGTCGATCATCGAGCAACCTCCAGAGAGGGTAGATGGCGCAAGGAGGGATCTATGCCGCGCCCAGCTCCGCAAGCGTCTCGCAGACCCGGTCGACTTCGTCATTGGTCAAGCTCGGGTGCAGCGGCAGCGACACGATGCGCTCGAAGGCGGCGTCGGCGGCCGGGAACTGACCCGCGAGCCCGTCGCCGAGCAAGCCGAGGAAGTACGGCTGGTGGTGGAGAGGGATGAAATGGACCGAGCAGTCGATGCCACCTTCGGCGAGCCCGGCAATGACCTCGTCGCGGCCCAGCCCGAAGGCGGGGTCGACCTGGAGGACGTAGAGGTGCCACGCGTGGCGCCCATCCGCCGGCCATGGCGGGGTACGCAGCCCGGGGAGGCCGAGAAGGCCCCGGTCGTAGCGGCTGGCGAGCTCGTCCCGCCGCCGCTGCCAGGCCGGCAGGTGAAGCAGCTGGGCGCGGCCGATGGCGGCCTGCAGGTCGGTCATGTTCGCCTTCAGGCCGGGGGCCTCGATGGTGTAACGCCAACCGCCCCCAGGCAGATAGCGCCTCCAGGCGTCACGACTCATGCCGTGCTGGCGGGAGCGGCGCACCTGCTCGGCCACCTGGGGGTCGTCGGTGGTGAGCATGCCGCCCTCGCCAATCGGCAGGTTCTTGGTCGCGTAGAAGCTGAAGCAAGTGGCGGCCGACAGCGCACCGACCGGGCGCTCGCCGACCCAGGTGCCGACCGCGTGGGCGGCATCCTCCACCACCCGGTCAAGCGGTAGCCCGGCGGCCGCGGCAAGCTCGCCGACCTGGGCCGGGAAGCCGGCAAAGTGGAGCACAACCATGGCCTCGACCCCATCGACCCGCGCGACCGCTCGGGCAACGGCCTCGGGACTCGGCATGAGCGTCCACGGGTCGATGTCGACAAGCACCGGAGACAACCCGGCGTGAACGATGGCGTGCACCGCCCCGCAGAAGGTCATCGTCGAGGTCGCGACGCGGGCCCCACGGGGAAGCCCGAGCGCCCGCAGCGCGAGCTCGAGGGCTGCGGTGCAGGAGGAAACCGCGACCGCGTGGTCGGCGCCGACGAGGGCGGCGAATTCGCGCTCGAAGGCGGTGACCTCCGGGCCGGTGGTTATCCAGCCCGACGAAAGCACTCGGGAGACCGCCGCCTCGGCCTCGGGAGGGATCAGCGTTCGTGCGAATGGGATGTGCGGGCGGGCCTCCTGCGGCGAGACGGCAGCCACCACGTCACCGGCTGACGCCGCATGCACGCTCGCACGCCCCCGCATGCCAGACCTCCCTCGCTCGACACGTCCGGTTGCTCACCCGGTCGCCGCCGGCCCGCCTGGACGCCAGCTGTCAGACGGGTAACGGATAGGTGAATAAAGAGTTCGTAGCTACAGTCGTCGAACCGGACGTGGCGGCACATCAGCAACGGAGGGAAAGGGACTACGTCCATGGGGGGGAGGGTCGCTTACGCTGATCGCATGGTCGACCTGCACGGCTTGGGCGACCGGCGACCTCGGCGCTTGCCGCCTGAGGCGAGACGTGCCTCGACTGGCGCTCTGCTCGCCTCAGCTGCAGCTGTCGCTGCCAGCATCCCTGTAGCCGACGCCGGGCACGCCCTTCCACTCCCAGTCGTAGGAACCGTCGTGAATGGTGAGCTTGAGGACCCCCGGGTTGCCGGAGGGAATCCGCACCTCGGACGTGGCCAGCGGCGTGCCGAATGGGTAGCTGCCCTCATCGGCACCGCCAGTGCCGACCACGAACTCCCGGACTCCGTTGGCGGCCCGGGCGCCGGCCGGCGTCTGCTTGGCGAAACGCTCGTAATTGTGCTCATGACCATTCAGCACGATATCGGCGCCGGCGGCGTAGAGATCCTGCCAGAAGACGTTGAAGCCACTGTCGGAACCGTGCTCGGTCCCTGACGACCAGCGGGGCTCGTGCCAGTAGGCGAGCACGCAGCGGCTGGGGTGGGCGGCAAGGTCGGCCCGCAACCATTGCTCCTGCGCAGACCCGGCACCGTGCGAGATCTCGCCGTTGAGCGCGATGAGATGCCAGCGACCCAGCTCGTAGGAGTAATAGGGCTCCCCGGTGGATCCGGTAGCCGCTCCGCCGAAGTAGTCCAGGTAGCCGGCCCCGCCGCTGGTGTGGTAGTCGTGGTTCCCTGGGACAGGGTGAGTCTTGGCCTTCAGGCGACCCCAGGACGGTGCGTAGTGGTTCGCGTAGTCGCTGGTCGAGCCGTCTGGGTAGGCATGGTCGCCGAGGGTGAACACGGCGGTCGGCTGGTCGGCGACCATGAGGTCGGCCGTCTCCTGCTGCCGCCCGCTCGAGTCGGCGATATCCCCGGCACCCTCCAACACCGGGTCGCCGCTGGTGGGCGCCGTCGGGGGTGGGCTCGACGAGGCCGTGGGCGCAGTCGTGGCGGCACTCGTACCGGTGGTCGTCGTTGTGGTGGCGCCGCTGTTGAAGGTTGCCAGTGCGCGTACCAGTCCGGGCTGATCGTCGAGCGTGCTGCCTGCCCACTGCCACGCGAAGGCCGCGTAACCCTCCCAATGCGATGCCGCCCAGTGCCGCAGCATCGTGGTCTCCTCGTCAGGGGTCGGCCAGCGCCAGTTGTTGTCCTCGAAGGCCTGGACGACGGCCCAGTAGCGCAGGCCGGCGGCGTCGGCAGCGGCAACGTGGCGGTCGATCATCGCGAAGTCGCATGGCTTGCCGGGCCGGCAGGGATATGGGTCCAAGCCCTGGTAGTCGCTCGTGGCCCGCCAAGCGACGTATGTGCTGGTGCTGTCGGGGTTGTTGCTGTCGAGCACAATCATCGTGAACCGGCCCGGGTCGAGCGACTTGACGAGGTCCGAGCGGGCCTTGTGCTGGGCCGGGGCATTCGGGCAAGCGCTGAGCTGCGGCTCGTCGGAGATGAAGTATCCAGCAGCGTTCGGATGGCCCTTGATAGCCGAGACCTGGCTGCGGATCGTGCTGTCGGACCGCTCCCAGGAGCAGGTGGCGTTATCGTAGTCGCCGAGCCAGACGAGGCCCTTGACCTTGAGCGGGGCCATCGCGTCGAGGCTGGAGGCGTAGGGGCCGACGTCGATGAGGTTGAACCCGGCGGCGGCGATGCGGTCGTAGCCTGAGGGGCTCCTGTCGTGCTCGTACATGTAGCGGTAGGGAGGAGGTGCGGCCCTGGGGACGGTGGTCGAGGTCGGTGTTGGCGTGGTCGTTGCCGGGGCGGTCGTTGCCGGGGCGGTCGTCGTGGTCGTCGTGGTCGTCGCGGTCTGGACCACCAGCCGGGGCGCTGTGCTCGTCTCGCGGCTCCTGTAGGACAGTTGCGTCGCGCTGCGCCCGACCATGGCGAGCGCCAGCGGACCGTTACCCCGGACGACCCGGGTGACGTCGATGGCGGTCCAGGTGCTGGCCATGAAGGCGCCCGACGAGTCGATCCTCGCACCCATGGCGGGGGCGTTTCGGTACGTGATCGAGGTCTCGTCCCAGGTCGTGTCGGCCACGCTCCACACATCGTGGCCGGCGCCGATTTTCCTGCTTATGCTCCCAACCTTGTAGACCTCAAGCGTCGCCCGAACGACGCTGCCGGTGAGGCCCTGCACATTGAAGCGCAGGTAGGTGTTGACGATTGGCGAGCCATCGATCTCCAGCCTGGTCTGGGTCCCGAAGTTGCGGCTGGGACGAGCGGAGCTGACGTAGGCGTCGGCAACGGCGGTGAAGCTGACCGTCGAGCTGAGCGCCCCTGCGCCGGTACGCACCCAGGCGAGCCCCGCTACGGTCAGCAGCACGACGACGGCAGCGGCCAGCTTCCTCATGCTTCACCTTCCAGCTGCCAGTAGTTTGGACGCGGCTTCGCGGCGACGGGCGTCACGAGGTCGCATGGGACGCCAGCAGTGAGATCAGTGAGCCGACAGGACTGACGGTAGGCGCACCCTCCGGAGGCACGCGGTTCGGCGCAGTGGGACGGCGCAAGTCACCCTGCGCCGCCTAGGGGACCTTGAGCCGACGTCCGGTGCTGCCTGTCTGGGGGGACAGGCAGGTCTGTGGCGGGAGGCAACTACTTCTTGAGAGTACCTCGGGGAGAGAATGTCTAACACAGGGCGATATCCGATGCAAATAGGCACTTCGCCAGACGATACGTGCTACTAGTACGATCGGGGCAGGCGCGCTAGTACGACCTGGGCAGGCGTAGGGAGTGCTCGGCGACGTAGTTGAGGATCATCTCGCGGCTGACCGGGGCGGTGCGCAGGATCCGGGCCATCCACCAGAGGCCGGCGATGCCGTACTCGGCGGCGAACCCGTTGCCGCCGTGGATCTGGATGGCGACGTCGACGGCCTTGAGGGCCGACTCGGCGGCCGCGTACTTGGCCATGTTGGCGGCCTCGCCGGCGCCGGGCACTCCGGCGTCGGTGGCCCAGGCGGCTTTCTGGGTCATCAGGCGGGCCAGCTCGACCTCGATCTTGGCCTCGGCCAGCGGGTGGGCCAGCCCCTGGTGGGCGCCGATGGGCACGTCCCAGACCTGGCGCTGGTTGGCGTAGGCGGCGGCCTTGGCCAGGGCGTAGCGGGCGATGCCGTTGCCGGCGGCGGCTCCGATGATCCGCTCCGGGTTGAGGCCGTGGAAGACCTGGCGCAGTCCGTCCCCCTCCTCGCCGAGCAGCCGGTCGCCCTCGACCCGGACGTCGTCGAGGAACAGGAAGAACTGCCGCTCGGGGGCATTGACCTCCAGGTCGATGGGGGTGGCCTGCAAGCCGGGGGCGTCGGTGTCGACGATGAACAGCGAGAGGCGTCCCCGGCCGCTGCCCTCCTCGACGCCGGTTCGGCTGACGACCAGCACGGCGTCGGCCTCGTCCACCCCGGAGATGTAGTACTTGCGGCCCGAGATCCGCCAGCCGTCGCCGGCCCTGGTCGCGGTGGTGTCGAGCTTGTGGGAGTTGGACCCGGCGTCGGGCTCGGTGATCGCGAACACCATCTTGCGTTCGCCCGAGGCGATGCCCGGCAGCCAGCGCTGGCGCTGATCTGGGGTGCCGAAGCGGGCCAGAAGGGCGCCGCAGATGGCCGGGGACACCATCAGCAGCAGCAGCGGGCAGCCGTTGGCGGCCAGCTCCTCGGTGACGATGGCCAGCTCGCTGATGCCCATGCCCCCACCGCCGTGCTCGGTGGGCAGGTTCACGCCGACGAACCCGGCGTCGCCAACGGCCTTCCACAGCTCGGTGGTCTTCTCCCCGGCCTTGGCCTTGGCCGCGAAGTACCCGTGCCCGTAGTCGGCGGCGATCCTGCCCACCGCCTCGCGCAGCATCGCCTGCTCGGCCGTCTCGCGGAAGTCCATGGTCAATCTCCTTGCTGCAGCAGCGCGGCCGGCAGGTCGACGACCCGCGCCCGGAGCCATTCGCCGAGGCCCTTGGCCTGGGGGTCGATCCGGGTCGAGGAGGAGACGCCCTCGCCGAGCAGCCCCACGACCACGAAGTTGAGGGCGAGCAGGTTGGGCAGCTCGTGGCGGCGGACCTCCAGGTCGCGCGCCTCCGGCACCAGCTGGCGGAACCGCCCGACGGTGAGGAAGCCGGCCAGGTACCCGTAGGCCTCCCCGGTCCTGGCCCACACCCCGACGTTGGCGGTGCCGCCCTTGTCGCCCGAGCGGGCCCCGAACACCCGCCCGAGCGGCACCCGCGCCGTTGGCCCCCCGATCTGAGGGCTGTGGACAACCGCGGCCCCGTTATCCGTCTGAAGGCTGTGGACCACCGCAGCCCCGCCACCCGACTCAGAGCTGTGCACCACAGCGGCCCCGCCACCCGACTGAGGGCTGTGGACAACCGAGGCCCCGCTATCCGCTCGTCGGCTACGCTCCCCCACCGGGGGTCTCGGCACGCCATCAGGCGGGGAGGCTGTGATCGGAAGGCGCCGGCCGTCGTCCAGCACCACCACCTGCTCGACCAGGTCGGCCGGGACCAGGGTCGGCCAGAAGACCCCGTACGGGGTGGCCTCGCCGGGCGGCGTGGTGGTGTAGCACCCCGGGTAGGTGGCCAGGGCCAGCTCGATGGCGGCGTTCGAGAAGGCCCGGCCGACCTTGGCCGGGTCGGGGTCCTTGACCGTCACCCGAAGCTCGGCGACG
>Ga0210378_10002042_pt1 | contig 10374 bp, 11 predicted proteins | sample PLM1_60_b1redo_FD_155465 | JGI IMG/M metagenome (GOLD analysis project Ga0210378, IMG submission 155465) | Groundwater sediment microbial communities from an aquifer in East River, Colorado, USA - PLM1_60_b1 redo | ecosystem: Environmental > Terrestrial > Soil > Riparian zone | place: USA: East... | reverse complement strand
AGTTGCGTGACGACGAGCGCAGCGGCCATCGCCGCGAGCAGCGTGTACCGGAACTGCCAGGTCGCGCCGGCCACGAACGTCAGCCCTGCGGCGACCAGCGACCCGCCGACCAGCAGCGCCACCTTGAGCTTGAACGACCGCACGGGATCGAGCGGCCGCGGCATCTCCCTGAAGAAGGTCATGCCGGCACCTCCAACGCGTACCCGATGCCGTGCACGGTCCGGATCCAGTCGCCACCGAGCTTGCGACGCAGCGCCTTGATGTGGCTGTCGACCGTGCGGCTGCCGACGCCGTCGCCCCAGCCCCACACCTCGGCGAGCAGCCGGTCCCGAGGGTGGACGGCGCGCGGGCGGGCGGCGAGGCAGGCGAGCAGGTCGAACTCGATCCGGGTGAGGTGCACCTCGTCCGCGCCGACCCGTACCCGGCGTTCGGCGAGGTCGATCTCCAGCTCGCCGAACCGCAGCGGGGCGTCCTCGACCAGGCGCGCCGCCCGCTCGAACCGGCGCAGGAGGGCGTGGACCCGCGCCACCAGCTCCCGCATGCTGAAGGGCTTGCTCAGGTAGTCGTCCGCACCGACCCCCAGCCCGACGAGCAGGTCGGTCTCGCCGTCCCGGGCCGTGAGCATGAGTACGGGCACCGGCCGGTCGGCCTGGATCCGGCGGCACACCTCCAGCCCGTCGAAGCCCGGCAACATGACGTCGAGAACGACCACGTCAGGCCGGCCGGTGCGGCAGGCCTCGACCGCCGACGGCCCGTCGACGGCAATCTCCACGGCGAACCCCTCGGCCCGCAACCGAGCCGCCACCGACTCAGCGATCGTGGGCTCGTCGTCGACGACGAGAACGCGGCGCTGGCTCATACACAGAGCGTATGGGCCGGTCGTGGAGGTAACCCGCGCGAAGTGTGAAGGTTCCGAGGAGAAATTACGGACGGACCAGCGGCGCCGTGAGCGACGCGACATCCCGAGGCTCAACGCCGGTTCCTGGCCGGGAACCACCACGCAGCGACACCTGCTCGGCGGCGATCTTGTTCTGCAGCCGCAGGATCCCCTGGAGCAGCGCCTCCGGTCGCGGCGGGCAGCCCGGCACGTACACGTCGACGGGGATGAGCTGGTCGACGCCCTTGGTGACGCAGTACGAGTCCCAGTACGGACCGCCGCAGTTGGAGCACGATCCGAACGAGATGACGTACTTCGGCTCGGGCATCTGGTCGTAGAGCCGCTTCACCGCCGGCGCCATCTTGTCGGTCACGGTGCCGGAGACGACCATGAGATCGGCCTGGCGCGGGCCGTGCGCGAACGGGATCACGCCGAACCGGATGAAGTCGTGGCGGGCCATCGACGTGGCGATGAATTCAATCGCGCAGCACGCTAGCCCGAAGTTGAAGACCCAGAGCGAGTACCGGCGACCCCAGTTCAGAACGAACTTGATCGGATCCGGGAGCACCGGACCACCGACCCGGCGCACCGGTAGCGGTAGATCCACGCTCATCGCTTCGCCCTCCCGCTCGCCAGCCTCCACAAGGCAGCCTAGCCGTCCACCCCTGCCCGGACTGGGCCGGCGTGGTTACAGCAGACTGGCGCGCTTACAGCAGAATTGCAGCGGGACTCCAGCCTCGCCCGCAAGCATTGCGAAGGCTGCCGGGGACCTCGCATCGCGGCAGCGGGATTTCTTTCGGAAGCGCCGCAACCTCACGGCAGGGCGGCGCGTGTTGTCCATGTCCGGCCGATTGGCCGGGTGATCACGGGGAGCGGACTTGACGGGCACTGAGCTGGACTTTGACCAGTTCTACGCCTCCCATTTCGCCGCGCTCGGAGTGCAGCTGTACGCGTACTTCGGCGATCGGGCGGAAGCGCAGGACATTGCGCAGGAGGCGTTCTGTCGCGCCTGGCAGCGGTGGTCGCAGGTCTCGACCTACGAGGACCCGGTGGCGTGGGTGCGGAAGGTCGCGTGGCGGCTGGCGATCAGCCGGTGGCGACGGACCAAGACCGCGCTCGCGTTCGTCCGTCGACAGCGGGAGGAGCACGTGCCCGAGGTGAGCCCGGACCGGGTGGCGCTGGCGGCCGCACTGGCAACCCTGCCAGCGGCCCAGCGGCGCGCGGTCGTGCTGCACTACCTGGCCGGCATGCAGGTGTCCGAGATCGCGACGCAGGAAGGCGTCGCCGACGGCACTGTCAAGTCGTGGCTGCACCGGGCCCGTGGGGCGCTCGCCGCCCGCCTGACCGAGGAAACCCCAAGCAGCGAGGAGGTGGGGCATGTCTGAGCAATCACCGCTCCACGACCCGATCGCGGACGCGTTCGAGGGCTTCCGCGGCGACGCCCTGCCGACGTTCAGCCCGCCCGGCCCGGACGCCGTCCGGGTCACCGTCCGGCGGCGCCAGCGGAACAAGGCCATCGCGGTCGCCGCGTGCGCCATCGTGGCACTGGCCGGCGTCGGAGTGGCGCTCGCGAACGTCCGCGGCTCGTCCGACGATCTCCAGCCGGCTCCCGCGCCGTCGGTGACGCCGTCGACGACCCCGAGCACGAACGCCAGCACGACGCCGTCAGGGACACCGTCCTCGGGCGGCACGGGGATCGACGTCGGCGCCGTGACCTGGCGCAACGGCACCATCCCGATCCCGGCCGGCGAGGGCTGCCCCGGCGGCGTGATCAACGTCAGCGGCGGCGAGGCGCGCGCCGGCGGCTATACGTACCGGGTGCTCGACGGCGGCGCCACGCCCGCGTACGGAGACCTCGACGGCGACGGCACCAAGGACGCCGTCATCCCCGTGGCCTGCGGAAACGCCGGCGAGCTTGGCCAGTACCTCGCCGGCATCGGCAGCAAGGGCAAGGAGTTGCGCCCGCTCGGCATGATCGCCGCCGAGAACTGGGGGGTGGTGTTCAGCTCTTACCAGGTGTCCGGCGGCGTCGTCGTGGCCACCGTCAAGGAGACGCTGACCGAGACGCCGCGCACCCAGGTCCGCCGGTACCAGTGGAACGGCCGCCGCTTCACCCAGGTCGGCGGCCCGACGACGTTCCCCGAGGGAACGCAGCCGGGCGACGGCCCGCAGAACGTCGACGTCACCACGTACGACTGGGCGAACAGCCCGCTCGACCTGCCGTTCAGCGGTGGGAGCGTCGCGGTGGAGCCGAACGGGCAGAGCTGCCCCCGCGTACGCGCCAACTTCCAGGGCGGCCAGGCCAGCGCCTCCGGATGCACGTACGCGATCCAGACGTTCGGCAACCCGGTCGGTGACCTCAACGGCGACGGGGTGAAGGACGTCGTGGTGGAGATCAGCGCCAAGCGAAGCCTCCGCAACGCCTGGCTTTTCGCGTACACGATCCGGGCCAACAAGCCGGTGCTGATCGGCTTCGTCACCGGCGCGTTCGTCCCCAACCCCGATCCGAACAAGGCGTACGACGTCGAGACGATCGAGCGCCGGTACTCCGGTGGCCAGCTGTCGATCGACCAGTTCACGCTCGTCGACGGCAACCACCAGATGATCACCCGGACGTTCAGCTGGAATGGCAGCCGGTTCGTGCCGAGCCAGCCGTCGCCGGTGGCCCGCACCGACGTCCGCCCGTAGGCAGGAAAGCCGCGAGCCCGTAGCCACCTCGGCTGCGGGCTCGCGGTCGTCCAGGACGCTCTTAGAGCCAGCGCAGGACGCCCTTGCGCCACGCATAGAGGAGCCCGAGCGCGATCAGCGCGACGAAGATGGCCATCTCCACGACGGTGGTGACGCCGAACCCGGGCCGGTCGAAGATGATCGCCCACGGGAAGAGGAAGACGCTTTCCACGGCGAACAGCACGTAGAGGTACGCGTAGACGTAGTACCGGATCTGGGACTGCGCCCAGTCGCCGCCGACCGGATCCACACCGCACTCGTACGTGGTCTGTTTCGCTACCGACGGCCGGTGGGGGCGCAGCAGCCGGTTCGCGGTCATCGCCACCGACACGAACCCGATGCCGACGAGCAGCATCAGGCCGAGGCTCGCGTACGAGCCGAGGTATCCGTCCACGCCGCACCTCCTCCCGCCGCAGCCTAGCGGCAGGCCCCTCGGGCGGCGCCATGACTACCGGAAGCAAACGCGGAATTGCTGTGAAGTGGGCGTTAAGAATTGCGCGTCGACATGAAGTCGGCGTGAGTTTTGAAATTCTTTGGAATTGCCTGCAACCCAGCTCCCGAGTGGCGCGTGTTCTCCCCGACGCCAACTTGCGAGACACATTCCACAGGAGCCCACCATGCTTATTGCTAACCGCCTCGCCCCACGTATCGCTTTCACCGCCGCCCTCGCGACGGCCGCCCTTGTCGGCGCCGGATTCGCGGTCGCCAACGCCAGCGGCAAGACCGATTCGCCGCAGCGCGCCAACCGCAGCGCCGTCACCGCGCCCGCCCCGGCCGGCGAGAACGCCGCGCCGATCCAGGAGGCCACGGCGCCTACGGGCGAGGCCCCGGAGGTCAAGGCGCCGGCCGCCGCCCCCCAGAGCCTTCGCAAGGTCGACTGGAAGAACGTCACGCTGAAGCTTCCCCGGCTCCGCCCCGGCTCGACCTGCGGCGGCGGCACGATCAAGTTCGTCAACGGGTACGCCGGCAAGGGCGAAGGGCGCTACCAGATCCTGCCCGGGAAGCGGAAGGCCGCATACGGCAACCTCGCCGGCGACCGCCACGAGCAGGCGGCCGTCGTGGTGTGGTGCGGCTCCGAGAGCGCCGACCACCTCGTCATCGTGAAGGGCACCCGCGCGAAGCCGACCGTGCTCGGCCTGGTCAATTCGGAGCACTGGGGCGTCGCGTTCCCGTCGTACCGGATCACCGCCAAGAAGACGCTCGAGGTCACCGCGAAGGAGACGCTGGAGGAGTACCCGCGCACGCAGCTCCGCACGTTCGCCTGGAGCGGCTCAGCGTTCAAGCAGGTCAGCGGCCCGCGGCAGTTCCCGGCACCGGTCGACGGCCACAACTACGACTGGTCGACGGCAACGCTGACGATCCCGTTCAAGGACGCCAGCACGACCGTCCAGCCGAACGACCGCTCCTGCCCGCGCGTCACCGTGAAGTTCACCCACGTGCACGACGGTGTGGGCGCGGTGCAGGCCGGCGGCTGCGAGTACTGGATCCACAAGGTCGGCACCGCCAACCTCGACGGTGACAGCACCGCGGACTCGCTCGTGAAGATCAGCGCTCTCCGCATGGGCACCGGCGACATGACGACCGGCGCCGAGTGGTACTTCGCCTACGGCTTCCGCAACCACAAGCCGGTGCTGCTCGGCCACGTGACCGCCGCCGGGCTCGACAACCGCGACGACAACGCCGCGCCGGACGTCTCGACCATCTCCGTCGCGGCCGACTTCCACAAGGTCTACGTGACCCAGATCTTCCGCACCCCCGGCAAGCCCAACCTGACCCTGACCCGCACGTTCACCTGGAAGACCAACCGCTTCCTCCCGAACGTCGCCGCGCCGAGCCCGCGCACCGACCTCGCGCCGTAGTCACGTGGAATTGCCGTAAAGAAAATCGCCAGCCCGCCATACAACCGCATTCCCCTGACGCAAATCCGCGTCGACAATTCACGAGAGGACCCTGAAATGCTCACTCGTACTCAGCGCCGCTTCGGTCGTGCCGCTCTCCGCGCCGCCGTTATCGGAATGGCCGCCACGGCTCTTGGCGGTGGGATCGCCACCACGGCGAACGCCGCCGAGCCCACCGGCGCCCGCGACGTCGACTGGTCCAACGCCTCACTGGAACTGACGGAGATCGACTCGCGGTGCCCGGGCGGTCCACTCACGTTCGCCACCGGCTACGCGGAGGTCGACACCGGGGCGCGGTTCCCGTCGCAGTTCTTCCAGGGCGTCGTCAAGTACGGCGACGTCAACCGCGACGGCCGCGAGGACGCCGTGCTCAGCATCACCTGCAACCCGAACAGCAACGAGACCGCCGCACTCACCGCGACCTACGCCTACAGCGTCGAGAACGGCGCGCCGGCGCTGATCGGCGCGGTCACGGTGCCGCCGGTCACGCCCGAGTCCTACGAGGTTCGCGGCGGCACCGTCGCCGTCAAGGCCCGGCCGGACCGGGACGCCGCCAGCAAGCCGCTCAACTTCCGGTTCCGCTGGGACGGCAAGGCGTTCCAGGAGCGGTCCGGCAAGGCCGCGTACGTCTACAGCTGGGGCACCGAGCAGCTCGCGATGCCGTTCAAGGCCGACGCGGTGCCGATGCGCGGCGACGGCAGCGAGCCCAGGCCGTGCCCGAAGGCCACCGTCGACTTCGACAACTACGGCGACCACTACAGCCGCCGCGGTGAGGTCCACACCGCCGCCGACTTCGTCTACGGCATCAACGTCACCGCGTTCGGCGACGTGAACCGCGACGGCGTGACCGACGCGCTCGTCGAGATCAGCTGCTTCGATGGCACCGTCTTCAACCAGCCGAACTCGTGGAACTACGTCTACACGATCAAGAACGGCAAGGCTGTTCCGCTGAGCTACCTGACCGCCTCCGAGTCGGTGCACGGCTCGACCGGCATCCGTGCGGTCACGCTGGCTCCGGGCAAGGTCACGCTCAAGCAGGACGTGGGCACCTCGGACGTCCAGGCCGACCGGACCTTCCGCTGGACGCACGCCGGCCTCAAGGCCCAGCAGCCGCTGCCGGGCTACCCGAACGTCGACGTCGCCCCGTAACGCAGGACTCCTGACCGCCCGGCCGGAGCGCCCCCCCGCTCCGGCCGGGCTTCTGCACGTGGTGTTCGCGGAAATCGCGGGAGATCCCGGCCCACGGCCCGGCGATCTCCGCGAACACCGCCACTGTCCGAGAGGGATTCCAACTGTCGGGGTTTCTGGGGCATCGTGCGTCCAGTTATTGCCCGGGTTCCCGGACAGTCCGGTTTGTTCCGGCGGCAACGCGGAGGGCAAGGCCGCCCGGCGGGGCTAGGCCGCCCGGCGGGGCTAAATAACGGCGACGGCGGTGACTAGACCGATGCCGAGGTGCGTGGAGCCGAGGAGGACCGCCGCCGGCTCCAGTTTCGGCTCGTGCAGCAGGCCGCGCAGGTCGATCCCGACGAGCCTGTCGAAGACGAACGACGCCACCACCTGGGCTGCGATCCCGACGGCGCCGAAGACGAGCGTAGAGAGCAGGCCCTCCGCCAGCCGGCCGCCGGACGCCCAGATCGACGCCGCCACGATCAGCGCGACCGCGAAGACGCCGCTGGCCGCGAGCACGGTGGCGTTCGGGTTCCGCTCGGCGCGGATGATCGTGGTGAGCCGGCCGGGCGTCGCCAGGTCGATGGCGTAGTAGCCCGCCACGAGCAGGAGCACACCGAGTGCGGCGTAAGCGAGGATCGCGACCGCCCCGCGCCCCAGCGCCTCCCCGAAGCCCTTTTCCAGGGCGAGACCGTCCAGAGTGGAGACGAACTCCACGGCTCGGGCCTGCGTCACGACGAACCTTCCTTCTGTAGCTGGGTGGCTGTCCACTGTAGGGCCTGAGAGCCCGATTTCACCTGGCTATCCGGTGCGGCACGAACGAGGACGTGTCGTCGGTGATCAGGCCCGACGTCTCGCGGATCCCGAGCCCGGCCGATTCGTTCCCCACCATCCAGGCGCCGAGGACGGGGTGCTGGCTCTCGAAGTCCGGCAGCGCCACGAACTCCTGGTAGACGAAGCCCTCGGCGCCGTAGCCGCCGGCGGTGGCCTGGCTGCCCTGCGGCGTGACGATCTCCATGCTGGCGCCCTCGCGTCCGAGCAGCGGCTTGCGGATGTAGGACAGCAGCGGCCCCGGCGTGTTCAGGTAAGCCGGCAGCAGGTTCGGGTGGCCAGGGTGCAACTCCCAGAGGATCGCCAGCAGCGCCTTGTTCGACAGCAGCATCTTCCAGATCGGCTCGACCCAGGCCATGGTGCCGAGGGAGGCGACCGCGTGCTCGCCGAACGGGTCGCCCACGACCCACTCCCACGGGTACAGCTTGGCCAGCGAGCGGATCTGGCGCTCTTCGAGGTCGAGGAACTTGCGCAGCTCGGAGTGCCAGCCGATGTCCTCCACGCTGATCGCGATGGTGTCCAGCCCGGCCTGCTCGGCGGTCTCCTGGAGGTAGGCGCTCGTCATCACCTCCTCGCCGGACTCGTCCATGTCGGTCCAGGAGAAGTGGATCGGCCCGGACGGGATCCGCTTGGCAATGCCTTTCCAGCCATCGACGAGCTTCTCGTGCAGCGAGTTCCACTGGTCGTCGGCGGGATGGGTGTCCTGCAGCCAGTACCACTGGATGATCGCGCTCTCGACCAGGCTGGTCGGGGTGTCGGCGTTGTACTCCAGGAGCTTGGCGGGGCCGGTGCCGTCGTAGCGCAGGTCGAACCGGCCGAACAGGTACGGGTCGCTGCGCCGCCATGACGCTTCGATGGCCGGCGCCACCCAGTACGGGATACCGAAGTCGGCGTACCGGCCGGCACTGATCACGTACTCGACGGCCTTGAGGCACATGTCGTGCAGCAGTTCGACGTCCGCCTCGATGGCGAGTACCTCGTCCATGTCGAAGACGTAGTGGACGGACTCGTCCCAGTAGGGCCTCGTGAGGTTCTCCGGATGGGAGGTCTCGTGGTACGCCAGGCCCTGCGATTCGATGATCGCGGGCCAGCCGTCCCGGGGCGTCGAGTGCTCGCGCCGCACGTCAGCTACCTCCTGGGTGAGATTGCGCGGAGCATACCGACGGCGTGCCAGCACTAACCCCGGCCGGGCTCGTCGGTCTCGCCGAACATGCCGTCCAGCTCGGCGCGGAGCTTGCCGGCGAGGTGCGTCTCGGAGACCACCTGGAGGCACTGCTGCACGAGTAGGTCGGTGGACCAGCTCTGCGGGTCGACGGCGGCGGTGAGCCGGCCCAGCATCCAGATGTCGGCGAGCAGCCGGGAGCTGCGGTCGGTGATGTAGCCGAGGTCGCGCAGCGCGTCGTCGCCCCACGGCTGCGGCGACTGCTCGACCAGCAACCGGAGCGCGCCGGACACCTCTTCGGTGGCGGCCAGCTCGAAGTCGCCGAGCACCCGGGCCACGGTGTCCCGGGCGTACTGCAACGCGAGGACTGCTGTGCCAAGGGCGGCCGAGCGCGCCTGGTCGTGCGGGAGGCCGTCAGTCGCGAGCAGCGGTGCGCGGCCGCGCAGGTCCGTGAGGAGGCGATCGAGGCGGGTACGGGTGGCGGTGAGTAGTTCGTCCCGGGCTGCGCTGTCCGAGCTCATAACGGCCTTCCTGCCGGCGGCCCCCCAGCCAGAATCCATCACACCACGAGGGCGACCGGGCTCCGCTACCCCGACACGGCCAGAGAATTAGCCGCCGCTGGACGACCGGTTGCCGAAACCGCCCCGCTGGAGCGTCTTGCCCTTGGGAGTGGTGATATGGGCGCCTTTCGGCTTGATGGTGGAGCCGTTGAGGACCCGCGTGCCGCTGCGGAGGCCGCCGTAGTACCAGTAGTAGCCGCCGGCGTGCGACGAGCGGTAGTCGTCGTCGCAGTTGTCCTCGTCGACGACTTGGTACGAGCCGTCGGGCTGGAGACTGGCCTGGTCGACGCAGTACGCGTCGACCTCCTCGCTAGGCGCATCGCTGCCGCACCCGGCGAGCGTGAGCGAGAGCGCACCCAACATCCCGAGGCGTACCGCGCGCGAACTCATGCGGCGGGCCTTCTGCGCAGTCATGTCGTTCGGTCCCCTGTCGGCCACCCGGATTGGCGACCGAGTGTAGCTGTGACGGCCCAGTCCAGAACCTGATCGGGGCCGTTGCGCTGGTTCAGCAAACTGGTGGGCAGTACCACCGGCGTCACCCACGGGGGAGGCGTCCCTACCCGCGTACCGCGCGGGCCGGAACACCAGAAGGGTATTCATGCGTATTCGCACCGCGCTCGTAGCGGCCGGCGTGGCCACCGCTGGCCTGCTGGCGCCGGCAAGCCCGGCTCAGGCCGCACCCGTGCCGTTCGTGGCGGTCGTGAACTGTGACGCCGCCAGCGGCACGATCAAGGTGGGCACTGCCGGCGGCACCGGCTACGCCACCGGCAGTGAGTTCACGCCCAACATACCCGTGACGGTCGAGTTCCAGACGCTCCGCACGAGCTGGTCCACGACGACGACCGACGGCACGACACCCCCGGGCAACAAGATCACCGTCTCGGCCACGACCGACGCCAAGGGCGGTCTCACCATCACCGGCTACACCAAGCCGTGGCGGGGAAAGTCGTACCAGTTCTACGGCGAGACGGTCCGGGCCACCGTCCGCAACGCCCAGGGCCAGTACCTCACCTACCGGGACGGGACCTGCACGCGTGACGTCCGGACGGTCGTCACGCTCGCCTGTGACCGGGACGGGCACGCGATCACCGCACGGGTCACCGGCTCGCGGTTCACGCGGAACGCCTGGATCAGCGTCGAGTACACCTATAC
>Ga0210378_10002041_pt1 | contig 10375 bp, 3 predicted proteins | sample PLM1_60_b1redo_FD_155465 | JGI IMG/M metagenome (GOLD analysis project Ga0210378, IMG submission 155465) | Groundwater sediment microbial communities from an aquifer in East River, Colorado, USA - PLM1_60_b1 redo | ecosystem: Environmental > Terrestrial > Soil > Riparian zone | place: USA: East... | reverse complement strand
CGACCACCGACATCGAGGAGCGCGACATCTTCGCCGCGCACGTGGAATGGGGCCGGGCCGCCTTGCAGGTGTTCTCGGTGAGGGAAGGGAAGATCGTGGGCCGGGAGGGGTACCTGCTCGACCACGTGGCCGAGCCCGACGGGCTGCTGTCGTCCGCCGTCCAGCAGTTCTACGCGCAGGGCCGTTACGTCCCGCGGGAGGTGCTCGTCTCCGCGCCGCTTCCCGATCAGGCGCTGCTCGAGGAGTGGCTGGGCCAGCGGAGGGGAACGCAGGTACGCATCCGCGTCCCGCAGCGCGGGGAGAAGGTGCGGCTGCTCGAGATGGTGGGGCGCAACGCACGCCTGGCCTACGACCTGGAGTGGCGTCACCCGCGGAAGCAGTCGCAGGAGATCTTGCGCGCCCTGCGCGACCTGCTCGACCTCGAGGTGGAGCCGCGGCGGATCGAATGCTTCGACATCTCGAACATCCAGGGCTCGGACATCGTGGCCTCCATGGTGTGCTTCGAGGAGGGGCTACCCAAGAAGTCGGAGTACCGCAAGTTCCGCGTGCGCGGCCTCGGCGCCGTGCCCGACGACTTCGCGGCCATGCGCGAGGTGGTGGGGCGGCGCTACCGCCGCCTGCTCGAAGAGGGCAAGGACCTGCCGGACCTGATCCTCGTCGACGGCGGGCCCGGCCAGCTCTCCGCGGCGACGGACGCGCTGGCGGAGCTGGGGATCGGCCACCAGCCCGTGGCCAGCATCGCGAAGAAGGATGAGGTGATCTTCGTCCCCGGGCGGGCGGAGCCGGTCGTGCTCCCGCGCTCGTCGCCGGTGCTGCAGCTCGTGCAGCGCGTGCGGGACGAGGCGCATCGTTTCGCGATCGGCTTCCACCGCAAGGCCCGCTCCCAGCGGATCATCCGGTCGGAGCTGGACGACATCCCCGGCGTGGGGCCCGCCAAGCGGCGCAAGCTCCTCTCCCGCTTCGGCTCGCTACGGGGCGTCCGCGGAGCAAGCCTGGCCGACCTGGCCACCGCGGTGGGCGCCGCCGTGGCCGCCCGTATCCGCGAGCGCCTCGACCGGCACTGACCATCCCCTCACCCTTCCCTCTCCCCAGAGGGGAGAGGGCTGGTTAATCCCCTCTCCCTGAAAGGGAGAGGGGCAGGGGTGAGGGTCGACGGCGCTACCTCTGCCAGAAAAACTGCGGCAGCGCCTTATCCTCCGGCCACAGCTGCCGTAGCGTGTCCGCCTGGTACAGCTCGCCGTTCTTCACCACCCACCGGATCTTGACGCTGTTGTGGATGTCGGCGAGCGGATCCGCGTCGAGGACGACGAGGTCGGCGAGCTTGCCGGCTTCCACCGAGCCCAGGTCCGGGGCGAACCCGATCTTGTCCGCGGCGGCAATCGTCGCTGCGCGCAGCGCCTCGAGCGGCGTCATCGCCGGGCGCGCCGCGCCCCTGCCCTCCCCGGCCAGCATCCACAGCTCCCAGTGCGCCCCCAGACCCTGGAGCTGGCCGTGGGCGCCCAGCGACACGTTGCCTCCGGCGCGGACCACGTCGGCCGCCCCGCGCGCGACGGTGGGGAAGTGGTACTCGTCGGGCGAGATCCACACGTGCCGCCGGCCGAGGACGTCCAGCGAGCGGTGGGGCACGAAGCGGTTCAGCTTCGGATCGTCGTGGGGGTTCATGGTCTGCCAGAAGTACTGCTCGCCCCACGCGCCGCCGTAGGACACGATGAGCGTGGGCGTGTAGAACGTGCCGGACCGCGCGAGCAGCTCCACCGCGTCCTTGTGCAGCTCGACGGGCAGGGAATGCTCGAAGGACGTGTAGCCATCGAGGGCCATGGTCAGGTCGGTGTGCAGCTCGCCGGCCCCCTCCGCGGTGAGCAGCATGTGCTGGTCGCGCGACGCTTCGGCGAACCAGATCCGCTGCGAGCGCTTCGGCTGCTGGTAGACCTTGATCATCCGCGCCCCGTAGGCTTTCATCCGTCGCACCTGGCGGCGGGCGTCGGCGAGATTGTTCACCTCCGCCCAGATGTCGGCCTGCTGGCCCCCGTAGAGCACGTCGCCCGAGGAGTACACGCGGGGCCCGAGCATCACCCCCGCCTCCACCATCTCCCCCTGGGCGAAGACGTCGAGCGACGGCGCGGACGGGTCGTAGGTGGTGGTGACGCCGTAGGCCAGGTTGGCGGCGTACTCCCACTTCGTCTCCGGGAAGATCTCGAAGCCCGAGTAATGGAGGTGCGCGTGGCTGTCGATGAGACCGGGGATCACGGTCTTGCCCCGGGCATCCCACACCTTCACTCCCGGCGGCACCGTCACCTGCCCCGACGGTCCGACGGCCGCGATGCGGTTGCCCGTCACCACCACGTCGGCGTCGTCGAGGACCGCGTCGCCCTTCATGGTGACGACCCGCGCGCCCTTCAACACGAAAGACCCCTGCGGCTGAGCGCGGGGAAGGGCGAGCTGGATCTCGATCGCCTCCCCGGGCGGCAACTTCAGCTCGTCCTCGTCCTTCTTCTCCTCTTTGGTGCCCTTGTCCTTCGCGGCCGATGCACCGGCGCCCGCAACCTTCTCCTTCTCTTCCGCCCGCCGCCGCTCCTCCTGGGCAAAGCGGACAGCGGCGTCCAGCCCCAAGCGGTAGAACGTCGGGCCGAGGCTCCAGGTGATCGTCTTGCCGCCGTCGGCCCAGCCCGCGAACGCGCCCGCCGCATCCGAGACGCGCCAGACGGGGACCGCGCCCTCCTTGAGCGACACCTCCGGCGGCTCCTTGGTGGTGGTGTCGGGAATCGCGGCCACGTACACGTTGTCGCGGGACGTGAAGACGACCCAGCGCGCGTCGGGCGAGGGCACGAGGTCGTCCACCGGCGGCACTCGGAGGTAGCGGCGCTTGTCCGTCCCGTCCAGCCGCACCGACACCAGGTCGTTTTTCGGATCGTCGGTGGGCTTCTTCGGCTCGATGGGGTCGCGGAAGTAGAGACGCGTGCCGTCCGGGCTCCAGAACGCCTGGGGATGGAAGCGCATCGCGTTCGCGAGCTTGACGGCGGTGACGGCGTGCACCTCGCCGCCGGAGGCGTCGATCCAGCCCAGCTCGAAGAAGTCCTCGTCCTCGGGCTGCCGGCCCCGGAACTCCAGGCCCGAGCCGCGGACGATGGAAAGGCGATCACCCTGGGGCGACCACGACGGGTTGGCGTAGTGGCCCGCGGAGCGCGTGAGCCGCTGCGGCGGTCCGTCGAGCGGCGTCTTCCACACGTGGCCGCCCTCGGCATCGCTCCACGTCACGTACGCCACCCATTTGCCGTCGGGGGAGAAGCTCGGGGCGTACTCCCGCGGCGGAAGGCCCCCGCCGTCGCTCGTGAGGCGTCGCGGCGAGCCCGCGGGCCGGCTGCCGGCCAGCTCCTGGACCCACACCCGGCCGAAGGCGTCGAAGGCGATCCACTTCCGGTCCGGCGACTGGCTGGTCCAGCGGAGGATGCGGGCCCGCACCGGGCCGGTCTCCGTCTTCTCCTGCCACGCCACCCGCGGCGCGAGCCATTGCTTCACCTTCGCGGTGAAGGGAATCTCGCGGACCTCGCCGCCGGCCACGTCGAGGCGCTGCAGCTTGCCGCGGTTCGAGAACACGATGGCGGCGCCGTCGGGCGCGAAGGCGTAGGCCGGCCACAGGTCCATCTGGGCGAAGCCCTCCTGCTCGTCCCGCGTCAGGCCGGTTGCGATCACCTTCTCCCCGCCCGATGCGAGGTCACGCCGCACGAGGACGGTGTCGCTGTCGCGCCGGCTGAGGAACGTCAGCGTCTTGCCGTCGGGGGACAGGGCGGGCCGGGAAGCCCCGCCGAAGCCGCTGGTCATCGGCAGGCTCTCGCCGGTGGCCCGGTCGTAGCGCATGATCTGCCACAGGCCCCGGGACAAGTCGGGCGTGTAGTTGAACCTTGGCTGGCGTGACGAGAAGTACAGGTAGCGGCCGTCCTTCGAGAAAACCGGCCCGGCGGCGTTGTTCATCTCGTCGGAGGAGATGAGCTTGATGCCCCCGCCGCCTTCCCGGTGATAGAGCCACAGCTCGACGGGAGGAAGGCCGGCCCGCTTGGCGTCCTCCTTGCGAGCGACGACGTACGTGCCGTCGGGCGACCACGCCGGATTGCGGACGTAGTTGTCCTTCTCGGAGGTGAGGGCGCGCGGGCGGCTGCCGTCGGCGTCCATCAGCCACAAGTTCTCGATGCCGCCCCGGTCGGAGGTGAAGACGATCGTGGCGCCGTCGGGCGAGAAACGCGGCTGCGCGTCCCAGGCCGGCCCCGAGGTGAGCGTCCGGGCGTCGCCCCCGCCGATCGGCAACGCGTACACGTCGCCGAGGAGGTCGAAGACGAGTGTCCGGCCGTCCGGCGACACGTCGACCGAGATCCAGGTGCCTTCGCGCGTCTCGAACTCCACGACGCGCGCATCGGCCCGGGGAGCGTTGATGTCGGCGGCCGGGTCCTTTTTCGCGGCGGGCGCGGTGGCGGCGAGCGCCACCACCGGAAAAATGAACGCGATCACAAAACCTCCAAGGAAAGACGAAAGTATATCGTTGCAAGAAGGCAACAGCAGCGAGCGGGGGTCTGGGGGGCGCGCCGCTAGCGCCCCCCAGCTCAACTCTTACTAAAGAACTTCTTGAGCCGGGTGGCCCCGCCCTCCGGGCCTTCGCCGTCGAGCGAGGCGAGCTCGGCCAGCGCCTCGGCATGGCCGGGCTGGGCCTGAACCGCCTTGCGGTACATGGCCTGGGCGCGGCTCTTGAGCTGGCTGGCGCGATAGACGTTGCCGAGGGCCACGTAGGCGTCGGCGTAGTCCGGGCTGTCCTGGAGGACGCGCTGCAGGAGCTCTTCGGCCCGGCGCCCCCAGTTGGGGTTCTTCATGTAGGCTCGCGCGAGCAGCACCTGCGCCTTGAGCTTCGAGTTGCGCTCCAAGCGCCGGATGGCCGGCTCGAGGAGCTGGATGGCGTCCCAGTACTTCTCTTCCTTGAAGAGCTTCTCGGCCTGGCGCACCGACTCCAGTGCCAGCGCCGCCTCCGTCACGCGGTCGGCCTCGGTCCGGATGGGCGTGCGCGGCTCCGGGGGCGGGGTCGGAGTCGGCTCGGGCCGGCGCTTGGGCGCCCGCGCGTCGAGGTCGGCCTCGTAGCGCCCCCGCTTCTGAGGGTCGCGGAGCGTTTCGTACGCCTGGCTGAGCCGATGGAAGGCGGCCTCGCGCTTGTCCTGGATGTCGGAGAGGCCAGGGTCGCGATTGGAGTCGGGGTGGAGGGGCCGGGCGAGCCTGAAGTAGGCCTCCTTCACCTGGGCCTCGGTGGCCGTCCGGGGGACGCCCAGGAACTCGAAGTGGTTCCTCGTGGCCATCGCCTCGTGCGCGTTGACGATGAGCTGCCGGCGTGCTTCGAGGAGCTGGCGCACCCTCGCGGCGTGCTGTTGGACGGCGTCGGCGCTCCCGCTGGCCGGCGTCGGCGTGGCCGGCGCGGGCGGCGGCGTCACCGGGCTCGCGCTGGCGGCGGCCGGCGGCGCCGCGGGCGGTGCGGCGGCGGGAGCGGGCGGCGCGGCGGCGGGAGCGGGCGAAGCGGCGGCGGCGGCCGCGGCCGCGGCGCGGGCCGCGCGGACCCCGCTGCCGGGCGCCTCCCGCGCGCCCGTCGTGCGGTGCTCGACGGCGCCGGTACAGAGCAGCACGAAGAGGCTCCGCTCGGTGTCCTCCGGCGGCAGGGGGATCAGCGTGAAGACCTCCCTGGCCGTGAGGGTCCCGTCGATGCGGGACATCACGAAGCCCTCCTTCGGCGTGAGGGCGATGTTCTGGAAGCGGAGCTGCGGCTTGTCGGAGGCCACGAGGACCCGGTCGAGGTCGCCCAGCACGCGGCCCACCACCGACGGGTCCTGCACGCGCCGCGCGGTCTCCAGGATCATCTCCACCGTCGACAGCTTAGAGGCGGCGCTGTCGCCGGCCAGGTCGTCCGTGGCCGTCTCCTCGAAGGCGTAGCTGACGCCGCCGCGCTCGGCCACGTTGAAGAGGATCTCGCGCACGTGGAGGCTGACCGCGTTCGAGAGCCGCTCGGTGTCCATCAGGCCCTGCTCGCCGAGCACGACGCCCAGGCGCTTGCGGTCCTTGAGGACCACCTTCGTGGCCTGGTTCAGCTCGGTCTGCTCGAGCAGGCCGTAGCGCACGAGCACGTCGCCCAGATGCTCGCCGAGGACGTCGCTGGTGCCGTGCAGGATGCGGCCGTCGTGGATGAGCAGGCTGCGCCGCTCCTTGCCGTGCGAGAAATGCAGGTGGCCCGACTTGCGGCCGAGGTAGATCTCCCGCATCAGCTTGAACAGCGCGCTCGGGTCGGCGGGCGCGGCGGGAGCCGGCTCGGGCGCCACCATCGGCGCGGCGCGAAGGTCGATCGTGGGCTCCCGGACGTGCACATCGGCGACCGGCTCCGGCGGGGGAGTGGCGACGGGAGCGCTCGCGGCACCGGCGCCCACCGTCATGAGGTACTCGCGCAGGGCGAAGGCGAAGTCGGCCGCGCTCTGGTACCGCTCGCCCACCTTCTTGGCCATCGCCTTCTGCAGGATCGGCCGCAACGCCTCGTTCTCCGGTCCCGGAGGCAGCGTCATCGTCGGCTCGTCATGGGCGATCTTGAACAGCGTCTTCATCAGGCTCTCGGCCTGGAACGGCTTGCGCCCGACGACGAGCTCGAACAGCACCGAGCCCACGCTGAACACGTCGCTGCGCCCGTCGACCTTTACTCCCTCCACCTGCTCGGGCGACATGTAGTTGGCCGTGCCCAGGACGATGCCGGTGGCGGTGACGGACGCGGCGGTGAAGCGCGCGACACCGAAGTCCATGATCTTCACGGTGCCGTCCAGGCAGATGAATATGTTCGCGGGCTTGATGTCGCGGTGGACGATGCCGCTGTGGTGGGCGTGGCCCAGGCCGTCCAGCACCTGCAGGATGATCGACACCTTCCGGTCGAGGGGAAGCGGGATGCCTTGCCGGAGCGCCTGGAGCAGGTCTTGCCCCTGCAGCAGCTCCATGGCGATGTAGGGAGACCGGTCGGTGTGGTACCCGAGGTCGAAGACCAGCACCACGTTGGGGTGCATGAGCTTGGCGACCGCTCGCGCCTCCCGCTCGAACCGGTGCTTCTGCTCGGGGTCGGCCGCGAACTGGCGGAGCATGACCTTGAGGGCCACGTCCCGGTCGAGGAGGGAGTCGCGTGCGTGGTAGACGACGCCCATCGCCCCCTTGCCCAGGGGGCGGACGACGTCATATTTGCCGATACGTTCCGGGACTTCGGCGCCAGCGGGGCGTTCCGGCGGCAGTACTGGATTCTCGCTCAAGGAATCGCTCGGGAGGGCCCAGCGGCATTAGAACGGGATTCACCGGGGGGTGTCAAGGAGCGGCGTTACACCAGGTCTTTGAGCATCTCCCGCGCTGCGTTGGCCCCCGGCCCCCCCGTCACTCCACCCCCGGGGTGGGCACCGGCGCCGCACAGGTAGAGGCCGCCGACCGGGGCGCGGTAGCGCGCCCAGCCCAGCAGGGGGCGGGCCAGGAAGAGCTGATCGAGGGCCGGCTCGCCGTGGGAGGGGTGGCCGCCGGTGAGCCCGTAGGTCCGCTCCAGGTCGTGAGGCGTCAGGACCTGCCGGTGCACGACCAGGCCGCCGATGCCGGGGGCATACTCCTCGAGCAGCCGCAGCGCAGCATCACCCACCTCGTCGCGGCGCGACGCCCAGTCGCCCTGCTTCAGGCGGTAGGGCGTGTACTGGAGGTAGATGGACATCACGTGGCTGCCGGCGGGAGCCAGCGACGGGTCGGTGAGGGTCGGGATCGTGACGTCGAGCCAGGGGCGGCGCGAGATGCCGCCGTACTTGGCGTCGTCGAAGGCCCGCTCCAGGTCGTCGACCTCGGCGCCGATGTGGATCCGGCCGGCAAGAAGCGCGGCCGCGTCCTCCCCGCGCACGGCCGTGAACGTGGGCAGGCCGGACAGCGCGAGGTTCACCTTGGAGGCCATGCCCTCCTGGCGGTAGTTGCGCAGCCGGTGGAGGTCCTCGGGATCGAGCACGGCCGGGTCGAGGAGGCGGAGGAAGGTGTGCTTGGGATCGGCCGCGGAAGCCACCGCGCGGGCGGGGATCTCCTCCCCTCCCGCGAGTACGACGCCGCTCACCCGCCCGTCCTTCGTCGTGATGCGGTCCACTTCGACCCCGGTGCGAATCTCGGCCCCGAAGCCCCGGGCGGCGTCGGCCAGCGCCCGCGTGAGCGCGCCCAGGCCGCCCTTGACGTGGACGGCCGTGCCCGCGCCGTTGCCGCTGTTGGCGGCCGCCTGCAGCAGCAGGTTGGCCGTCGTCCCCGCGGACCAGGGGCCGGCGAACGTCCCGGCGATCCCGCGCGCGGAGACGAGCGAGCGAAGGATCTCGGCCTCGAACCACTCGGAGGCGAAGTCCGCCACCGCCATCGGCCCCCAGCGGAGGAGCCGCTGAGCGTCCTCCCGGCCGAGGCCGCGAAAGCCCAGCCCCAGTCCGGCCATCGACACGAGCTCCCTCGGCGCGGGGCGGTCGATGTCGGGAGGGGTCATCGCGAGGATTCGCGAGAGGAAGGCGGAGACGGCGGAGAGCGAGCGATGGAATCGCGGGTAGCTGTCGGCGTCCTTCGGCGAGAACCGGGCGATGTCGGCGGCCGATCGTTCGGCGTTGCCCCACAGGCGCACACTGCGGCCGTCGGGCAGGGGGGCGAACACCCGCGGCTCGGGCTCCACGAGCTGCAGCCCGCGCGCGGCCAGCCCCAGCTCCTCCGCTACCGAGGCTCGCAGCGGGCCGGCGAGGTGGGCGACGGTGGACGCGCGGAAGCCGGGATGGAACTCCTCGGTCACGGCCGCGCCTCCGACCACGTCGCGCCGCTCCAGCACGAGGGGCTTGAGGCCGCCCTTGGCCAGCAGGGCGGCCGTCACCAGGCCGTTGTGGCCGGCACCGATGATCACCACGTCGCGGCTCACCGGAGTTTCCCCCGCTTCCAGTCCTTCAGGATTTCCAACGCGGCCAGCCGGCCCGGCGCGCCCATGATCCCGCCTCCGGGGTGGGTGGCCGACCCGCACATATAGAGGTTGCGGACCGGCGTGCGGTAGCGGGCCCAGCCCGGCACCGGGCGCAGGAAGAAGAGCTGCTCCAGGGACAGCTCACCCTGGAAGATGTTGCCCTCGGTGAGGCCCCACTCGCGCTCGAGGTCCAGCGGCGTCAGCACCTGGCGGTGCAGGATGATCTTTTTCAGGTTCGGGGCGTGCTCGGCCACCGTGTCGATCACCGCGTCGCCGAAAGCGTCGCGCTTCTCGTCCCACGTCCCTTCCTTCAGCTTGTAGGGGGCGTACTGCACGAAGCAGGACAGGACGTGCTTGCCGGGGGGGGCGACCGACGGATCGGTCAGGGAGGGAATGACGATGTCGATGTAGGGCCGCCGCGAGAACCGGCCGTACTTGGCGTCGTCGTAGGCGCGCTCCATGTACTCGACCGAGGGCGAGATGGAGATCGCGCCCCGCAGATGAGCCCCGGGGCCGGGCAGCGACGTGAAGTCGGGCAGGGTGTCGAGGGCCAGGTTCACCTTGCCCGAGGATCCGCGGAGCTTGTAGCGCCGCACCTCGCCGAGGAACGCGTCGTCGAGCGTCCCCGGCGCCATCATCTTCAAGAACGTGCGGTGGGGGTCGACGCTGGAGACCACCACCTTGGCCTCCACCTCCGACCCGCCCTTCATCACCACGCCCGTCGCCCGGCCGTCCTTGACCTTGATCCGCTCGATGGCGGCGTCGGTGACCATCTCCGCCCCCGCTTCCTTCGCCGCGGCGGCGATCGCGAGGCTGATGGCCCCGGTGCCGCCCCGCGAGAAGCCCCAGGAGCGGAACGCGCCGTCGATCTCGCCCATGTAGTGGTGGAGGAGCACGTAGGCGGTGCCGGGAGAGCGCACGCCGAGGAAGGTGCCGATGATCCCGCTCGCCGACATGGTGGCTTTCAGCACGTCGGTCTCGAACCACTGGTCGAGCAGGTCGGCCGCGCTCATGGTCATGAGCTGCAGCAGGCGGTGGCGCGAGCCCGGCGCCAGCCCCTGGAACCGGCGCAGGAGGCCGAGCAGCTGGCGGAGGCCGCGCGGGTCCAGCGACAGCGGGTCGGGGGGGACCATGGCCAGGATGGGCTTGACGAAGCGCGCCATCTCCACCATGGCCTTCGCATACTCGTCGTAGGCCTCGGCGTCGACCGGCGAGTGGCGATAGATCTCGCGCCGCGTACGCGCGTGATCGCTCATGCGCCAGAGGTGGTCCCCGTTCGGCATCGGCGTGAAGGTGCCGTCCAGGGGCAGGATCTCCAGGCCGTGGCGGGGCAGGTCCAGCTCGCGGATGATCTCGGGCCGGAGCAGCGACACCACGTACGAACACACC
>Ga0210378_10002039_pt1 | contig 10380 bp, 7 predicted proteins | sample PLM1_60_b1redo_FD_155465 | JGI IMG/M metagenome (GOLD analysis project Ga0210378, IMG submission 155465) | Groundwater sediment microbial communities from an aquifer in East River, Colorado, USA - PLM1_60_b1 redo | ecosystem: Environmental > Terrestrial > Soil > Riparian zone | place: USA: East... | reverse complement strand
TACCGTGGTGCGCATAAGCGTTTTCCTTAACGTGGACTATACATTCCTTGGAGTCATGCAAGTGATCTGGGTTATTGGCGTCTCCATGATCCTGCTGGCTGCATTGATCCACTTGCCGCTCCGCGTCATAGCTGGCTTTGGAATTGGGATGATTGCCCTTCACAACTTGCTGGATCGTTACAAGGTGCAAGGCGGGTGGCAAGGGCCGAGTAGTCCGGTCCCAAGCTACTGGGCAAAGCTCTATTTCATATTGCACCAACCGTTTGAGGCATTTCCTGTGGTCGGATTTCCCAGCCCGGTGGTGTTCGTAATTTACCCGCTAATTCCCTGGGTAGGGGTGATGGCTGCCGGCTATGCATTCGGCGCGCTTTACCAACTGGACGCTCAGCGACGGCGGCGAATATTGCTGATCATGGGAAGTGTAGCGATCGCACTCTTCATCATTCTCAGGGCTACTAAGCTATACGGCGACCCTTCTCCCTGGTCCTCGCAGAGCTCTGCAGTATTTACCGTACTCTCATTTCTAAACACGACGAAGTATCCGCCCTCGCTGTTGTTTCTACTGATGACTCTTGGACCGGCGATGTTCGCGTTGGCGTGGTTTGAATCGAACAGTGATTCCTCAGGTACGTCGCAGTCTCTGGGTGGCAAGATTCGAAATGCCTTCATTACGTTCGGTCGGGTGCCGCTTTTCTTCTATCTCTTACAATGGCCGACGGCCCACTTCCTTGCGGTACTTGTGCACCTCGCCGCAGGCAAACCAATTGGATGGATGTTTGGCAGCCAGGTCGGACTCTCTGCTCCACCGCCGGGCAGTGGTTTCAACCTGGCTGTCGTCTACGGCTGCTGGATTTTTGGAGTCATCCTACTCTACCCACTGTGTAAATGGTTTGCGGGAGTGAAGCAGCGCCGGAGGAATTGGTGGCTGTCGTACTTATGAGTAGTGTACCAATGAGGACAACACTCTTATTAGGACACTTCAGCTTTCAATTCGCGAAAGAGACGCGCCAGGTCCTTCTGCTGGTAGTTCGCATTCAAGCCGCTCGGATTGGGCAAGACCCAGACGATCGTGTCGTCAATCTTACCTTCCTGGCGGCCCACGATTGCTTTTGGCTGATTGAATGCGAAACGGTAAGCCCCTAGACCAAGGATCGCCAGAATCTGGGGGCGATAGCGCCGCACCTTAGTTCTTAGCCGTTTGCCGCCTTGAATTATTTCTTCTTTGGTTAGGAGATCTGCGGCGGCCGTGGCGCGCGCAACGATATTAGTGACGCCGTAACCACTTTTCAGCAACTCGTGCTCTTCAAATGGTGACAATAACCGTTCCGTAAATTCCGCGTCGTGGAGTGCCTTCCAGAAGCGATTGCCCGGACGCGCAAAATGATGGCCTACGGCTGCGGTGTAGAGTCCGGGATTGATGCCGCTGAAGAGTACGCGAAGGTCAGGTGCAATCACGTCGCGAACAGTTTTGCCCTCAGCTGCGAGGATCTGTTCTCTTGTAGGTTTCCACGGGGTCACTATTGAAGCGGAATATGGACCGCAGATTGGGGACGGTATCAAGGCCGTTGCTAAGTCTCTACGCTGGAGTTATTGAATTGAGAATCGGTTCTGTTGGGAGGCGCTGGTTTTTGAGACGCGGTCTACGGCCGTGACTTGCAGCACATACTGCCCTGCGGGTAAATCCGCTAGAGAGAGATCGGCCGCGTAAGGGAGCCGATCAAGATCTACTCCTTCGGTCGGGATCTTTTTGAGGGCGGTTGTGATCACTGGCTGGTTGTCACGCAGGATTTGGACTTGAGCCGCCACGTCCGGATTTGAATCTTTCGGCGCTCGCGCCGCGTTGTATACGAAGAAGACAAAACGGAGCACAGAGTTTCGCTGATATTGACGGTCAATACTCAAATTAACCATCTCGGACATTGGTTGGCCATTGCCTGAAGTATTCGTGGTAGGAGTGGGTGCATGCCGCCCAATTATCACACTACTTAATGTAAGTTTGCCCCCTGAAAGATCAGGGATCTCAACCCAGCCGTGGGCACTGCCGGTTCTTCCGCTCTTCTCATCACGTGCGGCGACACGCACTTGATAGAGTCCTGGTTGGAGAAAGACGGGAAACACATATGCAATGCTCGCGTCCGAACCCTTCAACGAACTCTCGGATAAAGCAGTCATCGTCAGCCGTTCTTCGAAGCGTGCCCCAGACTGGCCTCGATCGTTATAGAACGAGCCAAGGATTTGCACCACTGCCATCTGTTTGCCGTCCTCGGGACTAAAGGAAAGAAACTCTGCCGCGATCTTCAATGAAGTTGAAAGCATCATTCTCTTGTCCGGCGTATGAACATAATTTAGGTTCAACGCGATAGGAATGCCGCGATCCGGATACGCGGTTCCCAGGGCCTCGCGCAACTGCACTTCCGGCGTTTTTGCCCCAGGTTTTGGGTTCTTCGCCTTGCTCTCAACGGGGGCAGGCTCTCCGTCATAAAATCCACGGCGCACTCGCACTGTTAGTTCCGGCTTTTCCAATAACTTCACTTCAAGACGGCGAAACTTGCCTTCCTGAGCTTCCCGATTCGGCTTCCAGGCGAGTAGGTAATAGATAGAAGTTTCCTGCAGCGCGCGTGACAACCCGACGCCCAGCGCGTTTGTCCCAAAGATAGGTCTTCCTCCGGTGTCGCGGGCGAGTGCGTGCATCCCGTCCTGGGTGGCCTTCAACTCGCCCTGTGAAGCGCGATCGAGTCGTCCGCTAACATCGAAGGCGGATTCAACGCTGATGTCAGATAGGCTGGCGACCAGGCCGCGCGCGTCCAGGGAATAGATCACTACCCCGCTTCGCGCGGCGTCGCTGGTTATCTTTCTGATATTTGCCAGGGAGTCTGAGTTGCGATGGTCCAGCAGGAAGCCGTCTGAGAAAAAGAACACAAGCTTTCGTCCGGGCAATTTGCTGGAATTCTTGACCAATTCTTGAAGACCAAACAGCGTGTGGCGAGTAATGTTTGATGCCTGTTGCAAAATCGTCGTCACGCGCACTCTAACCATATTTGCGGCAATATCACGGGTGATACCCGGATTGAGCCTCATTGTCTGTTCTAAGAAATACTCAAGAGTGTCGGCATCATTGTTATCAACTAACAGGGCCTGATACTCCGTCATTGCCGGACGGTCGAAATCTCGAACGGAATAGGGACGAGACTTGACCCGTTGCAGCGCAGCGCGGAGCACAGCCTTCTGATCGGTCAGCTGTTGAAGAAAACCTATCTGACCGCTGGCCGAAGTGATTGCCGCTTCGTCGTTCTGATTCATCTCCTTCTCGATGAAGTCAGTCATCACCTTCCGTGTCGCAACGAGGCTACCCGGCCCAAGATGCAGGTCATCCAGGTAGAAGAAAACTGTCCGACCACGATCCAGCGGCACCGCTCCCAGCGGGCTGGTTTTGCTTGCAGACAAAGTGCCCCGGGCGGCCGAGAGTTGGGTTTCTTCGTTGACGCTTCCCACTGAGATCCGCTCGAAAAACTCGATCGGCTTCACCTTTCCATCGATGCGCAACTCGAAATCTTCCCGGCGCAAACCGTCAGCGAAACGCCCCTGCTTGTCGAAAACCATGACATCGGTTTGTACGAGATCAGTAAACACCCGCACCACTTCGGATTGATCCTGCGGGCGCGATCCAGTCTGGCCCGGGGTATTGAGCGAGAGAGCCAGAAGGCAGATCAAGATTTGCGCTGAAGCTATGTTGATCAAACTAGTTCGGGCAGGCATGATTCGTTAACTGCAGTGTGGGCAAGTCGCTGATTGGGGAGACGCTTGCTTCGAGCAGCCGGAGAGCGATGAATTCTGTTTCGTTGTCTTACGATCCCGCAGCGCCGTGGGTTTCGTAACTATGTATCAGATCCGAGCAATAGCGCAACATAAAAACCCTGCCATCTATTTATCCGTATAGATTTCTGAATATCTGAACAGAATAAATTAAGCTGAATCGTCAGAGAAACGAGCCATCACCAAATGACCACCAACCAAATTACGGTCAGCTTAGAACACGTGACCAAGAAATTTGGTGAGTTTAGTGCTGTGAACGACCTGAGCTTAGCTGTCCGAGCAGGGAGAATCTATGGACTGATCGGTCCGAATGGGGCCGGGAAGACTACAACGATTCGCATGATCGTCAATATAACTGCTCCCGATTCGGGAGCTATACAACTCTTCGGGCAGCAGATGAACGCTGAGTCGTTGGACCGCATAGGTTACTTGCCCGAAGAGCGAGGTCTCTACCGGAAAATGAGAATCAGCGATCAGCTGCTTTTCTTTGCCGAGCTGAAAGATGTCAAGGGAAGGATAGCCAAGGAAGCCGTTGATCGCTGGCTTGAGAGGATGAAGCTCATTGAGTGGAGGAACAAAAAGGCGGAAGCGCTCTCGAAAGGCATGCAGCAAAAGATTCAGTTTATCGCGGCGGTCGTTCACGACCCCGATCTGCTGATTCTCGATGAACCCTTTTCCGGACTTGATCCAATTAACATGCAACTTCTGAAAGAGATTGTGTTGGAATTCAAAGCAGCTGGTAAGACCATCATCTTTTCGACCCACCTGATGGAGTTGGCTGAGAAAATTTGTGACGATATCTGCTTGATCAATCGCTCCCAGAAAGTTCTGGAAGGAAGCATTCGAGATGTGAAGCGCAGCTTCGGGCGCAACCGTGTTGCGCTGCGCGCTGAGGGCGGAGACGGCGTTTTGGACGACAGAAGCATTATTTCCAGTGTCAAAAGGCAGAGTGATGAAGTTGAGGCTTTGTTGGGAGAGGGGGTCGATCCTCAGATCGTACTAAAACGGTTAGTTGATTCAGGGGCGCGGATTACGAAATTTGAGCTCGTCGAGCCGACTCTACACGATATCTTTATCGAAAAGGTAAGTGGAGCTTCATGAAAAAACTCCTGACCATCATCAAGCGCGAATATTTTACCAGGGTTAACAGCAAAGCCTTTATCTTTTCTACCATCCTGGGGCCGATCGTCATGGTGGCGTTCATGGTTGTGCCTGTCTTGATTGCTATGATGGAGACCGGCGAGGCCACGCGCCTGGCCATCGTGGACCAAACAGAGAGAATCTTCGATCGCGTGCGGGACTCCATTATCAACGAGGCCGGCGAGGGATCCGAACCATCCTTGCCCGGCGGCCTCTCAGTGGACATTAGCCAGAGTCCTGAGGAACGAGCGCGTCAGGCGGGCAGGGCGATGAAGGGAGATTTCAAAATCGAGAAAGTTGACTTAGCCGGGCGCGCTCTCGAAGACGTGAAACGCGAGCTGAATGAACGGGTGCGCCGGGAGGAATTAGATGGCTACATTGTGATTCCGCCAGATGTGTTGACGGGAAGGAAGGCAGAGTACTACGGACGCAACGTGGGTGATTTTGTCAACTCCATGCGAATTGAAGAGGGCGTGAGCCGTGCCGTGAATGAGCAGCGCCTGGCAGACACGGGTGTGGATCAGAACCTCCTGCGGGAAATGTCGAAGCGCGTGACCGTGAATACATTCAAGATCAGTGAAGAGACTCAAGAACAGGATTCCGGTCAGGCTTTTTTCCTGGTCCTCGGCGTCGGCTTCCTGATTTTCATCATGATACTAATGTACGGCGGTACTGTTCTTTCGGCAGTTATGGAAGAGAAAGAGACTCGCATTGCTGAGATCCTATTCTCTTCTGTGCGCCCTTTTCCCCTTATGCTTGGCAAACTCGTCGGAGTTTCCCTGGTTGCGCTCACGCAGTTTGCCATCTGGGGACTTCTTATTGGAGGTTTCTCAGTCTACGGAGTTGCCACGCTGAAAGGTCAGGGCATGGATCTGCAACTACCACCCGTTTCAGCTGCTAACGTCGCCTTATTCGTACTCTTCTTCCTGCTCGGCTTCTTCATGTACGCCAGCGTTTATGCAGTTATCGGATCGATCGTGAGGACTTATGACGAAAGCCAGGGCTTTCTGCTGGTGGCGATTGTGCCGCTCATTCTTTCCTTTTACCTGGTGTTTCCGGTTGTTCGCAGCCCCGAATCAACCATGGCTTTCTGGGCCTCAATCGTCCCTCTTTCATCTCCGGTGATAATGCCGGTGCGCATCGTCTCCCAGGCGGTGCCCTTCTGGCAGATCGGGCTGTCCCTATTGCTTGGTTTCGGGGGGGTGATCTTGCTCACCTGGGTGGCCGCGCGCATTTATCGCATTGGGATGTTGATGTATGGCAAGCGCGCCTCGATTCCGGAAGTCTGGCGCTGGGTGAAGCAGGCCTAAGAGATTGCCAATTGCCGATTGCCAATTGCCAATTTTCGATTGGGTAACATCCCTCAGCCTACGCTGGTGGAAATTGGCAATTGGCAATCGGCAATCGGCAATTTGAAAATGGCCATCGAGATCGAAAAGAAGTATCGCCTCACAAAGAAGCAGCATGAATCTGTGCGACGCCGCCTGCCTGAAATTGGCGCCAAATTGCAGGGCGAGGAATTCGAGGAGAACACTTTGTACGGGGGCAAGGGCCTGGCTGTGGGCCGAAGCGTATTGCGCCTGCGACGCGTGGGTGATAGCGCCATCCTAACCTACAAGAAACGCCTCCCCACTTCTTCTTCAATCAAACATCAACGCGAAGATGAGACCCAGGTTGACGATCCCGAGGCTCTTAACACCATTCTGGCAGCTCTTGGCTTCACGCCGGCACTGGTTTATGAAAAGCGGCGAGAGACATGGGTGTGGGGCAAGGCCGAAATCGTGATCGATGAACTTCCATTTGGCCTGTTCATGGAGATAGAAGGGAAGGAGCGCGACATAATCGCCGTTGAAACCAAACTCGCCGTGAAAAATTTGAAAGCCGAAAACCTAACTTATCCGCAACTCACGCTCGAAAACGGAAAGAAGTCCCGCGGGATTATTGAAGCCCGGTTCAAAGGCGCTCTCCGCCTCTAGCCAACGCTCGCGTCGTTGTGAGGTGCGCTAGTCTCCCGCTTAAGTGCGAAATCGCAGGTACAGCTCGTGCTAGATTTTCGAATGGGTCTCCCAAATAGAACCCATGAAAAACTTCCCAAAGTCTGCCAGGACCTTGAGGCTTTCTTGTTTTGAGTTGGTGTTGGTGGCGCGGATCGTAGGAATCAGATTCAACAGTTGCTCTTTCTTGATGTAGATAACGCCGGCTCCCACAACCGGACCGCTCTTGTCCGTGCCCTCGTGCAGTCGCGTGAAGCAAGTGGTGATGTCGTCCCACATGTCGAAGCCCGGGTCATCGCGTACTTCCTTCTTCCCCGCAACGTAATACTCTTGACCATCGTGTTCAAAGCCTAACTCGTAGACCATTTGCTTATGTCTGGGATTGTCACCGGGGCTGAACAGGTTGAAGAGCCCGGTTGGGGCCGGGATGTTCATACCCAACGGGGGGAAGTCCACGTGACCGTGCATTGCTGCATAGTGTTGGGGATCGGCGATAAAGGCATAAGAATCGGCAATATCAATATCGCAGTGAATGGCGAGTTTTGTCCCTGTCGCATCGCCCTTCTCTTCGCCTTTCTTCGGATCGGTTTCGCCTAGTGCGAAGCCACCTTTCATCGTCTCGTTAAAACTCACTCCCGGTTTTATTTCTGTTGTCATGATGAGGTCTCCCGTCTTGACGGAGGGTTCTCGGCCGGCAGCTTCCGCCACACTGTTCGGCCTCGGTTGGAGTCAGTGAAACTCACAAATAGCGTCAGCTTCTTAGACGAGGTTTGCCCCGTAGGTGTCGATGAGTTGCCCACCAAAGAAGCGACCAAAACGCAGCATTGCATCCCACCGTTCGGCAAGCCCGCTGGCATTCGTGACTTGCATCGTAGTCATCTGGCGCATGAAGGACGCCAAAGGCATGCTCACAATCCCTTTGCCAAACACCTTTCCCTGCATGTTCTCGCCTTGATAGATGGTGATGTAGAGGGTCGTAGCATCGGACCAGCAATCAGGGCCGGGATCGTTGCGAATTACCTTGAAGCCATGAAAATAATAGCTCGTACCGTCACCGGAAGTTAGCCGCATCTTGTACTGCATGCGCTTGCTCTCAGCCGAAGCCTTGCTTCCGGAGAACCCGAGAAAGCGGAGCAGCCTGCTGAGAAGGCCCAGGGATTTAAGCCCGTCTGATTCTTCGAGGAAGTAATTGAACTCTCCGTGCGTGACTGTTAGAGGTTGGGCAGAAAGAGCTGGAGCCGTGACAGTGCCGATTATCGGCGAGGAATAGTTCACGTCAGAGATTGTGCGTTCCAGATCGTCGGAAATGATGGTCAGAACAAATTGAAGCGGGGAGCCTTCCTTTCTTCCCTGGTCGGAGCCCTGTTGGAAAGCGTCATCGGTATTGTCAGTAACCTCATTGGAAAAGTAGCCTCTCATGCTCTCGCTGAACCTGATCCCGAGTTTTAGAGGGGCAGATTTGGATAACTCCCGCGGAGTCAGCTTGTATTTAATCTCCCAGCCACGCTCTTTTGCCATGAGTGCGCAGCAACGTTCAGCCACAGCCGAAATGGTGAGCAGCGGATTCACTCCCAAAGCGCGAGGAATAACTGAGCCGTCGCTGACATACAAGCTTTTATAGACATCAGTGCCTTGCACTCCCGAGAAAACCTGACCTAAGTGATTTACGACGCCTGTTTCTGCGCTGGCGGCCATGATACAGCCGCCTAAGGGATGAACCGTGATCAAATCTTGACCCATCAAATGGTTAGAGAGAGGGTTTTTCAGATAAGTGCCTCCGAGCGCCGTAGTCGCCTGTTTAATTCTCTCATTCACTCGCGCGAAGTTTGGTTGAGTGCCTACATCGGGCCAGGATATTCGCAGCCGATTGTCTTCAAGGAAAAGGCGCCCCGTCGCATTGTCATGCGACATCGCCATCATGGTTTGAGTGTTCCGGATAGCGCCGCGGTAAGCTCCGAAGGTGAGGCTCTCGAGCTCTCGTTTTAATTCATGAGCCCGATCCTCCACACCCTCATCTGTGTCTTTGCCGAGAAGCGTCACCGCGGCGGCGAACAGTTTGGGTAAGAAAGCAGCAAATGCTCCAGCAATGGATCCTTCTTCAATGACCATGGAGTCAGACAGTTGAGGCTGCTTTCGCATATCGATGACGCCGGTGATACAAGGGCCCACTTTCTGCCGGCCATCCGGCGAGCGGTGGCCGAAGCCGACAGCATTGATTTCCTCATCGCAGTTATAACCAAACGCCAGCACATCACCGTTTCCCGAGAAATTCTCTCCTACACGCGAGGACAGGGAGAGCCCGTTATGTTTCGAACGCAGGAGGATTTCGGTCGAGCCAAGTGTACCGGCGCTGAGCACAACAATGTCGGCGCTGACAAACATTGTAGGTGCATCAAAGGTCTCGCGTCCCGTGTGAAGTAGTTGATAATGAACCAGCCAACGGTCTTCTTTGCGTTCGATATAACGCACCGAAACCTCGGTGAAAATATCCGCACCGTTATTCCTGGCGTCGGGCAGGTAGTTCATCAGGACTGTGTTCTTCGCCCGATAATTGCAGCCCGTCATGCAGTCGCCGCAGCCCACGCAGGGGTGCTGTTCAACACCCACGTGATTTGTGTCTTTTGTCAGTTTCTCAAAGTTGACATTGATTGGCGGTGGATAGAACTCTGCGCCCAGGTGGGCCGCGGACTTTTCCAACGCACTAAGTTTGGCTATCGGTGGAAATTTGTCGGGTTCGGTTTTGTATTTATATTCAGTCGGTCTAAGCATCTCCCTGGCCAAACCATAGCCCGCCCGTAATTCTTTCAGGCCCTGCTCACTGCTGATCTCGGCAGGCCACTCGGGGGCTTTGAAAACGGCATCCTCGGCCTCAATACAAACGTTAGCATTCACGAGCGAGGTCCCGCCCAATCCGCAACCTATGAAAACGTTAATCTCCTTGTTCATGCGGAGATCAAACAGTCCCGTGCGCGAACCAGAGTGAAACTGAGGCAGGTCTACTTGCACCTCGCGCATCGCTTCAAATTCCGTGTCTGGGTACTGGCCGGGTTTGATCAGTTTGTCGTCCTTATCCAAATCGCCAGGCAGAAACTCTTTACCCCTTTCCAACACGCAGACGGTTATCTCTTGATTGTTGGGCGCAACTGCGCGAGCCATCCGCGAAGCTGTAATTCCACCGCCGTAACCTGAACCCACCACGACCACTGTGTAGTGGCTTTTCAATTGTTCGATCGGTGATGTGATACGAGCCACGAACGGGCTCCTTTCTACGATAATGTTGGGGCTGCCAGGTGGTTCAGGTGTGAGCTGAGCTACCGGTGGTCTTGGTAATCACCTTGCAAGAAACGGTCTTGAAGTGTGTAAAAGTTCTTGACGCGGCGTTATATGCCAGAAGTGGATGGGTGTGTCAATGGAAAAGGCCTGGATGATCACG
>Ga0210378_10002037_pt1 | contig 10398 bp, 8 predicted proteins | sample PLM1_60_b1redo_FD_155465 | JGI IMG/M metagenome (GOLD analysis project Ga0210378, IMG submission 155465) | Groundwater sediment microbial communities from an aquifer in East River, Colorado, USA - PLM1_60_b1 redo | ecosystem: Environmental > Terrestrial > Soil > Riparian zone | place: USA: East... | reverse complement strand
GCTCGCGCGCCTCGCCCACGTGCCCGGCCTCGACCGCACCCGCCAGCGTGGTGACCCGGACTCCGGCCTCGGGGAGGCGCCGCAGGACGGCCTCGAGCCACTGCGGCCCCTCGTACCACCAGTGGCCGAACAGCTCGGTGTCGTACGCGGCGACGACCAGCCCTGGTCGTCCGTCCGTCTGGCGGAGGTCGTCGAGGCGGCGCCGAACGGTGGTCACAAAGTCGTCAGCGTGCTGGCTGATCCTGGCTGATGCGGCGGCAGGGTCCCACGGCTTCTTCTGCTCAGGCGGCACCTGCTTGCCGGTGACGCGCGCCGGGCGGAAGCCGGATGGGTGGTCGAACGTGTGGAAGTCGCGGTAGGCCGCGTCGCCTGGGTAACCGGCGCGCGGTGACCAGACCCGGTACGTGACCTCCAGGTCGCGGCCGAACGCGAGGACGTCGGAGTCGCCGACCGGATGTGCCTCAGCGGTGTCGCCGTGGAACGTCGGCCCGTCCACGAGGAACCGCTTGATCCCGGCGGCGGCGTAGGAGCGTTCGAGCCCTGGCGTGTACCCGCACTCGGGCGCCCAGATTCCGGCCGGCGCGGCACCGAACCGTAGCCGGGCGTCGTCCAGGCCGGTGCGGAGCGCGAACCGCTGCACGCGATCGTCGAGCAGTGGCTGGAACGGGTGGGTGGCCGGGCCGCCGAGCAGCTCGATGGTGCCGGAATCGACCAGCGGCCGGAGGACGGCCGATCCGCCGCGCAGCCAACGGGACTCCAGGTCTTCCAGGCAGGCGGTGGCTTCGTGGAACTCGTGCGTGGCCAGCGTCCGCAGGTGCGGCTCGGACCGGCCGGCGAGCAGTTCGGCGCGCAGTTGCCAGTACCCGGCCCAGGTGTGCAGCTCGCGCAGGCAGTACGGGTCGTCCAGCATCGCGGCGACGGTGGGCGTGATCCCGAGGGTGAGCACGTCGCGGCGGCCCTCGGCGGCCAGCTCCTCCAGTAGGATGACCAGCCGCCGCCACGATCCGGTGAATGCCTGGTGCAGCCACTCCTCGCCGACCGGCCACGTGCCGGCGTGCGGCAGCCACGGCAGGTGCGTGTGCAGGACCAGCGCGAACGTACCGACGGGCGCGCGCGGGGTCATCGCGCGGCCCGTCGACCCGATGTGGGCGATGTTTTGGTGCCTATAGCCACGAACATGTCGCCCAAAGCGCTCGGGCCGCGGCTCATCGCTTCACTGCCACGGCGAAGAGGTCCAGGCTCGCGTCGATGGCGTCCTCGTGGATGTCGAAGTCCTGGGCGCGCACCGCGGCGACGTCCTGCCGCAGCCGCGCCGGCCAGCCGTCCTGCGGCGTGGTGAGCTGCGCGTCGATGAGGCTGCCGCCCCAGCGCCGGTCGAGCCGCCGGAGCTGCCGCCCGTGGCGGACCCCGTACATCCGGACGACGTCGAAGTGCGGCGCCAGCAACTCGGTCAGTTCGGCGGCGGTCAGCTCACGGGTGTGGAACGGGTTGAGCGGGGTGTCGCGGCCGGGCGAGAAGGTGAGCCGGTTCGGCGTGGTGACGACGAACGTGCCGGCCGGGCGGAGAACGCGCGCGCACTCGGCGACGAACCCCGGCTGATCCCAGAGGTGCTCGATGACCTGCAGATTCACGACCGCGTCCACGGCGCCGTCACGGATCGGCAGGCCGGCGAGGTTGCCCCGGACGACGCCGATCTCCCGGTAGGCGGCGTGAGCGTGGTCGCACGCCGCCGAGTCGTAGTCGACGGCCAGCACCCGCCGCGCCGTGCCGGCGAGCATCGCCGCACCGTATCCCTCGCCCGCGCCGGCCTCCAGGACGACCGCGCCCCGCACCCACGGCGCCAGCGCGACGTAGGCGGTCTCGTGGCGGCGGAACCAGTAGTTCTCGACGTCGATCCCGGGCAGCGTCCGCTCGCCGGTCAGGGTCAGTTCGGGTGCCACGGTGGTCACGGTGCTCCTCGCATTTGCTTCGCGATGACGATAGAGGGCGCCTAGGTTCGTGAGATGACCAGCCTCGATGTGCTCGTGGTCGGTGCCGGTGTGGCCGGTCTGACCAGCGCCGTGTGTCTCGCCGAAGCCGGTCACCGGGTCCGGATCCGGACGGCGGCCCCGCCGGCGCAGACCACGTCTGCCGTCGCGGGCGCGCTCTGGGAGCCGTACCTCGTGGAGTCCGGCGGCCGCGTCTGGGACTGGTGCCGCACCACGCTCGCGGAACTGATCACCCTGGCTGGCGTGGCGGGCACGGGCGTCCGGCTGGTCAGCGGGGTCGAGGCGTCGCATGCGCCGGTCGACCTGCCCGCATGGGGTGAGCTCGTCGGCCTGGAGCGCTCGCAAGAGCTGCCGGCCGGGTACGTCGACGGCTGGCGGTTCACCGCGCCGCTGGTCGACATGCCGGTGTACCTCGGGTACCTGGAGCGGCGATTCCGCGCGGCGGGCGGCGAGATCGAGGTGGCCCCGGTCCAGTCGTTCGCCGAAGCCGCCGCAGACGCGCCGGTCGTCGTCAACTGCGCCGGCATGGCCGCGCGGCAGCTCGTACCGGACCCGGAGCTGGTGCCGGTCCGGGGCCAGGTCGTGGTGGTGGCCAACCCGGGCATCACGGAGTTCTTCGCCGACACCGACGCGGCCGACCTGATCTACATCCTCCCGCACCCGGACCGGGTGATCCTGGGCGGCGTGGCCGAGCGCGGAGTGTGGAGCCTGGAGCCCGATCCGGGCACCGCCCGCCGGATCCTGGCCCGGTGCACCGCCGTCGAACCGCGGCTGGCCGGTGCCGAGGTGCTGGCTCATCGGGTCGGCCTGCGGCCGGTGCGCCCGACGATCCGGGTCGAGGCGGAACCGCTGGCCGGCGGTGCCCGGCTGCTGCACAACTACGGCCACGGCGGCGCCGGTATCACCGTCTCCTGGGGCTGTGCGCGCGAGGTCGCTGCCCTGGTCTGACAGCGGCTCTCAGCGTGCTGTGCGCCGGCTGCCAGCGCGAGGCGCAATCGTGGCGGCAAGCACCTGAACAGGAGGAACGCATGTCCCACGCAATCCAGGCCGAGGGGCTGGTGAAACGATTCGGGAAGACGACGGCGCTGGCCGGAGTCGACCTCACCGCCCGCACCGGCTCCGTGCTCGGCGTACTCGGCCCCAACGGCGCCGGCAAGACCACGGCCGTCCGGGTCCTCGCCACTCTGCTCCGGCCAGACTCCGGTCACGCCCGTATCGCCGGGTACGACGTGGTGCGCGAAGCCGGCCAGGTCCGGCGGCGGATCGCGCTCACCGGCCAGTACGCCGCCGTCGATGAGGACCTCACCGGCTTCGAGAACCTGCTCCTGATCGGCCGGCTGCTCGACCTGTCCAGGGTCGACGCCCGCCGCCGCGCCACCGACCTGCTGGAGCGGTTCCGGCTCACGGACGCCGGCCGGCGGTCCGCCAAGACCTACTCCGGCGGGATGCGGCGCCGCCTCGACCTGGCCGCGAGCCTGGTCGGCCACCCCGAGGTGCTCTACCTCGACGAACCGACGACCGGCCTCGATCCGCGCAGCCGCAACGAGGTGTGGGACATGGTCCGGGACCTGGCCGCGGACGGCGTCACGGTGCTGCTCACCACCCAGTACCTGGACGAGGCCGACCAGCTCGCCGACGACATCGCCGTGATCGACCACGGCCGGGTGATCGCCGGCGGTACGCCGCACGAGCTGAAGACCAAGGTCGGCGGCCAGACCCTGGTCGTCCGCCCGCTCGACCGCGCCCGGGCAGCGGACGCCGCCGGCATCGTGGCCGACCGCACCGGCCTGCTCACGCCGGAACCGTCGGCGAGCGGCCTGATCAGCGTGGCGGTCAGCGATCCGGGCGTGCTCTCGGCCGTCATGTACGACCTGGACGTCGCCGGGATCGCCGTGGCTGAGCTGGGGCTGCGCCTCCCCAGCCTCGACGAGGTCTTCTTCGCTCTCACCGGCCACGCCGCCGAGGAGGAGCCCATCGTGAGGAGCGCGGCATGACCGCCACCGCCGTCGACCGCACGCCCCGACGACCGTTCCCCGCCGTCCGGCACGGGCTCACGCTCGCCTGGCGGAGCCTGCTCAAGATCAAGTACAACCCCGAGCAGCTGATCGACCTGACGCTGCAGCCGATCATCTTCGTGATCCTGTTCGTCTTCCTCTTCGGTGGCGCCGTCGCGGGGGACTGGCGCGACTACCTGCAGTTCGTGCTGCCGGGGATCCTGGTGCAGACGGTCGTCTTCGCCACACTCGGCACCGGGATAGGCCTGGCCACCGACATCAAGACCGGGATCTTTGACCGGTTCCGGAGCATGCCGATCGCCCGCTCGGCGCCGCTCGTCGGCACGGTCGCCGGCGACGTGGTGCGCTACGTCGTCTCCGGCGTGGTCGTGCTGGCCTTCGGGATGGTGCTCGGCTTCCGGATCCACACCGGACCGCTGGCGGTGCTCGCCGCGTATGGCCTGGTGCTCGCGTTCGCGTTCGCGCTCTGCTGGCTCGCGGCGCTGGTCGGGATGCTGGTGAAGTCGCCGCAGAGCGTCCAGGGCTTCGGGTTCATGACGATGTTCCCGCTGACGTTCGGCAGCAACATCTTCACCCGTCCGGAGACGCTGCCGGGCTGGCTCGAGGCGTGGGTAGACGTGAACCCGGTGACGCACCTGACGACCGCTCTGCGCGGGCTGCTCCTCGGCGGCCCAGTGGCGGAGCCCGTGGTCTACACGCTCGGGTGGGCCGCGGTGATCGGCGCCGTCTTCGCGCCGCTGGCTATCCGCGCCTACCTGCGCCGGACCTGATTACCCGCCGCATAATTACCCCGGCCGCATAGTTACCAGCCGCGTAATTACCCGCCGCGTATCAGGGCGATGGCGCCGTCCTTGCTGAGCCCGGCGCCGCGCGCGTACGCCTCGTCGTACGCGGTGGCGCCGAGCGCGGTGCGCGCCTGCTCCCTGGCGTGGACTACGTCGGGGTCGCCGAGGTCTGGACGCCCGCGCAGTCGGACCGCCGCACCCAGCAGGGCCGCTGCCAGAGCCGGGTCCCCGGCACGCACCGCCGTGGCGGCGAGCCCGTCGACCGCGATGGCGACGATCGGCATGTCGCCCGCCGGCACCAGCGCCAGCTCGATCGCGCGGCGCTGGTGCCGCCTGGCCTCGTCCAGGTTTCCTTCGGCCAGGGCGACGTAGCCGAGCCCGGCCAGCGCCCAGGCGCCGGGCTGCGGCGGTAGGCCGGTCCCGGCCTCGAACATGGCGAACGCCTCTTCGTGGTGGCGGCGGGCCGTGGCGAGGTCGCCGCGCCGCCGCGCGACCTCCCCGGCGGAGGTGTGGAGCGCGACCTGCCCGTCCCGGGATCCGCGCCGCGATGCGACAGCTCTCGTCTCGGTCAGTGCCGCCTCAGCGCCGGCTAGGTCCCCGGCGCGAGCCCGGGCCACGGCGAGGTGGCCCAGGAGCTGCAGCTCGTCGTCGCCGGAGCCGACGTTGGCGATGAGTCCGAGGGCGTTGGTGAGCGCGTCGATCGCCCCCGCGTAGTCGCCGCTCAGGCCGCGCACCTCGGCGAGCGTGCTCAGCGTGGTGCTCTGGCCCCACCGCTCGCCGATTGCTCGGTACGCCCGGAGCGACTCGGTGAGGTCCTCCTCGACGCCGGAGCTGTCGCCCTCGTTGTCCGCCAGCTGGGCGCGTATCGCACGCACGAACGCCGCTGTCCACGGGTCGGCGTGGTCGAGCCTGGCGGTCAGGATGGCGCGGGCGGCCGCGTAGTCGCCGCGGATCGCCGCCGCCACGGGCTGAAGGACGGAGATCGCAGGGTGGCTCGTGAGCGGGTCGAGTCCCGCGCTGGTGGCGAGCGCAGCCTCCAGGGAGTCCATGGCCGCGCTGGTGTCGCCGCTGGCGAGCGCGTGGGCGGCCTGGAATGCCTGGGCCTGGGCGAGAGTCGCCGGCGGGATCTCGCCGGGCACCGCCAGCGCCTCGCCGAGCAGCGCGGCTCCCTCGGCATGGTGGCCACGGAGCAGCCAGAACCAGCCCAGCGAGGCGCCAAGCCCGACGGCCGTCCCGGCCTGCCCGGCGTCGACCGCCCAGCGAATCGCGGCGCGCAGGTTGTCGTGCTCAGCGTCCAGCCGCGCGAGCCAGCTGAGCTGGTCGGCGGTGCGCAGCAGCGGTTCGGCCGTCGCGGCGAGTTGGTGGAAGTGCGCGGCGTGCGCGGCCCGGATCACCTCCACCTCGCCCGCCTCGTCGAGTCGCTCGGCGGCGTACGCGCGGACCGTCTCCAGCATCCGGTACCGCACATCGCCGCCGGTCTGCACCGCGTCCACCAGCGACTTGTCGACCAGCGCGGCCAGCAGGTCGAGGACTTCGTCCGGGGGTAGCCCGCAGACCTGCTCGGCGCTGTTTAGCGCGGCGCCGCCAGCGAACACCGAGAGCCGGCGGGCGAGGATCCGCTCCGGTTCGGTGAGCAGGTCCCAGCTCCACTCGACCACCGCCCGCAGCGTCTGGTGCCGGGGCAGCGCGGTACGGCTGCCGCCGGTGAGCAGCCGGAACCGGTCGCCGAGGCGCTCCGCGATCTGCTGCACCGATAGCGACCGCAGCCGCGCGGCGGCCAGTTCGATCGCGAGCGGCTGCCCGTCCAGGCGTCGGCAGATCTCGACGACGGCGCCGGCATTGGCGGCGTCGACGGTGAAGTCGATCCGGGCTGCGGCCGCCCGGTCGGCGAACAGCCGTACGGCGGGATACGCCAGCGCCTGATCCAGCTCCGCGTCTGCTGGTGGCAGCGCCAGCGGCGGTACGGGGTAGACCGTCTCCCCGGTGATGCTCAGCGGCTCGCGGCTCGTGGCCAGCACCCGGACGTCGGGGCACGACGCCAGCAGCCCGTCCGCGAACCGCGCCGCCGCCTCGACCAGGTGCTCGCAGTTGTCCAGGATGAGCAGCAGCCGCTTCCGGCCGAGCGCACCCTGGAGCCGTTGGAGTGCGTCGCGGGTACCCGGCACGCGGTCGAGCAGCGCCACCTCGCGTTCGCCGAGCGCCGCCAGGGCGGCCTGCGGTACGTCGTGCGCGTCCCGTACGGGCGCCAGCTCGACGAACCAGACGCCATCGGGCATCCGGTCGATGAGCGTGCCGGCCGACTCGGTGGCGAGCCGCGTCTTACCCGCGCCGCCCGGCCCGACGAGCGTGACCAGCCTGGCCTCGGCGAGCAGCGTGCCGACGCGCTCGACCTCCTCGTCCCGGCCGACGAAGCTAGTCAGCGCGGACCGGAGGTTCGTCAGGGGAGCCGTGGTGCGGAGTGCGGGATCCTGCCTCAGCACCGCGAGGTGGACCTCTTCCAGCTCGGCGGACGGGTCGACGCCCAGCTCGTCGGCGAGCGTGCGGCGGGTCTGGTTGTAGGCGGCGAGCGCGTCGGCCTGCCGACCGGCCCCATAGAGAGCGGTGATGCGCTGAGCCTGCAGGCGCTCGCGCAGGGGGTGCGCCGCTGCCAGAGAATCCAGCTCGGCGACGACCTCCGCGTGCCGGCCAAGGGCCAGGTCGGCGCTGATCCGGTCCTCGGTGGCGGCGAGGCGGCGCTGCTCCAACCGGGCGGCGGCTGCCGTGGCGAACGGTGCTTCGGCCACGTCGGCCAGCGCAGGACCGCGCCAGAGCGCCAGCGCGTCCCTGAGCAGCGCCGCCGCGCGCGCCGGATCGGCCTGTGCCTCGCGACCGGCGGCGACCAGCGCCTCGAACTGGTGCACGTCGACGTCGGCCGGGTCGGCGGCGAGCCGGTAGCCGGCGGGAACGCCCTGGACGTGACCGTTGCCCAGCGCGCGCCGCAGCCGGGAGACCAGCGACTGGACGGCGTTGACCGCACCCGCCGGCGGCGTCTCGCCCCACAGCGCGTCGACGAGCGCCTCGACCGTGACGACCCGGCCGGGATCCAGCGCCAGCCGCACCAGCAGTGCGCGCAGCCGGGCGCCGCCGATCTCGATCGGCTCACCGTCGTCGCCCCGTATCTCCAGCGGGCCTAGCATCGAGAACCGCACCGGGCCATTCTCCGCCCGCGTCGATCGGGATGAGACGTGGCCCACAAGAATGTGGTCGTGGCGCTCACGCATGGTGAGATGACCCACAACCTGAGGCGTCGTTCAGATGTAGCACGTGGGCTACTCGCCGGTAACATAGCTAGGGCACGGTCCGCAGACGTTGACCCGTCTGCGGATGCCGGAGAATCTGGCGCTATCCGCAGCGACGGCTCGTCTAGCAGGAGGTCTTCCAGGCCCATGAACATCGTGGTGTTGGTGAAGCAGGTACCCGACTCGAGTAGCGAGCGGAGCTTGCGTGAGACGGACAAGACCGTTGACCGGGACTCGGCGAGCCTCGTCATCAACGAGATGGACGAGTACGCGATCGAGGAGGCGCTGAAGCTCAAGGAGGCGCACGGCGGCGAGGTCACGATCCTGACCATGGGTCCGGAGAAGGCGACCGAGTCGATCCGCAAAGCGCTCTCGATGGGGCCGGACAAGGCGGTGCACGTCACCGACCCGGCGATCCACGGCTCCTGCGCGGTGCAGACCTCGAAGGTGCTCGCCAAGGCGCTCGGCACGCTGGAATGGGACCTCGTGATCTCCGGCGCCGAGTCCACCGACGGTCAGGTCGGCGCGATGCCGGCGATGCTCTCCGAGCGGCTCGGCGTCGCGCAGCTGACCGGCGCCCGCAAGCTGGACGTCGACGGCTCCACGTTCACGATCGAGCGGCAGACCGACGACGGCTACCAGGTCGTGCAGGCCGCCGCGCCGGCGATCGTCAGCGTCTGGGACACGATCAACGAGCCGCGCTACCCGTCCTTCAAGGGCATCATGCAGGCCAAGTCGAAGCCGGTGACCACGCTCACCCTGGCCGACCTGGGCATCGGTGCTGACGAGGTCGGCCTCGCGAACGCCACCAGCGAGGTGGTCGAGTTCGCGCCGCGCCCGCCGAAGCAGGCCGGCGTCAAGGTCACCGACGAGGGCGACGGCGGCGTGAAGCTCGTCGAGTTCCTCGCGTCCCAGAAGTTCGTCTGAGCCTGGCCCCGGAAGAGGAAACAGACATGGCAGAGGTACTCGTCCTCGTCGAGCACTCCGGTGGCTCGGCCAAGAAGGTCACGTTCGAACTGCTCACCGCCGCTCGTGCGCTCGGTGAGCCGTCTGCGGTGGTCCTCGGCGCGCCCGGCACGGCCGACGCGATCGCGGACAAGCTCGCGGAGTTTGGCGCCGAGAAGGTCTACGCCGCCGAGTCCGACGACATCGACGGCTACGTCGTCGCGCCCAAGGCTGAGGTGCTCGCGCAGCTCGTCGGCTCCGTCTCGCCCGCAGCCGTCCTGGTCGCCGCGTCCGCGGAGGGCAAGGAGGTCGCCGGCCGGCTTGCGGTGAAGCTCGAGTCCGGGCTCCTCACCGACGTCACCTCGGTGAACGCCGACGGCAGCGCCGGCCAGACCATCTTCGCCGGTGGCGTCCTCGTCACCTCGAAGGTCCGCACCGGCACGCCGATCCTGGCGATCCGGCCGAACTCGGTGAATCCCGAGCCGGCCGCTGGTGCGGCCGTCCGCGAGGCCGTCGATGTGTCCGTCTCTGACGCCGCCAAGGGCGCCAAGGTGCTCGAGCGCGTCGTCGAGGCCAAGGGCAGCCGCCCCGAGCTCGCCGAGGCGTCGATCGTCGTCTCCGGTGGCCGTGGCGTCGGCAGCGCCGACAACTTCAAGGTGATCGAGGCGCTCGCCGACTCGCTCGGCGCGGCCGTCGGCGCCTCCCGCGCGGCCACCGACTCCGGCTTCTACCCACACCAGTTCCAGGTGGGTCAGACCGGTAAGACAGTGTCCCCGCAGCTCTACGTCGCCTGCGGCATCTCCGGTGCGATCCAGCACCGGGCCGGCATGCAGACCTCGAAGACGATCGTCGCGGTCAACAAGGACGCCGAGGCGCCGATCTTCGAGCTGGCCGACTACGGCGTCATCGGTGACCTCTTCTCCGTGATCCCGCAGGCCACCGAGGAGATCACCAAGCGGAAGGGCTAGCCCTTCTCCGGCGGCGTGATGCCGCCGCAGCGAGTCACCCGGCCGGGCGCCTGAGCAAGGTGCCCGGCCGGTGTCTGTCCGGCTGCTGTTCTTCCTGGGCGCCACGCAGGGCGCGGGCTGGTGAGGCGCGGCCGGCAGTGTGCCGTCATGCCTGGGTCCCGGGCTGGTGGCCGGTGCCGGTGCCGGTGTGGTGGCCGGTGGTGGCGTGGTAGCCGGTGGTGGCGTGGTAGCCCCAGTCCCAGCGCGGCATGACCGCGGGAATCGAGCCGTCCTGAGCGAAGCTCCACCGAACCCAACGGGTCTGCTGCTGCGTCATGGCGTCCTCCCTGGATCGCGTTGTCGAGGGAGGGATCCGCGAGGTAGGCCGGCGCCAACGACTTTTCGTCGAGAATTTGTCAGAGCCGTCGAAAATTTGTCAG
>Ga0210378_10002036_pt1 | contig 10399 bp, 11 predicted proteins | sample PLM1_60_b1redo_FD_155465 | JGI IMG/M metagenome (GOLD analysis project Ga0210378, IMG submission 155465) | Groundwater sediment microbial communities from an aquifer in East River, Colorado, USA - PLM1_60_b1 redo | ecosystem: Environmental > Terrestrial > Soil > Riparian zone | place: USA: East... | reverse complement strand
GCGTCGAGGACACCTGCGATCCGCCTTCAGGGAGGCAGCCTCGTGCCAGTTTCTTCCGTACTCACCGAACTGCGACGCCAGGCGGCGTATGAGGCCGAGGCGGCCGAGTACGACGAGCGGACCCGGCCGTACCAGCAGTGGCGCCGCCAGATCGTGGAGCTGCTGCCGTTGGACCTCGGCGACGTGGTGATCGACGTCGGCTGTGGCACCGGGCTGTGCTTCCCGATGCTGCAGGAGCGGATCGGGCCCGGCGGCCGCATCGTCGGCGTCGACGCGGCGCCCGACATGCTCTCGCTGGCGGCACAGCGGGTCGCCGACCAGAGCTGGCGCAACGTGACGCTGCACCTGGCCGCCGTCGAGGAGGTGCGGTTGCCCGTCGCCGACCACGCCGTGTTCTGCGCCGTACACGACGTGCTGCAGTCCGACAGCGCCGTGCGCAACGTCGTGTCGCACGTGCGTTCCGGTGGGTTCGTCGTGGCCGGCGGGGGCAAGTGGGCCCCGTCGTGGGCGGTCGGGCTCAATGTGATGGTGATGGGCACGCACTCGCCGTTCGTCCGCGACTTCACCGGCTTCGACAAGCCATGGGCCGTACTGGCCAGGCACGTCGATGACCTGCAAGTCTTCGACGTGGCGATGGGCTGCGGCTACCTGGCGTTGGGCCGGGTGCCCGCAGGTCAGGACGCGGTGAGCCCAGGGACGGCGTCGGCCTGAACTGGCCCGTCCGCGATCAGATCCGACCCGCCGACGACGGCGCCGGCCACCGGGCTGACGACCGCGTCGCAGGCCTGCAGCAGCGCGTCGGCGAGCAGGCCGGGCGAGCTGAGGAACACGCCGTGGTCTCCGGCGATCTCGTACACCGCGCAGCCCGGTAGGGCACGGGCGAGGTCGCGCTGGCGCCGCGCCGGCACGATGCGGTCCTCGCCGGTCACCACCACGGCGCTCGGCACGTCGACAAGGCCGATCCACCGGTGCGAGGCGAACCCGCACGCTGCCTGCATGGCCGCAAGGGCGGTGTTCAACGGGGTCCGCCGCATCTGGGTGAGCGCCCACCCGCGGGCGTGGCCGTCGCAGCCGTTGCCGAGCAGGCTCGACCCCAGGAGGTCGGCGCCCAGCCGGTCGATCCCTGGCAGCCACCGGGTTGCGTGCACGACGCTCGGCAGCACCAGCGAGACGCCGTGCTCCAGCGGCGAGTCCAAGACGGTGCGCGCGGTGGCGCAGAGCACCAGCCCGGCGACGCGGTGCGGGTGCCGGCGCCACAGCAACTGCGCCACGAAGCCACCCATGGAGTAGCCGACCGGGACGAACCGGTCGATGCCGAGCGCGTCGGCGGTCGCCGCGACGTCGTCGGCGCAGTCCTCGAGGGTGAACGGCCGGCGGTGCGGCAGCCCGTCGCCGTGGCCGGGCAGGTCCAGCGTCACGACCCGGTAGCGCCTGCGCAGCGCCGCGACGACGCCGAACCAGTTGAGCTCGGCGGTCAACGTCACGCCGTGCAGCAGGACGAGCGTGGGAGCGTTCGGCGGCCCAGGGTGATCCCAGACGACGGTGCGGCCGCGGCCGCGAAGGTCGGCCGTGCGGGCGAACCGCGCGCTCGCCGTCACGCTGCCATGGTCCATCGACCACTCCCGTCGTGCCCCCAGCGTCGCGAGCACATCGAAAGGTTTCCTCCACTTTATCGGCAGATGTCGCCGGAACGCTTCATGGGCGTGTCAGAGCACCACAAGTCCGATCTCGGCGCCGGTGCCGGCCGCGTTCCACAGTCGACGCAGATCATCGGGATCGCTGGTGACCACCAGCGCGCGAAGAGTGATCGCCGTAGCGATCACGATCGCGTCGATGGCGTCGGTCGACCCGCTGCTACCGAGCAGCACCCCGGCGTGCTTGGCAACGTCCTCGCTGGTCGGCAGCACGCGACAGCCACCTAACAGGCGGGCCAACCTGGCCTGTCGCGCACCATTTCGCCACGCCTTGGCCAGCACCGGGGACGGGACGAACGGGCTGATCTCGTGTGCGATCCAGCGGTGGTGCAACGCATGGCGGGCTAGAGGGTGGCCGCGGAGTCGTGCCACCGCGGTTGGAACCCGCGGGTGAGGATGCCGACGTACAGCGGCGGGGTGAGCGGGCGCGCCACCGCAACCGTGCCGCGCGGCACCGCCTCGACGTAGCCGTCGAAGGACCAGCGCAGCAGGTGCCGGCCGCGCACGGCGTACGCCACGTCGCCGACCGCGACCATGGCGCCGTCCGGCAGCCCGTCCAGCGGCCGCTCGTCCTGGCGGGTACGGCGCTGCTCATTGACGATGCGGTCGGCCGCGTCGGCGCGCAACGGCGGGTCGGCCAGCGACAGGAAACGCCTGGCGTCGCGGTTGCGGCAGTAGAAGCACGGCCGGTGGCCGGCCGAGAGCGCGGTCACCTCGTCGAGGAAGAACAGCGAGGTGTAGTACGGGCCCATCGCCTCGTGGTGCTTGTTCTTGTAGTACATGTCGCAGCAGATCCAGTGGTGGGTCGCCCAGCGGCGCTTGCCGAGCGTCCTGTCGTCCCGGTGGAACCTCCCGCCGCGGTTGCCCATCATCGTGCCGCGGGACGCGGTGGCCACGATCTCACCGAACGGGTTCACCCGGTTCTGCAGCGGCACGGAGGTCAACCTACCGCGCGCGACGCAGCGTCCGATCCAAGTCAAGCCCGCCGATCTCGTGGCCCATGCGGTCGCGCTTGGTGCGCAGGTAGCGGTAGTTGTTGATGTTGGGCGGGACCACGACGGGCAGCCGGGCCAGCACGTGCAGGCCGTGCTCCTGCAGCGCGGCCTGCTTGGCCGGGTTGTTCGTCATCAGCCGCAGCGACCGCACGCCGAGATCGGCGAGCAGCTGCGCGCCCGTCGCGTAGTCGGTGTGCCTCCAAGTACCACCATTGCGCGGTAGTTGGGCCTTTAACTACAGCCATTCCGGCCGATGTCGGGCCGGTAATGGCTGTAGTTAAAGGTGATCAACAGCCCTGATGGTGGTACTTGGAGGCACACCATCAGGGCTGGGTGTGGCTGCGGATCTGGGCCCGCCACGCGCCGAAGCGCCAGCGTTCGTAGCAGATGAGCAGCACGCACAGGATGGCCACGGTGCCGACCGCCGCGGCGGCCGGCAGGTGCGCCAGGAGCGGCGTGCACGCCAGCAGGATGGCCGCGAGCACCAGCCGCTGGCGGTTCCAGGCGCCGATGTTGCGGCGGCGGAAGGCGCTGTGCGCGACCAGGAAGAGGGCGACACCCGCGGTCAGCGCCCACAGCGGGATGCCCCGCAGCGCCGTCGTCGGCGCGTAGTGCCCGGTGTCCGCGACGTACAGCAGTGCCTTCTTCAGCCCCAGCGCCAGCAGCACGATGCCGCCGATCATGGGCAGGTGCAGGTAGGTGTAGGAGTCGCGGGCCATGGCTGCCCTGGCCGCCCCGGTGAGCTGGCCAAGCCGATGCTCGGCCACCGAGGCGGCGACGTCGAAGTACATCCACCAGATGCTGGCGGCGACGGCCAGCCCGAGCACCGAGGTGAGCGCGACCAGCCACGACATTGGCAGCGTGGCCACCCCGACGCCGATGGCCACGATCGACTCGCCGAGCGCGATGATCACGATCAGGCCGTGCCGCTCGGCGAAGTGCGCCGGCGACTCCATGCGCCAGCCGCGCGGGCCGGCCAGGAACACGCCGCCGTAGTCGACGACCAGCGCCAGCCCCCAGAGCACGAGCTGCGCCGTGCCGGCGGTGAACGCCGCCGCGGCCAGCAGCACCGTGCCGGCAAGCATCGGCACCGCCAGCCGGTGCACCACGGCCAGCAGCGCGGTGTCGCCCATGTCCCGCCCGGCCAGCAGGTACGCCGCGATGTGCAGGATCCGGACGGCGAGGTAGCAGCCGGCGAAGAACAGCGGCGCGTTCAGCCCGCCGGGGGCGTCGTCGAACGCCTCCGGGATGGTCAGCGACACCAGGAACATCACGGCCATCGCGGCCAGCAGCGCGAGCCTGGCCATGCCCTCGTCGGCCCGCACCGTGGTGCCCAGCCATGCGTAGCAGCACCAGCACCACCACAGCACGGCGAGCAGCAGCAGCCCCTGCACCATGGAGATCGCCGTGGTCCGGCTGCCCATCAGCCCGGTCACCTGGGTGATCGCGTATACGAACACCAGGTCGAAGAACAGCTCGAGGGTGGTGACCCGGTGCCCCTCGCCGACCACCGCGAGCCGGTGCGCGCCGGTGCTCATCGCCGTCGCCGCCTCAGCCGCCGGAGCGCGCGATGGTGGCGCCTCGGCTGCGCACCACCTGGTCGAGGCGTTGCAGCGCCTTGGCCTTGCGGTCGCTGTCGCGGACGGCGGTCAGGTCCAGCACCCGGATCGGCGGCCCGAGGTCGACCAGCGTCGGCACGTAGTCGGCGCGGTCGGCGTGCCACCGGCCGCCGTCAGCTTTGGAGAAGCGGAAGCGGGCGATCACGCCCTCCTCCGTGGTGCCGCGCGGCTCGGCGTGCCTGGCCACCAGGTTGCCGAGCCCGTAGGCCACCCACTTGCCGTTGATCTGCTCGAACGGCTGCACGACGTGCGCGTGGTGGCCGATGATCAGGTCGACGGCGTCGTCCGCGAGCATTGCTCTGGCCATGGACTGCTGCTCGACCGTCGGCTCGGCCTGGAACTCGTTGCCCCAGTGCAGGCTGGCGATCACCACCTCGGCACCGGCCTGCTTGGCGGCCCGTGCCGCGGCGAGCACCGCGTTGACGCTCAGCTCGTTGGCCAGCCACGGCATGCCGGCGGGTTCGCGGAAGCCGTTGAACCCGAACGCGAACGAGACGTGCCCGACCTTCACGCCGTCGACGTCGATGATGTGCGGCGCGCTCGCCTCCTCGGCGCTGCGGGCCGACCCGGTGTGCTCGATGCCGGCGGCATCCAGCGCGTCCAGCGTGCTGCGTACCCCGTTGGGCCCATGGTCGAGGACGTGGTTGGACGCCGTCGAGCACTCGTCGTAGCCGGCGTCGGCGAGCGCGGTGGCGATCTCGGGTGGCGAGCTGAACGCCGGCCAGCCGGCGAACGGCCCCGCCGGCCCGGCCAGCGGCACCTCGAGGTGGCAGATCGCCAGGTCGGCGGCGGACACCACCTGCTTGACGCCGGCTATCAGCGGCCGGTAGTCCCTGGTGCCGTTGCCGTCGGCAACGGCCTGCGCGGTCAGGTCCGGGTGGATCAGCACGTCGCCGCTGGCCACCACGGTGAAGTTGGTCCGCGGCGGCGCCGTCCAGCTCGGCAGTGGCTGGCGGGGCGGCAGCCCGGATGTCTCGGCGGCGTTCTGCCCCTGCTTGGCGCTCGACGCGGGGTCGGAACAGCCGGCGAGGAGCGCGCCGCTGAGCGCGGCCACTGCCGCGACAGCGAGGGCTGCCAGTCGTCGCATGGGTTCTCCCTCGGGTCTCCCTCGCATCGACGTCGGCACATCCTGTCCCAACCTGGCCACTCAGCGCGAGGTGCCCATGGGTGCAGGAGTTCCGGAAATGCGAAGGGACCCCGAGGTGTGTGGCCAGTGGGGTCCCTTCGGTGCGCCGGCCGGCGGCTCAGCCGCGGCGGCGCAACCAGCGAAGTAGCAGGAGCACGACGAGCACGGCGACCGCGACCGGCGCCAGCCGTTTGAGCACCGATTGCCCGGCGAAGCTCAGCAGGTCGATCTCCTCGGCCGAGCCGGCCGGGCGGACCGGCGTCGACGGCGACGCCGGCTTGGGTGATGGCTCGGGCTCCGGGGACAGCCCGACCGACGAGGACGGCGCGGCTGGCGCTGACGACGTGGACGCCGGCTCGGCGGGCTCGGCGCCACCGAGCTGCGTCGCGAGGCAGCCGGCGAAGGCGTCGATGATCTTGCCGCCGACCTCGCCGATGAGCCCGCGCCCGAGCTGCGCCGGCCGGCCCGTGATGGTCAGGTCGGTGATCACGTCGACGGTCGTGCTGTCCGCCTCGTCTTGCCCGGGTCCGAGTGTCCCGGATGGAGTCAGTGTGGCGGTGACCGCGGCCGACGCCGTGCCGTTGCCACGGGAGTCCTTGCCGGTGGCCTCCAGGACGACCCGGCGGGCCGCCTCGTCCACCGCGGTGAAGCGCCCGGTTCCCTTGTACAGCAAGGAAACCGGGCCCATCCGCACCTTCACGGTCCCGGTGAACTCGGAACCGTCGACGCTGGTCAGGGTGGCACCGGGGAAGCACGGCGCCACCCGCGCCGGGTCGAGCAGTGCCTGCCAGGCCACCTCGACCGGCACTGGCACCGAAAAGCTGTGCTCCAGCTGCATCGACCTAACCTACGCCAGCCGCGGCGCTAACGGCTCGACGAGTGAGGACGCCGGCAAGGTGGCGCCGGTAGTCGGCGTCGGCGTTGAGGTCCGACGGGGGCGACGTGCCGTCCGCTGCGTGCGTCGCCGCCGCCCGGATCGCCTCCGCCGAGGCCGGCGCACCGACCAGCGCCTGCTCGACGGCACGCGCCCGCACCGGTGTCGGACCCATGTTGGTCAGCCCGACCCTGGCCTCGGCGATCGAGCCGCCGTCCACCCGCACGGCTGCGGCGACGGCCACGATCGACCACGCCTGCGCCGTGCGGTTGAACTTCTCGTAGTGGGCGCCCCACCCGGTGAGCTTGGGCACCCGCACCTCGACGAGCAGCTCGCCGGCGTCCAGCGCGGTGGTGAAGTAGTCGACGAAGAACTGCGACGCCGGCACGGTCCGGCGCCCGTCCATGCCGGCGATCACCATCTCGGCGTCCATCGCGACCACGGCCGCGCCGAGGTCGCCGGCGGGGTCGGCGTGCGCCAACGACCCGCCGAAGGTGCCACGATGCCGGATCTGCGGGTCAGCCACCGTGGCCACCGTGCGGGCCAGCAGCTCGGCGTGGGTGGCGATCAGGGGGTCGCGGCCGACCTCGTAGTGCGTGGTCATCGCGCCGATCACCAGCGCGTCGCCGTCCTCACGGACGCCGCTCAGCTCGGCCACCCTGCCGAGGTCGATCACCATCTCCGGTGCGGCGAGCCGCATCCGCAGCACCGGCATCAGGCTCTGCCCGCCGGCCATCACCTTGCCGTCCTCGCCGGCCTCGTTGATGGCCCGCACCGCCTCGTCGACGGTCGTCGGCGCCTGGTAGTCGAAAGCGGCCGGGATCACTGGGTACCTCCCTGGTTGATCGCCTGCCACACCCGCCGGGGCGAGCACGGCATCTCGACGTCGCGCACGCCGAGGTGGCGCACCGCGTCGACCACCGCGTTCACCACGGCCGGCGTGGACGCGATGGTGCCGGCCTCGCCGACGCCCTTCACCCCGAGCGGGTTGGTGGTGGCCGGCGACTCGGTGCGGTCGAGCGTGAACGACGGCAGGTCCGCGGCCGACGGCACGAGGTAGTCGGCCAGTGTGCCGGTCACCAGCGTGCCGGTCTCGTCATGCACGGCCTCCTCGAACAGCGCCTGCGCGATGCCCTGGGCCAGGCCGCCGTGCACCTGCCCCTCCACGATGAGCGGGTTGACCACGACGCCGACGTCGTCGACGGCGACGTAGGAGCGCAGCCGCACGGCGCCGGTCTCGGTGTCCACCTCGGCTGCGCACAGGTGGGTGCCGTGCGGGAAGGAGAAGTTCTCGGGATCGTAGGTGGCCTCCGAGTCGAGGTTCGGCTCGACACCGTCCGGCAGGTCGTGCGCCGCGAACACGGCGAGCGCCACCTCCGCGATCGACTTGGCGTTCGACGTGCCGCGGACGGTGAACTTGCCGTCGGCCCACTCGAGGTCGTCCTCACCGCACTCCAGCATGTGCGCCGCGATGGGCCGCGCCTTCTCGATCACCTTGTCGGCGGCCTTGAGCGCAGCCATCCCGCCGACCGCCAGCGACCGCGAGCCGTACGTGTCCATGCCCTTCTGCGAGACCAGGGTGTCGCCGTGGAGCACCTCGATGTCCTCGAACGGCACGCCGAGCCGGTCGGCGATGATCTGGCTGAAGGCCGTCTCGTGGCCCTGGCCGTGCGCCGACGAGCCGGTGACCACCTCGACCTTGCCGGTTGGCAGCATCCGGACCGCGCCGTGCTCCCAGCCGCCTGCGCCGTACGAGAGCGACCCGAGCACCCGCGACGGCGCGAGCCCGCACATCTCGGTGAAGGTGGAGATGCCGATGCCGAGCTGCACCGGGTCGTTACGCTCGCGGCGCTGCCTCTGCTCCTCGCGCAGCGCGTCGTAGCCGAAGAGCTCCATCGCGCGGGCGGTGGCCGCCTCGTAGTTGCCGGAGTCGTAGGTCAGCCCGCACACCGTGGTGAACGGGAACTCCTCGTGCGTGATCCAGTTCTTGCGGCGCAACTGCATCGGGTCCATGCCGAGCTCGGCGGCGAGCTCGTCCATCATCCGCTCGATGCCGAACGTGGCCTCCGGCCGGCCGGCGCCGCGGTACGCGTCGGTCCACGTCTTGTTCGTGAACACGTTGGTGCACGCGAACCGGTACGCCGGGATCTTGTAGATGGCGTTGAACATGAACGCGCCGAGGATCGGCACCCCCGGCGTCACCAGGCCGAGGTAGGCGCCCATGTCGGCCATCAGCTCGACCTTGAGACCGGTGATCGTGCCGTCCTTGCTGGCCGAGATCGTCAGGTCCTGGATCTGGTCGCGGCCGTGGTGCGCCGAGACCATCGAGTCGGACCGCGACTCGGTGTACTTGACCGGCTTGCCGAGCCGGCGCGCCACCAGGAGGGTGAGCACCTCCTCCGGCGTCAGCTGCAGCTTGCCGCCGAACCCGCCGCCGACGTCGGGTGCGATCACCCGCAGCTTGTGTTCCGGGATGCCGAGGGTCAGGGCCAGCATCACCCGCAGGACGTGCGGGATCTGGGTGGCCGACCAGATGGTGAGCTGCTCGCCGGTCGGGTCGACCAGCACGCTGCGCGGCTCCATGAACGCCGGGATCAGGCGCTGCTGGCGGAACCGGCGCTTGACGACGACCTCGGAGTCGGACAAGGCCTGCTCGACGTCGCCGCCGGTGCCGGCCTCGCCGGAGTCGAACACCCACAGCGCGTTGCGGTTGGTGCCGAGGTCCGGGTGCACCAGCGGGGAGCCGCCGGCCAGCGCGGCCTCCATGTCGAGCACGACCGGCAGGTCCTCGTAGTCCACGTCGATCGCTTCGAGGGCGTCGGCCGCCAGGTACGCCGACCTGGCGACGACGACGGCGACCGCCTCACCGGCGAACCTGACCGTGTCCACCGCGAGCGAGGGGTGCTGCGGCGCCTTCATGTCCGGGGTGACCGGCCACGCGCACGGCAGGCTGCCCTGCTCGCCGGCCAGGTCCGCGCCGGTGAACACGGCGTGCACGCCCGGCACCCGCCTGGCCGCCGACGCGTCGATGTGGGTGATCCTGGCGTGCGCCGCGGCGCTGCGCAGGATCGCCATGTGCAGCATGCCCGGCAGCTGCAGGTTGTCGGTCCAGCGGGTGCGGCCGGTGATCAGCCGCGCGTCCTCCTTACGGCGGCGCGCCTTGCCGATCTCCCTGCCGGGACGTTCGACGGTGGCAGTCATTCCCCACCACCCCCGGCTACCGGAGCGGTCTCCCGCTGCTCGGTTCGTTCCAGCTCCGGTCCGGCGCCAGGGCTCATCTTCTTGGCGGCGTCCAGAACGGCGCGCACGATGTTCTGGTAGCCGGTGCAGCGGCAGAGGTTGCCTTCCAGACCGTGGCGGACGGCCTGCTCGTCGGGGTCGTGGTTGTCGGCTAACAGGTCGATCGCCTGCATGATCATGCCGGGGGTGCAGAAGCCGCACTGCAGCGCGTGGCTGTCGTGGAAGGCCTGCTGCATCGGGTGCAGCTTGCCGTCCCGCGCCAGCCCCTCGATCGTGGTTACCTCGCGACCGTCGGCCTGCACGGCCAGCACCGAGCACGACTTGACGCTGTGGCCGTCAAGGTGGACCGTGCACGCTCCGCAGTTGCTCGTGTCGCATCCGACGACGGTTCCTACCTTGCCTAGCCGTTCGCGCAGGTAGTGCACGAGAAGCATGCGCGGCTCGACGTCGTCCTCGTATCGGGTGCCATCGACGGTGACTCGGATTCCGACCACAGACCTCACCTCTTAGTCGGGTGTTGGAGCGACTGGCTGGTGATCTGTCACACATGACACTCCTGGTGACTGCCGGCCGCAAGCCCCGCCACGTCGTTGCCGCCCGACGGTGATCGACGGGGTCGACTCGCTGCCCCGATCCCAGCGGACATGCCGTAACGGCCCATGGGGGAGTCGTATGGGTTCGTGGCGGTCCAGCCAAGTAACGGAACGGTAACTATCCCGGTGGACGTCCGCCGCGCGTTCGGGCTCGACAAGCCGGGGTCTCAGGTCGAGGTGTTCGTGCGGGACGGCGAGATCGTGCTCGTGCCGCACATCGCCGTCCGCGCCGATGGCCAGCAGCCGAGGCGTCATGGA
>Ga0210378_10002035_pt1 | contig 10400 bp, 9 predicted proteins | sample PLM1_60_b1redo_FD_155465 | JGI IMG/M metagenome (GOLD analysis project Ga0210378, IMG submission 155465) | Groundwater sediment microbial communities from an aquifer in East River, Colorado, USA - PLM1_60_b1 redo | ecosystem: Environmental > Terrestrial > Soil > Riparian zone | place: USA: East... | reverse complement strand
CTATCCGGACGTATGCTTCCCAGTTGAGATCGGGTCGCTACCGCTCGCCGTTCTGACAGAAAGGATTTAATCAGTCTTTCGTTGGGCCATCTCGATCAGATTGCCACCCGGATCGCGAACATAAAAACGTTGAGTACCAGGAACTGGACGCGGATCAGGCAGGATCTCTACTCCCGCAGACGCCAGGTAGTTCTGCGCTCGATGGAGATCCTCAACGACGAAGCAGACATGTCGTGTGCTCGACCGTTCTCCGAGACCGTCTTCGAGCGAGAGATGCAATTGCACGCTGCCAAGCTGATACCACGCCCCACCGCGTCCGCGCGACGCTTCGGGCTTGGGTACTTCTTCGAGACCGAGTCTTGCGCTATAGAAGTCTTTCGCAGCCTGCTCGAGCGCGCGTGGCACGGTCACATTTACATGATGGAAGTGGACAATGCCTGCTGACATGTTGAAGTTACTCTCCTGGTACGACGGCCCATTACAGTTTAAAGTTCGGATTCTCGATGATACCAAAGACGTTTCCAAATGGATCCTTTACGGTCCCTACTTTTATCCCGCCGGGATCTCGGGAAAAAGCTGCTCCCTTCTCATTCACACCGTGGCTTCAGCCCGGTGGTCTGAGCTAGATGAATTACACGAGAACCGTTTCAACGGTTTGCTTCGTTGCGGATGCACACTCTTGCGAGACACCTTTCCGCTGAAGTTAATCAGAGCCAGCAACTTAACATCCCGTGCTACTTGACCACGCCGAAGAAAACCGTTGAAACGGTTCCTCGAACTCGGTTGGCCGTTGTATTCACCGGGCTAAAGCCGCGGTGTGAATGAGAAGTCAAAGCCCTCTTTTCCCGACGGCCGCGTGTCGCTCAGCGCTTGCGACCGCCACTCCAAACTAGGCATCCTTCGACCCAGAATCATTGAATCTGGCCGCCGCGTTGAAGCGATGTTCAGTTTTTCCGGGATTCTGCTCAAGATACTTATTGAACTCCGCCGACTTGTTCTTCGGGATGCTCAGCGATTTCCAGTCAGACGATCTGAAATGCTTGGCAAGAAAAACGATCTGGCCGATGTGATACGGGTAATGAGCCAACTGGCGATTGATCGACTGCACGACGGTGTGCGTCTCCCCACGAATCATCACCGTGCGCAACAGATCTTCTGGTTGCAAGGCTTCCAGCGTTTCGAAGGTGCGTTGCCAGCCCTTTTCCCAATAGTTCGTTACCTCAGCCTTAGACGTTTGGGGTTCGATGACAAATTCCATGTCGCGATCGCGTTCAGGCTTCTCGCCATCGGTAGTCAAAAAATCCGTCCAGCGCGACAGCATGTTGCCTGCCAGGTGTTTCATAATCACCGCAATGCTGTTTGACTCTTCATCAAGCGTGATGAAGTATTCTTCGTCCTGCAACTGGTCCAAAGCCTTTTCAGCGAGCTTCTTGTAAGCACGAAATGTCGTGATCGCGTCGTCGAGATAGTGCTGTCCCAGTTGTTGGTTCATCGCAACGTATGACTCGTGGAATCCAAGGGCGTCGGCGCCCGGTCTCATCTCAATTCTCGTTGAATAGCTGTTGTCCCGTCTGTTCCCTGCTGGTTCCTAATTCGCCGCCGTGCGGATCGAAGAGGCAACGGCATCCCGCTTCACCGTCCGTTGTTCTCCCGTACGCATGTCCTTGATGGCCACTTCGCCTCGGGCCCTCTCGTCATCGCCGAGCACTACTACCGCTGGAATTCCGCGCTCCGAAGCATACTTGAACTGCTTGCCAAGTTTGTCGGCCTCAGGATAAAGATCGACTCGCAATCCCGACCCGCGCAATTCATGGGCGAGGGCCACTGAATCACTAATCGAATCTTCGTTCCAAAGAGTGATCATTACGTCGGCGGGCGATGCTACCAGCTTGGCTGGAAACATTTCTCGCTCTGTCATCACGACAATAATCCGCTCGACGCCGAGCGAGAAACCGCACGCAGGCACGTCCTGACCAGAAAACATGCCAATCAGATTGTCGTAACGTCCACCGCCGCCAAGGCTGCCAGCCAAATCCTTTACATTGATCTCAATAATCGCTCCTGTGTAATACGAGAGCCCGCGCGCCAGGCTTGGATCGATACTGATCCTTTCGGCGACGCTGGACGCTGCCGCGTACTCGAGAATCGAACGCAACTCATCAACGCCTTTTGCGCCTTTTTCGTTCGTTCCTACGAACTCAACCAGCCGGCCCAGAATCGCGGAGTTAAGCCCTTGTCGTTTCACAGCCAGATCGTCACCGACTGCGATGTCCGCGGCGTGCTCAAGCGAAGCCAGTTCGCTAAAGAAATCGAGGAGGCGTTTGCCCGCTCCTTCGGTTACACCGCGTTCAGATAACTCCTTTGCGACCCCTTCGCGACCAACCTTGTCGAGCTTGTCCAAAGCCACCAACGTTGCTTCGTGATGTTCCAGCGGCACACCCGCGCAGGCAAGAAGACCGGTAAGCGCTTCGCGATGATTCAACCTCACGACGAAGTCATTGAAGCCCAGCTTTTTCAGGGCTTCACTTGCCGCCGCGATCAGTTCGGTCTCCACCACCATCGAGCGCGATCCAATAACATCAACGTCACACTGGTAAAACTCGCGAAACCTTCCGCGCGCAGGTCGGTCAGCCCGCCAAACCGGCTGAATCTGGTATCGCTTGAAAAACTTCGGCAGCTTGTCACGATATTCGGCGACAACTCGTGCGAGTGGTACGGTCAAATCGTATCTGAGCGCAAGGTCGGCCTCGCCTGTCGTTTCATGCACACCGCGCTTCAGAATCTTGTAAATGAGCTGGTTCCCTTCTTCACCATATTTGCCCATCAGCGTTTCGATATTCTCGGCCGCCGGCGTTTCCAGCGGCTCAAAGCCGTAACGCTCGTAGACTTCCTTAATCAGGCCGATTACATATTCACGGCGCCGTACATCCGCGGGAAGAAAGTCGCGCATGCCGCGCGCTGGTTGAGTTTTGGATCCCATTGGCTCCCTGCGTTATCTCACCTACGATTCACTCTTATATTTTCTTGAATAGTCGACATAGTTCTGCCAAAACAAGTCGAGCCCTGCGACTTCCTCCTCCGTTAGTGGGCGCTTTACCCTGGCCGGCACGCCCATCACTAAAGAACGCGGCGGAATGATCGTTCCAGGTGAAATCAATGAACCGGCGGCGACCAGTGATTGCGTACCGACTCGGACATCGTCGAGGACAATGGAACCGATTCCAATTAAGGATCCGCGCTCGACGTAGCATCCATGCAAAGTCACACTGTGTCCTATTGTAACTTCGTCTTCCAGGATGGTCGGATGGGTGCCGGTGCGGGTGTGGATCACGCTGTTATCCTGCACATTGGTGCGGTTGCCGATGCGAATGTAATACATGTCGCCTCGCAATACCGCGTTACACCATACGGAACACTCTTCACCAATGTGAACGTCGCCGATAATCTGTGCACTCACATCAATATAGGAGCTTGACTGAATCTGAGGATGAACACCCCGGAACGGTCTAATCATATTTTTGCGCGTCATAGTAGCACAGACTTCAGTCCGTGATTCTAAGGTCCCACAGATCTCTGATTGAAGTTCTATGGCGAAGCTGAATCACAGACTACGGTTATGCTATTGCGAAGTTGAATCACAGACTAAAGTCTGTGCCACATTGACAGTCCGTCGACCAGCGTGAGAGATTGCGCCCGTGACCTACCCCCGACAAAACGTCTCCAAATACAGAAATGTCATTTTGCTAGTTTTCTCTGCGTCCCTGGCGTTGTTTGTAAGCGCCTGCGGGGGCGCGCTCTTCAAAGTAAAGCCCGTCGTGGAACTGCCGCCGCTTACAGGATCCGTGAAGATCGCAAGCGCCGGCGGTGTCACGATAAAAGTTGCGCCGCTGCTTAGCGACGAAGAAAGCCAGGAACTGTTCGAAGCGAATCTTCCATTGGCTGGCGTGCTGCCGCTGCGGGTTGAGATCGAACATGAGAGTGGTGTACCTGTGGAACTCAAGCGCGCACGGTTTCGCTTGCGTGACGGCGAAGGCAAGGAATGGAAGCTGCTCTCGCCCAAGCAGGCAATTTCGCGAATCCTGACAGCGAATGACGTCTACTTCTACAATCCAAATTCCCGCAAACAATTTGAACAAGAATTTGCTGCCTACGCACTAGATCTGAAGACACCGTTGTCGTCCACCGACCGTCGCCGCCAGGGCTTTCTCTTTTTTCAAACGCCAAACAAGGAATCCGTGTCCAGCCCACGCGGATTAGCTTTGCTGGGCGAGCGCCTGCCACAGTCGGTTGAGATCGTCTTGAACTGACGTCCATAAAAATACGGACGGCGCATGACTCGCCGTCCGTACTTCTAAGAAATTCGACCAAAACTTCAGTCGAACAGTTAGCTATTACCGAGGGCCGCTCGCCCTGATGGTAAATTCGGTACCAGTTGTCAGTTCCAGGTCCTCACGACCCTGCACGTAAACTGAACCAGCACCGGCCCCGGCACCTAGTACTGCGCCGATTGCCGCGCCTTTACCGCCGCCGGCAATTGCACCGATGATGGCGCCCACAGCCGTTCCGATCGCGGTGCGTTGAACGGTTTTGGTAGTCTGATCGTCCTCTCGAACCGCTCCCTCGTTATCGACCCGAACTGTTTCGTTGCCAGGAGTGCGAACCGATTCGACAATCCCTGCGAATCGATAACTTCTTCCATCACGCAGACGAACAGTGTCGAAGTTGAATGTCATCTCAGAACGTCCCGTTATGCGTCCACTGCGATTGACATTTGTTACGTAGCCTTCAATGGTTGCACCGTCATACTGCGCGGGCGAACGAACAGTCAGCGTAATGCGCTCGTTGTCGCGAGCTGTGTTGGTTGAAAGATTACTATTCAGAACAGCAACTAGTTGAGTTCCATTCGGGATAACGAACTCACCACTGGTGGTCCCGACCTGCGGGTAGTCCGAAGTACCGGTGTTTATGTCCAACTGGGCAGTGTCGGAAGTGCGGTCGTAATACGATACTACGGTTATCGGCTGACTAATCTGATCAGAGTAGAGCCGACGCGTCACAATCAAGCGACGACCGTTATCGGTCGGATCGAAAGTGACGGTAAAGTCCTGCGCTCGATCTCCCGTCCTGACGATGTTCAGCTGATCGCCTGAGAAACTGGATCGCACACGAACAGTGCGGCCATTCGGAGTGGTCTCAACATGCTCGCGGCCATCGGCAACAAGACTGATCTGCGGCGCACGGGAGGAGGCTATGGTGACGGTGTTACCGCGCCGTTCAATCGCCAGAGTCTCGGGCGGATCAAGTCGTCTGATTAAAGATTCAGAGGCTCGCTGGCGCTGGGAAGCGGGCAAGTTCCGAGTGGCGTTGTCCGCAGCCTGTCGCACATCGGCACTGCGCGACGTATCGAGCCGGTAGGTCCCGGTCAATTCGCCGTCGGCGCTATAGATGGGCCCGCCCGGTATCGGTCCGGTATTCCAGTTCCAGGCAATGTTAGAGGCGCTGGCCAGTTGATCGAGATCCTGCTTCAACGTGGTCCAATCTCGCTCGGCGACGAAACCGAAGTCATAGTTGACCATTAATGAGTTTAGAGCAGCGGCGGGCTCCAAGACTTGGCGAGCATCTGATTCCGTGAAACGACGAGTGTTAGTCCGGTTCAGTTGGTTAGCCGCGGACTCCAACGCGATCAAGTTCCGGCTGGCTTCATTCTCTTCAGAGGTACCATTGATGCTGCTTCTGTTTAGGGCCATCCGCAGACTGCGGCTAAACTGGTTGGTGCGATTGTTAATCCGCCGGGCCAATTGGCGCAGTTGCGCATCAGTCAAACTATAGCCGGTGCCGATTCCGGTGCCGGTGTCGACGGTGCCGGTATTCCAGCGCCAGTTGTTGATGTAATACGCACGTGCAAGCAGATCAAGATCGGCTTGTAACAACCGCCAATCTTGATCGACTCGAGTCTCGAGTCGATTGTTCAACAAAAAGCTATTGATCAGTGCTGCCTTTTCCAGGACCGATCGAGCATCCGCCGAAGTGGATTGTCTGTTTTCAAAACGGGTTTTCAACTGATCAGTGGCGTACTCGAAGTCCGTAACTAGCCTGTTGATCTCGTCTTCTCGAGCAGTGTTATTTAAACGGCTACGGTCCAGCGCGTTCTCCAGCGCTCTGCTGAAAGTATCGGAACGCGTTTCAATGCGCCGGATCAGATTCCGCATACTGGTGTCGCTGTCACGATATTGGCGTTGCGCCAACACCGAACTCGTGACGCCAATATTAATGAGCGCCAACAGCATCGCGGCGCCAAATGTTTTATAGATAATTCTCATCTCTCATTCCTCCAAGATTTCTAATTCAAATTCCACGCTGACACGAAGTCTCGAACAAACGGGTTTCTGCCGGGGGCCTTATGGATTTAGGGGACTTTGAATAAGGAGAGTGGGAAATAGCCGTCGGTGAAATCCAATTCACCTGGGCTCTCTTTCTTAACGATGTCGCGCCCTGTATGCCGGGTTGCATTGGAAGGTGGTCAAACTGACCTCTGCAATGACGCGACGGACTATTATCGAACTTCTGGAACCCGAATGAGTGACAAGACTGTCACAAAACCCTTACGTTCTCATTCAGGGCTAAGTACCGAGTGCCCACATTCAACCTGGCGGTTTTACTGCTGAGGTGGTGGAGGTTTGTTAGTGCCACGCTCGCGATTGTAGGGAGAGTCCGGTACCCAACTGGGCATCTGATCGTTATTGGCTATTCGGAACCCGAGAACTACGCCAAGGGCCGCCATCGTACGCGGGCCATCCCAGTTCCAATCAGGGCGGACTATATCGGTGGGCTGATGGTAGTCTGTTTTTTCCCACTCTTTCATCCGCTTGATCCAAGCGGAGATTTCACCCTCAGGCGCTCCCAGTATCATGAGGCCAGGTACGCCTCTCTTGACAAAAAAATAATGGTCAGACCGATAGAACGATTTTTCCTCCGGCCTGGGGTCAGCAATAACCGTGAGGCTGGTAGCAGCTGCGACCTCCTTGAGCAATGCTCCGAGAGATGAGTGCTCGGCGCCATATCCCACCAAAGTTTTCACTGGACCATAGACCTCGGTTCCCATGCCGTCAAAATTGAGGTTGGCAGCAACTTGCTTTATCTTCCAGGTTGGGTTGTCGATCCAGTAGCTCGACCCAAAGCCTCCATATTCTTCACCGGTCACAGCAAGAAATATGATGGACCGCCGAATTCGCGCGGGTGATTGCGTCAACGCTTCTGCGGCAGCGATCATTTCCGCAACGCCAAGTGCGTTGTCAGCGGCGCCATGATAGACACGATTGCCCTTGTCCACTCCGTAAGCATCATAGTGAGCAGTGTAAACCAGCGCCTCTGCCTTCATCGTAGGATCAGAGCCTTCCAGCAAACCGATTACGTTGTTGCCTACCCCTTTAGCCTTTTTTAGCCGAACAGTAATCTTCGCTGATTTTTTCAAGCTGAATGGCTTAAAGCCCTCACGATCCGCCAACTCCAGCGCCTGAGCAAATGTTACTCCGGAACCGGCAAACAACTTCTCGGCCGCTTCATTGCTGAAAGTGATGAACGGAGGCAGAAACGACGGCATCTCCTCGCTCTCCGACAGCTCCAGCCGCCGGCGAGTGAGATAGTCAGCCATTTCAGAGTACGGGCGGTCCGCGGTACCAGTGTTGACGAACACCAAACCCGCAGCCCCCCGATAGACCAGGCTCTGAATGATGGTCATTTGCGCTTTCGCCTTGCTCCACGAGAGCTTGTCGACACTTTTCGGTGGTCCCTCAAGCATTACAACTATCTTCCCTTTCACATCAATACCGGCTAAATCGTCGCGCTTGGGAACATTCGAAATGAGACCGTAGGCAACGAATACCAATTGGCCGCTAACGCTCTTATCACCACTGTAGGGAGGGGTCACAACGTAGTCGTTACCCAGGGTGAACGATTCCTCTCCCATCTTGAAGCTTGTCTCGGGTAGAAACTGGGTTTCCCGAAACGTGATGGGTTGCATATAGGAAGATTTGCCCAGCGGCTTAAGGCCTAACTTGGCGAACCGTTGAGCGATGTACTCAGCTGCCCGGTCACCGCCCGCCTGCATGGTTCCTCGCCCTTGCATCTCTGACGACGACAAAGCCGCTGTCACGTCTTTAATGGTCTCCACTTTGACGCTCGCGCTGAGGTCGCGTTCTTCCGCAGAAAGAATAGTACTGGTGGTTGTTTGTTGCGCCCGCGGAAGGACGGGTGAGGAAAGCAACAGGACCGCTAACAGGGCTGCGCGGAACTCGCGTCCGAATGTGTGTTTTGGTGAATTTGCCACTTCGTAAATCAAGTGAAAGATCTTGTAAGGAATAATTCACGCTTACAGATCATGATTATGAACGACTAAGCGTCAGCGCAGATTGGATTGACCACGAGAAAAGGTCTCACTAACTGTCGTGCGAATTGCACTAACCAGCTCTTAAAGTTTTGAGTAGGTAAGTCCGGTCTGGCCTTGATACTTGCCGCCACGATCCTCGTAGGAAACGTCACAGTCTTCGTCTGATTCGAGGAAAACTACCTGTCCGATGCCCTCGTTGACGTAGATGCGCAGCGGCAGGTCCGCGAGATTTGCGAGCTCAACTACCAAGCGTCCTACCCATCCAGCTTCCAGCGGTGTGGTATTTACCAGCAGGCCGGCTCGCGCGTAGGTAGATTTACCCATCGCGATCCCGGTCACATTCCGCGGCATGTGAAAGGTTTCGACGGTCACCCCAAGCGCATAAGAATGTGGCGAAAGCAGGTAGTATTTCGACCCATCTTCGGCAGTGCGCAAGGGCGGCTCTACCAGCGATTCATCATCGAAAGCCTTGGGATCGATCTCGCGGCCGTGGATGGGTGAAAAGATCCGAAAGCCGTCATCGGCAAGTCGCATGTCGTAACCATAGCTCGAAGCCCCGGCGGAAATTACGCGGCGGCCATCAACATTGCGAACCAACTTCGGCTCAAAAGGAGAAATGAGTTGATGTTGCTCGGCCATTCGGCGGATCCAACGATCTGATTTGACTGTCATGATGGGGTCAGAGAATACAGTGACGTCAGATAAGTGACAAGCAAGACCATTGCCGATTGCCAATTGCCGATTGCCAATTTCGTCTTACGAATAGCGACTTATTAGTACGCATTAGGCGAGAAAAGTAACGACGCCCTTATCGTGGTTTCTGCTAGGGCAAATCTGGCCGGATCACAGGCTAGCACCCAACTTTTGGAGATCTACAATCGGCAATCGGCAATTGGCAATTGGCAATTGGAAATTACGGGTCGCTCGTTACTAACTTTCTAATGCGAATCGTCCCATCACCAACGGTGAACTTGAAGAACGCCCCGCCTGCTCCGGCACGAGCTCTGACGATCCGGTCAGTGATCCCGGGCTTTTCACGTGTCTCCAGCGCTGAATACATGTGACTGATCTGACCAGTACGTAAGATGTCCGCATCAATGTCGCCATTGAAACCAGCAAGCAGTTCAACGTTTAAGTCTCCCGCAGCGATGCGAAGATTTGCTCCAGTACCTCGCCAACTACGCGTTGGGATCCTGACATCGATTCGTCCCGAAGCGACAGTGGCGGTGACCGTTCCGGATGTGAGAGTCATCTGAGTCTCGCTTTCCGTGGCGGTTAGCGTTATCGCACCTTCAACCCCGCTTAGCATGATGGGGCCACGCCCAGCGTTTATTTCGAGATCGGCGGCCATAGGTACGCGAACCCGGTAATCGATCTTCCAGGGAAGACCGAGTAGTTTCTTGGGAAACTTTTTCGCCACCCGACGCATGAAAACCTTGTCGTGAGTTCCCGTGCTCAGGATGCTTAGGTGATTGGCCTCGTCTTCGAGCACCCAACCATTGACCGCCGCCAGGATATTTAGATCCTCTTCGGTTTCTGCACGCAATTCGAGGTCGGCAGTAATTTGAACTTCGCTCCGCGGCCACCCCTCGACTGTGATTGATCCTTGCGGAGCTCCGACGATCGTCACGGTGCTGCCATACCCCAACCGCCGCGTCTCCTCCCTGGTGGTGGTGCGTGTGAGCAACGGCGCAGCGGCTGTGGTATCTCTTTTCTGCTGTGCGACCGCTGTGGAGATAAACGCAGTGGAGGTGAGCACCGCGACAGCTGCCATGCGCAGGCCGAGCTTGATGAATCTTGAATTTGAGATCATGTGGAAATTCGATCCGTGTCACGACCTTCGGAATTAGCAATCGTGACTCAAATAAGCTGAAGTCAGGATGTGAACCGATGCGGAACTACCGCCTTCCGTTTGGCATATTATCATCCACCCACATTACGCCCTAACTTAGGAAAAACCACGTGCTGGTTCGTTTGTGTAGCACTCAGGGATCCCACGAGACTACAGAACCGA
>Ga0210378_10002034_pt1 | contig 10401 bp, 11 predicted proteins | sample PLM1_60_b1redo_FD_155465 | JGI IMG/M metagenome (GOLD analysis project Ga0210378, IMG submission 155465) | Groundwater sediment microbial communities from an aquifer in East River, Colorado, USA - PLM1_60_b1 redo | ecosystem: Environmental > Terrestrial > Soil > Riparian zone | place: USA: East... | reverse complement strand
CCCGACCGGCCCATCCGTGCCGAGCGACCTGGCCCTCCGAAGCGGCGCGTTCCTCCCGAACGGCCCGGCCCTGCCGAACAACCCCGCCCTCCCGAACGGCGCGTTCCTCCCGAACGGCCCGGCCCTCCCGAACGGCCCGGCCCTCCCGAACGGCCCGGCCCTCCTGCGCCGGTCCCGACGGGGCCGGTCGGCGACGACCGGCCACCACCCGCCACCGGTCGGGTCGGCCCGCCGGTGGCACCGGGACCGCGTCACGGCTACCGCCCGATCAGCTCAGAGACGCTGCACGCCGAGCGCCCGCCGGCGACGCGCATGGCGGTCGCCATTCTCATCGTCGTGACGTCGATCCTCGGGATCGGAGCCGTCGTGGCCGTGGTGAGTTCGGGACTCCGGGGACCGGGCGAGGGCGACGCACCGCCCGTGGCCACGCCTAGGAGGCCGCCGTCGCTCACCGCGTCGTCGTCCCCCACCCTGCCTGCGGCGGGTACCCAGCGGACCGGCGCCGGCGCCACCGCGTTCGTGGCGTTCTGGTTCGAGACGCTCACCTATGCCGTCCGGACCGGCGACACCGCCGGCCTCGCCGCTGTGAGCAACCCTCGCTGTGACGAGTGCCAGGGCGCGATCACGACGATCCGGAAGTCGTACGCGTCGGGCGGTTCACTGCGCGGCGGCGCTTACGTCGTGCGGTCGCTGATCCCGAGCGGGCTCCCGGCCGGCGCCCAGCCGGCGGTCGACGTCGTCTTCGATCGGAGTCCCCGGTCGGCGGTCAGCGCCGGCGGCGACGTGCGGACGGATCTGCCGGGAACCAGCTTCGCGACGTGTCGTGTCGTCCTGGAGTGGGCTTCCGGGCGGTGGCGCATGCTCTCGATCAGCTCGTCAGCGCCGATCGCGTGACCTGCCGCCGCCGTTCACGACCGCGTCGGTGCGCCAACGGCGCCGGCTCTGCGCGGACGACGCGCGCGAAGGGCAACAGACCGACGAGCAGGGCCTCGCGCTCCGCCGGTGTCATGGCTGCCACCCACCGCTCGTAATGGACGTGGAACGACGACGCCATGCCGGCGTGCAGAGCGCGGCCACGGTCTGTGAGCCGGAGGCGGTAGAGCCGCCGGTTGTCGGGGTCCCGCTCGCGGATCACCAGGCCGTTGCGCTCCATCTGGGCGACCATCCGGCTCACCGAACTCTTCTCCAGGCGGAGGCGCTCGGCCAGATCACGCTGCGACGGTGGAGTGTCGGTGTCGAGTTCGTGCAGGGCGAACGCCTGGGACAGCGGTATCGGGTGTCCAGGTATCGCGGCGTCCGCCTGCAGCATGCCGCCGACCCGTACGAGATCCATGAAGAGCTCGTGCAGCCGTTCCGCCGATTCCACACCCACCCCCTCCGGTGCGGGTGGGGTTCGGGCTCTCCGCGACCGCCGGCACCTTCGCCGCCGGCCTCGTGCTGTTGCTGCGCGATGCCGTCCATGACCTCGCCGGCCGCGCGACGGTGTACTGCTGCATCGCCGCCGGCGCGCTGATCAGCGCGCCTGCGGCACCCGGCTCGCGGTGGGCCTCCGGTGCCGCGTTCGCCGTCTCCGAACTTGCCGACCTGGCCGTCTACCAGCCGCTGCGCCGACGCACCTGGGCCGGCGCCGTGCTCGCGTCCAACACCGTCGGCGCCCTCGTTGACACCACGGTGTTCCTCGCCCTGGCCGGTTTCCCGGTGATGGCGGCGCCGCCGGGCCAGTTGTGGGTCAAGACCGCGACAACCCTGCTGGTCGTGGCCGTAGTCCGCGATGTGGTGGCACGTGCGGTACTACGCCACCGCGTCCGGCCCGAAGGTCCGTGACGCCATGCGCCGCGGACAACTCGGCATGACCGCCAACCCCGCGAGCGGGAACCGGGTCGAGATCGGCGTCGACTGGTGCGCCGACAACGCCGTCTACACCGGGCACTACACCGGTGACGACACCTACCTCGCCTGGCTCGCTACCCGCGCGCAGGCCGGTGCGCGTTCGCGACCGCTCCCGATGTCGTCGGCGAGACCGCCGCCACCACCCTGCGCCGGTCCACACCGATGCTGGAGCGGATCCGGGCCGTCGGCTACCCCGTCGCGCTCGTCGCGCAGGACGGCCTGGAACACCTGCCGGTGCCCTGGGACGACATCGATGCGTTGTTCCTCGGCGGCACCACCACATGGAAACTCTCCACCGCCGCGGCCGACCTGACCGACGAGGCACATGCACGCGGGCTCCACGTCCACATGGGACGAGTCAATAGCCGCCGCCGGCTTCGTCACGCCGCCGCGATCGGCTGCCACTCCGCCGACGGCACTCAGCTGGCTCAACACCGTCGGTCCCGACGAAGACCCGACACACGTCAACAGCGCGGGGGTAAGCGGCGCCCAATCACTACCCGACTACTCGAACAGGACACCTTGCTTTGACGCTCAATGCGCGCGACGCCGTGGAGGAGAATCCCCGCTGTGATCGTGAACGCCTCGTCGCCCGAGACCGTCGACCTTCTCGACCGGGCAGCTCAGGTCTTCCGCGGGGCTGAGAAGGGGGTCCGAGCCTTCGCTCTAGCCGAAAACGCCCTCGCCTCCATCGCCTTGGAGGGCGACGACATCGTCGGTTGGTGCTGGGGCTACGTCCTCTGTCGTCCCGATGGCACGGCCATGGCCTACTTCCACGAGCTGGAGGTCGCGGAAAGCCACCGGCGACGCCGCGTCGGCACGGACCTCATGCGTTCCCAGTCACGTCACCGCGAGGGGCGCGTCGAAGATGTTCCTGACCACCGGTGAAGCGAACCGCCCAGCCCGGGCCCTCTACGACGCCCTCGGTGGCGGGCTTGCAGAGCAAGGACCTACGGTCAACTACTAGTTCCTGTTGCCACTCAAGTGACGCTGACCCGGCGGTAGGGGGCGAGGTGAGCGTCGGGTCGCCGCGCCCCGGTCTCGAAGCCCGTACCGACCCATGGCGACCAGAATCTGCGACCCTGTACTGACGAGCGATTCAGCAAGACCGTCGAACTTCGACGGCGGATCTTCTCGAGGACGATGCATGACGGTGGACACGCAAGGCAAAGTCGCGATCCGGACCCCGGACCAGCGTCTGCGCGTCTTCGTGAGCTCCACCCTGGCCGAGCTCGCCGAGGAGCGTGCCGCGGTAGCACGTGCCATCTCGGCACTCCGGCTCACGCCGGTGTTGTTCGAGCTCGGCGCTCGACCACACCCGCCTCGTGAGCTGTACCGGGCTTACCTGGCGCAGTCAGACATCTTCGTCGGTCTGTACTGGCAGCGGTACGGCTGGATCGGGCCCGGCATGGACATCTCGGGGCTCGAGGACGAACTCCGACTATCCCATTCGATCCCCCGGCTGCTGTACGTCAAGGCGCCGGCGCCCGAGCGGGAACCTCGGCTGACGGCCATGATCGCCGAGCTCCAGTCGGAGGGCGCCGACTCCTACCGATCGTTCCGCACTCCGCGGGAGCTCGGGCGCCTGGTCCGCGACGACCTCGCCCTGCTGCTGAGCGAGCGGTTCACGTCCGCAGATCGCCTCACCGACGATTCGGCGTCGCCCACGTCGCGGGCCGCGGACCGGCCGCGCTCGCGATCCCTGCCGGTGACGTCGACGTCGTTGATCGGACGCGAGCAGGACATCGTCGAAGTCTCGAAGCTGCTGCAGTCGCCTGAAGTGCGGTTGGTCACGCTGACCGGCCCCGGTGGCGTCGGCAAGACGCGGCTCGCGGTCGCCGTGGGGGAACGACTCGACGAGCGCTACCCGCGCGGAGCGGTGTTCGTGCCGCTCGCTTCGATCGTTGAACCGACGTTGGTGCTGCCTCGCATCGCAGCCGCCGTTGGCGCCACGATCGAAGGTGCCCGCCCGCCGCTGGACGTCTTGGCCGAGTATCTCGCGGACGAGCTGACGTTGCTCGTGTTGGACAACCTCGAGCAGATCGTGGGCGTCGCACCAGACCTCGACCATCTCCTCGCGAGTTGCGCCGGACTCACGATCCTCGTGACGAGCCGCTCCGTCCTCCGGCTCCGGGCCGAGCGGGAATTCCCGGTCGGCGCACTCACGGTGCCGGCGTTCTCGGATCGACCGCCAATGGAACAGCTGGCCTCAGTGCCCGCCGTGCGACTGTTCGTCGATCGAGCCCAGGCTGTCCGCTACGACTTCGCCCTGACCGAGGACAACGCGATGGCCATCGTGGAGATCTGCCGGCGCCTCGATGGTCTGCCGCTCGCCATCGAGCTCGCGGCGGCGCGCACCCGGTTGCTGGATCCAGGTGCATTGCTCGCTCGGCTCGGAAGTCGCCTCGACGCCTTGGGTACCGGGCCGGTCGATCTGCCCGAGCGCCAACGCACCCTTCGCGCGACCGTCGAGTGGAGCGTCGGACTGCTCGAGGAAACGGAGCAGCGGATGCTGGCGGCCCTGTCCGTCTTCGTTGAGGGATGGACCGTCGAAGCGGCCATGCAGGTCTGCGATCTCACCGAAGACCGGGCGCTTGACCTGCTCGATGCGCTTGCGGGGCACAGCCTCGTGAACGTCGACGTGACCTCGGCCGGGCCGAGGTTCCGCATGCTGGCATCGGTACGGGAGCTCGCCGCGGACCGCCTCACTGTCAGCGCGGACCGGGCTGAGGTCGAACGGCGCCACGCCAAGTACTTCGGCGCCCTCGTGGAGAACGCTGACTGGCCCGCCGAGCGCCAGGCCGAGTGGGCCGATCGGTTGCGAATCGACGAGGAGAACCTACGGGTCGCCATCCGTTGGTTCCTGACGCACGACATCGCGCCACTGCCGCACATCTTCCGCATCCTCTGGCTGTTCTGGCAGATGCGCGGTCGCATGCCGGAGGGCCGCTTACGCTGGGGGTGAAGGTCGCCGCGTCCACGGTCTGGGAGATCCTGCGCGAGGCGGGCATCGACCCCGCACCGGATCGGTCGGCCACGACCTGGGCGGACGTCCTCCGCTCGCAGGCCAACGCGCTCGTCGCGGCCGACTTCATCGAGACGGTGACGCTGACCGGGGTACGCGTCTACATCCTTGCGGTGATCGAACACGCCAGCCGCCGCATCCGCACCCTCGGCGCCACCGCCCACCCCACCACAGCGTGGGTCACCCAGGCCGCCCGCAACCTCGCCATGGACCTCCACGATGCCGGGTCGAACGCCCGCTACCTCATCCGCGACCGGGACGGCAAGTACCCCGCGCTGTTCGACGCGATCTTGGCCGACGCCGGTATCAAGGTCGTACGCAGCGGCGTCCAGATGCCCCGAATGAACGCGATCATGGAACGGTGGGTACGGACCTGCCGCCATGAGCTGCTCGACCGCACCCTCATCTGGAACCAGCGCCACCTGCTCCACGCCCTACGCGAATACGAAGCGTTCTACAACGCACACCGGCCACATCAAGGCATCGCAAACGCCAGACCACTCCAACCGCTGCCCGAACCGATCACCGATCCGGACCAGATCGCCTGCCTCGACATCCGCCCACGTGACCGTCTCGGCGGCATCCTGCGCGCGAATACGAACATGCCGCCTGGAGTCCGCCTTCGTCCTACGTGAGGATCTCGAGGAGTTGGCCGCGACGCCCGCGACGACTGCCGTGCGCCTCCTGCCGGGATACGACCAAGGGTCCTTGGTCCGGGCACGGCCGACGCCCACGTCGTGCCGCCTGCCAGGCGGACGCTGGTCAGCCGTCAGGCAAGCCGCGTTCGGCCAGGCGCACCACTCCCGGCGACAGGAAGGGCCTGGTGAGCCGCAGCCGAACCAGGCCCGAACCACCAAGAACGGACGAGACGTGACCGATAGCGCCGCCCAGGGTCAGCGACGGGCGCGCTATGGCAGCCATGAGTGCAGGTGTCGTTAATCGCTTGTCGGCCGCCTTGCGCATCGCCGATGATTGCGGCCATGGCCGCGACCCGACGAGCCGACATGTTCATCGATCTCAAAGACGACCCGCGTGAGAACGGACCAACGTTGGGCGACGAGCGCACCACGCTGGTCGAAGCCCTGCGCTGTGTACGCCTCACGTTGGAGATGAAATGCTCAGGCCTTGATGCGGAGGCTATGGCGCGGCGTTCCGTCGAGCCGTCGACGATGTCGCTCCTGGGGCTCGTGCGACACCTGGCCGAGATGGAGCGTCGGACGTTCCGGGAGATGATGGCGGGACAGGACGTGCCCCCGCTGTTCAGCTCCGACACCGACCGTGACGGTGATTTCGATGGTGCTGTTCCCGACCCCCAGGTGGTCGCGGAGGCGTGGGACGCATGGCGTGCGGAGGTGGACTTCGCGACGCGGTTCGTGGCCGCGGCGCCCAGTCTCGACATCACCGGCAACGATCCCTTGAATCAGCATGGCAGCGGTGGAGGGCCGATGTCGCTGCGCGAGGTGCTGGTCGGAATGATCCATGAGTACGCCCGCCACCTGGGTCACGCGGACCTGTTGCGCGAGCGGATCGACGGACGCATAGGCCAGTAACCCACCCAGTGCGGAAACCGGCCGTGCGGGGGACAGCCCGAGGGCGCTGCCGGCTGTGCGGGAGTTCCCTGCGATCACAATCGGACCGGGAAACCACCATGGATGTCACCAATCGCCGTGAGCTTGCCCGCAGGGCGCTCGATGGCTACGTGAGTGGCCCTGCCGCCTCGACCCGGGCGACGGCCCGCGCTCTGGCGAAGGTCGACAACGCCGTGGCCGTGGTGCTCGTCGAGGGCATCAGCGACCAGATCGCACTGGAAACGGCCGCGGTGGGCCGCGACCGGGATCTCGAGGCGGAGCGGGTCGTGATCGTGCCGATCGGCGGGGCGCACGCGATCGGCCGCTTCCTGACGAGGTTGGGCCCGCTGGGCAGCCGGGTGCGACTTGCCGGTCTGTGCGACCTGCATGAGGAGGAGATATTCCGGCGCGGACTGGTCGCGACCCATGTCGGCTCACCCCGCACGCGCACCGACATGGAGCACCTCGGGTTCTACGTCTGCGTCAACGATCTGGAGGACGAGCTGATCCGCGCCGTGGGCACCGCAGGGGTCGAAGCACTCTTCGACTCGCAGGGCGACCTCGGGTCGTTCCGCTCGTTGCAGAGCCAGCCCGCCTGGCGCGGCCGGGAGCCCGAAGCGCAGATGCGGCGGTTCCTGGGCAGCGGCTCGCGCCGCAAGCTGCGCTACGCACGGCTGCTCGTCGAGGCGGCAGTTGGCCGGGATACCTTGCCTCGGCCGCTCGACGCGCTGCTCACCGCCGTTTGACCCACCGAAGGTCAAGCCCTCGACCGTCGGCACGAAAGGCAGCCCATTGCGCAGTCCACTCCTGCCGGGCCCGCCGACCGGGAACGCACAAAGAGCCGCCAACTACCCCTGTCCCCTTGGGGAAAGCGGGGCTTATTTAGCCTGCACTCCGAAGATAAAATCCACCCGCACGGAGGCAGGACTACTTCAGATAACACTGATTATCTGAAGTAGACTCCCGGTGTGACTTCAGATAACACGACAGCCGGGGTTGAAGATCACCCGGAAAGCACTTCAGATAACACGCAGCCCCGCCTCGGGCCGAAGCGCCGTGGCCGCGCACCGGTCGCGCTGCCGGGTCCACATGGAGGCCGTCCACGCCCGCTACATCGTGCAGCTCGCCGCGGCGCCGCTGGACGACAACACCCGCCGCACCTACGGCTCGCGCATCCGCCAGTACCTCGCCTGGGTAGCCGACGCCGACCTCGACGGCGACCCGCTCACCCAGCCAGCCGCCCGCGACGGCGCCGTGCGCGACTACCGCGCCCACCTGCAGACCGTGCTGCGCCGCAAGCCGACCACGGTCAACCTGGCCCTGGCCGCCCTGGTCGACTTCTACACCCGGCTCGGCCTCGGCCCGCCCGAGGCCCGTCGCCTCGCTGGCGGCAGCGCGCAGGGTGGCCAGCAGCACGACATCGGTCCGCCCAGGCGGGCATAGGGCGGTGAGCAGTCCTTCGTCGAGCCCATCGGCGGACAGGTAACGCTCCAGGTCGTCCAGCCACACCACGGTCCTGGCCAACCTGGATCCTGCCTCGGCCAGTGCGCGAAGCGCCGCCGCGTCACGGGGTACCAGCACCGACCGCCAGCCAAGCCGTGGCGCGTTGCGGCGCAGGGCCTCGTAGGCTGCCCGGCTCTTGCCCGCGGCCGAGTCGCCCTGTACGACCACCAGCCCTCCGCCGGCCAGCTTGCGGTCGAGCTCGGCGTCGATGGTTCTGGGCACATACGGCGGCACCGGCGTGGCGCCGGGCAGCTTCCACGCCGGATGGACGCCCAGGCGAACTGGGTCAAGCGCCAGCTCCCGCTTGCGGATCGGCAGCTCCAGCCGGAGCACCGCACCGGTGCGCAGCAGGCCCTGCACAGCGGCGGTTCGACCGTACGCGGTCGCGACGCCCAACCTGAGCCGTTCGCCCAGCGGGGTGAGCAGCACTCCCGACAGGCCGGCTGCGGCCGCCAACGCCAACGCCGTCCAGCCAGCCCCTGTTGGCAACTGCCCCAACCTCGTCAGCACAGCGGCGATGACGGCGAGCAGGAGGACGACCCCGCCGCCAAGCAATCGCTTCCCTCGGCTGGGCACGTCAGGTGCCCCCGTGCTGCCGCTCTGCGGGTTCGCGGAGCGGGCGGTAGCCAGCACGGCGCCACTCGGCGTCGACGTCGAAGGTGTAGGTGCCGTAGACGCGGATGTGCTCCAGCAGCGCCGGGGACAGATGCCCGACCAGCTCCTGGTCGATGCCGGCGCCGGCGCCGAGCGCGTCCAGCGCCAAGCCGATGTAGACGGTGTTCCAGGCGACGATGGCGTTGGTGACCAGGGTGTGGCACAACGCCTGCTCGGTCTGCTGGTCGTGGTGCCGGCGGCGCAGCGCCCCGTCGTGGGCGAACAGCAGATCGCGGCGAAGCGCGTGCAGCGTCTCGCCCTTGTTGAGCTGCCGGGTGATCTTGCGCTGGTAGGTCTCGTCGACCAGGTAGCGGACCGCGTGCACGGTGCGGATCAGCTTGCCGTACTCCTGCAACGCTGCCGCCAGGGCGTTTTGGCGGCTGCCGGCCTGGAGCTTGGCGACCAGCAGCGAGGCGGTGGCGTAGCCGAACTTCAGCGAGGCGGCCAGCCGCAGCAGGTCGTCCCAGTGCTCGCGAATCAGGGCGGCGTTGAGCTTGCCGGTGAGCAGGTGGCCGGCGTTGGGGAAGCGGCCACGGACCTCGCCGCGGGTGTTCAGTCGGTACAGCGTGATTGCGCCCAGGTCGCGGATGCGCGGGGAGAGCTGCTTGCCGAGCAGGTCGAACAGAGCGAAGTTGAGCAGCGTCTGCCCGTGGGTGTCGGTGACATGCTCAGCGATCTGCAGGTCGGTCTGGTTGCCCAGGATCGCGTCCAGGACGTAGGTGGCCTCCCGGTCGGTGGCCACGATCACCTTCGTGCCGTAGGTAGCGTGCTGGTCGGAGACGTGGGTGTAGGCGGAGATGCCCTCGTCGACGAAATAGCGGCTCAGCCGCCGGGCGGTCAGCGACCGGCCGCGCACCGGGAACCGCTGCCCATCGGAGCTCGACAGGGTGCCGCCGCCCCAGGCGGCGGCCAGCGGGTGGTGGTGGTGGTTAACGATCGCGGTGTTGGCTACGTCCAGGGTCTCCTCGCGCAGGTACCACTCGGTGGTCCACGCCAGCGCGTCGTAGCTGATCCCGGAGGCCTCTGCCATCCCGGCAAGCCCCAGGTTGCAGGCTTGGGCCAGCAGCACCGAGTAGCGGCGCACCGAGGGCCGCCGCTGCAGCGCCTGGTTGGTCGAGCGGCGCCCGATCCCAGCCAGCCACCGCCGCCGCTCCGGCGCCAGCATCCCCACGTCGAAGGTGTCGGCGTCCAGGCCGCAAAGGAAGGTGAGCTTGTCCAGCTCGGCCTTGATCGCCTTCGGGGTTGCCTGCGTCGCGCCCTCGCCCAGCCACGCCAGCCGGGTGCGGCCAAGGCTCGGCGTGACCTCCAGCAGGTCGTCGAGGTCCTCGCAACGGTCGGCGGTCAGCAACCCGGCGGCGGCCAGCCGCTGGTGCGTCTCGGTCCAGGCGGCCTCCCGGGCGGCGCCGACCCACTCGACCAAGGTGATGACACCGGGCCGGATGATCCGCTCGGAGCGCAGGTGCTCACAGGCCAGGTGGAACAGCACACCGGGGGCGTCGTGCTCCATGGCCCGCAGCAGCAGGAAGTCGTCCAGCGCCTTCAGCTCCATCGGCCCGCATGACCGCCATCCCAAATAGGCGGCGACCTGCCGCAGGTGGTCGGTGCGGGTCTGCTCGCGCAAACGACGGCAGCAGCGCATGGGTCACCCCGCACAAGCCGGCACTTGGCCCGACGCACCCAGATCCGCCAGACGCCACCACCCGAGCCCACCCAGCGCTGATAGCCCGACCACGGCCGCATCGACTGGCCGCAGCCCGGGCA
>Ga0210378_10002033_pt1 | contig 10401 bp, 14 predicted proteins | sample PLM1_60_b1redo_FD_155465 | JGI IMG/M metagenome (GOLD analysis project Ga0210378, IMG submission 155465) | Groundwater sediment microbial communities from an aquifer in East River, Colorado, USA - PLM1_60_b1 redo | ecosystem: Environmental > Terrestrial > Soil > Riparian zone | place: USA: East... | reverse complement strand
CGCCGGCCATCATCGCCAGGTCGGTGTAGATGACGCCGGCGCCGTTGCAGTTGGGGCAGGCGCCCTCGGAGTTGGCGCTGAACAGCGCCGGCTTCACGCCGTTGGCCTTCGCGAACGCCTTGCGGATCGGGTCGAGCAGTCCGGTGTAGGTCGCCGGGTTGCTCCGTCGCGAGCCGCGGATCGCGCCCTGGTCGACCGACACCACTCCGTCCCGGCCCGACACCGAGCCGTGGATCAGTGAGGCTCAGTCCTCAGCTCACCGCTTGCTTCACGAGCGCGCCGATCCTTGCCTCGTCGGCGGCGGTCAACTCCGTCAGCGCGAAGGCGACCGGCCACATGGCGCCTTCGTCGAGGTTCGCCGCGTCGTTGAAGCCGAACGTCGCGTACCTCGTCTTGAACTTCTGCGCGCTTTGGAAGAAGCAGACGACCTTGCCGTCCTTGGCATACGCGGGCATCCCGTACCAGAGTCTCGGCGAGAGGGCTGGGGCGCTGGCTTTGATGATCGCGTGGAGCCGCTCGCCCATGGCGCGATCCGGTTCCGGCATCTCGGCGATCTTCGCGAGCACGGCGCTTTCCCCGTCCGCCTTGTCCGCGCGCGGGCCGCGGCGCGCGGCCGCCTTCAGCTCTTGGGCGCGCTCCTTCATCGCGTCTCGTTCCTCGTCCGTGAAACCCGTGAACGTCTTGTCGGTCGCGGTGGTGCTCTTGGCGGACTTCTGCGTGTCCTTCTTTGCAGGTTTCCTCTCAGCCATTGCGAAGCACCTCCGTGCGCCGAACGAGGCCCAGCCGCTTGACCTCCGGGGATGATAACGGACGAACCGTCGCGAGAACCGAGCTCGCGAGCGAGCCCCGAAGTGGTCGTCGCACCCCCGCCATGAACAGGCTCGCTCGCTTGCCGTCCCGCTCGGCGTCGTCCCTGTCGCTGTGGCCGGCTAACTCGACGATGGTGCGGCGCTCGTCGTCGGTGACGCCGGGGTCGGCGACCGGCGGCTCCAGGACGATCCGGTCGCGGACGCGGCGCAGCCGTGCGAGGTCGCGCAGGTGCTGCGCCGCGGCGGGTCTGCTGGTCACCTGCGAGATCGTGCCACGTCGCGCCGGAGTTGCCAAGCGCCGCTGGCGTCCCACCCCACTCCGCGTCCGCTCTGGCCCGGTCTGCTCCGCTCACGTCCTCGACCTGCTCAGGCCCTGAGGTATCCGCCACTCGTCCCACGTCAACACGTCTCGTTAGCAGTCGCTAGAGGGTGTCGTGCGTCATCGAACTTGAGCAGACCCAGCGAAGTTGAGCAGTGGTCTGAGCAGTGCGCAGCCAAGTTGGGCATCCGGGCCCGCGGTACGGTTTGTGGATGGACGAGGTCGAAACCGCACGCCTGCTGCTGCGGCGCTGGCAGGCTGACGACGTTGAGCGGCTGGTCGCCCCTGTACGCCGATCCGCGCGTCTCGCGGTATCTCAGTCTGGATGGTCGTCCCTGGCTACGTGAGCGCAGCGCCGCGGTGTTTGAGCACTTCGTGCGCCAGTGGGAGCAGAACGGTTTCGGCCCCTGGGCGGCGATTGACAGGCGAACTGGTTGCTGGCGGCGTCGCCGGTGCCGGTGGGCGTAGCGCCACTTCTCGTTCCGATACACCGCTATGGAGCGCCGCCATCCGGCGGGGCGGCGCTGGTGGCTCGGGCGCGTTCCAGCACCCGATACACCGTCGGGCGGGAGTCCGAGAACAGCTCGGCGATCGTGTGCTCCCCGCCTTGGTGCAGCCGCACCAGGTGGGCCTGCTGGCCGACGCTCAGCTTGGGTGGCTTGCCGCGCAGCCGGCCCTTGGCGCGGGCCACCGCCATGCCCTCGCGGGTGCGCAGGCGCAGCAGGTCGACCTCGAACTCGGCGAAGGTAGCCAGGATGTTGAAGAACAGCTTGCCCATCAGGTCTCTGCGCTGGGCTGGTTCTGGTTGGGAAACTGCCTGGTGTAGCGGAGGTAGACGAGGACGGCCATGACACGGGCGTTGGCATCAAGGGGTGAGCCGGCCTGGTGGGATCGCAGCTCCAGCTTGTCGAAGACCGCCGTGACGTGCTTCTCCACGCCAGCAACGCTGATGTCCATGCGCTTGGCGATCGCGGCGTTGGAAAGGCCTTGGGCCACGAACGTGAGGGTCTCGCGTTCCCGCTGGGTCAGCTGGTCCAGGGGGTTGTTGCGCCGTGGCTTGCCGATCAGCAGCGCCCCGACGCCAGGGTCGATGTACAGCCCACCGCCGACCACCTGCTCGATGATGTCAAGCAGCTCGCGGGTGCTGGTCGCGCGCTCTTTGAGGACGTAGCCGGCCCGTTCGCGCAGACCCTGGCCGAGCTGCATGGCATAGTCGACCTCTCCCCACTTCGACAGCAGGACGATGGCGACCTGCGGGTGGCGCGCGCAGATCTGCAGGGCCGCGTGGACCCCGTCGGCGTTGCTGCTGGACGGCATGCGGATGTCGAGCAGGACCAGGTCGGGTGGGGTGGCGTCAACGCGGACGAGCAGCTCGTCGATGCTGCCCGCCTCGCCGATGACCTCAAAGCCGTGACTGGACAGGATCTGGACGAGCATGTCGCGGTACAGACGCTCGTCTTCGGCGATGATCACGCGCATGGCAGCTCCACGGTGAGCTGGGTTCCCTGCCCGGCATGGCTGTGGACGGTCAGGGCGCCACCCAGCGCGTGGACTCGGTCACGCAGGCCCGCCAGCCCGCTGCCGCGGTGCGGCGCCGCCGCTGCCGTCGTCGCGGATGGCCACGACCAGCCGACCGTCCTGCTGCCAGCCGCGGATCGTGACCTGGGTGGCGTGGGCATGCTTGGTGGTGTTGGTGAGCGCCTCGGAGATGACGTAGAACGCGGTCGCCTCGACGGTTGCCCGGTAGCGCTCTCGTGGCAGCTCGACCAGCACGGGGATGGGGACCCGCAGGATGCGTTCCCCGACGGCGACCGCGAGGCCCCGCTCGGTCAGGATCGCAGGGTGGATGCCTTGGGCGAGCTCACGCAGCTCCTGGTTGGCGGCATGGACCGCACCGGCGAGGGTGTCGAGCAGCCCGCTGAGCGGGCCCTGCCCGCCGGGGGCGGTGGCTGCCTCACGCGCCTGGTCGACCAGCCGGGACAGGTGCAGCAGGCTAGGCTGCATCCGGTCGTGCAGGTCACGCTCGAGGTTGCGGCGCTCCTGGATGGCCGCTTCGGCAAGCCGTGCCAGGTGGGCCCGCTCCACCGCATGCAACCGGGCGTTCTCCAAGGCCAGCCCGGCCGCTGCCACAGCTGCGTCCACCAGCTGCGGCTGCTCGGCGAGGGCGGCGTCGTAGACCAGCACGGCCGGGGCTGCTCCACGAACCGGACCGTGCGGTCGCCATCTGCGGCAGGGAGCGGTACCGGTCGGCTGTCGATGTCGATCCACCCATTGGCCTCCGCCGACCAGAAGCCCAGGACCAGGCTGGGGTCCTCCAGCGCGTGAGCGAGCAGGCCCCGCAGCCGGGTCGGGTCGGCGGAGCGCTCCAGGGCCACTACCAGGTCCACGACGCGCTGGCGGGCCAGGCGTCGTGCACGCAGCTGCCCGCTCAGCAGTGCCAGCGGCAGCCCCAGCAGGCCCAGCCCGTAGACCAGGAACAGCCATAGCTGCACCTGACGGGTGGCACCGAGGACAAACGCGGCCAGGTTGGTGGCCAGCACGACCCCGACCAGGACCAGCCCCAGCCACCAGGCCGCGTGGACCCGCCGGGCGGGGCGGCGGGCGGTGCGCCACCGCTTGGCGACCAGCACGGCCACCACGCAGCAGCAGCGGCCCGCTCTGCTGGTTGGGCCGCCGCCACCAGACCACCAGGCCGGCCACCACGAACGGCAGCCCGACCGTCTGCGCCAGCGCGAACGCCCATGGCGGGTAGCGGGGGTCCCGCCCTGCCAGGCCGATGCGGATGGCGACCACCGTGAACGCGATGCCCGCTGCGCCGGCGGCGACGATGCCCAGGGCGCGCCAGCGACCGGGGCGGCCTGGCGGGCCGCCCCTGGGTAGGGCGGCCATGCGTCGCCAGCGCCAGAGTGGTCGCCGGGTGGCGGGTGGGCTGGGCAGCAACCCCATGCCTCATTGTGCGCCACCACCCCGATCAGGCCGCCAGGCAGGCGCGGGTGCTGGAGCGGCTTGTCCGCGCGCACGTCCAGCGGTGCCGGGTCTGCACCCGCCACAAGGACACCCACCTGCCGATCTGGCTGCTGCTGGGCAGCGACCCGCTGCACCCGGCGACCGACCCGACCAGCGCCACGCAGCCAACGCGGGCGCCCGACTCGGCCCCCGGCCGGGGGTCGGGGTCGCCCCAGGACGGCGACGCCGACGGGACCTCGGGCGGCGCAGGGGCTGGCCGGGCGCGGCAGGGGCTGGCCCGCGTGGGCCTGACGCTTGCCGCTGCGGTGCTGGTGCTGGTGTGGCTGGCCGCCCGCGGCGGCGGCGCGCCGCCGACGGTCACGCCCACCACCCGGTCGGCCGCCGGCCGGTCGGTCGCTGGACCGGCGTCGACGCGAGCGCCAGCGCGGCCACCCGCCACGACGCGCCCCGCACCGCCCCCCCGCCGCGGCGCGCCGGCGCCCGGCACGAGTCCGGCCAGCCCCAGCCGCGCCGCCCCCTCGGGCGCCGCCAGGCCAGCCGCGCCCAGCGGTAGCGGCACGCCCCGCCCGGGGCGGCCGAGCCAGCCGCCGGCGCTCCAGTCGGGCCGGCCCCCGGAGCGTCCTCCCCGGTTGCCCCGCCGCCCCCACAGGGCCGGCTGACCGCAGCGCCCGTGGTGCACCGATCCTCCAACGCGCTGGTGTTCTTGGCAGGCCGGAACAACACCGACGACTTGCGCCTGGCCAATGCGGGCACCGCCTCCCTGAGCTGGCGGCTGGAGCTGCCCGCGTGGCTGAGCGCGTCACCATCCTCGGGCGGGCTGGACCCCGCCGCGAGCCAGGTGGTGCGCCTGTCGATGCCCTCTGGCTGGGCCTGGTCGAAAGTCCCACCAGAGGGCGCCTACAAGATCCGAGTGGCGAGCACCGCCGGTGACGTGACCGTCCCGCTCCTGGTCGGCCGTCCCCCCACCACAGTGGTCACAGTCGACCAGCAGGTCATCTTCCTTCCCGCGGCTGCCCCCCTACTGCGCCGTGACCGCCCAGGTGACCGCCACTGTGCACGACGAGTCCTCGCTGGACCTGGTCGAGCTGCGGTGGCGCCAGCCAGGCGGGCGATTGCACCAGGTGCCGATGCGCTTTGACGCCAGCTCCAACCGCTGGGAGGCCGAGATCGGGCCGGTGAGCGGCCTCGGGGACATCCACTGGTGGGTGGTTGCCCAGGACCGCTGGGGCTGGGAACGGTCCAGCCCCATTCAGGTCCTGCCAGTCGACGAGATGTGCCTGATCTGAGCGGCACCGGGAGCGAGAGCCATCAGGCTGCACCGCATGATCGTCCCGCCCGACCCGGGCAGGCGGGTCCAGGCAGCGCGGCGGGTCAGCAGGGCTGGGTCGAGTGCGCCAGCCCGTGCAGTGGGGACGCGGTCACCGGGCAGCTCAGCGTCTGGTGCGCCTGCCGGCCTGGCGGCTCGCGGCGCACCGGGCAGCGGCATACGGGGTGGGGTTGACCGTGCGGGTGCCGCGTGGGCCGGGGCGGACCTCAAAGTGCAGGTGCGGCGCGGTCCGGGCGGCGTTGCCGGTGTTGCCGAGGTGGCCGAGCACCTGCCCGCGACGCACCCGCGTGCCTTTGCGGGTCACCACCAGGTCACGTGCGTGGGCATAGTAGAAGGTGGTGCCGTCGCGGGCGCGGATCGTGATCGAGATGCCGCCCCGACCGTAGGGGCGGGGGTGGACGCGGACCACGACGGCGTCGGTGACGGCAAGCAGCGCGGTGCCCTTCTTGGCGAACAGGTCGACGCCCTGGTGGCGGCGGCCGCCCGAGCGCGGCGCGCCGTAGGTGTCGGTGAACCGGACGGTGCCGGCGACCGGGCAGACAAAGCTCGCGCGGGCCGGTGTCTGGGCAGGCCGCTGATCGACGTGCACGCACGCGACCCAGTCCGCTCATCGACGTTGAGAACGCGGTCAACCCCATCCCCCTGGTCCACGCCCGCTCCGCGCCACACACCGTCGGCGCCCGACACCACGTCGCCTGCTACAGCGCCGCCGTCACAGTCGTGTCGGTTCCTGGCTGAGCTCCTGGCCGGTTCCGCCCGGACGCAGCCGAGACCGCTTCTCCAGCCCACCTGCCACGGCCCACCAGCTGGCGGCCCGGACCCGACGCCTCGGACCATCCCGCCGACCTGGCCGCGCCGATCGGGTCGCATCCGCGCCGCGTTCACGGTGGCCGATATCGACAGCGCGATCGCGCGGGTGACCTATGACCTGACCGTCGGGTCACGCATCGTCTACCGTGGGGTGGGCTACTGCGGGACCCGCGACGCCGACCGGGCCTGCCTCCCCAACCCGCTTGGCGGTGTGATCGAGGTGGATGTGCCCGACGCCGAGCCGGGCGAGTACCTGCTGACCGTTCATGCCATCGATGTCGACGGGCACGAGGCGCACGAAAGCGCCACCCTATGCTGGAGGTCCCGTCTCGTCCCCCGGTCCGGCCGGTCGATGTGCGCGTGCTCGGCATCGAGTACAACCAGGGCTACCAGGACGTCATCTACACCGACCTGCGCAGCCCCAGCGCTGTCGGGGACGTGCCGCAGGCCAACCTCCCCGGGCGACCGACATCCCGGCTCTCCCTCCCAGTCGTGCCCGGCAAGCCCATGGTCGTGCGCGTCTTCTTGACCCTCGGCCGCGACCCCGCACCCCCGGCGGGCGGCGTGGAGGTCACCGGCCGGCTCAACGTGTGGAACGGCCTGACCGGCCACCTCGGCCACGACGTCCGCCCGCTGAACAGCCGCGCGTGCCGGGATCATCTCGGCCGCGGCCCCGAGAGCGGGCAGGGCTGCTCGCAGGTCGTCAAGATCTTCCCCAGCCTCGGGCGGGCGGGGCTTGCCGGCGTGGGCGACCACGACCTCGACCTCATCGAGGCCCGGTCTCACTGGGGCAGCACGCTGAACTTCCTCATCCCGGGCGACGTCACCGCCGAGGCCGGCCGCAGCGGCACCATTGTCTTGAGTGCGGCCGTGCACCCCGTCCACGACCGCGAGACCCGCAACGCGAACAACCGCTTCCGACTCGAACTGCCCAACGTCGCCCGTCTCAACCCGCTGCGCCTCCGGGTCGTGCCCGTCGCGGTGCGCCACGGCAGGACCGTGCTGGCTGCCCCGTCACCTGCCAACACCCGCCGGGCGCTGCGCGACCTGGGCCGCATGCTCCTGCCGTACAGCTCCGTCGAGGCCGTGCCCGACTCCACGTACACCACCGTGGCCAGCAGCGTCGCCAGCTTCCGCGACGGCGGGTGCCGCTTCAACAGCGCCGGCCGGCCCGCCGTCGGTGATCACCAGCACCAGTCCTGAGCGGGCTGCCCGTCACGCCCGAGAGGACCTGCCCTTGCCCGCGGCTCCTCCATCGGTGTCCGCACGCTGGCGCAGGAGTCGCAGGGGGCGCACGCCAGTCCCCGGTCCACCCCCCCGATCGGGTGATGGTGGCACTCCCCCGGCGCGGCCCCGACCATCTCCCCGAGCGGCCGGTGCCGGGTCCGGGAGCGGGGCAGCCCGCTCCCGGACCGCCGCTGGGGGCGTGCCGGTGTCCGGCGGAGGGTCGGCGAGCCACCACACGATGTCGGTGACCGGACCGGCCATGCTGACCTCGACCCGCCGGAGCGGCTGGCGGATGAGCCTGAAGACCTGCCGGTTCTCCGACAGCACCTGCGCGACGAAGGCGGCGACGCCCTCCTCCCGGGCGGCGGCGGCCAGCCGGTTGACCAGGAGCCGGCCGATGCCGCGTCCCTGCCAGGCGTCCGCGACGACGATGGCGAGGTCGGCCCGGTCGTCGCTGACCCTGGCGTAACGCGCGACCCCTACCGGCCGCCATCCCCCGCCGTTGCGCCGCACCTCGGCCACGAGCGCCTCACGGTCGTGGTGGTCGACCTCGACGAGGACGCGCACCTGCGCGTCGGACAGGTGGGTGATCGGCATGTGGAAGCGCAGCCAGCGGGTCCGCTCGGAGAGATGGCGCATGCCGGCCTGCAGGCTCGGGGCGTCCGAGGGGCGGATCGGGCGGACGCGCACGGTGGTCGTCGGGAGCTGCACCACGGCGACCCGCTCCAACGGGTAGCGGGACGCCGGTGTCGATACCGGAAGCGGTGCGGGGGGCTGCGAGGCGTTCATGGGCCCTACTCCCCTGTCCGGCCGGGAGCCGGAGTCGGTTGGATTCTCGGACGCACTATAGATCAGAGGGTTTGAAAAGACAACCGAATAGGTATACTGGTGAGCATGGACGACGGCACCGTGACACCACGGGTCTGCTCGGTGGCCCGCACGCTCGAGGTCATCGGCGAGAAATGGTCGCTGCTCGCGCTGCGCGAGGTGTTCTTCGGCGTCCGCCGCTTCGACGCGATCCAGCGCAGCACCGGCGCTCCCCGCGACATCCTGAGCGTCCGCCTGCGCAAGCTGGTCGCCGAGGGGCTGCTCGAGCGCCGCCAGTACCAGGAGCGCCCCGCCCGCTTCGAGTACCGGCTCACCCCCGCGGGGCGGGAGCTCCAGCCGGTCCTGCTCACGCTGATGCAGTGGGGGGACCGTCACCTCGCCCACGGCGCGCCGCCGACCACCTTCCGGCACCGGTGCGGAGCCGACCTCGAGCCGGTCCTGATCTGCCAGGCCTGCGGCGAGCCGGTCCGTAACCGCGAGGTCAGCGTCGCCTCCGGTCTAGACCCGGTCGGGGACGGCCAGCGCGGTCGCGGGAGCCCGGCCGGGGCGCGGCCCGGCGCCTGACCGGCGTCGCCTCACGGTACGCCCTGTCAGCCGTCGCTCGGGAATTGCAGGCGCTTGAACAGGTCGGCATGCCGCTCGAGCAGCTCGGCGAGCGAGGCCGCGCCGTACAGGCGCACGGCCACGGCGGGCCGGTGCCGGTGCTCGTCCATCCTGGCGGTGAAGGCGAGGACCGCGCCGACGTAGTCGTGGCCGAAGCCGTTGAGCGAGGCGATCTCCATGGTCGCAGTGTCGTAGACGAGCACGAACCAGCCCGGCTCGCCGTCCGGGGCGTTCACCCATGTGAGGTCGGCGGATCCCGGGTACCCCTTGACCGCCCACCCGACGGCCCGGGATCACCACCGGGCGGGCGTCTCGACGTACCCGTCCTGCCGTTCCGCTGGGTACCCGCCCTGCCGTTCCGCTGGTGGGCGGTGGCCGTCAGCGATGCCGGAGCTGCTGCGCGTTCGGGCCGCTGTCGATGAGCGTCTCCAGGACCTGGGTCTGGGCGAACGTCGTCTGCCCGCCGACGGCGAGCACGAGCATCGCGCTGATCGGGACCTCGATCTGGTGCGGTCCGAGCCGCAGGAGCTGCCGATGGCCAGCGGCGTGAAGCTCACCAGCCCGGGCCCCACCAGGTCAGGCCGACGACCTCGGAGACGAAGGCGGCCAGGAGCACGCCGGCGGCCACCACGCTCCCCACCCGCTGCAGCCCGCCGGTGACCGTCTCGTGGAGCGTCACCTGCACGACGAGCAGGACGGTGAGCGGCGCCAGCATTGGCGCCGAGTCGCCGGGCAGCCAGACTGCGATCACCAGGCGAGCACGGCCGCCAGGGTGGTCTTGGCCGTGCGCCAGCCGGTCGGTCTCCCCTGTCCCCCGCCACGCCGTCCAGTCTGGCCGGGTCGCGCGCTTCCTGACCCGCTCGACGGTGCGCGGGAGCAGCTGTGCGCTGCTCCGGCCACACAACCTGAGATGCCGGTCCACGGCCCCCTCCACTACCCCAGAAGCCAGCCGACCCAGGCTGCGTTCCCTCAGGGTTGGGGGTCGTGGGGGTAGCCGATGTGGATGTGGTGCTGGTGGGCCTCGTCGGTGAAGTAGGGCCGGTGCCCGGCCGGGAACGGCGAGCCGATCTCCCCCGGGCGCAGCGGGCCCTGGAGCCCGTCCAGCCAGGCCACCAGCGCCCGCGCCGCGGGGCTTCCGGGGCCCACGGGCTGGCCGTCGACCCGGTCGATGTCCACCGCCCGCCAGACCGTGTGGTTGGACACCCGCCGGGTCCCCTTGACGTAGCGGGTGTGGCCGCTGGCCACGCACGACAGCCGGATCCTCCAGCGCTCGGCCACCACCGCCAGCAGCGACGCCACCCGCAGGTCCAGCCTGCCCGACGCCAGGTCGGGGCCGGGGTCGCAGCCGCGGCTGGCGGTGGCGCGGACGCGGGGGTTGTGGGCCAGGGCGACCACGAACGGGTCGCGGGAGGGGGCCAGGGCGGCGGCCGCCGCGCTGTAGCGTGCCGCCCAGGTGACGACCTCGTGGACATACCAGCAGGCGTGGTTGTAGCGGGTCAGGGCCAGGTGCA
>Ga0210378_10002032_pt1 | contig 10402 bp, 12 predicted proteins | sample PLM1_60_b1redo_FD_155465 | JGI IMG/M metagenome (GOLD analysis project Ga0210378, IMG submission 155465) | Groundwater sediment microbial communities from an aquifer in East River, Colorado, USA - PLM1_60_b1 redo | ecosystem: Environmental > Terrestrial > Soil > Riparian zone | place: USA: East... | reverse complement strand
TGTCGCCGGCAGCACCATCTCTGTAGCCTCCTCGACATCGATCGTGGCGTCCGGATCCGTCGCCGCGAGCTGGGCGATGATTCCGCCGGCCCGGGCGAGTGAGCCGGTCAGCGTGTCCGGCGTCCCGATCACCTGGATCGTGAACGGGTCGCCGAGGGCGGTGTCGTCGACCGAGAAGCCCTCCCCGCCGCCACCGCCGCCAAACACCGTCCCCGGCACGACCCGGACGTCCTCGACGGCAATCGCCTCGGCGCCCGCGTTCTTGAGCTCGTTGACGAGGTCTTCCACGGCCGAGGCCGTGATCGGACCGCTGACAGTGATCTCGATACCGCGGCCACCAACGGGGTCGAGCCCGGCCCAGGCCCGGATCCTGTCAATCTCTGCCCGGATCTCGTTCACCGACATGGCCCCGAGCGATCCGCCGCTCTCGAGCGCCCCGAGCTGACTCTGGAGGGTGGCGATCTCGCCTCTGAGCTGGTCGTTGCGGGTATTGAGGTTCGCCACGAGGAACGTCAGGTCCTGCGACGACATGGCCGCGAGCGTGTTGTTGCCGGCCTGCGAACGGATCTGGACGACGACGAGGATCCCGAGGATGAAGGCGACAGCCGCGACGAGGGCCTGGCTGCGAGGGGCGCCGAGCGAGGCGCTCACGGGGACGGCACCTCGGACGGCACGACGCGCGATTCGCGGAGGTTCAGGCCGCCAGCAAAGCGTGGCACATCGACCACCTCGGGCTCCCCGAAGGAGATGCCGAGCCCGAACCGGCCCTGGCGGTTCTGGATGAACTCGCGCCAGCCCTGTGACAGGCCGAGCTGATCGAGCATGTCGGGCGGACCGATGGCGGACACCTGGTACGGCGGCGCCAGGTACGCGGAGTTGACGAGGATCGACTGGCCGATGTCGAGGACGCCGGTCGAGATCGTGACCCGTTCCTCGTTAACCGCGATCGCCTCCGCGCCCGCCTGCCACAGCTCCGCGATCACCGTCCGGATGTCGCGCGCCGTGACGAGGTAATCGGCTTCGCTCGCGCCTGCCGGGACCGCCTGCGTCGAGTCGGTCAGGCTGAACACGATCCCGGTCCCGGACAGCGGGATGAGCCCGGCCGCGATCCGCACGCCCTCGAGCTCCTTGTTCAGCTCCCTGACGATCGCCGTGGTCCCTTCGCCCTGGTCCTGGAGGCCCTGGATCTGCTCACCGAGCGCGTCGATCTGGGCCCTGAGCTCATCCTGCTGGCGCTGCAGCTCGAGCGCCGTCCCGACGAGCGGCGAACGCTCCTGCGTTGTGTATCGAACTCGCGGCCCCTCGGCGGCGAGCTGGGCGGCGATCAGGAATCCCAACGCGAAGAGCGCCAGGCCCAGCGTGACCTGCCACGTCGGGATCGCCCGGATCCGACCCGCCAGCTCCGTCACGGGCCGGGCTGGACGCGACGCCGGCGCCTGAACAGCGCGAATCCCACGAGGATCACGACCCCGGCGACGATGGCAACGAGGAGGAGCCCGCCGGTCGAACCGGGAGCCTGGCTTTGGGTCGGCGGACGGTTCGGTGCCGGCGAGGATCCGGTGCCCGGCGCGACGCTAGGGTTCGGGGCGGACCCGCTCCAGCCCTCCGGCACGGGGCCCGGCGGGGCGGGCTGCGGCCCGTGGCGGACGGGCAGGGACGCACCCAGGTTCTTGAGCCACTCGGCCTCGAACCCGGCCACGTCGACGCCGAGGGCCGCCGCGAACGCGTCGTCGTCGCTCTTCCCGGTCGCATACGACCGGATGAGGGCGACCAGGGCGTCGCGATCGTCGGTGCTGACGATGTAGTCGACCGCCGACACGCTCTCACCGTAGGCTAGGTGGAAGCGGTCGAACGTCGTTGGAAAGGCACCGGCGAGACCCTCGAGCGGCATGATCGTCTCGTTCCGGACGGCCCCGTCGACCTCGTTCCGGTAATCCCGCGTGTAACCCTCCGAGAGGTAGACGGCGAGTCCCTCGTTCAGCCAGTGCGGCGGATCGTGGTACGGGTTGTCTGTCGCGGTGGCAAAGACGAGGTGGACGAGCTCGTGGGGAACGACGACATCGACCCACGTGTCATCGATCTCGGCCGGGGTGATGAGGGCGAACATCGTCCGGATGTCGGCATGGGCCTGGCCGCCGACGTTCTCTCGTGTGCCCGGCCCGAGGGCGTCGTAGAACTGCTGCTGGTCGGCGTAGATGTAGAAGTCGATCGGCTCCGTCTCGGTCACGCCGAGAAGAGCAGCCGTGTCGGCGATCGCCTTGTCGCCGATCGCCAATGCTCGCCTGCCGAAGTCGTTGCCGCCCTCGGACCAGTGGACCCGGACCACGTCACCGCTCAGCGTCTTCCAGGCGATCCGGTCGTCCGCGTAGAGGTGCGTCACCTCCGGCCCGAGCCAGGCGCGCCCGTCGCGGTCGGTCACCCGCCAGCGAGCGACGAAGGCGGTGTTCGGGACGATGTGGCCTTGGGCAAGGTCGACCTCGAAGCGGAGCGTCTGATCGCCGCTGCCCGCCGGGAGGTCGACCGGCGTGATGTTCGGCCCCGCCGCGCCGGGCGTCCGAATCAGGAGCTCGACCAGGCTCGGGACCGCCGCCAGCGTCACCGGCTGCTCGAATTCGATCGACTTGCCGAACGCCGACGTGGCTCGCGGCTGCCCAAAGGTGACGGCGTCGGCGGCGCTGACGTACGCGGCCCCCATGCCGCTCGCCGCCAGCGCGAGGAGCACCGCCGCGGCCAGCCGCCCCAAGCGCGGCATCATTTCGCCCATGCAAGGCCAGCCATCCGGATGATGCCCAGGCCGTTCTCCTGCGCACCGAGCAGCCCGTCCCTCGCCAGGGTCCAATCGGTCGAATACGAGAGCGGGATGACGGGCGCCTCGTCCCGGACGATGGTTTCCGCGCGGTCAAAGGCCGCCCGCACCGCTGCCGGATCGCTCGTCTCGAGCGCGTCCGCGATCGCCGCGTCGAATTCCGGCGAGCTCCAGCCGCCGTAGTTGTTGGACGACCCGGTCCCGAGCAGGATGCCGAGAAAATCGTTGGGTCCGGGGTAATCGGCCACCCAGCCCATCGACCAGATCTGCGGCGGGTCCGCGGCCAGCCGCCCGAAGTAGTCGCCGCTCATCGTCTCGTAGTTGAGCTTGATGCCGAGTTCCTTCTGGATCTCGACGACCACCGCCTCGTCATAACCACCACCGAACGTCATGAACGTCGTCTCGGGGAATCCCGCCCCGCCCGGATAGCCGGCCTCGGCGAGGAGCGAACGAGCTTCGGCAGGATCGTGGGCGGGCAGGAAGTCCTTGTCGCTTCGGCCGGGGATGCCCGGCGGCACCATGCCAGTCGCAACCGTCGCCGTTTCTCCTGCCACGAGGGACACGAGACGTCGCCAGTCGACGGCCTGGGCAAATGCCTGGCGCACCCGAGCGTCGTCGAACGGTGGCCGCGTCGTGTCGAAGCCGTAGTAGTTCAACGACAGCGACTCGCCCTCGCGGAGCTGAGGCCCGAGCGTCTCGTCGTAGGCGATCCATGTCGCGTCGAACGGGAAGATGCCCGTCAGGTCGATGTCGCCGTCCTCGAACGCGGCGACGGGGCTGCGGCCGCCGATGTCGTGGACCAGCTCGACGGTCGGGATCGGTGGCGGGCCTGCCCAGTAGTTCTTGTTGGCCGTCAGGGTCGATTTCTCGTCCGTCGTGGCCTTGAGAACGTACGCGCCGCTGCCGACGAAGCCCGCCGGGAGCAGGGCCGTGGGATCCTTCCCGACGCCCGGCGGGAGGACCGCGAACGTGGGACTCGCGACGATCGACACGAAGTCAGTCGCCGGACGCGTCAGGCGGACCTCGACGTCGAGGCCGTCGGCTTTGAGCCCGACCGAACCCGGGTCCGGATTGTCACCGTGGGCATAAGCAAGGGCACCCTCGACGTCGGAGATGAGCGAGAGAAGCGGCGACGGAGCGTCCGGGTTCACGATCCTCAGCCAGCTCCGGACGACGTCCTCGCCTGTCAGCGGCGATCCATCCGAGAACTTCAGGTTGGGTTTCAGGTGGAAGACGATCCGCCGACCGCCGTCGAGGAGGTCCCACGAGGCAGCGAGGGCGGGACGCACGTTCAGCTGCGCGTCGAACCCGGTCAGGCCCTCGAACAGCTGAGCCGAGATTGCGGCGCTGCCGATGTCGCCCTGGGCGGCGGGGTCAAGCGTTGACGCCGAGCCGATGAGGATGGTGACCGAGTCGGGGCGTGCCGCGGCGACGCCTGCCGGCAGATCCTGGAACGCCGGCGTGGCGCTGACGAACAGCCCGGACAGCGCGATGAGGATCGCGCCAACGAACCCCGCCTTCCGCCCGATCGGCCAGTGACGCGCGGCAGTCCTCAGGATTGCCACCAGGCTGACGTGGTTCGGAGGCCCTTTTGAAGCGAGTCGCCGTAGAGGGCGGTCTCCAGCCGGCGTTCGATCGGGACGGGCAGCCGGCGCCGCGCCGACCACACGTAGCCGTCGGCGGAGAAGCCGGCAAGGAGCGTGATGATGCAGACCCAGCGGCGCATGCCGGGAGTATAGGGGCCCGCCTCTTCCGGGCCGATCCGTGCGATCTGCGCGGGAAGTCCCTCACGCCCTAACGATTCCTAGAGGTCATCGTTATCGATTGGCAGAGGCCTCGCAGCAATGACATCGTTCCCCCGGCGGTGTGGTGACGCGAGGCCTCGTTTCCTGCCCGGCGCGCGGTCCTGAAGGGGCCGCAGTCCGTGCGGCGGTACGATTCGCCGCGTGACCCTTCACCTCCGGAACACCCTCAGCCGGTCCGTCGAACCGGTTCGCCCAGTCGATGGGCGCCAGGTCCGGATGTACTCGTGCGGCCCGACGGTCTACCGCTTTGCGCACGTCGGCAACCTCCGGACGTTCATGCTGCCCGACCTGATCAGGCGCGTCATGCTCTACCACGGGGTCGAGGTCCTCCACGTCCAGAACATCACCGACGTCGGCCACCTCCGCGACGAGCGCTTCGACCGGGGCGAGGACCGGATGCTGGTCGCCGCCGGCCTCGAGGACAAGACGCCGGCCGAGATCGCCGATGCGTACGAGGCGGCATTCCACGTCGACGAGGCCGCGGTCAACATCCTCCCGGCCCACGTGTTCCCGCGCGCGACCGAGCACATCCCCGAGATGATCGAGCTCGCCGAGCGCCTCGTCGACCTCGGACATGCGTATGTCAGTGACCACGGCAACGTCTACTACGACGTGGCGTCGTTTCCTGACTACGGGCGGCTGTCGGGCAACACGCTCGATGCGCTGCGTGGCGGCCATCGCGGCGAGGTCGAGCACGACAAGCGCGACGGGGCCGACTTCGCGCTCTGGAAATCCGCCGGCGAAGGACGCCTCCTCAGCTGGCCGACGGCCCGATGGGGCCAGGGCTATCCGGGCTGGCACCTCGAGTGCTCGGCGATGGCGATGCGCCACCTGGGGCCGCGGTTCGACATCCATACCGGCGGGATCGACAACGTCTTCCCGCACCACGAAGACGAGATCGCCCAGTCGGCGCCGATCGTGGGCGGTCCGCCCGCAGCGATCTGGGTCCACGGCGAGTTCCTCCAGGTCGGCGGCCACAAGATGGCCAAGTCGGCGGGCAACTTCGAGCGGGTCACGGAGCTCGCGGACCGCGGCATTGACCCACTCGCCCTGCGCTATCTGGCGCTGACATCTCGCTACCGCCACAAGCTCGAATACACGGCGGAGTCGCTGGCCGGCGCCGCGGCCGGTCTCGACTCGCTCCGATCGCTGGTCAGGGGACTGGGTCCGCCGCCGGCCGCGGGGCCGTGGGCTGTGCCGCCCGCGATCCGAGCCGGAACGGCGCCGGCTCGGCCGGTTGGCCTGGCCAAAGGGACGTCCGGCCATGGCGGCGGGATGGACGCGCATGTCGCGGCCCTCTCCGATCGTGCCGACGATCCAGCCGCTCCCCTCTCGACGGCGGGGCGGGAGTTCCACGACCGCTTCGTCGCGGCCATCGACGACGACCTCGATCTGCCGACGGCCCTGACGATCGTCCGGGAGACCGCCCGATCGTCGCTCCCCGACGACGAGCGACGGTGGTTGATCCTCGACGCGGATGCCGTCCTCGGACTCGGGCTGGACGGCGTCTGGGCGACACCACCGGTCGCGGACGCTCCTGACGAGGTCAACGCGCTCGTGGCGGAGCGAGCGGCCGCCCGGGCGGCCGGCGACTATGGCCGCGCGGATGGGATCAGAGCGGAGCTCGCCGATCTCGGCTGGGACGTGGTCGATTCCGGGGGCGAATCTACGGTTCGGGCACGCCCCGGCCGGTGAGGAGGTCTCGGCGCCAGCCGAACCGATCGATGATCCGGTAGAAGTTCCGCTTGCTCAGTCGATCCCGCTCCGCCTCGGGAAGGCTCGTCCAGCCGCGGTGCTCGTGGCGCGTGGCCGGCAGCTCGACCGCGACTGCTCGCCGGGCCGGCCGCTCTTCGCCTTCGTCGCGAAGGACGAGGCTCCACCAGATGTCGAGGTTGCGATAGAAGCGGAACCGTTCGTCGAGCGGGCCGCGGGCGATCGCGTCCTCGCGCCGGAAGGCGATCGCGTAGCCCTCGATCGCGTCGACGTCACCCGCGGGCGCCTCGCGGAAGCGCCGGAGATCGTCGCTGACGAGACCCCAGCCGCCGGCAACCGCGATCGTCGGGTCGTCGAGCGCCAGGACGAGCAGGGTCACGACGTCACCGGTCGGGTCCACGCTCGTATCGAGCACGACGACGACCGCCGCCGCCGCGCGCCTGATCCCGATGTTGATCGCCGCCCCCTGGCCAAGACGCCCGGACGTCCGAACGACCTCCGTGTCGTCGGCCCCGAGGGCCTCGAGCGCCGCGTCCTGGTCGGGCGATGGCCCGTCGGCCACGACGACGATCTGCAGGCCGTCGGGTCCGTGCGCCCGAAGGCCGGCCAAGGCTCGTTCCAAGTCCGCCGGCCAGTCGGTTGCCACGAGGATCATGGTCGCAAGGCCCGTCGGGGGCTCCACAGCGCAGGAGGGCACCTCGGCTGTGGCCCCGTATCGGACGATCCCGTCGGCCTCTACGGTCTGTGGGCTCGCGGGCGCGAGCGCGAAGTCGGTGCCCCGGTCGACGATGGTCCAGCCCGCTGCCTCGATCTCGGCCCGGAGCCGGTCGGCCTCCGGCCAGTCACGCTCGGCTCGGGCGCGAGCGCGCTCGTGAGCGGCGGTCAGGATCTCGGCGGGGATGTGGCGTCGGCTCATGACGTGAGAATAGTCGCGAACACGAGGAGAGCCGGCGGCCTTGACGGACGCCGGCTCTCCTGTGAGGTCAGGTTCGAACGAACCCTGGCGAGGATCGATGCGTTGCGGCCGAGCCGAACTCGGCCGCGGGTGGTTCTGGGGGCGCGAGGGGCGCGATCGGCGTCAGTCGCGAGAGGCGATGACGCCGAGGTGCTTACCTAGGCGGAGCCGACGAGAGAGCGGATCTCCGCCTCGACGCGGGCCTGGGGCTGACCGGTCTTCTGGCTGATCGTCGTGATCAGGGTGTCCGGGTCAGTCCGGCCGATGTCGAGATCCTGGTCGGTGACGCCGCTGAAGCGCTGCTTCAGCTGCGGCTTGACCTGCTGGAACTTGGTCTGGAGCTGCTGCCGGGTCTGCGGATCGAGCATGTGAGATGCCCTCCTTCTGCTCTGACCGCTCACCGGGCCGCATCCCCCGACCTCACGACGACAAGTACACCACGATCGGCGTCAGGAACGGCTTGCGGCGGTCGCTGCGTGGGTTGCAGCAGGATTGCAACGACATAACAGTCGGTACCGAAATGGGTCCACCGACCTAGTGCGGCGGCAATCCCGTCATGGCATATTTCTCGCGGCGGCAACCCGTCACCCGCCGCCCGACCGACACCGAGGCATCGTCCGTGAACGACGAGGATTTCGCTGCGCTGGAGCCCACGGAACGCGACTTCGCTCTGCGATGGGTCGGCATGACGAGCGCCGAGCAGGAATGGTTCTGCCGAAACCTGCTCGCGGCGATCGAGGTACTTCAGCGGCTCGGTGTGCTCGACCCGCCGCAGCCCACCGACGAGATGCTGCCGGCCTGAACTACCGTTGTCACTCGGCACCGTCCTACGACGGATGAGTGATGCGTCGCCGTTCGCGTCAGTCCAGTGTGAAACGTGACATGTACGAGACCTCCTACCCAACGCTGTCCAGGCCGGCCGACCGCCGCCCCACCGAGCTCGAACGAGCGCGACGGCGGCGCGATCAGGCCGCCCAGGGCAGCCCCGACTGGGACGCGGCATCTGAGGCCGTGATGGAGCTCGAGGCTGCCGACGTGTTGCTCGGCGCGGAACCTCCGCATCGAAGACTGTTCCTGCTGGAGCCAAGCTCCGCCCGCTGAGGCAACGTTCCTCTGTAGGCGCTCAACGGAAGTCAAGCATTTCCAGGATGCACAGGTTCTTCGCGATCTTGAATTCGTCGGTGGTCCACCGCCGTGTGTCGATGCCATCGACCGGCGACCACGGCCCGGTGCGCCACTCCACAAGGAATTGCTCAACAGGAGGCGCCGGGTCTGGCGCATAGCCCAGCCTGACCAGGCACGCTCGCTCCTCGAGCCACCGATCGTAGATCGCTGCGACCTCCTCATCTGTCTGAGGAGGGTCTTCCGGCAGCAAAGCGAAGCACTTCTTCACGATCGCGGCCTCGTCTTCCTTGGACATCGCCCCAGTCCGCTCGACCCGGTAGTGGAAGTCGTCCCCCGCGTACCGGGGCGGTGTCACCTCGACCAATCGCATGCCGTGCTCGATCTCGCAAGCGATGTCGGGCCGGAGCGTCGGCGCAGCGGCCAGTGGAGTGCTCGTTGGGAGGTCGGGCGTCGCCGAATCGCACGCGATTGACACAACAGAAACGACGACGATGAGCGCGAACCTGATCATTTGATGGCGCGAACCTGCCTAGGGCGCCTGCGGCGTGTAGATCACCCGGACTCGCTTCTCGGTCGAATGGTCGTCCCCGATCCGGAACACGAGATCGTTCTGGCCTTCGTCGAGTCCCACGCTCATCGCCCAATGACCCGTGCCATCGGCCGTGGCGTGCTGATCGAAGCCGAAGCTGACGTCGCGGGTGACGCCCAGCCCAGGTGGAGCGAGGCCGATGACCGTCACATCCTTGGTCGCGACAGCCTGGCCGTCCTGGGGACTCTCGATCGTCAGGCCGACGATCGGGGCGGCGGGGCCGACCGGGGATCCGCCCGGTCCCACCTGGCCTCCCTGCGACGACCCCGGCCCCGACGATGACGTGGGGCCGTCCACAGGCTGGGGGCGCATGAGCAGGCCGAAGACCACGAGGCCCGCGGCGACGATCACGGCACCGACAACGACGGATGTTCCCGACGAACCGAGACCTGCAAACCGCCGAAGCCCGCCGGCCGAAGCCGCCGCGACCGGCCGCCAGTCAGGCGAAGTCGGCGTCCCGGTCGGTGTCGGCGCTGGCGAGCCATCGTCAAGGGGTCTGCCAAGGACGTCAGCAGGCGAATCGGCGCGATCCCCCGCCAGCGGTTCGAATCGATCCCCGACTTCAGCCGTGTTGAGGCCACAGCCCGGACAGAACCGCATGCCCGCCACCAGGCCGGTCCCGCATTGAGGACAGAAGCGACGTTCCCGGTCAGTCATCCAGCGCCATGATCCGTCCGCGCGCGGTTTGACCGCAATACCCGGCTGATAACGCCTACGACAGCCGCTTGATGGCTGACAGCAGGTCGGCTTCCAGGAACGGCTTCGTCAGGAAGTCGTTGGCGCCTGCCCTCAGGCCGTCGCGAACATCCTCGCGGTGGGTCCGTCCCGTCAGGAGGATGATCGGCAGCGACGCCGTCGCAGGCTCGGCGCGGAGCCGCCGGCACACCTCGAGGCCGTTCAACCCGGGCAGGCCGACATCCATGACGACGATGTCGAAGCCGTCGTTAGCGCGTGAGAGAGCCGCCGGGCCGTTGTCGACCGCGATGACCTCGTATCCGCGCCGGCGCAGCATGACTGAGATCAACGCACGAACCGGCTCGGTGTCCTCGACGACCAAGACGCGGGTGCGTTGAGTGGGCTCGGCGGCGTCGCCGATGGCTCCGGGCAGGCTCATGCGCCGAATGATGTCCGAGCCCTGGCTCTCCGGCTCCCGTACCTACGTTCGAATGCGTAGTACCCAAGCCGTGCTCCGGCAGTTTCGAACGATACTGGCGGGATGCGGCTTGGCAGGAAACCTGAGGTAGCCAGAACGACTTCGCGGGAGGTCTGGGCGATCGACGTGCCCGGATCGGGCAGCCACTCATTCTTCGCCGGTGGTTCCGTTGATGTCGTGTACGTCGGCGAGGGTGATGGCGTCCTGTACACGAACCTACGGTTCCGCTCGTATTCGGTAGCGAGTGGTCGTGAAG
>Ga0210378_10002031_pt1 | contig 10402 bp, 11 predicted proteins | sample PLM1_60_b1redo_FD_155465 | JGI IMG/M metagenome (GOLD analysis project Ga0210378, IMG submission 155465) | Groundwater sediment microbial communities from an aquifer in East River, Colorado, USA - PLM1_60_b1 redo | ecosystem: Environmental > Terrestrial > Soil > Riparian zone | place: USA: East... | reverse complement strand
GGTCCATCCACCCCGTCACGGCCTTACCGTCACGGTCACCCGTCGCTCCTGTATCGGCTCGCCCTCCCACGGCCTCGCCAGGCGCAGCACCACCTCGGCGTGGGTCGGCGCGGTGGCGCGCACCCGTACGAACCGCTCGCCGCCGGCGCCGGGCGCTACGACGTCCGGCGGCACCATGGAGTCTTGCACCGGCTCCAGGCCGTCGCCGGCGGTGTGCACCGACCAGACGTACCCGGTGGTGGCGTTCTCCGGCAGCCGGATGACCACCTCATCACCGACGCCCACCTCGACCGAGGCGTCACCGGTCACCTCGACCTCGGCCACGGCGCTGACGGTACGCCCCTTCCCACCGCACCGAATGCGGCACCGGGTGCGCCCGACGCAACGAATGCCACATTCGGTGCGCCAGGTGGCGCGGCGGGTTCGGTGCGCGCCGTGGTGGCCGCGTCGCCGGCCGCTACAGTCACGCGGGTGAACCCGCTCCGCTCGCTGATCTTGGCCGCCGCCGGGAACGACGCCGTGAAGCGGCTGGTCGCGACGGCACCGCTGAGCCGCGACGTCGTCCGCCGGTTCGTCGCAGGCGAGACCACCGAGGACGCCGTGCGGGTGACCCGCGAGCTGTCCGACGCCGGGCTGTGGGTGACGCTGGACCACCTCGGCGAGGACACCACGCAGCGCGAGCACGCCGTGGCTGTCGTGCAGGCCTACCTCGAACTGCTGGACCGGCTGCACGCCGAGGGCCTGGCCGAGCGGGCCGAGGTGAGCATCAAGCTGTCCGCCGTCGGCCAGGCGCTGGACGAGGCGCTCGCGCTGGAGAACGCCTCGCGGATCTGCGCGGCCGCCGAGCAGTGTGGCACCACGGTGACGCTGGACATGGAGGACCACACCACCACCGACTCGACGCTGCGGGTGCTGAACGAGCTGCGCCGCACCTGGCCGTCCACCGGCGCCGTGCTGCAGTCCTACCTGCGGCGCACGCTCGCCGACTGCCGCGCGCTCGCCTCGGACGGGTCGCGCATCCGGCTGTGCAAGGGCGCCTACGCCGAGCCGCCGGACGTGGCGTTCGACAACGCCCACGAGGTGGACCTGAACTACCTGCGCTGCGCGAACGCCCTGCTCGGCGGCCAGGGCTACCCGATGTTCGCCACCCACGACCCGCGGCTGATCGACATCATCGGCGAGCGGGCGCACTGGTACGACCGCAAGCAGGGGTCGTATGAGTACCAGATGCTGTACGGCATCCGCCCCGACGAGCAGCGCCGGCTCGCCGGGCTCGGCGAGACCGTGCGGGTGTACGTGCCGTACGGCAAGGACTGGTACGGCTACCTCATGCGGCGGCTGGCCGAGCGGCCGGCCAACACCACGTTCTTCCTGCGCTCGCTGGTGTCCACCCGGTGAGCGCGTTCTCCGCCGCCAGCGCGGTGTCGAAGGAGGGCGACGGCCAGTACGGCGCCGTGCTCTCGCCGCAGTGGGCCGTCGGCGATCGCCCGCACGGCGGCTACCTGCTCGCCGTCGTGGCGCGCGCCGCGCTGGACGCGGGCGCCTGCGTCGCCGGCGACCTCGCGCCCGACCCGCTGGTGGTCAGCGCCCAGTTCCTGCGGCCGCCATCGTGCGCCCCGGCGCTCATCCGGACGTCGGTGCTGCGCACCGGCCGCACGGTCACCGTCGTGCACGCCGTGCTGGAGCAGGACGGCCAACCGTGCGTCGACGCCACCGTCACATGCGGCGTGCTGCCGGACGGCGCGGCGTCGTGGCTGGACGTGCCGCCGCTGCCGGCGTCGCCGCCGGCGGACGCCATCGACATCAGCGCGCACCCGCGCAACGTGTTCAAGCTGGCGAACGCCTGCCGGATGCGGCTGGACGCGGCCACGGCCGGCTTCGCCACCGGCCGCACCGGCCTGCCGCCGCGGGTCCGCGTCTGGGTGCAGCCGGCCGGCGAGCCACCAGACCCGCTGTTCGCCCTGGTCGCCGGCGACGTCAGCCCGCCCGTCGTGTTCAACCTCGGCCACCGCGGCTGGTCGCCGACCGTGCAGCTCACCGCCCTGCTGCGGGCCCGTCCCGCCCCCGGCTGGCTGCGGGTGCAGGCCGAGGCGCGCGCCGTACACGGCCCCTGGTTCGACGAGGACCACACCGTGATCGACTCATCCGGCGCCCTGATCTGCCAGACCCGCCAACTCGCCATGGCCCCCCGATCCTGAGCAGCAGCCGCCGCGGGTGATTGGGCTTCGTCCATTCGCCGTTGACAGCGCTTCGGAAGCGCGGAAGATTGGCGCCCTACCTGTCGCCAGGGTCGGTCGGTTATCGGGTCGGAGCCAATTGTGGACAGTCTCGTCGTACAAACCGCCATCGGGCTCGTCTTCGTCTTCGCCACATTCGCCGCGCTGGTCTCGGTGCTCACCGAGGCCATTGCCCGTTACATCGGTCTGCGCGGCGAGTACCTGCTGCGCGGCATCCGTTCCCTTCTCGACGAACGCCGCCCCACGTTCGAGCTGCCGATGAAAGTCCTGCTCCCGTTCAAGCGCCCGGCACAGCCCAAACAGCCGGAACAGCCGGCACAGCCAGAACAGCCGGAACAGCCCGCGCCGGCGGCGGCGGTGCCGGCCCCGACCACCGACAGCTCGCCGATCTCCGTGCGGCTGGTGAATGAGTCGATCATCGCCCACACCGCCGACAAGGCACAGATGCCGGCGAACGCCGGAAACACCAAGCTGACCAACGACCAGCGGCGGAAGCTTCCTTCGTACATCTCGGGCAGGTCGTTCGCCGGCGCCCTGATCGGCCTGCTGGTGCCGGACGAGACCGGAACGACGAATCTGGTAGCCCTGCGGACCAGAGTCAACGATTTGCCGGAACCGAAGTTGCGAGCGGCGCTGCTTTCCATGCTGACCGCGGCCGGCGACGACATCGAGAAGTTCCGGCATCAAATCGAGCAGTGGTATGACGACCACATGGCCCGCGTGTCCGGCTGGTACAAGCGGCACGTGCGGTGGGTCTCGCTCGCCATCGGCCTCGTGCTCGTCCTGTTTTTCAACCTTAACGCCGTCGATATCGCCCGTTCGCTGTACACCGACCAGGCGCTGCGGACCTCCGTCGTCGCCGAAGCCGCCGAAGCCGCCAAGTGCACCGACAACACCGCGCCCAAGACCCCGGCGGAATGCCTGCAGGAAATGCGCCAGCAGATCCAGCAGGTGCGCGGCGCCGGGCTGCCAATCGGCTGGGGCACGGTGCCCGAGTGCGCGCCGTCATCGTGCGGGTTCATGGCCGCGCACGGGCTCGCCGATCCCACCGGCGGCCCCCGCAGCGACCTCGCGACGTTCCTGCTGGTGCTGGTCGGCTGGGCGCTGATGGTGATCGCGCTGCTGCCCGGCGCCCGGTTCTGGTTCGACGCGCTCGGCCGGCTCGGCAGCCTGCGCTCGACCGGCCCCAAGCCGGCGCCGTCGGTGTCGAAGTGACGCGCTAGCGTCCCACCCCATGACGACGATCGCCGTACTCGGCGCCGGCAAGATCGGCGAGGCGCTGCTGTCCGGGCTGCTCACGGCCGGGCGCTCGGCTGACGAGCTGCTGTTCACGGAACGGTACCCGGACCGCGCCGCCGAGCTAACCAAGCGGTACGGGGTGCGCTCGGTGGACGTGCCGGACGCGGCCGCCGAGGCCGACGTGCTGGTCGTCGCGGTCAAGCCGCAGGACATCGAGCCGCTGCTGGACGAGCTGGCTCCGGTGATCAGGCCGGACACCCTGGTCGTCTCGCTGTGCGCCGGCCTGCCGACCAGGCTGTACCAGCGGCGGCTGCCGGAGGGCACCCCGGTCGTCAGGGTCATGCCCAACACCCCCATGCTCGTCGGCGAGGCGATGAGCGCCATCTCCGCCGGCAAGCACGCCTCGGCCGCGCATCTCGCGCTCGTCGAGGACCTGCTCGGCAGCGTCGGCCGGGTTGTGCGGGTGCCGGAGTCCCAGCAGGACGCCGTCACCGCGCTGTCCGGCTCCGGTCCCGCCTACTTCTTCTTCCTGGTCGAGGCCATGATCGACGCCGGCATCCTGCTCGGCCTTCCGCGCGCGGTGGCCGCGGACCTGATCATCCAGTCGGCCGTGGGGGCGGCGCGGATGCTGCGCGACACCGGGGAGCACCCCGTCACCCTGCGCGAGGCCGTCACCTCCCCCGGCGGCACGACGATCATGGCCATCCGCGAGCTGGAGAACCACGGCGTGCGCGCCGCCCTCCTCGCCGCCATCGAAGCCGCCCGCGACCGCTCCCTCGAGCTCGGCCGCGAGCACGAGGCCTGAGGCTGGGAGGCTGTTCCCGAACCCGGCAGCCGGCGCCGGGACGGTCCGCGCGCCACGACTCGAGTCTCGACGGCTCAGGAATCCATCCAGGAATCCTTCGGGAGCCTGTTCCGGATCCCCTTGTGCCGGAAATAGGCAGGTCAGGCCGGCTGCGCATGGCGGGACGTCGACGGTCTCGCCATGCACTGCCACGACCGGTCCGTCGCGCCACGGTGCGCCCTCGCCAACGGCGCTGGGCATGCGCACGTTCGGGAACGGGCTGTGAGACGTGTGTCGCTTCTGTCCCACCAGTCCCGCTACCCTCAATGGAGCACGTGCGTGTCGGTCCGCCGGGTGGGGAAGCCCGACGGCACGCCGCGTGCCGAAGGACGCGGTGACACATGCCCGCCAAGCAGGAGCCCGAGCCACCAGGGCTGGGCCAGATGAGATTCCTGACGGTGGCCGAGGTGGCCGCGATCATGCGCGTCTCGAAGATGACGGTGTACCGGCTGGTGCACTCCGGCGAGCTGCCGGCGGTGCGCGTAGGGCGGTCGTTCCGGGTTCCCGAGAAGGCCGTGCACGACTACCTCGAGGGCGCCTTCTTCTCCGCCGGCTGACTGCCTGACCGCTCCTGCGGTCCTCCCCACCTCCGCCGGTTCTCCATGATCACCGAAACGGAGGCCCAAGGACGCCAGCCGGCCGGGACGCCGGTAACCTGATAGACCTGTGCCGCGGCGGGTGATGGCCGCGCGCCATCAGAAGACCGCACTCCAGCGGATTACGCCGAAGGACACAGCATGGGTTCCGTGATCAAGAAGCGCCGCAAGCGCATGTCCAAGAAGAAGCACCGCAAGCTGCTGCGCAAGACCAGGGTGCAGCGGCGCAAGCTGAAGAAGTAGCGCACGACAGACACCACCGACAGCCGGCACGCCGGTTAACAGCGTGCAAAGTCACCGTGCGACGGATGGCCGCGGCAACGGGGCGACGCATAGCATGGCGTGTCAATCACCGTGCGTGCGTGGGGATCGCCGATGCCGCCAAAGATCGTTCTCGTCACCGGGGTAAGCCGCTTCCTCGGCGGGCACCTCGCCGCGCGGCTGGCCGCCGACGACGGCATCGAGCGGGTGCTCGGCGTCGACACGGCCCCGCCGCCGCGCGAGCTGAGACCGCGGATGGGCCGCGCCGAGTTCATCCGCGCGGACATCCGCAACCCGCTGATCGCCAAGGTGATCGCCGGTGCCGGCGTCGACACCGTGGTGCACGCGTCGCTGTCGCCCAACCCGGCCCGCTCCGGCGGGCGCGTGCCGATGATGGAGATGAACGTCATCGGCACCATGCAGCTGCTGGCGGCGTGCCAGCAGGCCGACTCCGTCACCCGGCTCGTGATCAAGTCCACCACCGCGGTGTACGGCGCGAGCGGCCGCGACCCCGCGATGTTCACCGAGGACATGGGGCCGAAGTCGCTGCCGTCCGGCGGCTACGCCAAGGACGCCGTCGAGATCGAGGGGTACGTGCGGGGCTTCTCCCGCCGCCGTCCCGATGTCGCGGTCACCATGCTGCGCTTCACCAACTTCATCGGTCCGCGCATCGAGACCGTGATGACCAGGTACTTCTCGCTGCCCGTCGCACCGACCGTGCTCGGGTACGACGCGAGGGTGCAGCTGCTGCACGAGGAGGACGCGCTCGCCGTACTGCAGCGGGCCGTCGACGCCGGCCCGACCGGCGTTTTCAACGTCGGGGGCGACGGCGTGCTGCTGCTGTCCCAGGCGATCCGACGCGCCGGCCGGGTGCCGCTGCCGGTGCCGGGCCTCGTGGTCGGGCCGGTCAGCCGGCTCTTTCGCGGCGCCGGGCTGGTGGACTTCTCCGCAGAGCAGCTGCGCTTCCTGAACTTCGGCCGCGTGGTGGACACCACCAGGCTGCGCACCGAGTTCGGCTTCACGCCGCGCTGGACCACGGCGCAGGCGTTCGACGCGTTCGTCAAGGGCCGCGGGCTGCGGCCGCTGATCAACCCGCGGCGGGTGGCCGCCGCCGAGCGGGAGCTGCTCGGCGGCCTTGCCCGGCTGCGCTGAGGCCCGCGCTCGGGCCGCACCGACGATGAGGGAGCCATGCCAGAGGCAAGAGTGATCCCGCTCCATCCGCCAACCAGCAACGGCGTGCAGCGGCCGGCCGTGCCGTCGCCGCGGCGCCCGACCGTCATCCACACCGAACGGCCGGACCCGCCAGGGTGGGAGCGGCGCCTGGCCGGCGCGCTCTCGTTCCTGCGCCGGCGGCTCACCGGCGACTACGAGGTGGACGAGTTCGGCTTCGACCGCGAGCTCACCGATGTCGTGCTGCTGCCGCCGCTGCGGCCGCTGTTCGAGAAGTGGTTCCGGGTCGAGACGATCGGCATGCACCACGTGCCGGACGCCGGCGCCGCGCTGATCGTCGCCAACCACTCCGGCACCATCCCGATCGACTCGCTGATGACCTCGCTCGCCGTGCACGACCACCACCCGGCGCGGCGGCACCTGCGGATGCTCGGCGCCGACCTGGTGTTCCAGCTCCCGTTCGTCGGCGCGCTGGCCCGCAAGTCCGGCCAGACCCTGGCGTGCAACCCGGACGCCGAGCGGCTGCTGAGCTCCGGCGAGCTGGTCGGGGTGTGGCCCGAGGGCTTCAAGGGCATCGGCAAGCCGTTCCGGGACCGGTACAAGTTGCAACGCTTCGGCCGCGGCGGGTTCGTCTCGGCCGCGCTGCGGGCCGGGGTGCCGATCATCCCGTGCTCGATCGTCGGCGCCGAGGAGATCTACCCCAAGATCGGCGACATCAAGCCGCTGGCCCGCCTGATCGGCGCGCCGTACTTCCCCGTCACGCCGTTGTTCCCGCTGCTCGGCCCGCTCGGCGCCATCCCGCTGCCGTCCAAGTGGTACATCGAGTTCGGCGAGCCGATCGACACGACCGGGTACGGCGCCATGGCCGCCGACGACCCGATGCTGGTGTTCAACCTCTCCGACCAGGTCCGCGAGACCATCCAGCACACCCTGTACCGGCTGCTGTCCCAGCGCGGCAACCCGTTCACGGGCTGACGCCCCGCACCCCCGCGCGATAAGCCCGCGTATCGCGCATTTCGGGAGCGCGGAAACCGCGATAAGCCCGCGTATCGCGGTTTCCGGGTCCGCGTCGCCGGGTCAGGCGCGGTCGCGGCGGCGGTAGGCCATGCCGGCGGCGACCGCGCCGGCGACCGCACCCGCTCCGAGCACCGAGGGCACGCCGATCATGGCCGCCTTGCGCCCGGTGCGGAAGTCACGGATCTCCCATCCGCGGGCGCGGGCGACGTCGCGCAGCTGGGTGTCCGGGTTGACCGCGACCGCGGTGCCCACCACGGACAGCATCGGGACGTCGTTGGCCGAGTCCGAGTATGCGGTGCATCGCCGCAGGTCAAGGCCCTCCCGCGCGGCGAGCGCGCGCACCGCGTGCGCCTTGGCCGGCCCGTGCAGGATGTCGCCGACGAGCCGGCCGGTGTAGATCCCGTCCTCGCTCTCCGCGACGGTGCCCAGCGCCCCGGTGAGCCCGAGCCGGTGCGCGATGATGCTGGCCAGCTCCACCGGCGTCGCGGTGACCAGCCATACCCGCTGCCCGGCGTCGAGGTGCAGCTGGGCCAACGCCCTGGTGCCCGACCAGATCTTGTCGGCCATCAGCTCGTCGTAGATCTGCTCGCCGAGGCTGGCCAGCTCCGGCACGCTGCGGCCGGCCACGAACGACAGCGCCTGCTCGCGGCCGGCCCTGATCTCGTCGGGGTCCTCCCGGCCGCCGACCCTGAACTTGATCTGCTGCCAGGCGAATCCGGCCAGGTCCGACGTGGTGAAGAACTTGCGAGCCGCCAGCCCACGGGCGAAGTGGAACATCGACGCGCCCATCATCATGGTGTTGTCCACGTCGAAGAACGCGGCCGCGGTGAGGTCCGGCGGCACCGCGAACGCCGCCGCGACCTCGGGCGCCGCCGCGTTCGCCAGCGCGGCCTCAGCCGACGCCTCCCCGGCCAGCTCGGCCCGCGCGTCGCGCTCGGCCCTGGTCTCCCGCCGTCGCGCTCGTGGCACGCCGCCAAGCCTAGTGTCGCGCCAGCGAGCCCCGCATTCAGCGCGCTGGACGCCGTGAACGCCGGCCGCCGGATCAGCCGACCTGAAGGCCGGGCAGGCCCGGCAGCAGGGGCGGGACGGTGATCTCGGGCAGCGGCAGCGGGAGGGGCACGGTGATGTCCGTCGACGCGGTCGGCAGCCCGCCCGGCGAGGTGGTGCCCTGCGACGGCCCGCCGGCCGGCCCGCTTGGCGTCGACACGATGGCGCCTGGGTCGAGCGGCCCGAGCCCGCCGCCCGGCTGCTCCCCGGCCGGCGAGCCGGGGAACACCAGGCCGGGCTGCGGCGCGACCGGCGTGCCGGTCACGCTCGGTGACACGGTGTTCGGCCGGCCGGGGCCGATGGCCGCCGGGACGCACACGCCGCTGGCCGGCAGCAGCCCGACGTCGTCGCGGGTGCCCGAGGTGACGGCAAGGCAGGCCAGCCGCACCTGCAGCGCGGACACCCGCTCGATCACCCGATCGAGCAGCACGACCGAGCCGGCGGTCCTGCCGGCCGCCCTGAACGGCAGGATGGCGCCGGCCTGGCCGAGCCGCTGGCGTTGCTGCTCGGCCCAGGTGCGCAGCGCGGCCAGCTCGCTGCCGCCACCGTTGGTCGCCGTCTCGATGAGCAGCCGCGAGCCGGCGGCGGCGTCGGTGTCGAAGGCCTGCAGCGCGGTGAGGTAGCGGCCGGCGTCCGCGCCGGAGCCGGCGCCGTCGGCCCGCGCGGCGAGCGCCTCGATCTCGTCGACCCGCGCCGTTGCGAACTGCAGATGCTTGAAGCCGCGCGGCTCGTCGCCGAAGGTGAGCCCGAGCTCGGCGGACTCGGCGCTGCGCTTGACGCCGTACAGGGCGTCGCCCGGCAGCGCGTCGCGGGCCAGCACGAGGCTCATCCCGGACAGCGTGACCAGCAGGCATAAGGCCGCGGCCGCGGCGACCAGCAGCCGGCCCTGCACGCCGGCGACGACGGAACGGCGCCGGGCGGCCGCTGGGCCGGCTGCGGAGCCGATCGGGGTGACGACGGCGTCCACGGTGGCCGGCTCGGCGAGGCCGGCGAGGATCCGTTCCCGCATCCGCTCGCGCGCGGCGTCGTCCGGCCGTGCCCATTGATCGGCGTCCCGGCCGGCGGCGACCAGCAGGCTGACCATCGCGAGCTCGCGGCGCAGCTGCTCGTCGGACGCGGGCACGCCGGCCCCGTCCTCGAGCGCGCTCGCGAGCAGCTCGCTACGCCTGTCAACCGACCCGGGCATCTGCCCCGTCCTCACAATCCGGTCCCGGACGGCCCAATTGCCATCCCCGTTCGGAGCAACGAGTGGTACTCGCCGTGGTTACGAACCGTCGCGTCCTCATTGGAGACCCTCCGGCATGAGCTGGGCGAGCCGGCGCACCGCCCGGTGCTGCAACGCCTTGACGGCGCCCTCGTTGCGACCCATGACCGTCGCCGTCTCGGCGACCGAGAGCCCCTGCAGGAACCGCAGCACGATGCATTCCTGCTGGTCGGCGTTGAGCTTGGCGACGCAGCGCATGAGCTCGGCGTTGGTCGCCGCGGTCACCACCTCGTGCTCGGGGCCGCCGCTGGCCTGGCTAGCCCCGACCGGGGCGTCGCTGATCTCCGCGGTGGTGACCTCCAGCCGGTAGCGGCTGGACTTGACGTGGTCGAGCACCAGGTTGCGGGCGATGGTGACGAACCACGCGCCGACGTCGCGCCCCTGGTAACTCACCGTAGAGATGCGGCGCAGCGCCCGCAGGAACGTCTCGCTGGTGACATCCTCGGCCAGCGCCCGGTCGCCGACCCTGAACAGCACGTACCGGAACACCACGTCGACGTACCGGTCGTACAGCCTTCCGAACGCGCCGGTGTCACCGTCCTGGGCGGCCCGCACCAGTGCCCATGCCGCTTCGTGGCCGGCGGTGTCCTGGCCGGCGGTGTCCTGGCCGGCGCCGTCGTGGCCGGCGGTGTCCTGGCCAGCGCCGTCCGCCTGCTCGGGGGTGCTCTGCTCGCCGGGCTGGGGAGCGCGCGGACCGGGGAACTGCTCGCGGGCCTGGTGTACCGAT
>Ga0210378_10002030_pt1 | contig 10404 bp, 7 predicted proteins | sample PLM1_60_b1redo_FD_155465 | JGI IMG/M metagenome (GOLD analysis project Ga0210378, IMG submission 155465) | Groundwater sediment microbial communities from an aquifer in East River, Colorado, USA - PLM1_60_b1 redo | ecosystem: Environmental > Terrestrial > Soil > Riparian zone | place: USA: East... | reverse complement strand
AGGACGGCCGCTACACGCTGTACACCGAGAAGGACGGGCTGCCGGACGACACCGTGCACTCCGTGTACGAGGACAGCCAGGGCGCGCTCTGGATCGCCACCACCGCCGGGCTCTGCCGGTTCCGGGACGGCCGGTTCGAGAGCTTCACGGGGCCGGGCGGCCTGGGCGGTGGCGTCGTCTCGCAGGTCCTCGAAGACGCTGCCGGCTCTCTCTGGATGAACGGCCGGCGCGGCATCACCCGCGTCCGCAAGCAAGACCTCGAGGCCTACGCCGAAGGAAGGGCCCCTCAGGTCCCGTTCACCGTCTACGGCGTGGAGGACGGGATGGAGAGCGCCGACTACAGCGCCGCCTACATCCAGCCCGCGGCCGCCAAGACCGCCGACGGCCGGCTGTGGTTCGCCACCACCAAGGGCGTCGCCGTCATCGATCCGAATCGGCTGGAGGCCAACCGCCTGCCGCCCGCGGTCATCATCGAGCGCGTGCTGAGCGACGACAATCCGGTGCCTCTGGAGCCCGGCGTCCGCATCCCATCGGGCCGGGAGAAGTTCGAGTTCCACTACACGGCCCTGAGCTTCATCTCGCCGGAGAAGGTGCGCTTCCGATACATCCTGGAGGGTTTCGACCAGGCCTGGACGGCCGCCCACGAGCGGCGGGCGGCTTACTACACGAACCTTCCGCCTGGCCGGTACCGCTTCCGCGTCACTGCCGCCAACAACGACGGAGTCTGGAACGAGGACGGGGCCGCCTTCGAGTTCCAGCTCGAGCCCCGGTTCCATCAGACCCGTGCCTTCCAGGCCCTCGTGCTGGCCCTGCTGCTGCTGGCCGCGTGGGGCGTGCACCGGCTGCGGGTGGCCCGCATGGAAGCCCGGTTCGCCACCGTCATGACCGAACGGAACCGGATGGCCCGTGAGCTTCACGACAGCCTGGCGCAGGGGCTGGCCGGGATCGCCCTCCATGCGGGTGCCCTCCGCCAGGCGGAGCCCGCGCTCACCGACGCGGCGAGCAAGCATCTCGACACGATCGGACGGTTGGTGCAAAGCAGCCTGGCCGAGGCTCGAGGGTCGGTGTGGGACCTGCAACCGGAGTCGCTGCGGGAGGGCAACCTGCCGGCAGCCCTCGAGTCGATGGTCCGGGAGATGACCGGCGACACCTCGGTCACGACGGCCCTCGAGGTGCGGGGCACGCCGCGGCGCCTCGGGCGGCAGACCGAGCGCAACGTGTTCCGCATCGGCCAGGAAGCCCTGACCAACGCCCTCAAGCACTCGCAGAGCGGCCACGTGGAGATGGTGCTCTCGTTCGAGCCCGACCGGATCGAGCTGCGCGTGCGGGACCATGGCCGGGGGTTCGATCCGTCCCCTGCCGACGCCCACCAGGGCTTCGGCCTCACCAGCATGCGCGAGCGAGCCGAGCAGATCGGCGGCCGCGTGACGATCCGCAGCCCTCCCGGCGGCGGCACCGAGGTGGTGCTGGAGGCTCCCGTCACGTAAGCACACCGGCAAATAGTCATAGCTGCGAACGGAGCGGGATTCATTCCCGCGGAGCCTCAAAACTCGAGCTTCACCGCGAGCTGGATCATGCGGTTCGCGAACGACGTGGCGGTGGACCCGAAGTTCGTCGAGCTCCGCGTGTGCGTGATCTTGCCAAAGGCCGGGTCGGTCATCCTGAGCACGGGCAGGGCGAAGTGCGGCGTGTTGGTGAGGTTGAACACCTCGACCCGAAGCTGCAGCCGCACGTCGTTCTTCACCGGGATGAACTTGATGAGCCCCATGTCCAGGTTGACGTAGGCGGGCCCGCGGATGATGTTGCGGCCGGCGTTGCCGGCCAGGAGCGTCCTGCCGTCCGCGGCCCGGTTGGCCACGAAGGCGGTCGTGTCGAACCAATGGTCGACGCTCCGCTCCGAGCCCGGCAGCGTGGGGTCGTGCCGCAGGTCGGGACGGGCGTCTCCGCCGGGGATGGAGCTGCCGACGGTGACCGTGCCCGGCATCCCCGAGCGCGCCACGAACAGGCCGCTGACCTGCCAGTTGCCGAAAAGGGCCTTGAGCACGCCGCCGCCCTGGCCGGCGCTCCTGCGGTAGGGCAGGTCGTAGACGTAGCTGAGCGAGAAGCGGTGCGGCACGTCCCAGTCCGAGGGTCCGCGGTTCTGCTTCACGTCGAAGATGTTCTGGACGCCCCCGTTGAACTTGGCGTCGGTCATGGCCGAGCCGACCGTGTCGATCGACTTCGACCACGTGTAGGAGCCGAGCAGGAACAGCCCCTCGCCGAACCGCTTCTCGAGCTTGAACTGGCCCGAGTGGTACGTCGAGTCTCCGATGTCGCGGATGACGAGCACCTTCCCCACCCCGTCGAACCGCGCCGGCGTGCCGTCCGGCCGCGCCTGGTTGACGTTGACCACGAAGGGAAGCCCGCGGCCCTTCGATCCGACGTAGGCGGCTTCGAAGAGGAGGCCTCCGGGCAGTTCCCGCTGCACGGCCAGCGAGTACTGGAGCGCGTAGCCCGTCTTCAGGTCCTTGTCGATGGACTTGACGTCGTAGCCGGCTGGGTAGGGACCCGACTCCGGGAGGGGAGGCGGAGCCGGGTCGGAGAAGTACCACTGGTCGTACATGACCGCCTGCCGATAGAAGGGCGGATTGTGGCGGACGTCGTCGCGCTTGGCCGTCTCGGGGGTGTAGAAGACGCCGAAGCCGGAGCGAACGGTCGTCTTGGGGTTGAGCTGATAGACGAGCCCCACCCGGGGAGCGAAGTCGTTCTTATCCGGGTTGACGATGTAGCGCGAGACGCCGTCCTGGCCGGCCACGAGGATCCGGCCCTGGTCGGGGTCGAACATCGACAGCTCGTTCGTGGGGCTGAAGAACGGCGTGCCGTAGTCGTAGCGCACGCCCAGGTTCAGCGTGAGCTTGTCCGTCACCTTCCAGTCGTCCTGGACGAAGGCCGCGTACTGGCGGTCGTCGAGCACGGGGCTGCCGAAGCGGCGCCCGAGGTAGCTGAAGCTCGGGCGGCCCAGCAGCAGCGAGGCCAGCTCGTTGCCCTGCCACCACGAGAGCTGGTAGGAGGTGGCATAGGTGCCGACGTAGAAGGCGCCGGCCGGGAAGACGGCGAAGTAGTCGTCCTCGCGGCGACGGCGGTATTCCGCTCCGAACTTCAGCGTGTGTCGCCCGGCGTTGTACGTGAGGGTGTCGTTGAGCTGCCAGAAGGTGTTGCGGAAGTACAGCGGCTTCCAGTCGTCACCCCCGAAGTCGGTGTAGTAGCCGTCGAGGTAGAGGATGGGCAGCCCGGAGGAGAGGACGTCCCGGTTCACCCCCCGGAGACCGTTGGCCTCGGCCAGGTTCTGGCCGTGGGCGTTCGACTCGACGTCGAGCTCGTAGCGGTGGAACCCGATCCGCGCCTCGTTGACGAGCCGCGAGCCGAAGACGTGCACGTGCGAGAGGACCGCGTTGTAGTTGCGGTCCACGTGGATGCCGCCCTGGACGATGCCGCGGTTGTCGTCGTTGGTACCCCGCGCCAGGCCGGGCAGCGGCCCGTCCGGCCGCGACATGCCGTCGCTCGTGAACAGCTCGCTGTGGTTCATGCGGAATCGGAGGAAGGCCCGGTCCGCCGGCGAGAACACGTGGTCGATCCGGAACCCGCCCTCGTGCCCGTCGATCCGGTGGCGCTGGCGCACGAAGTAGTTGCCGAGCGGGTAGTCGTTCGGCAGGTTGGGCAGGTCCACCATGTTGAGGAGCGTCCATCCGAACCGGTCCCATCGCGTGGGAGGGATGATGTTGTTGGGGAACGGCTGGGTGCCTCCGGTCGCGGGGTCGTAGATGACGGTGCCGGGCAGCAGCGACGAGAAATCGCCGCGCCGGAACGGCTCCTCGGGCACGCGGGCGAACGCCTCCGTCACCTTGCGGACGGTCTGGCCCTGGTAGTCGACGAAGAAGAACGTCCGGTCCGTGCGCAGCGGGCCGCCCAGCGTGAAGCCGAACTGGTGCTGCTCGAGCGGCGCCTTCTCGGGGTTGACCGGGTTGGTGAAGTAGTTCTTGGCGTTGAGGGCGTCGTTGCGGTAGAACTCGAACGCGCTGCCATGCACCGCATTGGTGCCGCTCCGGGTCTGGATGGAGATGACGCCCCCGGCGGTGTGGCCGTACTCGGCCGAGAAGGCCGACGTCAGGACCTTGAACTCGCTGATGGCGTCCACGTTCGGCCGCAGGTCGACGTCCGACTCGCGGACCGAGGACATCTGGACACCGTCGAGCATCACCGAGTTCGCCTCCGGCCGCATGCCGTTGACCGAGAAGGTGACGTTGGTGGTGGCGCCGCCCTGGTCGTTCGACGTGTCCTGGACGCCGTTGCTGAGGAGGAGCAGGGAGAAGAAGTCCCGCCCGTTGAGGGGCAGGGCCTTGATCTCCTTCTCCTGGACGATCTGGTTGACGTCGGGCTGGTCGGTCTGGAGCAAGGTGGCCGATCCCGAGACCTCGACGGTCTCCTCCACCCGGCCCAGCTCGAGGACAACGCTCGTGCGCAGTTTCTGGTCCACGACCAGCGTCACCGGCCCCACGACCTTGGTCTTGAACCCCTCGTGCTCGACCTTGATGTCATAACGGCCCAGCGGCATGTTCGGGAAGCTGTAGGCGCCTGCGGTGTCCGTCTTGCCGACCCGGGTGAACCCCGTGTCGCGCTGGGCCGCGGTCACCGTGGCGCCGGCGATGACGCCGCCGCCGGGGTCCGAGACCGTGCCCAGCATGGAGCCGGTCGTGAGCTGCGCATGGACCGCCGAGGCCCCGAGCAGGACCAGGGCCAGGGCGCCCATGAGCCAAAGCCGTTGCCGTCGCGGGCATGCAGTCATCGTCTCCTCCACGCCAACGGAAGCTAGCGGGAGGCACGCAGGCTGTCACCTGCCGAATGGCAGGTCAGCGCGAGGGCCGACGGGGAGACCCTACGGGCCATGAAGGCGGTCGTCATCCGCACGCCGAACCGCGCGTTCTTCCGCGACGAGGCCGACCCGAAGGCCGGCGACGGCCAGGTCCTCGTCAGGGTGGCCGTGGCCGGCGTCTGCATGAGCGACGTCGAGGTGATGAAGGGCACGCGGCCCCCGCCCTACGTCAAGTACCCGATCATCCCTGGCCACGAGTGGTGCGGCACGGTGGAGGAGGTCGGCTCCGGCGTGAAGCGCATCGCCCCGGGTGACCGGGTGGCCGTGGAAGGCCACAACTTCTGCCGCGCCTGCGCGTGGTGCAGCCGGGGAGAGACGAACCTGTGCGCTTCCTACAGCGAGCTCGGCTTCACGCTCCCCGGGGGATTTGCCGAGTACGTGGCGGTGCGGGCCGACCTCGCCCATCCCTTCGGGAAGACGCTGCCCTTCGAGGCGGCGGCCATGGTCGAACCCTTCGCCTGCGTCGTGCACGGGGCCCAGCGCACCCGCATCCAGCGGGAGGATACGGTGGCGGTGGTGGGGCCGGGGACGATCGGCCTGCTGGCGGTGGGCTGGGCCGCGATGTCACGGCCGGCCCGGCTGGTGGCGGTCGGCCTCGACCGCAGCAACGAGGCCACGGCCCGCAAGATGGGGGCCACCGACTTTCTCACGGTACAGGACGAGCCGGCGGCCAGGATCCGCGAGATGACCGGGGGAGGGGGGGCCGACGTCGTCTTCGAGGCGGCGGGAAGCGAGACGGCGGTGATCCTCGCCCTGGACCTGGCCCGGCGCGGGGGCACGGTCGTCCTCTCCGGCATCGCCGGCGGCAGCCGGCGGATGTTCCTGGAGGCCGACGTCTTCGCCCTCAAGGACCTGCGTGTCGACGGTGTGTTCGCCTACACGACGGCCAGCTTCGAGCAGGCGCTCCGCATCATCGAGTCGGGCCAGCTCGACGTCAGGCCCCTCGTCACTCATACGCTCCGCTTGCAGGAGTTCGAGAAGGCCTTCGATCTGCTCAGCAACCGGCCGGAGCCGGTGGTGAAGGTGATGCTCAGGCCGTGATTGGAGCCCGCGTGAGAGTCACGAAAGTCACCCCCCTCGTTCTCGGCACCGCCTGGCGGGACTCCCTTCAAGCCGGGCTGGGTGGAGGAGCCGGTCCCGCCGGAGAACCTCGCGGCCCTGAAGAAGGCGGCAGACGCCATCGCCCCCCTCGGCATCCCGGTCGCCACCGGGGAGCGCCTCCACAGCATCTATGAGTTCCGCGAGCTCTTCGAATGCCAGGCCGCCGCCGCCCTGCACCTGGCCGCGGCCACCCCGAACTTCAAGATCCAGGAGCACTTCAACCTCTTCGCGGAGGACTGGCACAAGCGCCGGCCGAACGCATAGCCGGGAAGCGATCCTACTCCTCGCCCTTCTCCCACTTCTTCCACTGCTCCAGGTAGGCGTCCACGTTGTCCTTCGTGACGACGTCGACGCCGGAGTCGATGATCTTCTGCGACGGCATGCGGCCTTCCCTGATGCCGGCGAGGAGCTTCACCGGCTCGCTGCCCCAGCCAAAGTACTTCTGGCCGATGAGGACCTGCACCTTGCCCGATTTCAGCAGGTCGGGAGCGGGAGGCACGGTGTCGAAGCAGACGAACTTGGTCTTGGCGGGGTCGATGGGGTCCAGGGCGTTGCGCACGAAGATGGGCCAGCCGCCGACCGAGATCCACACCGCGAGGTCGGGGTAGCGGTTCATGCCGCTGGCGATCATCTCCGCGGAGCGCGTGGGATCCTCCTTGATGTCGTACGTCTCGACCACCTTCATGTCCGGGTACTTCTTCAAGCTGTCCTTCACGCCTTCGAGCCGGCGGGCCAGGTTCTCGGCCCCCAGGCTGGTCATGAACGCGACCTTGCCCTTGCCCCCGGTGAGCTTGGCCGCCTCCTCGCCCATGATCTGTCCGGACTTGAAGTCGTCCACCCCCCAGAACGCGATGCGCTTCGAGCGTGGCGCATCCGAGTCCCACGTGACGACGGGAATGCCGGCGTCCATGGCCTTGTTGATGGGGTCGTTGAGCAGGTCCGCGCTGGTGCACGAGATCGCGATGCCGTCCACACCCTGCGTGATGAACGACTCCAGGATCTCCTTCTGCCGCAGGGGATCGGCGTTCTCCGACGCGCGCCAGAACACCTCGACGTTGCCCAGCTCCTTGGCCGCCCTCTCCGCGCCCGTGCGCGCATAAGTGAAGACGGGCAGGTTCAGCGCCTTGGGCATCACCGCGAAGCGGTACTTCTTCGCCGGGGGGCTCCCGGCGGGCGCCGCGGCCTCTTCCTTCTTCCCGCACGCCCCGGACACCAGGGCCACCGCCGCCGCCACGACGAGGAAACGCGCCGCCACTCGGTGCATGCTCATGCTCCTTTCCGCGCGATGAACTGGTCGACGACCACGATCACCACCACCACCACGCCGACGATCAACCGATCGTAGAAGGTCGCCCCCGGGATCTGGGGCAGGGCGTTGCGCAGCACGCCGAAGATCAGCGTGCCCAGCACCGCCCCCACGACCGACCCGCGCCCTCCGGTGAGGCTGGCTCCGCCCACGACGGCGGACGCGATGATGTCCAGCTCATACCCCGTGGCCAGGTCGGCCCGCCCCTGGCCCTGGATGACGACCAGGATCACCCCCGACAGCGAGGCGAGGACGGCCGCGACAATGTACACCGAAGCCTTCACCTTGCCGACCCGGATGCCCGAGAACAGCGCGGCCGTCTCGTTGCCGCCGATGGCGAAGATGGCCCGGCCCCACTGAAAGCGCTGCATCAGGTACTGGAACACCGCCGCCAGCACCACGAGGACGATCGGCGCCAGCCAGTCGGCGGGAAGGCCGAAGGGCTTCCAGCCCGCGGGCAGGCGGCTCGACAGGTCGAAGAAGCGTCCCTCGGTGATGATGAAGGCGATGCCGCGCGCGATCCCCATCACGCCCAGGGTGGCGATGAACGGGGGCAGGTTGACGAGCACCACGAGCATCGCGCTCAGGATGCCCGAGAGCAGCCCGGTGAAGATCCCCGCCGCGACCCCGACCGACAGAGGATAGCCCTGGATGGCGAACAGGTGCCCGGTGACGACCCCCGCCAATGCCATGACCGCCCCCGGGGCCAGGTCCACTCCGCCGGAGATGATGACCATGGCCGCGCCGATGGCGGCGATGCCGTACAGCGAGGAGTACTTCAGGATCAGGACGCCGTTGCCCAGGTTGAAGAAGGGATGGGCGCGGTCGCCCTCCGGCCACAGGTACCAGGTGAAGAACGCGACCTCGAGCGCGAGGACGAACAGCGTGCTCAGCTCGCGGGTCTTCCAGAGCGACTGGAGCCGCGCGTTCATGTGGTCAGTGCCTCACCGCCGTGGCCAGCCGCATCACCGATTCCTCATCGGCCCCTGCCCCCGGGATCTCCCCCTGCACCCGTCCCTCCCGCAGCACCACGATCCGGTCGGCGAGGGAGAGTATCTCGGGAAGCTCGCTCGATACCACCAGGCAGCCCATGCCCTGGTCGGCCTGGCGCCGGATGAGGTCGTGGATCTCCCACTTCGCGCCCACGTCGACACCCTTGGTGGGCTCGTCGAGCAGCAGCAGCCGGGGCGCGGCCCGCAGCCACTTGGCCATGACCACTTTCTGCTGGTTGCCGCCGCTGAGGCTGTCGGGAGGCGCCTCCACCCCCGCCGTCTTGATGCGCCACTGCTCCACGAGGCGCTGCGAGTCGCCCCGCTCGCGCCGCCCGTCGATGCGCCACGGGCCGGACGCATTCTCCGCCGGGAGCACGAGGTTGTGCCGCACGCTCAGGTTGAAGAAGAGCCCCTGGCGATGGCGCTCCTCGGGGACGAGGGCCAGGCCGGTGCGTATCGCCTGGACGGGCGAGGCGAACCGGACGGGGAGGCCGGCGAAGGACATCGCGCCGGACTGGGCGCGATAGAGGCCGAAGAGCGTCTCCAGCAGCTCCGACCGGCCCGAGCCCACGAGGCCGAACAGGCCCACGATCTCGCCCGCCCGAACGCTGAGGCTCACGTCCTCGAACCAGGGCCGGCGCGTCAGGTGCTCGACGGACAGTACCACCGGCGCTTCCGCGGGCACGGTACGCGGGACGCGGGCGGCGGGATCGATGTCGCGGCCAACCATCGAACGCACGATATCGCGAGGAGTCGTCTGGCTCGCCTCGAACGTGCCCACGTGCTCCCCGTCGCGCAGAACGGTGATGCGCTGGCAGAGCCGGAACACCTCGTCCAGCTTGTGGGACACGTAGATGAGCGTGACCCCGCGGCGCTGGAGCCGGTCGAGGATCGCGAACAGGTGTGCCGTCTCGCCCTCGGTGAGGCAGGTGGTGGGCTCGTCGAGGATGAGGATGCGGCACTCGAAGGCCAGCGCGCGCGCGATCTGGACGAGCTGCTGGTGCGCGGTGCTGAGGGAGGCGACCTCGGCGTCGGCGGAGACCGAAAGGTGCAGCTCCTCGAGCAGCCGGGCGGTGCGCTCGCGCATCTCGGGCTCGCGCAGCCGGCCTCCGGCGCCCGTGACCTCGCGCCCCGCGAAGATGTTGCCGCTCACCGTGAGGTTCGGGAACAGCAGCATCTCCTGGTAGACCATCCCGATGCCCTGGTCCAGGGCGGCGCGCGGGCTGTGGAGGTCGAGCTTGCGGCCTTGCCAGACCAGTTGCCCGCCGTCGGGTCGGACGATGCCGGCCAGCACGCGCATGAGGGTGGACTTGCCCGCGCCGTTCTCTCCCACGAGCGCGTGCGTCTCGCCCTCCGCCACCGGGAAGCTCACCCCCTTCAGGGCGCGGACGGCGCCGAAGGACTTGGTGACGCCGTCGAAGGCGAGCCCGGCCATGGCGCGTGATTGTAATGAACTTATAGGAGTCCGTCTCTTGCGTTACCGAGACGGACTCCTATAGCGGAGCGAAGCCGGCGAGACCCTTCAGGCGGCGATCGAAGGTCACCGTCGCATCGCAGCCGAGCCGCAGGTTCTTTCGGCCGATCAGGCTGTCCGCGAAGTCTGCCTTGCTGGCCTTGAAGTCGGACAGAGCGAGCCATGCCAGGTCGGCGTCCTCGACGACGATCTGCGCCGTCGTCAGCACCTGCCCGATCACCGCCGCGACCTCGGCCCTCGAGTATTCGTAGGCGCGCCCCAGCACCCATACCAGCTCGCACAGGACGATGACGTTCACGAAGATCGGCTCGGAGCGCGTCCTCGCCGAATCCAGAAAGCGGGAGGCGGCACGCTCCTGTCCGAGGTCGTCCCTCGTGATGTAGCGGACGAGGACGTTGGTATCGACGCCCTTCATCGCCGCCGGCCGTGCTTCTCCGCGAGGGAGCGGGCGATCCCTTCGTCCATCTCCTCGACGCTTCGCAGCCGCTGACCCTTCCGGTAGAGCATGCCGTGCAACTCCCGTACGTCGGTCTTGGCCGGCTTCAACACTACGTCCCGGTCGGACTGGACGACGAATACCACTCGGTCACCGGCCTCGAGCCCGAGGCGCTCGCGGACGTCT
>Ga0210378_10002029_pt1 | contig 10405 bp, 8 predicted proteins | sample PLM1_60_b1redo_FD_155465 | JGI IMG/M metagenome (GOLD analysis project Ga0210378, IMG submission 155465) | Groundwater sediment microbial communities from an aquifer in East River, Colorado, USA - PLM1_60_b1 redo | ecosystem: Environmental > Terrestrial > Soil > Riparian zone | place: USA: East... | reverse complement strand
CCGGCGCGGTGGTGCCGGGCGCAGTGGTGCCGGGCGCGGTGGTGCCCGGCGCAGTGGTGCGGGACGGCGTCGTGCCCGGCGCCGTGGTCGTCGGAGCGGTGGTGCTCGTCGGCGCCGGCCTGGTCGGCGTGGCGGTCTGCTTCGGCGTGGCCGAGGCGCTCGCCGCCGGGGGCGAACCGACCGTGCCGGGTGGCAGCGTCGGCTTCTTCGGCGGCGGCAGCGGCCGCGGCGTCCGGTCCGGGGCCGGCAGGTCGTCCACCCGGACGCCCCGCGCGTACTCCGCGGCCAGGTCGAGCACCAGCCGCACGTACTCGTCCGACCGGTTGTAGCTGTAGACCGCGTCCCGCTGGCCGCCGAGCGTCCGCAGGTCCCCGCCGGCCTTGCAGAGATAGCGGGCCGCCGCCACCGCCACGTCGTCCACGTCGAACGGGTCGGCCTGCCCGTCGCCGTCGCCGTCCACCGAGAACATCGCCCAGGTGCCCGGGATGAACTGCATCGGCCCGACCGCCCGGTCGTACGTGACGTCCCCGTCGTACCGTCCGCCGTCGGTGTCGCCGATCCGGGCGACCCCGGGCCGCCCGTCCAGCGGGATGCCGAGGATCGGCGGGTCGGACCGCCCGTCGCGCAGCAGCGCGGACCCGCCGTACCGCCCGTGGTTGGACTCGACCCGCCCGATCGCGGCGAGCAGCGACCAGGAGATGCCGCAGCCCGGGTCCTCGTCCGCCAGTTGCCGCTCGGCCGCCTGGTACGCCTCCAGCGCGACCGTCGGGATGCCGTTCGCGGCGAACTCGTCGGCCACCTCGCTCGGCGACGCGGCCCCGCCGCCACCTGCGGCGGGCGCCCGCCCGGCCCCGCTCGGCGCGGTGGCCGAGGTCCGGGCGCCGGCCGGCGGCAGGAACGGCGGGACGAGCTGGTCCGGCGCGACCCCGGCGGCGACCGGGCTGGGCGCCGCGGCCCCGTCCGGACCGGTCACCCGCGCCGCGGACGCGGAGGTCGAGGCGGCGGCCACGACGGCGAGCGCGGCGAGCGCCAGCGGCAACGCGTGCCGACCGGCCGGCACCGGCGGGCGGATGCCCCGAGGTCGCCACCGCTGTGCGAGCCCGCGCATCGACCCCTCCTTCGTCCGGCCACACAGACGACTCGACGACCCTAACCCGAAGGACCCGCCCCCGTCCGGGTGACGTCGATTCACCGATCCGACCCGCCCTGCCGGCCGGGCGGCTGCGAGACTGGGCGGGTGACCTACCCGTACGAGGCCCCCGCCTCCCAGGCCCTCTTCGACCGGGCCCGGGCGGTGATCCCCGGCGGCGTCAACTCGCCGGTGCGGGCCTTCCGGGCGGTGGGCGGCACGCCGCGCTTCATGGTCGCCGGCTCGGGGGCGCTGCTCTACGACGCCGACAGCCGGGAGTACGTCGACCTGGTCTGCTCGTGGGGGCCGGTGATCCTCGGCCATGCGCACCCCGCGGTGGTGCGGGCGATCGCGCACGCCGCCGCGCGGGGCACCAGCTTCGGCACGCCCACCGAGGGCGAGGTCGAGCTGGCCGAGGAGATCGCGGCCCGGGTCGCCCCGGTCGAGCAGGTCCGGCTGGTCAACAGCGGCACCGAGGCGACGATGTCCGCGATCCGGCTCGCTCGCGGGGTCACCGGCCGGAACAAGGTGGTCAAGTTCGCCGGCTGCTACCACGGGCACGTGGACGCGCTGCTCGCCGCCGCCGGCTCCGGCGTGGCCACCCTCGGCCTGCCGGACACGCCCGGTGTCACCGGCGCGGCCGCCGCCGACACGATCGTGCTGCCGTACAACGACGTCTCCGCCGTGGAGGCCGCCTTCGCCGACCACGGCGACCGGATCGCGGGTGTGATCACCGAGGCCGCGGCGGCGAACATGGGCGCCGTCCCGCCCCGGGACGGCTTCAACGCCGAGCTCCGCCGGATCACCGCCGAGCACGGCGCGCTGCTCGTCGTCGACGAGGTGATGACGGGCTTCCGGGTCTCCCGGGCGGGGTGGTACGGGCTGGACCCGGTGGAGGCGGACCTGCTCACCTTCGGCAAGGTGATGGGCGGCGGCCTGCCGGCCGCGGCCTTCGGCGGCCGGGCGGAGGTCATGGCGCACCTCGCGCCGGCCGGCCCGGTCTACCAGGCCGGCACCCTGTCCGGAAACCCGGTCGCCGTCGCGGCCGGCCTCGCCACCCTGCGCGCCTGCACCGACGAGGTCTACCTCCGCGTCGACGCCGCCGCGGCGACCGTGGCCCGGCTGGTCGCCGAGGCGCTGACCAAGGAGGGGGTGGCGCACCGGGTGCAGACCGCGGGAAACCTCTTCTCGGTCTTCTTCACCGAGCACGAGGTGTTCGACTACGACGGCGCCCGCGCCCAGCAGGCCTGGCGCTACCCGCCGTTCTTCCAGGCGATGCTGGCCCGCGGCGTCTACCTGCCGCCGTCGGTGTACGAGGCGTGGTTCGTGTCCGCGGCGCACGAGGACACGGTGCTGGACCGGGTGGCGGACGCGCTGCCCGAGGCCGCCCGCGCCGCGGCCGCCGCGACCCCGGAGGACGCCCCGTGACGGTCGTCCACCTGCTGCGGCACGGCGAGGTCGAGAACCCGGACCACATCATGTACGGCCGGCTGCCTGGCTGGCACCTGTCCGCGGTCGGCCGGCGGATGGCCGAGCGGGCGGCGAAGGCCCTGCTGGACCGGGACGTCACCCATCTTGTCTCGTCCCCGTTGGAGCGGGCGCGGGAGACCTCGGTGCCGCTGGCCGAGGCGCTCGGGCTGGACGTGCACGTCGACGAGCGGCTGATCGAGGCGGGCAACTCCTTCCAGGGGCTGCCGTTCGGTCCGGGCGACCGCGCGTGGGCGCACCCGCGGGCCTGGCCTCGGCTGCGCAACCCGTTCCGCCCGTCCTGGGGCGAGCCGTACGACGAGATCGCCGTCCGGATGCTCGCCGCGGCGTGGGCCGCCCGGGATGCCGCCAAGGGGCACGAGGCTGTCTGCGTCAGCCACCAGCTGCCGATCTGGACGCTGCGCCGGCTGGTCGAGCACAAGGCGCTCTGGCACATCCCGAAATACCGGCAGTGCGGGCTGGCGTCGCTGACCAGCCTCACCTTCGACGGCGACGACGTGGTGAAGGTCGAGTACAGCGAGCCGGCCGGGCCGGAGGCTCCGGGGACCACCCCAGGTGCGTGACGGCGATGCGCGGCGGTGACACTGGTTCCGTGCGCCGTCTCCTCCCGCTCCTGGTCGCGGCGCTGGTGGCCGTGCTGGCCGGGTGCACCGGCGGGACGGACGCCGTCGACCAGGCCGCCGGCGGCGAGTTCCGGTTCGTCGCCGGGACCGGCAAGGGCGAACTCATCCCGGCGGCCGAGCGGAAGTCGGCGCCGGCGGTGACCGGCACCCTGCTCGGCGGCGGCGACTTCGCGCTGTCCGACCGGCGCGGCAAGGTGGTCGTGCTGAACTTCTGGGCCGCGTGGTGCAACCCCTGCCGGGTCGAGTCGCCCGACTTCGACGCCGCCTACCGGGCGACGAAGGCGTCCGGGGTGGAGTTCGTCGGGGTCAACACGAAGGACAAGGAGTCCAAGGCCCGCGCGTTCATCGCCCAGACCAGGATCAGCTATCCGAACCTGTACGACCCGGCGGGCAAGATCACGCTGCGCTTCCGGGACTTCGCGGCGAACGGCTTTCCGTACACCATCGTGATCGACAAGCGTGGCCGGGTGGCGGCCGTCTACCCGACGCCGCTGGTGCGCGAGGACATCGAGCCCGTGGTGACCCGGCTGGCGGCCGAGCGGTGAGCGAGCGCGAGGGCTCGCAGCGCGAGCGGGGAGCGAGGAGGGCTGGCCGGCCGGCTGCCCCGCGCGGAGGCGCGGGCATGGTGCCCCCGCGCGGAGGCGCGGGCATGGTGCCCCCGCGCGGAGGCGCGGGCATGGTGCCCCCGCGCGGAGGCGCGGGCATGGTGCCCCCGCGCGGAGGCGCGGGCATGGTGCCCCCGCGCGGAGGCGCGGGCATGGGTGTCGCGCCTGCCGGACCGGCCGAGGAGCGGGCATGAGCGTCGCGGCCGGCGTCGGGGAGACCTTCGCCCGCACGGTCACCGACGGGCCGCTGCTCGTCGCGGCGGCCGTGGCCGCGCTGGTCGGGCTGGTCAGCTTCCTGTCCCCGTGCGTGCTGCCGCTGGTCCCTGGCTACCTGTCGTACGTGGCCGGCCTGTCCGGCACCGAGACCGGCGACCGGCCGGCCGGCGACACCGTGCTGCGGACCCGGGTGGCCCGCAGTCGGGTCGTCGCCGGGGCGGTGCTGTTCGTCCTCGGGTTCACCGCGGTGTTCGTGGCGTACGGGGTGCTCTTCGGCCGGCTCGGCGGCCTGCTGGTCCGGCACCAGGAGCTGTTGCAGCGGGCGCTCGGCGTGGTCGTGGTGCTGCTCGGGCTGGCGTTCCTCGGACTGGTGCCGGGACTGCAGCGGGAGGCCCGGATCCACCGGCTGCCGGCGGCCGGGCTGGCCGGCGCCCCGCTGCTCGGCGTGGTCTTCGGCCTCGGCTGGACGCCGTGCATCGGGCCGACGCTGGGCGCGGTGAACTCGCTGGCGCTGTCCTCGGCCGGCGCGAGCCGTGGCGCGTTCCTGTCGCTGGCGTACTGCCTCGGCCTCGGGGTGCCGTTCGTGCTGGTCGCGCTCGGCACCCGCTGGCTGGTCGGGGTGCTGGCCGTGGCACGCCGGCACGCGGCGGTGGTCACGTACGCCGGCGGCGGCCTGCTGGTGCTGCTCGGCCTGCTGCTGCTGACGGGGCTGTGGGGCGAGCTGATGGTCGAGCTGCGGTCCTGGGCGGGCAACACCGGAATCGGGACCTCGCTGTGAGCGGGGCCCGCGGCGGCCGCTCGGGCCCGAGCCGCCCGAAGCTCGAGCTGGCGCGTCCTCCGGCGCGCCTGCGGGAGGCATCGTGACGGCCACGCCGGAGACGCCGCTGCGGGACGAGGTCCCGCCGGCTGAGCTGTCCACCCAGCCGGAGCCGGTCGGCAGCGGCGGCGGCGGGCCGGTGGCGCTGGCCCGGCAGGGCTGGCGGCGGCTGACCAGCATGCGGACCGCGCTGGTGCTGCTCTTCCTGCTCGCGCTGGCCTCGATCCCCGGGTCCCTGCTGCCGCAGCGGCCGCTCAACCCGATCAAGGTCGACCGGTACGTCGCCGAGCATCCCGGCCTGTCCGGCCTGCTCGACAAGGCCGGCTTCTTCGACGTCTTCGCCGCGCCCTGGTTCGCGGCGATCTACCTGCTGCTGTTCATCTCCGTCGTCGGGTGCGTGGTGCCGCGGCTGCGGCAGCACCTGCGGGCGATGCGCGGCGCGCCGCCGGAGGCGCCGCGCCGGCTGGAGCGGTTGCCGGAGTCGGCCTCGTACCAGGCGGCCGGCGACCCGGCTACGGTCGCGGCGGAGGCCCGGCGCGGGCTCAAGGGCTGGCGGACGGTGACCCGGCAGGAGCCGGGCGGGGTCGTCGCCGTCGCGGCCGAGCGCGGCTACCTGCGGGAGACCGGCAACCTGATCTTCCACACCGCCCTGGTCGTGCTGCTCGCCGGGATCGCGGCCGGCCGGCTGTGGGGCTACCAGGGCACCGTGCTGCTCACCGAGGGCGAGGACGGCATCTGCAACGCGATGCCGCTGTACGACTCGTTCCGCCCCGGCCGGCTGGTCGACGGGCGCAACCTGGCCCCGTTCTGCATCGACAAGCTGGACGACTTCACCGCCACGTACGAGCCGGACGGGACGCCGTCGCGCTTCGAGGCCGACATCACCTACAGCGTGGGCGACGACGGGTCACCCCGGCGGTATGCGCTGGAGGTGAACGAGCCGCTGCGGGTCGACGGGGTCCGGGTCTACCTGGTCAGCCACGGCTTCGCCCCGCGGTTCACGGTCCGGACGCCGGACGGGACGGTCGTTCGGGACGCCTCCGCCCCGTTCCTGCCGCAGGACGGGACGCTGCTGTCGGAGGGGGCGGTCAAGCTGCTGGACGAGGTGCGCCCGCAACTCGCGCTGTACGGGCTCTTCGCGCCCTTCGCGGTCGACCCCGGCGACGGGCGGATCCGGTCGGCCTCGCCGCAGCCGGTCGCGCCCGGCGTGGCGATCGTGGTCTACCGTGGCGACCTCGGTGCGGACAGCGGCAAGCCGCAGTCGGTCTACGGCATCGACCAGCGGCAGGTGGAGCGCGGCGCGCTGAAGGAGGTCGCGACCGCGAAGCTGGCGCCCGGCGGGTCGACGACGCTCGACGACGGCACCACGATCACCTTCGACGGCTACCGCGAGTGGGCGACCATCCAGGTCAATCGGGACCCGGGGCAGCTGAGCGTGCTGGCCGCGGCCGCCGCGGTCGTGCTCGGCCTGCTGCTGTCGCTGGCCGTGCGGCGCCGCCGGGTGTTCCTGCGGATCACGCCGGTCCCGGCCGCGTCAAGGGGGCCGGACGGATCTGGGGACGGTTACCCGGCTGTGGACGACGGCGGGACCGGCGGCCCGCACGGTCGTAGTGTGGTCGCGGTCGGGGGGCTCGCCCGGACCGACGCCGGCAGCTTCAGCTCGGAGTTCGCCCGGCTGGTCGAGCGGCTCCGCGACCCGGCACCCCGGAGAAGGGACTGAGAAGTGCCCGTCGACCCTGGCCTCGCCACCCTGTCCGACCAGCTGTTCACCTGGGCGATCGTGCTCTACAGCCTGGCCCTGGTCAGCTACTGCGGGGAGTACGCGTTCGGTCGCAAGGGACGGGTCGCGGCGACGTCGCCCGCCGTGGAGCCGGTGCCGGTCGGGGGTCCCGCGGGCGGGGTCGAGGCGTCCGGGGCCCGCCGCGCGCCGCAGGCGGAGCGCTTCGGCCGGCTGGCGGTGGCCACCACCGCGGTCGGGCTCGCGCTGCACCTGGGATCGCTGGTGACCCGCGGGCTGGCGACCGACCGGGTGCCCTGGGGAAACATGTACGAGTTCGCCTCGGTGGTCGGGGCGACCGCGGTCGTCGCCTTCCTCGGCGTGCTCGTCCGGCTGCCGCAGGTCCGCTACCTCGGCATGTTCGCGATGCTGCCAGTGGTGGTGCTGCTCTTCCTGGCCGGCACGGTGCTCTACGCGGACGCGGCGCCGTTGGTGCCGGCCCTCCGGTCGTACTGGATCGTCATCCACGTCACGACCATCGCCATCGGCACCGGCATCTTCATGGTCAGCTTCGTCGGGACCGTGCTCTACCTGGTCCGGACGAAGTGGGAGGCGGCGGTCGCCGCGGGCCGGCCGCCGACGCGCTTCCCGGTGACGCTGGGCTCGCGGCTGCCCGCGGCCGAGGTGCTGGACCGCATGGCGTACCGGACGGTGGCCTTCGGCTTCCCGATCTACACGTTCGGGATCATCGCCGGCGCGATCTGGGCCGAGGCGGCCTGGGGCCGCTACTGGGGCTGGGACCCGAAGGAGACCTGGGCCTTCATCACCTGGGTGGTCTACGCGGCGTACCTGCACGCCCGCGCGACGGCCGGCTGGCGCGGCTCGGCGGCGGCGCGGGTCAACGTGATCGCGTTCGGGACGATGATCTTCAACTTCTTCGTGGTGAACATGGTCGTCTCCGGCCTCCACTCCTACGCCGGTTTGACCTGAGATGATCCTGTAGTCAGAGCGCCATCCAGGCTGAACACGGAGTCGACGAGGGGAGGTTTCGGTGTGCGCTCGGCGCCACTCGCCAGCTGACGACCGCGACGACCCACCGGGCCTCGCCGACGCTCTCGCACGGTGGGACACGGTGCAGAGCTGGATGCGACCGACGCCGGAGTGGGACCCGTCCAGGTGGCCGGGTCCGGCGATGCCGGCGGCCGTCCCACCGGGGCTCGGGCCGGAGCCGTGGTCGCCCATGCGGGCGCAGTTGCCGGCGCCGCCGCCCGGCCCGGACAGCTGGGACGCGATCCTGTCGGCGGAGCCGGCGCCGGGGCGCGCCGACGACCCCTGGGTGACCCCCGCCCCTGCCGCGGACCTCGACGACCCGGAACAGGAGCTGTGGTCGCCGGCCGACGGGGCCGCCCACCGCACCACCTGGTCGCAGGGAGGCACCACCGGGATGCCCAGTCACGACGACTCCCCGCCGCCAACCGTGCCGGAGTCCGCCGACTCCACCGACTTCACCGACTCCACCGAGGAGAGCGGTCCGATGCTCGCCCCGACCGACGGCGCGGGCCCCGACGCACACCCCGTCGCTGACGCCGACCGGCCGCCGGACGGCGGCGACGCGGGCGAGCGTCCGGACGACCCGACCCCGATCCCGTCCGACGACGACTGGATCGCGCACCTGCGCGGCGCCGGACCGGAGCAGGAGACGAGCAGCACGCCCGACTGGGCGGAGCGCAGCCACACCCCGGATGCGCCGCGGGTCGATGACCCGGGTGACGACCAGGGCCGGACGGCAAGCGAGGTGCAGGATCCGCCGCCGGTGGATCCCCGCTGGACCAGCCCGTCCGGCCCCCCGACCCCGCCCGTCGATCCGCAGTGGACGGTCGACCGGTCCACCGGCCCGCGGCCGGCATGGGACGACGGGCGTGATGTCCCGCCCAGGCCCGGGCCGTCCCCCTGGCAGCGACCGGACCGGCCGCCCGCCGACGGACCGGACGAGCCGGGCCACCCCTGGCATGCGCCGCCGCCCGCGCAGGCCCCGATTCCGTACGCCGGTCCTGTCAGCGGGGCCCACCCCGCGCAGCCGAGCCCCCGTCCGGAGCCGGAGCCCGGCCGGCAGGCGTGGGTGGGTCCGGTCAGCGGGGCGCACTCCGCGCAGCCGGGCCCCCGTCCCGAGCCGGAGCCCGGCCGGGAGGCGTGGTTGGGTCCGGTCAGCGAGGCGCACCCCGCGCAGCCGGGCCCCCGTCCGGAGCCGGAGCCCGGCCGGGAGGCGTGGGTCCCCGGGGAGCGGTCCACGTACGGCCCGGCCTACACCGGCCCCCGGCTCGGCCACCCGCACCTGCCGCCCGCCCACCAGGACGTCCCGGAGGCGCACGGCTATCCGACCGGCCCGGACGCCGGGCACGCCGGCGGCCAGCCGGGCGGGCCGCGGCCCGATCCGGCCGGCGGCCGCGAAGCGCGACCGGCCGGCGGCACGGGCGGGCAGGAGCCCGGCCCGGGCTCGCCGTACCCGGCCGGCCCTCGGACCGGACCCGATGCGGCCTACCCCGCCACTGAGCAGAGCGGGCCCCCGCCGGGCTACGGCGGTGGTCCGCGCAGCGGGCCGCGGCGGCAGGGTTGGCCGGCATCCGGGCAGGGTGGCGGCCGGCCCGCGCCGCCGCCCCCACCGACCGTCGACGAGCTGACCGCGCACTCATTGCTGCGGGAGCGCCGCCCGGTCCCGCAGCGCGGCTGGCGCCGCGCCATCTACACCCTCTCCGCGCACGCCCTGAACCCCGGCCAGTCGCCGGAGGACCGCCGCCGCCAGGAGCTCATCGCCCGGGCCACCGTCCCGGTCCGCGGCTGCTACCGGATCGCGGTGATCAGCCTCAAGGGGGGCGTCGGCAAGACCACGACGACCGTGACTCTCGGCGCCACCCTCGCGTCGCTGCGCGGCGACCGGGTGATCGCCGTGGACGCCAACCCGGACCGCGGCACGCTGTCCGGCAAGATCCCGCTGGAGACCGTCGCCACCGTCCGCAACCTGCTCAACGACGTCCAGTCCATCCACCACTACTTCGACGTCCGGCGCTACACCTCCCAGTCGCCGGACCGGCTCGAGGTGCTGGCGTCCGAGTCCGACCCCGCAGTGTCCACCGCGTTCAGCGAGCAGGACTTCCGGGCGGTCGCCTCCGTGCTGCAGCGCTTCTACAACATCGTGCTCACCGACTGCGGCACCGGCCTGCTGCACTCCGCGATGACCGGCGTGCTCGACCTGGCGGACCAGATCGTGCTGGTCAGCTCGGGCTCGGTGGACGGCGCGCGCAGCGCGAGCGCCACCCTCGACTGGCTGGAGGCGCACGGCCGTGGCGAGCTGGTCCGCAACTCGGTCGCGGTGATCAACTCGGTGCGGCCGAAGTCCGGGGGCGTCGACCTCGACAAGCTCGAGGCACACTTCGCCGCCCGCTGCCGGGCCGTCGCCCGGATCCCGTACGACCAGCACCTGGAGGAGGGAGCCGAGGTCGACCTCGGCGAGCTGTCGGCCGCGACCCGCTCGGCGCTGCTGGAGCTGTCGGCAGAGGTCGCGGACGCCTTCCCGCGGGACTCCCGGCTCCCCCGCCCCGGGACCATGCCGGGCGGCGCGGCGACTCGCCCGGAGGGCACCTCTCCGCCGCGGTAGTACTCCGAGTGCCATTCAGCACTCAGCGTGCTACGCGTCCTGGAGCACGCTGCGGAAGCCGGCCGCGTCCCTGCCGGAGCGGGCGGCAGTGGTCAGCGGCACGCGGTCAGGGCTGCTCGTCGTCCCGCCGGGTCCGCCGGTCCAGATCGCGCAGGAAG
>Ga0210378_10002028_pt1 | contig 10406 bp, 8 predicted proteins | sample PLM1_60_b1redo_FD_155465 | JGI IMG/M metagenome (GOLD analysis project Ga0210378, IMG submission 155465) | Groundwater sediment microbial communities from an aquifer in East River, Colorado, USA - PLM1_60_b1 redo | ecosystem: Environmental > Terrestrial > Soil > Riparian zone | place: USA: East... | reverse complement strand
CGTCCCTCGGTGGGTCCTGCGACGTTGGCGGCCGGGTGGACCGCACACGACGATCCGGCCGGCTTCTCGATGGGGATCCCTCCCGATTGGAAGGTTCGACCGAATGCGAAGTGTTGCGCGCTGCGCGCCGACGATCGCACCGGGACCGTCCTCGTCATCACCGAGCCGGTGCCGGCCGGGATCACCCTCGAGCAGTACGCCGACCTCTTGTCCGTCAACATCGAGAGCGGTGGAGTCGTCGAGAAGGTCGCGGACGACGAGCGCACCAGTCTTCCCGCCGGACCATCGATACGACTCTCGCTGGAAGGAAGCTCCAACGGCCTCACCATCGCGGAAGTCGTCTATGTCCTGATCGACGGCTCGACCGGCTACACGGTCGTGTTCAGCACTCCGAGCGCGGCTCTGGCCGCTATGTTGCCTGTGTTCGACGAGATGATCGAGTCGCTGCGGTTCACCGTCTGATTTCGTGTCGCAACGAGGTAATCAGGTGCTCGTGCACGACGAGTCGGTGTGCTGAGGGGTGCACTTATTGAGATCGGGCCGCTGACCTGGTTTCTTTCGAGGCGGGCGAGCAGCCCATGGGATGGGGGGCGAGTTCCCCAACGGGGCGACCACTGGCCCGACTCGGCCGGGTCCGATTGACGACTCGCGTGAGGACTCGCGGGCCAACCCTGAGCGCCTCCCGCTCAACTTCGACGGGGTGCCGTCTAGTGCGTCGGCGAATCTCCGGCGCCTTCCACGGGCCACCCTGGTTCGGCCCCAGGTCCAAATGCCCTGCTCACGAGGGTGAACCGAATAAATGCACCCACAGGCTCAAGGGCCTCGCCTACCGTTCTTCTCGCTCCGCGAGTGCCTTCAGCCTGCCGAGCTCTCGCTTCGCGATGCGAGGGTTGAAGATTGCTAGCTCCAGGATCCGGCCAAGGAGCGGAAACCGCCATCGGGCGATGAGGCTGATCGTCAATTTTGTCCCGCCCTCTTCCGGTGCGAACTGCGATGACATCTCAGCTCGCAGGCCCATCGGGCCGTCGAACTCGACCACCTGGCTAGCCGGCCGTTCGGCAGTCATCAGTTCGAATCGACTGCCGAATCGACCTCGCCGCGAGATGTATGTCGAACCGGCTCGACCGGGATCGCCGGAGATGTCGGTGATCCTTGGGTTCCCTTCTTGCCACTCGCCGATCCGATAGAGGTCCGTGTAGAGATCGTAGACGCGCTCAGGAGGCGCCTCGATCCAGACGGCATAGGAGTAGCTCCCCATCTCCTCTCCTCCTACGCGGATTATCTGCCAACTCCCTCCCGCCTGGACGCCGCTTCACCCGCGAAGGCCAACCCGTGCCGGTGCCGGGAGCGTCGCGGATCCCGGAACTCAGATCCATTCGCGTCCGTGGCCACCCGAGGGGTTCCGGTGCGGCGCGATCAGGCCTTCCATCCATCCGATGGGCTGGGCGTTCGCCCGCTCCAGGTACGGCCACAGCACATTGATCACATCGAGCTGGCGGCCCTCAATCGAGTCCCGCTCGAGGCGATTCGCCTCTACATGCTACCGGTGGAGTTCCACAAGATTCGGGAAGCTACCCGGAGTTCTCACCGCTGACGTCAGATGTCGCTCGTGCAGAAGTTGTTTGCCAGCCAGACGTTCCCCTTTGTGCCCGCCTCCTGCAGAGCGTCGAGGATTCCGTTTCCGCATCCGGAGTTGAGCGCCAGCTTGTTGAAACTACCGATAACCCAGAATCCGTAGTTCGTGTTGTCGTTCGCGTCGTTGGCGAGGAGGGTGTTGTGGGAGGTCTCGATCCGGAGGCCATCGCCATTGTGAGAGCTGACATTGCCCACCAGGAGGTTCCAATCTGACCCAAAGGTAATCGGAATGCCGGTGTAGTTGTTCCCCTCGACATCGTTATCTCGGAGCACGTTGTAGCTCGATTCCGTGTCCAGTGAGATACCGTCGGAGTTGTTTCCCCGGACATCGTTCGATCTGAGGACGTTTCCCGACGACCGGTGCACTTGGAAGCCGCGGCCACCGTTGCCGCTCACCTCGTTCGCGATGAACCGGTTGTCGTCTGACAACACGACGCTGACGCCGTCGCCTGCGTTGTTCACGGCGCGGTTGTTGGAGAAGGTGCTGTCAGTCACTTCAAGGTCGAGATCGAACCCTCGCGAGTTCGAGAAGGCGACGTTGTTGTCGAACACGAGATTGCTCGATTGGTACATATAGAACCCATTCCCGCCGTTTCCCCAGCTCGTGTTGCCGGAGACCACGACGTCGGACGATCCAAACTCGACGTCGATGCCGCTGAAGCCAGTGTCCAAGCCATTCTCGTGCATCGTGTTCTGCCTCACGACGACGTCGACTGATCCACAACAGACATCGATCCCGGAGAGGCCGTTCCACCGAACCTCGTTGTGCTCGAGCAGGCCTGCGGATGAACTCCTGACAACGATCCCGTACATGAACTGCTCAACTATGCAGTTCCTCACGGAAACAGCGCTGCGCCCATCGATCACGATCCCGTCGCTGTCATTACTTCCGATCACCCTCCACCCGGCGCAGTCCAAGGTGATGTTGTCGGCGTTGATCACGATGCCGCCCATGTGATCCTCTGTCAGCGTGGTATTCGAGTCGATGTACCAGGTCGACGTCGCACTCGCTTCCGCCGCGAGCAGCGGTAGCATCAGCGCGACCGTGGCGGTGATGACGCTGACCCGCCCGATACTCCTTCCCTGAGGTGTCATCGATTTCCCTCCCCTCCTGAACATGCGACATGTCCCCACGATGCAAGTCCCTCGACTGCCATCCGCAAGGCACCGTGTCGTGGGCTTGAACTCACGGCCGACTTCCCTCCGAGCCTGATTCGCTCGGCCCCATGCGAGCGGTCCTTCGCGTTCAGCCGACCCCTCGTCTCGTAGACGATCCGAGCCAGGTGCCTGAGGTAACCGCGACGCCCGGGGTGACGCCAGGAGGGTTCGCGGATTCAGGCCCGTCACGCCTCGCAGTTCACCTCGCTTTCGCCATCGCACGTGTCGGTGCCGTTCCCTCCGTCCAGGGTGTCCGCCCCCTCGTCACCGATGAGGGTGTCGTCCCCGTCGCTCCCGGACAAGGTGTCGTCACCAGCCAGGCCGTGCAGGACGTTCGGTCCCGCATCGCCGGTCAGAGTGTCGTTCTGTCGGCTGCCGTTCAGGTCCTCGATCCCGGTGAGGGTGTCCGTCCCCTCGCCGGTGGCCGTCCCGGTGGTTAGGTTCGCCGTGACGGCGCTCTGCGAGAATTCGTACGAGACCGTGTCCGTTCCGGTGCTTCCGTCGATTGTGTCGTTCCCGAGATGCGCCCAGAACACGTTCGCTCCCGCGTCGCCCGTGAGGCTGTCGTCGTGCCTGGAGCCCTCCACGTCCTCGACGTTGGCGAGTGTGTCCGTTCCCTCGCCGGTCACCGTTCCGGTGGTCAGGTTCACCGTGACGCCCGCGGAGGAGAAGAAGAAGGACGCGAAGTCCTCCCCCGTCCCGCCGTCGAGGGTATCGTCGCCCTCGAGGCCCCACAGCCCGTCGTCGCCCCCATCGCCACCTGAAAGCGTGTCGTTCCCGGCTTCACCGAACAGGAAGTTGGAGGCCGCATCGCCGGTAATGACGTCATCGAACATCGACCCGTCGATGTCCTCGACCCCGGTCAGCGTGTCCGAGCCGTCCCCCGTGGCAGTGCCGGCGCTCAGGTTCACCGTAATCGGTCCAGCGGCGCCGAAGTAGGAGGCGCTGTCGCCGATGCCCGCCCCGCCGCTGAGCGCGTCGCCGCCAGGGCCCCCAACGAGGAAGTCGAAGCCGGAACCTCCGGAGAGCTTGTTGCTTCCCCCCTCGCCCGCCAACAGGTCGTCGCCACCGCGGCCGACGAGGGTGTCGTTGCCCTTACCCCCGCAGATGCGGTCGTTGCCCCCGAGGCCCTTGATGACATCGTTGCCGGCCAGGCCGACGATGACGTCGGGCCTAGAGGTTCCCTTGAGGACATCGGCCTTGGCCGTGCCGACGATGGTGGCACGCTTCCCGAAGCACCGTGGCCTCGCCGCGTTCGCTTCCTGCGGAAGGATCAGAGAGACCGCGATGAGCGCGACCGTGAAAACGACGAGACTGGGAATCCTTCTCGTGTGGTACATGCGAAGCTCCTCTCTCTGCGGACCCCGAACTACCTGAGCAAGAGACATTCCTCGACCTGTCAGGAACTGATGTCGATCGACACCACCGCGCCCGCGTGATCGGACGGCCACCAGCCGGTCGCCGTCTGGTCATCGAGCTCTTCGCCGACGATCTCCCCTGATCCGTCGACGCCGTCGAGGGAGCCCTCCGTGCTTCGGAGGACGTAGTCCACGGTGTGGTCGAGCTCGCTCGGCGGTCCGACCAGGTCATCGCCGAAGGACGCGGTGAAGTCGTCGATCCCGGGCATCGTTTCGACCCAGACGTCGGTGTAGCCGGCGCCGATCAGGATCTGGTACGAGTCCCCGGCGAAGTCGCGTTCTGAGTTGATGTCGCCCGCGATGATCACGTCGTAGGGCGAGGCCGACAGGGCTCCCGCGAGCTCGGCGGCCTGCGCCTGCCGGACCAGCACGCTGTACGCCTCTGGCTGGGTCGTTGCGAACCGGACCCAGCTCCCGTGGAACCGCACGTCGACGGTCGCGTAGCCCCGCGTGACGTCGAAGGGGTTGCCGAGGAGCATCAGCGGGATCCGTGCCTGGTACACGACCGAGACCGGGTTCGTGACGGCGAACGTCTCCTCGCTGCGGTCTTCAGGCGCGATGATGACGTTGCGGTCGGTGAACCGGACCAGCTGGTCCTCCGACATGGGCGCCATCGCGGAGAAGAACGGGTTGCGTGCGGCGGCCTCGTACGGGGTCCCGTTGTGCTCGAGCTCCTTGAGCAACACCTGGAGGAAGTCGTACTTGGTCGTCAGATGCGTCGGGTCATCGATCGGCGCGGTCTGCCACAGGGCCACTTCCTGCAGCCCGACGAGGTCCGGGCGTTCCTCCGTGATCAGGTCGGCGATCGCCTCGGCCCGCAGCCGGAAGTTGGTCGCCTTAACGTGTTGCCAAGCCTCCTTGGCCTCGGTCAGCACCTGATCCGGAGGCGCCGTGATGATCGGCTGGAGGTCCGCCCCCAGGTACAGGTTGTACGTCATGACGCGCAGCTGTGGGTCGGCGTCAGCCCGCGCCTGCCCAGCGAGCAATAGGGTCAGCGCGATCGTGGTGAGGATCGCGACGGATCGGCGCCTCCCGGTCCATCGCAGCTCCATGTGAGACCTCCTTCTTCCCCTTGCTCGGCGGATCGCCGCCGGCGTTCCCACGTCTGCGGGCTCTCGCCACAGGGTCCCCTTGCAACTGGACGCCGGCAAGACGGCATCATGCTCATCCGCAGGGAAGGACACTCCCGCCCGGCCTAGGTACTTGCGGAACGGCAACGCGCCCTCGACGACGCAACCGGTATCACGAACACCATCAGCGCACAGTTCTCCAGGGCGGAGACGCCCGGAAAGAGCACCAGCGCGAGTTGCGTGTTGATCGCGCCAAGCGCGCCGGCCATACAGTCCGAGTACCGCACCTCTTCTCATCGCCTTTCCTTCCTGATCGAGGCGGTCACCGGGCAACGAGATCGCTCTCCGCGGCACCTCGGGCGGAACGGAACTGAGACATGAACCCCCGGCCGACCTTCTGCGCATACATGGGTGCGGCGGATCAGCCGTCCCCGCCATCCCTTCTTCCCGACGCAACCATGGCGTACGGTTGACAACAATGTGGCTCGCAGTCGTCCACGGCACGGACGGGTCAGATGCAGAGGCGGCACCGGCCTCAGGCTCCGAGACGATCCCGGCCCCCGCGGATCGGACAGACAGCTTCGAGGCGTTCTTCGAAGACCACCACGCCGACCTGTTCGGGGCGCTGTACCTGATCACGAGGGACTGGCACGAGGCCGAGGAGATCATGCAGGACGCGTTCCTCAAGGTCCTGGAACGGTGGGAGTACGTGAGCTCCCTGGCGGACCCGGTCGGCTACCTGTATCGAACGGCGATGAACCTGTTCCGCAAGCGATGGAGGAGGGCGTCGCTCGTGCTGCGGCGCACCGTCAGTTTTACTCCTCGGGACGACGAGATCTCGCTGCTCGAGACGCGCCTGGACGTGGTCCGCGCGATGGCATCGCTGAGCCCGAGGCAGCGGGCGGTGGTCGTCCTCACGGAGCTCCTGGAGTTCAGCTCGGAGGAGGCCGGGCGGATGCTGGGCATCGCTCCGGGTACGGTGCGGATGCACGCCTCCAGGGGTCGTCGAGCCCTCGCCGACATGCTGGGAGGCTCTGAATGAGGGGCTACAAGGACGCCCTCGAACAGGCCCGCCAAGCGCTCCGGCCCCCCGAGGACGCCTACGAGCGACTCCTCAGGCGCCGGGACCGGAAGCGCCGCAACAGCCGGCTGGCGGCCGGCGCGCTCGGACTGGTGATCGCATCCAGCGGGCTCCTCGCCGTGGTCATCGTCTTCAACAAGGGGGGTGAGGAGGCCGGGCCCGGCCCCAAGTGCGTTCCGTCTCCGCCCGGCCTCACGGACTGGTGGCCCGGGGACGGCAACGCCTCGGACGTGGCGGGCGGCAAAGACGCCGTCCTCCACGGGGACGCGACCTTCGGGCCCGGCCTCGTCGGTCAGGCCTTCCTGCTGGACGGGAACGGTGACTTCGCCTCGGTGCCGAACGATCCGGCGCTCAACGTCGGAACGAGAGACTTCACCGTTTCATGGTGGGCGATGTTCGACGCGACCGAAGGTGAAAGCGTCATGCTCGAGAAGTGGATCCAAGGATCGCCAAGAAACAAGGACGTCACGGGGTGGACCGTCACGATGTCCGAGAAGCCCCTGGAGGGAACGGTCGTCGACACCACCTTCACGCTCGAGACGACCGGAGGGTTCTCGGTCGAAACGCCCGCTCTCAGGATCGACCCGCGGACGTGGATCCACTTCGCCGTCCGGCGGAGGGGGAACACGTTCGTGCTACTGATGAACGGAGAGGTCGTCGCTTCGAAGGATGCTCCGAAGGCGACGGTGATCGATCTCGACTCGCCGGCCTCGCTGAAGTTCGGTCACCGTGGCGGTCCCGAGGACACGCCAGGATCGATCGATGACCGAGGCCTGTTCCTGGACGGTGCCATCGACGAGGTGAGGCTCTTCGTCGGTCGCGCCCTGTCCATCGATGACATCAGGGCGATGATTCAAGCGGAGGCGAACAGAGGGCGATGCTGACGAGCGGCGACGAACGGCGCCCACGTCGCGAAACGGGGGTGCCAGGTCGCCGGTCGCCGGTCGCCGGAGGAAACGCGATCACGCGCGCGCGGATGTTTATCGCGGCGATGCTCGGACTCCTGCCATTGCTGCCTGCCTGCTTCATCGGGTCTACCGGCGGCCCACCCTGGACGCTTGAGGGCGTTCCGCTTCCAAACGACGAGAATTCCATTCAGCGGACGATCGATGCTATGTCGACCGTCAGCACGAAGTACGATCTGACCTTCCTGCCGGGCGACCGGGAGCCTCCCTCGCTGTTTGCGCTCCGGCCTCTTGGCCTCGAGGTGTATCGCGTCGACGAGGACGGTCACCTGGGGGTGGGACGGGAAAGCTCCGAGTGGGGGCACGAGTGGACGGTCGCGGGTATCTCCGTGCCGATGACCGCTCGCGACGGTCTGCCGGGCGAGACAGCGCTTGGGTTCCTCCGGGACTTCATGGAGCGAGTGCAAGCCAGAGGAGGCCGCGTCGATGCCCAGAAACTCGAACCGGATGTCGACGTGGTCTGGGTCGCCACCGAGATGGCGGGCACGCACGGTCTCGTTTGGGGTGCCCCGGCTTCCCCGTGGGTGTTCGAGGCCGCGGCGGAGAGGCATGCAGACATGGCGAACCTGGTCCGAGCGTTCGCCGAGGCGGCTCGGGCAGCCAACCGCGATCGAGCGTTCTCGCGAGCAGACGAACTGGCGGGATCGACGCTGCTCGTTAGCTCTGACACAACCCTCCGCGACGATCACCGAGGCTCGGTGGAGGTCGAGGCTGACGACGTGACGCTCGACTGCGCCGGGCACACGATATCGGGCCCGGGTACTCGCGCCGAAGACGAATACGGCTTCATCGGTATCTTGCTGGACGGACGCACCGGCGTGGCGGTGAAGGATTGCCGAGTCTCCGGCTTCGACTATGGCATCCTGCTGACCGCTCTGTTGGGATCGGGCTCCGACCGGAACCGACTCATCGACAACGCGGTCTCCGGAAATCGCTTGGACGGTGTCCGCGTCAACGAGTCCGAGCACAACGTTCTGACGGGCAACATCGCGTCTTCGAATGGACAGCACGGCTTCGCCTTCCTGGGCAACTCGAACATCGTTACGCGGAATCAGGCGTTCAATAACGAGTTGGACGGGTTCGTCGTCGGTGCCGGACGTCGGGACATCGTGTTCTACGCCAACATCTCGAAAGGGAACCAGAGCTACGGTTTTGCAATAGTGGGGACCGGGCACACGGTGGTGCGAAACACGGCGGCCAACAACGTAGATCATGGGTTCTGGATCGCCGGCGACTCCGTCTCCGTAAGGCGGAATCGAGCTGTCCTCAACGGGCTGGACGGGTTCGCCTTGGACAGGGGGTCCAAACACCACGCGTTCTACGGCAACAGGTCCATTCGGAACGGGGCCCATGGGTTCGGGATCCTGGGGACCGAGCACGCATTCGTGCGCAACAAGGCGAGCGAGAACGGCTTGGTTGGCTTCGCGGTTGGTCTGGGAAGCCGGGACATCACATTCGAAGGCAACATGGCAACCGGCAACAAGATCCATGGATTCCAAGTCTCAGACTCTCGTGGCAATACCTTCATCCGAAACACTGCCAGTACCAACCGTGCGGTGGGGTTCTCGCTTGAGCTGGGCGCACGCGAGAATCTCTTGTACCGAAACAGCGCGTACGACAACGGCGAGGATGGTTTCCGTATGATTCAAGACTCGATCCGGAACACGTTCAAGAGGAACGTTGCCATTGACAACCATTGGACTGGCTTCCGGGCGGAGGCGGGCCCCAACTCGTTCTCGAACAATCGGGCTTGCACGAACGGTGAAGCCGATGCCTTGGACGTGGGTTCAGACATCAGATGGAGGAACAACGCCTTCTGTGTTGTTGTGGACGCGTAAAGGCTCAGCTGACATGAGAAGGTTCGCAGGTGCCGATGCGCCACGCCACCACTTCGGGCGGGGAAGATCTCGATGTATCTCAACAGCTTGAAGGGGTCGGAAACTCTCGACCACGCTATGCCGCCCGCCCGTGATACTCATTGATGAAGCCACCGACTGCGGGCCTCGGTCGAATCATGTCGATTGGGATCGGGGAGCGTACGGCGTCTCGTCCTGCAGGCGTTTCGAGAGCGAGCCCACGATGGGGCCGATGGGAGTTGTAGTGGGCCTCGTACTCGGCGAGGAGCGTCACCAGATGTCTGCGCCCCGTGACCAGCGTGAGGTCCGGCAGCTCGTTCCGGACTGTTCGGACGAACCGCTCGGCGAAGGCGTTGGCCTTGGGAGCGCGGACCGGCGTCACAATCACCCGGGCATCCTCGGTTCTGAACACCTCGTCGAACGCGGGTGTGAACTTGGCGTCGCGGTCACGGATCAGGAACCCGACGTTATCCAGTCGGCCTTGGGTCGCGAGGTTGCGCGGCTGCTGGGTGACCCACCGCCCATCCGGGTTCCCAGTCACCCCGACGATCCGGACCCGCCTGGTCCCGACCTCGATCAAGAACAGCACGTGGAGCGTGCGCAGGGCCACGGTCTCCACGGTGAAGAAGCCACAGGCCAAGATCTCCTGAGCCTGGGACCGCAGGAACTCCGACCAGCTCGGCCCGTCGCGCCGGGGAGCCGGCCCGATGCCGGCGCGGCGAAGGATCGTGCGGATCGTGCGGATCGTGGTCGCGCCCACCGGTGCCCGAGCCCCTGGAGCTCGCCCTTGATCCGGATCACGCCCCACCTCGGGTTCTCCCTGGCCATCTGCACGATCAGACGAACCAGCGCGGAATCGAGCGGCGGTCGGCCAGCCTTGCGATGGCGGAACGTCCACTTGCGCCTGACGAGCTCCCGGTGCCAGCGGAGGATCGTCGCCGGGGACACGATGAACGCACTCCAGCGGTCGCGGTCGAGCAGATCCGCCAACGCCGCGATCACCATCCGGTCCCGCCGACGCAGGCTGAAGGGCACGGAAACCTCCGATCGCCAGTGCGATCAGCACGTTCGTAGGATCGGATCTCCGTTTCCAAGGAGGTCCGTTCCATGCTCTTCGCTGTCTTCTACCTACTGCTGCGCCGGCTGGTCGGGCTCGCAGGCGGCTCCGCCGAGGATCGGCACAACGACATCGAGGTCCTGGTCCTTCGTCATCAGCTCGCCGT
>Ga0210378_10002027_pt1 | contig 10412 bp, 9 predicted proteins | sample PLM1_60_b1redo_FD_155465 | JGI IMG/M metagenome (GOLD analysis project Ga0210378, IMG submission 155465) | Groundwater sediment microbial communities from an aquifer in East River, Colorado, USA - PLM1_60_b1 redo | ecosystem: Environmental > Terrestrial > Soil > Riparian zone | place: USA: East... | reverse complement strand
CTGGACCACCCACGCACCGAACAAACGAAGCCTCACCGCCTACGACCACTGACCACCAACTTCACGGAATCGATCATCTAGGACATTACTGCCGGCAGGATGGCGGGGTGACCGAGCGACTGGACCGGGGGTACGCGGAGGAGCTGGACCGGGTGGACCCGCTGGGGGGCTTCCGGGACCGCTTCGTGCTGCCCGAGCCGGAGCTGATCTACCTCGACGGCAACTCCCTGGGCCGGCTGCCCGTCGCGACGGTGGAGCGGCTCTCGCACGTGGTGACCGAGGAGTGGGGGCGCGGGCTGATCCGATCCTGGTCGTCGTGGATCTCGCTGGCGCAGCGGGTCGGCGACCTGATCGGGTCCGCCGTGGTCGGCGCGGAACCCGGCGAGGTGGTGCTGTCCGACTCGACCACCGTGAACCTCTACAAGCTCGCGGCGGCGGCGCTGGACGCGCGGCCGGGACGGTCCGTCGTGCTCACCTCGACCGACGAGTTCCCGACCGACCGGTACGTGCTGCAGGGGCTGTGTGCGGCGCGCGGGCTCACCCTGCGGGACGTACCGGCGGACATCGACACCGGGCTGTCGGTGCCGGCGGTCCGGGCAGCGCTGGACCCGTCGGTCGCGCTCGTCGTGCTGTCCCAGGTCGCGTACCGCTCCGGCGCGCTGGCCGACCTCCCCGCGATCACGGCGGCGGCGCACGAGGTGGGCGCGCTGGTGCTGTGGGACCTGTCGCACTCCGGCGGGTCGGTGCCGGTCGGGCTGTCCGCCGCCGGCGCCGACCTGGCCGTCGGCTGCACGTACAAGTACCTGAACGGCGGGCCCGGGGCGCCGGCCTACCTCCACGTCGCGTCGGCCCTGCAGGAGGAGCTGCGGCAGCCGATCTGGGGGTGGTTCGGTGCGGCCGACCAGTTCGGGATGGTGGTGGCGTACGCGCCGGCGCCGGGTGTCGACCGGTTCCTGGTCGGGACGCCGCCGGTGCTCGGGGCGGCGTCGGTCGAGGAGGGGGTGCGGCTGACCGCGGAGGCCGGTGTCGACCGGCTGCGGGCGAAGGGGGCGGCGATGACGTCGTACCTGGTGTCGCTGGCGGACGCGTGGCTGGCGCCGCTCGGCTTCCGGCTGGCGTCGCCGCGGGACCCGGCGCTGCGCGGGTCGCACGTGTCGCTTTACCACCCGGAGGCGTGGCAGGTGTGCCAGGCGCTGCTGGAGCGCGGGGTGGTGCCGGACTTCCGGACGCCGTCCCGGCTGCGGCTCGGGCCGGCTCCGCTGACCACCCGCTTCGTGGACGTGTACGACGCGCTGGGCACGGTGCGGGAGATCGTGGCGGGCGGGTCGCACCTGGCGTACCCGGAGGCGCCCGCCCGGGTGACGTGAGCTACGGGCCGTCCTTGTCCTTGCCGCGGGGGTGGCGGCGCTCGAGGACGATCGCGAGCGTCGGGCACTGCTGGGCGGCGCGCTGGGCGTGGGCCTCGAGCGCGGGCGGCACCTCGGCGACCACCGGCGACGGGTAGCCCCAGTCGTCCCGGGAGATCAGCTCGGGCAGCAGCTCGGAGCAGAGGCCGTGGCCGTCGCAGGTGATCGGGTTGACGCGGAGGCGGAGCCTGCCGGCGCGCTTCTCCCGGGGAGGCTTGGGCGGGGGCTTGCGGGAGCGGGCCGCGCTCGGGATCGGCGGGGTGGGCCGGCGGGTGACGTAGCCGGTCGGCGGCGCCTCGGGTGGGCTGGTGTAGGCCCGCGGCGCCGGCGGGCGGGTGACGTAGCCGGTGAGCGGCGCCTCCGGCGGCCCGTACGCCGGCGGACGGGCGACGTATCCCGTGAGCGGCGCCTCCGGCGGCGTGTACGCCGGCGGACGGGCGACGTATCCCGTGAGCGGCGCCTCCGGCGGCGTGTACGCCGACGGACGGGTGACGTATCCCGTGAGCGGCGCCTCCGGCGGCGTGTACGCCGACGGACGGGTGACGTATCCCGTGAGCGGCGCCTCGCGGGCAGGTGGCGATGGCTCGGGCGGCGCGGTGTACGCGGCTGGCAGCACCACGGGTGGCGGCGGGACGGCGACGGGCGGGATCGCGGGGTCGGGCTCGTACCCGGCGCGACGCCCCTGCCGCGGCGTGGGCGCTGTCTCGTAGGACGACGGCTCGTAGGAGGACCGGGGCTCGTCCGGCGCCGCGTGCCGCGACCGCCGCGGCTCAGGCGCCGACCCGTCGTCCCGCCGCGCGTGCCGGCTCACTTCGCCTCCGCCCGTCTCCGCTGCCGCCGCCCCTCCGGCACCGGCAGCACCCCGCGCAGCGGCCGCCCGCACCACCCGGACAGGTGCCGCTCCACGTCCTCCGCGAAGACCTCCAGCGCGCTCGCCACCACCCCCGCCGTCCCGTCCGGATGCGCGCACGCCCCGCGGCCGGCCACCGACCCGCACCACCGGTGCAGCCGCTGCACCACCGACCGGTCGCCCTTGCCGGCGGCCAGCGCGGTCAGCGCCCCGGCGATCGCCGGCAGCCCGTTCAGGCACGCGCCGCATTGCCCCGCCGACTGCTCGGCCAGGTACCGGGCCAGCCGCGCCGTCTCGTCCAGCCCGCATGCCCGGTCCGGCAGAGCGATCACGATGCCGGCACCGAGCGTGCCGCCCACCGCCGCCATCCCGGAGTGTGACAGCGGCGCGGCCAGCGCGGTGGTCGCCGGCAGCCAGCGCCCGGCGCACCCGCCCACCAGCACCGCCCCGACCGGCTCGGTCAGCCAGCCGACCCCGGACAGCGCCTGCTCGACGGTCGTGCCCACCGGCACCTCGACGACCGCCGGCTGCGCCACCGCGCCGCGGATCGTCAGCACCAGCGTCCCCGGCTCCTCCGGGGAGCCGACCTGCTGGAACCAGGCTGAGCCGTACCGGGCCAGCAGCCCGAGGTTGGCGAGGGTCTCGACGCTCTGGACCAGCGTCGGCCGGCCCTTCACCCCCCGCTCGGCGGTGTGCGGCGGCCGGAAGGCCGGCAGTGCCGGGCCGCCGGACAGGTGCTGTACGACCGCCGACGATTCCCCGGTCACGTACCGGTCGGCTCCCGCGACGAGCTTCATCGGCACCTCGTCCAGCCGCGCCCGGCGCCGCTCGGCCAAGGCCCGCTCGACCACGTCGTACACAGCCGGTCGCTCCACCACGTGCAGCAGGATCTGCCGCGCCTCGACCGCGTCGGCCGCGACCTGGGCGCCGTCGAGGACCAGATGCGGCAGCCGGGACAGCAGGAAGGTGTCCTTCTCCCCGAACGGGTCGCTGGCGGCGCCGTTCGCGACCACCACCGCCTTGCCGCGGGCGGCCCGGACGGCCCGGACCTTCGCCTCCACCGGGAAGCCGGCCCCGCCCCGGCCGCGCAGCCCGCTCTCGGCGATCAGCCGGAACGCCACCACCTGCCGCAGCGGTCCATGCGCCTGCCAGTGCTCCGCCAGCGACGTCGGCCGGCCGTCCGGGCGCGCCGACCCGAGCAGCCGGGGTACCCCGGGCGCGGGCCCGGTGCGCCCGGCCGGCGCGGACCGGATTCCCGCCGCACGCCGGGCCCGCGACCACTGCCCGGTCGGCCACTCGCCGGTGATCTCACCGGCCGGGGCCGGCGCCGCCGCCCGCTGCCCCGGCACCGGCACCACGACCCACTCGCCGGTGGCGTTCGGGTCCGGCCAGTCCCGGCGCGGGTCGTGGCCGCCCGCCCGCCGGGCCGGCGCGGCACTCATTTCGACCCCGCCGACGGAGCCGTGCCGGCGCGCTTCGACCAGCCCGGCGCGAGCGGGCCCTGCTTGGCCCAGGTGACGACGAGGGCGACCGCGCAGGCGGTGACCACGACGGCACCGGCGCGCAGCACGGCCCGGCGCGGCCAGCCCGCGACGATCCGCCACGCCACCGCCAGCAGCACGAAGGCGACGCAGGCGACGACGAACCACACCGACCAGGCCCGGGACGCGTCGGTGCCGGTGCCGAGGCCGTGCACGACCGCCAGCGGCCAGCACAGGTACGCGGTCCAGTGGACCGCCCGCCAGGTCCCGTAGCCGAACCGCCGCCGGGCCAGGCTGGTGACCGTCAGCGCGACCAGCAGGTCGCACGACACCGTGCCCAGCCCCAGCCAGATCGGCCGGTACGCCGAGCCGAACGGGATCACCGCGTCCGGGATCGTGATGACGACGAAGTCGTCCAGGATCACCGCGACCACGTGCGCGGCGAGCAGGACCACGACGAAGAGCGACACGTTGCGGTGCAGCGCCTGGGTGACGAAGCGGGGCCAGCCGGAGCTGGACAGCCGGGTGCTGGCGCCGATCCCGAGCACCAGGCTGAGCGACAGCAGCGCCAGGCAGATCAGGCCGGTCGCGCGGGCGACGTACCAGGTCAGCTGCGGGTCGGTCAGCAGGTCCGTCACCCGCCGCCCCCCTGCTCCGCGTCGCCCCCGGCCCGGTCGGCCCAGTCCACGTCCCGCGGCCAGCCCGCCACCCGGTGCACGCCTCCGGCGGCGTCGACCAGCCGGGACGGCAACCCGAGCGCCGCCAGCCATCCCGGGGCAGCCCGGCCACGAACCACCGCCGCCGTGCTCGCCGTGTTGGCGTACACGCAGTTCGCCGCGGTCACGGTCACCGTGCGCCACACCGGCTCGGCGGGCAGTCCCGTCCGCGGGTCCAGGACGTGGTGGTACGGGCGGCCGCCGCGCCGCCAGCGGCGGACGGCGGTACTGGAGGTGGCCAGGCCGCCGCCGTGCATCCGGACCACCGGCCCGGTACGCCCCGGGCGGGCGACGTCGGCCGGGTCCCGGGCGGTGTCGTCGGTCAGCCGCACCGGCCAGCCGGCGGCCGGGATCGGACCGGCGGCGGCCAGGTCGCCGCCCAGGTTGACGAGTACGCCGGCGCCGGTCGCCATGGCGATCGCGCTGGCGGCGCGGTCCACGGCGAGCGCCTTGGCGGTGGCGCCCAGGTCGAGGGCGACCCCGGCCGGAACGCGGAGGATGCCGGCCTCGCGGTCCAGCTCCACTTCCTGCCAGGCGCCGGGACGCGGGGGGCGGGAGGCGACCGGCGGGCCGTCCGCGGGCAGGGCGGCGTAGTCGTTGTCGTAGCCGGCCGCGACCAGCGCGCCGCCGAGGGTCGGGTCCACGTCGCCACTGGTCTGCCCGGCGGCGACGAGCGCCACCTCGACCGCCTCGGCGAGCAGCGGCGAGACGGCGACGGTCTCGCCCGCCGCGGCGTTCGCCGCCATCAGCTCCGAGTCGGGCCGGAACCGGCTGCAGGCGAGGTCGATCGCCGCCAGCTCCGCCCGCAGCAACCGGACCGCGGTGCCGAGGGCGGCGGGGCGGTCGTTCAGGAGCAGCTCCCCGTACGTGCCCAGCGCCTCGAAGCGACTGCGCACGACCATATGGGCGGCCTCCCGGGCGGCCGGAAGCGGCTCGGGGATCCGGGCGGAACGACCGGCGCGCGTGCGCGCCGGGGACGAGTCGAGCGTGCTCACGTCCCTCCGGTCGGGCTCGGCTCCGGCGGCGGCGGGGTGGTCGGGTCCGGCGATGGCGGGGGCGTCGTCGTCGGCGGGGCCGGCGGCGGCTTCGGCGTGGTGGTGGTCACCGACGGCTTCGGTGCCGGCGGGGGCGCGGCGGAGGTGCTCGTCTCGACCGGCGCCGCGGTCGTCGTCGAGCCGCCTCCGGTGGGGGCGGGCCGCACGGGCGCGGCCGGCGTGCGGCTCGGGGTGGCCTTCGGCGCGGGCCGGCTGTTGCGGGACGCGGGCGGCGGCTTCCGTACGGCCGTGGCCGGCTTGACCGTCCCGGCCGGCTTGACCGTGGTGGTCGACTTCTGCTCCGCCGGGGTCGCATTCGCGATCGCCGCCGCCAGGGAACCGGTCGCGACCACCGTGCCGGCGGCCACCCCCCTCGTCACCAGCGACAACCGGCGGAGCGCCCGGTCACGGTGGTCACGGTGGTGGGCGGGGGGAGAAGCCATCGGATCCCTTCCGGACATGCGTCAAGAGTCGCGGAGCTCCCCGTGTCCGGCCGCCTCACCACGGCCCCTGCCCGGCACCGCGGCCCCACCGCCACCGCACCGGTCCCGGCGGACCGCCCCTCCACGGCCGGCCGGACAGGCGGACCGCCGCGCGGCGGCGGTCCGCGGAGGTTGTATCAAGGAAATGTAACGATGGCGAGCGGCATCACCGTAGGGGCTCAAACAACGACGCCCCGTCAGCAGGGCGTCCGGTCAGGCTGTCGCGGCTTCGCCGTCGTCCAGGTAGGCCTGCCACCGGGGATCCGGGGTGCGGAATCCGAGCACCCGCCAGGCCGTCCCGGACGGGGCTCTCGGCGCTGTCCTCAGCCTCCAGCCGAGCTCCCCGATCGCACGGTCCGCCTTGGTGTGGTTGCAGCGGGCGCAGGAGGCGACGACGTTCTCCCAGATGTGCGCCCCGCCGCGGCTGCGGGGCACCACGTGGTCGAGGGAGCTGGCGGCGGCCCCGCAGTAGACGCAGCGGCCGCCGTCCCGGGCGAAGACGGCGCGCCGGGTGAGCGGAATCTGGGCCCGGTACGGCACCCGGACGTAGCGGGTCAGCCGGACGACGACGGGCACCCGCACCGCGGTGGTCACGCTGTGGAAGGCACCGTCCCCGTGCTCGACCGGCACGGCCTTCTCGGTGAGCACGAGCACCACGGCCCGGCGGGAGGACACGACGCACAGCGGCTCGTACGTCGCGTTGAGGAGCAACGTGACGGACACCTGTGCCACCGGCTCACCTCCCTGAGGTGAGGAACAGTCAACCCGATGGTCGGCTCCTGCGCACGCGTTTGGACCCTCGTCCGCGGCGTCGCCGTGGGTGCCCTAGCGGAGGAGAGCCTCCAGCTGGGCGATCTCCTCGCTGGAGTGCCGCTCCAGCATCGCCTCCAGGTCGGCGCGCTCGGCCGGGGTCCGGTAGGAGGCCAGCTCGGCCCGGAGACGGTCGCGGTCGGCGCGCGCCGCCCGGCGGGCGCGCAGATCGGTGAGCCGCCGGGTGGCCGGGGTCGTCAGGGTGGAGAGCACGGGCATGGCCCCTTCTGGATCGAGCGGTTCTGACGAGACCCCAGTCTACTGAATCGATGCAGAAGCCAGGCCGTTCCTGGACGTGGCCTGCACCACGCCGCGGAGTCCCCGCTCCGCGTCGCCGATCCCCGGGGTCCTAACCTCGTCCGGGTGACCGCCGTCGACTCCGAGCGCCGCCCCGACTACCCCTCGGCCGAGAGGCTCGACCTGGTCGAGCGGCTGCACGGCCGGACCCTGGCCGACCCGTACCGGTGGCTGGAAGACCCGGCCGACCCGCGCACCGTGGAGTGGTCGCGGGCGCAGGACGAGCTGGCCCGGCCGTACCTGGACGCGCTGACCGGGCGGGAGCGGCTGGCCGAGCGGCTGACCACGCTGCACCGTGCCGGCAGCGTGCGGCCGCCGGTGTGGCGCGGGGGGCGCGCGTTCGTCGCCCGCCGTCAGCCCGGCCAGGAGCACGAGGCGCTGCTGGTGATCGAGCCGGACGGCGCCGAGCGGGTGCTGGTCGACCCGGGGGCGCTCGACCCGACCGGCACGACCACGCTGGACGCGGCCGCGCCGAGCCACGAAGGCGACCGGCTCGCCTACCAGCTGTCCACCGGCGGCGACGAGGAGTCCCGCCTGCTCGTGCTCGACGTGGCGACCGGCGAGCGGCTCGACGGCCCGGTGGACCGCTGCCGCTACTCCCCGATGGCCTGGCTGCCCGGCGGTGAGGAGCTCTACTGCGTGCGGCGGTTGCCGCCGGACGCGGTGCCGGAGGGCGAGGAGCAGTTCCACCGGCGGGTGTGGCGGCACCGGGTCGGCGCGGACCCGTCGACCGACGTCGAGGTGCACGGCTCCGGGCTGGACCCGACCAACTACTACGACGTCTCGGTGTCCCGGGACGGGCGGTGGCTGCTGGTGTCCGCGTCGGCGGGGACCGCGCCGCGCGACGACGTCTGGATCGCCGACCTGCACTCGGCGGACGGTGACCGGGCGCTGCGGGAGGTGCAGGTCGGGGTCGACGCGCGGGTGCACCCGTGGATCGGCCCGGACGGGCTGCTCTACCTGAACACCGACCGGGACGCGCCGCGCGGCCGGCTCGCCCGGGTCGACCCGGCGGATCCCGCGTACGACCGGTGGGTGGACGTGGTCCCGGAGGCCGCCGACGAGGTGCTCGGCGGGGTCGCGCTGCTCTCCTCGGCCGACGGCGCCGGCGACGTGACGACGGTGCTGGCCGTGCACACCCGCGACGCCGCCGACTCGCTGTCCTGGTGGGACGCGGAGTCCGCGCGGCTCGGCACCGTGTCGGGCGTCGGCGCCGGCAGCGTGACCGGGCTCACCAGCCGGCCCGAGGGCGGCCGGAAGGCATGGATCGGCTACACCGACCACGTCACGCCGCCGATGGTGCTGGACTGGACCGCGGACGCGCCGGAGACCATCGACATCTGGGCCGCCGCGCCGGGTGCGGTCGACCCGCCGGCCGTGCACGTCAGCCGGCTGCACTACACCTCGGCCGACGGGACCACGGTGCACATGTTCGTGGTCGCGCCTGCCGCCGAGCCGGACCGGCCCCGCCCGACCGTCCTCTACGGCTACGGCGGCTTCAACAACGCGCTGACCCCCGCGTACACCCCCTCGATGCTGGCCTGGGTGGAGGCCGGCGGGGTCTGGGCGGTGGCGAACCTGCGCGGCGGCTCGGAGAACGGTGAGGAGTGGCACCGCGCGGGCATGCGCGAGCGCAAGCAGAACGTCTTCGACGACTACGTGGCGGCGGCGGAGCGGCTGATCGCGGACGGCTGGACCACCGCCGCGAAGCTCGGGATCTACGGCGGCTCGAACGGCGGCCTGCTCGTCGGTGCCGCGCTGACCCAGCGCCCCGACCTCTACGGCGCGGCGGTCTGCAGCGCACCGCTGCTGGACATGGTCCGCTACGAGCTCTTCGGGCTGGGCCGCACCTGGAACGACGAGTACGGCACCGTGGAGGACCCGGAGGAGCTGGGCTGGCTCGCGTCGTACTCCCCGTACCACCGCCTCGAGGACGGCCTGGACTATCCGGCGGTGCTGTTCACCACGTTCGACAGCGATACCCGGGTGGACCCCATGCACGCGCGGAAGATGGCGGCGGCGCTGCAGCACGCGACCGCCGGGCCGCGGCCGATCCTGCTGCGCCGGGAGCGGGACGTCGGTCACGGCGCACGCTCGGTGAGCCGGACCGTGCAGCTTGCCGTGGACCAGCTCGCCTTCCTCGCCGACCGGTTGGGCCTGCCGCTGTGATGGTGTCCGAGACGCTGCGGAACCTGGCCGCGGAGGGGCGGGGTTTCGCCGAATTCCTGGAGCGGCACCGCGAGGTGCTCATCGTCAGGCCGCTGCGGATCCTGCTGATCGTCGTCATCGCACTGGCGATCCGCTTCCTGCTGCACCGGGCCATCACCCGGCTGGTCGGCTCCACCGCGGACAGCGACGTGCCGGCCGTGCTGCGGCCGCTCAAGGAGCGGGTCGGAGCCGGCGTGCTGGAGCAGGCCGGCCTGGTCTCGGAGCGCCGACGGCAGCGGGCCGAGACCGTCGGGTCGCTGTTGCGCAGCATCGCCTCGCTCGTCATCGGCGTGCTCGCGCTGATGCTCGTGCTCGGCGAGGTCGGTTTCCAGCTCGGCCCCTTCATCGCCGGGGCGGGGATCGTCGGCGTCGCGCTCGGCTTCGGCGCCCAGAACCTGGTCAAGGACTTCCTGTCCGGGATCTTCATGCTGCTGGAGGACCAGTACGGCGTCGGCGACGTGATCGACCTCGGCGAGGCGGCCGGCACGGTCGAGGCGGTCGGCCTGCGGGTCACCCGGCTGCGGGACACCAACGGGACCGTCTGGTACGTCCGGAACGGCGAGGTGTTGCGGGTCGGCAACCGGACGCAGGGCTTCGCCCAGGTGATCATCGACCTGCCCGTCCCGTACGACGCGGACCTCACCGGGGTGGGCGAGTCGATGAAGGCGGCCGCCGACGAGCTCGCCGCTGAGGAGGAGTGGGGGGCTTCCCTGCTCGAGGAGCCGCAGCTGCTCGGGGTGGAGCAGATCGGCGAGGACGGCGTTGTGCTGCGGCTGACCGTGAAGGTCCGGCCCGCCGACCAGTGGCGGGTGGCCCGCGAGCTGCGCCGCCGGATCGCCGAGCGGCTGGAGGACGAGCTCGGCCCCCGGGACCGGGCGGCGAGCAGAATGGCGGTCCGCACCGAGCCCGCCCGCGACCCCACCGCCCCGACCCCCCCGACGGACCCGACAGACCCGACCGGCCCAAGCCTCCCCGGTGCCCCGGCTGTCCCGAGCGCCCCGGCGGTCCCGAACGCCCCGATGGTCCCGAACGCCCCGGCGGTCCCGAACGCCCCGATGGTCCCGAACGCCCCGGCGGTCCCGAACGCCCCGGTGGTGCCGAACGCCCCGGCCAGCCCGGCCAGCCCGG
>Ga0210378_10002026_pt1 | contig 10420 bp, 7 predicted proteins | sample PLM1_60_b1redo_FD_155465 | JGI IMG/M metagenome (GOLD analysis project Ga0210378, IMG submission 155465) | Groundwater sediment microbial communities from an aquifer in East River, Colorado, USA - PLM1_60_b1 redo | ecosystem: Environmental > Terrestrial > Soil > Riparian zone | place: USA: East... | reverse complement strand
GGTGGCGCGCAGGGGCGCTGACCCTCGTGCGCTCTTGCTCACCGGGCTTGTGGCGGCGGAAAAGGGGGACGCCGCCCGCGCTAGGTCCGTGCTCCACGCGGCGCTCGCCGCCGGAGCCGACCCCGCGCAGGCGCGCGCGGGGCTCGCCGCGCTCGCCTCGCGCGCGCGCCGCTGGACCGAAGCCGCGACCGAGGTCCGCGCCGCGCTCGCCGGCGGCCCGGGCACGTTCCGTGAGCCGTTCCCGCACGACCTGGTGGCCGAGGTCCTCACGCAGTTCGCCCTCGACGGACCGGCCGACGTGGCGGCGGAGCTGGTGGACGTGGCGGTACGGGTGCGGCCCGGATGGGCGCGGCTCTACGAGCTCGGCGCGATCGCCGCGCTGCGCCGTGGCCGCTGCGACGAGGCCGCGCGCGGTTTCCTTGCGCTGGTAGAGTTCGGGATCACCCGGCCAGATGGACCGAACCTCGTCCAGCGCTGCCGCCAGGGGCGGGTGGGGTAGCGGCTCAGGTCCTCGGGGTTTCCCCCAGAACCTGGCGAATCTCGCTCGCCGCGGCGATGGCGTGGTCAACGTCGCGCGACAGCGCCCGGGCCTGTTGCGTCGCGTGTGTGAGATCGTCGAGCACCGCGGCGACCCCTGCTGACCGCAGGCGGAGAAGATCGAATCGCACGTTCTGCATGGCGAGGCCGCAAGACTCGATCTGCTCGTCGATGCCGCGCCGCCGGGCCAGCAGGTCGGTCAGCGCCTGGCGCTGGCGCGCCAGGAGGCTCAGCTGGCGTTCGCGCTCCGCGCTCTCGGGCTGGGCCTGGGTAGCCTTGATCCGTTCCTCGATCCGACCGGCCGCCCGCTCATCGACGCCCGTGCTCATCGCCTGGGCGGTACGCGCCAGGGTCTCGGCCCGCGCGAGCAGCGCGTCGGCCGTCGCGACCACATCGGGCAGAAGGGCGCGCTCGGACTTGGGCAGCTTTTCCATGATCCGGAGAATGGCCTGCCGGTCGCTCCGCGCCTGATTGACCGACGCGACGAAACTCCCGAACTCGCCCGACGTGCCGGCCGGAAGGTCCCGCCGCGCCCCCGCGCCGACGCCACGAGCGCCCGCGGCATCCGGCGCCGCGGGCCGTTGCAACACGTCCCGCCACGAGTACCCGGCCTGCCAGAGCTTGAGGTACTGGGGCAGGATGCCGAACCCGCCCCACATCGCGAGGGGCCACATCGACCAGCCAAATCCTGAGCCGGTCGCGAGGTCGAGCACGACCAAACCGCTGCATACCGACGCCCACGACACGATGGCCGCCCGCATCCTCCGCACCATCGTGGGCTCGCCCGTCTCCGGACCTTCCTGCCGGCGGAGCCGCCGTCCCCGGCGCCCGGGATCGGGGCGAAGGTCCGGTACGCCGCGAGGCGGGGCCGGCGCCGGGAGCGCCACCGCGGCGGCTGAGCGCCGGGGGCCGGGGCGCGCGGGCTGGTAGGGGCCGCCGGTGCGCGACTCGAGCGCGCGCCGCAGCGCCTCCGCCGTCGGCCAGCGTTGCTCCGGCTCCTTGTCGAGGCAGCGCATCACGGATGAGGCCAGATCGTCGGGACAGTCCGGCCGGCGGTCCACAATGCTCGCCGGCGTCGCCGTAATCTGCTTGAGCAGGATCCCCGCCACGGTGGGCGCCTCGAAGGGGAGGCTGCCTGTGAGCATCTGATATCCCACGACGCCGAGGGAGTAGAGGTCCGAGCGCCCATCGATCTCGCGTTCGCCGGCGGCTTGCTCGGGACTCATGAATTGCGGCGTGCCGATCGCGACCCCGGTGGCAGTCAGCGTGCTGCCCGCCATCGCGGACGACAGCGCCTTGGCGATGCCGAAGTCCGTGACCATCACGCGCCCGCGGCTGCCCTCGAGCAGGATGTTGTCCGGCTTCACGTCGCGATGGATGATCCCGAGCGCGTGGGCGGCCCCGAGCGCGTCGGCGGTCTCAATCAGGATGCGGCGCGCCTCTTCGGGTGGGAGCATGCCGCGCCGCTTCAGCCGGGCGCCCAGAGGCTCTCCGTCGACGTACGCCATGACGAAGTAGGTGAGGCCGTCCGGCCCCTCCCCCACGGCGTGAATCGGGACGATGTGGGGGTGTGACAGCCGTGCGGCGGTCTCCGCCTCCCGCAGGAACCGCAGGCGGATTTCCTCGCGGAAGGCCAATTCGGGAGGCAGCACCTTGATTGCGACCTTGCGCTTCAGGCGCTCGTCCCGGGCGTGATAGACCACACCCATCCCGCCCCGGCCGATCTCACCTTCGATCGTGTAGGAGCCCTCGAGCGTCTTTCCCAGACGCTGCGCGAGCGAGTCGTTGATCGGCGCCGACGTCATCAGCGGCATAGATTTAGCGCACGCACGCGGGGCGGGCAACGCTAGGACTTCCCCTTTGGCAGTCCCTGCCTATTTGGCCCGGGTTTTAGGGAACGGCCCTGCCTGTTCCGTCGTTTTGAGGGGCATGCCCCATGCAACGAGCGACCACACTATGACAACGACCCCTTTTTCTGAGCGCAGAACGCTCCCGGTACTCCCGCTCCGGGATCAAGTGCTGTTCCCAGGCGTCACGACCCCGATTGGCGCCGGTCGCCCCGCCACACTGCGGGCCGTCGAGGCCGCGCTGAAGCATGAGCCGCGGCTGATCTTCGTGGTAGCGCAGAACGAAAACGTGGAGCAGGTCGGGCCGGGGACGCTGCACACCGTCGGCACGATCGCTCGCATCACACAGATCCAGCGCGGGCTGGGCGGCGTGCAGCTGCTGCTGCACGGCGAGGTCCGCGCGGTTGCGCTCCACTACACGGAAACAGGTGGGCACCTCGAGGCCGTCGTGCGCGAGGCGGAAGAGCAGCCGCCCCTCAACGCCGAGGATCCAGCGTTCGTTGCGCTGTACCGGGAGGCCCGGGCGCGGGCGGGTGAGCTGGGGGAAAAGTCCGGGTTGCCCGAGGATGCGGTGAAGCAGGTGCTCGAGGGCGTGACGGAGCCAGGGAAACTGGCCGACCTGGTCGCGGGCTACCTCGAGATCAAGCTTGCCGAGCGGCAGCGGCTGCTCGAGATGCTGTCGGTCGAAGAGCGGCTACGCCGCGTGCTGGTGCACATCCAGCGCCAGATCGGCGTCCTCGACGCGCAGGAGGACATCAAGTCCCAGGTGCAGGAAGAGCTGGGCGAGCGCCAGCGCGAAATGTTCCTGCGGGAGCAGATGCGAGCCATTCAGAAGGAGCTCGGTGAAACGGAGGACGGCGAGGGAGGCGAGGATCTGCGCAAGCGGATCGAGGCGCTCGATCTGCCGGAGGCCGCACGCCAGGAGGTGGAGCGCGAGCTGAAACGGCTGGAGCGGATGGGCCGCGACTCGATGGAGGCGCAGGTCATCCGGACGTATCTCGAGTGGATGGCGGAGCTGCCGTGGAACAAGCGGGCAGAGGAGTCCCTGGATGTGAAGCGCGCGGGTGAGATTCTCGAGGAGGATCACTACGGCCTGGGCGACGTGAAGGACCAGGTGCTCGAGTTTCTGGCGGTCCGCCAGCTGCGGGCGCGCGCCCCCGGAGGCGAGGCGCCGGGTAATGCGGACGACAAGCAGAAGGCCCCGATTCTCCTGTTCGTGGGCCCGCCGGGTGTAGGCAAGACCTCAATCGCGAAATCCATTGCCCGCGCGATGGGCCGGCCGTACGTGCGCATCTCATTGGGCGGCGCCCGCGACGAGGCGGACATCCGCGGCCACCGCCGGACCTACGTGGGCGCCATGCCGGGCCGGATCATCCAGGGCATGAAGCAGGCCGGGGCGTTGAACCCCGTGTTCCTGCTGGATGAGCTCGACAAGCTGGGCGTCTCGTTCCAGGGCGACCCGGCCGCGGCGCTGCTGGAGGTACTGGACCCGGCGCAGAACGATTCGTTCACGGACCACTATCTCGGCGTTCCGTTCGACCTGTCCGAAGTGCTGTTTATCGCCACGGCGAACTTCCCGCAGAGCATCCCGGCGCCGCTGTTCGATCGCATGGAGGCGATCAGCTTCGCCGGGTACACCGAGCGGGAGAAGCTCGAGATCGCGCGGCGCTACCTCGTTCCCCGGCAGCTGCGTGAGAAGGGCCTGACCAACGAGCGGCTCACGGTCACCGATGAAGCGGTGACCGAGATGATCGCCCGCTATACGCGCGAGGCCGGCGTGCGGCAGCTCGAGCGCGAAATCGGCAAGCTCGCGCGGAAGGTTGCGCGGAAGATCGCCGCGGGTGAGACCGAGAAGGTCACTGTGCGGCCGGAGGACGTGGACCCGTTGCTGGGGCGCCCGCGCGTACACCCGGAGCGCAAGGCGGGGGAGGACCAGATCGGCGTTGCCACCGGCATGTATTACACGCCGGTTGGCGGCGACATCATGTTCGTCGAGGCCAGCGTGATGCGCGGTAAGGGCGACCTCGTCCTCACGGGCCAGCTCGGGGACGTGATGAAGGAGTCGGCGCGGGCCGCGCTGACCTACGCCAAGTCGCATGCCGAGCTGCTCGGCATTCCGGCGGACGCGTTTGAAAACGCGGACATCCACATCCACGTGCCCGCCGGGGCGATTCCCAAGGATGGCCCCTCCGCGGGTGTGACGATGGCGACGGCGCTGGTCTCCGCGTTGTCGCGGCGGCCGGCGCGCCACGACGTGGCGATGACCGGTGAGGTGACGCTCCGAGGACGGGTGCTGCCGATCGGTGGCGTAAAGGAGAAGGTGCTCGGGGCGGTGCGTGCGGGGATTCGCACGGTCGTGCTGCCCAAGGCGAACGCCCCCGATCTGGACGACCTCCCGGACGAGGTGCGGCAGGTGCTCGATGTCCACCTGGTCGAGGATTTGGGTGAAGTGTTCTCGTTCACCCTGCGCGGCGCGCAGCTCAAGGAAGGGCACCTCGTGTTCGAAGGCGCGGCGCCGGTCGAGCCGTCAGCTATCAGCCTGCAGCGCTCGGCGGGGCCCCGGCACGGGGGCTGAACGCGGAGTGTGGGGTAGGGTGGTGGACCGTAGGGGCGCAGCGTGCTGCGCCCCTACGTGCGTTTGCGCCTCTATGCCGCCCGGACGCCGTTCACCACTAACTCGACCGCCGCGTCGCGCCAACGGCCGCGCAAGGCGGGCTCGTCGGCCCCAAGCGGCGCCGCGCTCGCGGCGATCAACGATTCGAGCTGCAGGTAACCGAGCATCAGGATGAGCGACTGCGCGGCCGTGACGTGCGGATCCACGTCGTCCCGCACGGCCCCCAGCCCCTGGCCTTCCGCGAGCAGGACCACGAGTCTCTTGATGGCGGGCGCAAGCGGGCGGGCTTCTGCGGCGCTCGCCTGCGTGATCAGGTTCACGAGGTCGGGGTTCCCGGCCAGGTAGTCGTACTGCGCGCCCAAGGCCTCGCGGATCCGCTCGAGCGGGCGGCCGGGGGGGATCGTGAGACGCTCCAGGGCCGTCTCCAGCTCCGCGGCTCCCAACGACAGCACGGCCTGGTACAGCCCCCGCTTGGAGTGGAAGTAGTAGAACAGGAGCTGCTTATTCACGCCCGCCCGCACCACGATCCGGTCCACGCGGGCCCCGTCGAGCCCGCGTCTGGCGAACTCCTCTCGGGCCGCGGCGATGATTCTTAATGCTCTGCGGTTACTCAACTTACGTTGCACGGCGTCTCCAATCAACCATTTAGTTGATTAATCTACGCGCCGGAGCCGAAAGTGCCAGGTCCTCTGGGATGCGGGGCAGCCCGTGGCGCAGGTATTCGAGCAAGATCTCGTTGAAACGGTCGGGCGCCTCCTCCTGCAGGGCATGCCCCGCGCCCGGGATCACAAGGAATGCGACGCGCTCGATCTCGGCTGCGAGACGCCGGCCGATGGCCGGTGGGATCCAGCGGTCCTGGTCGCCCCACAGGACGAGCGCCGGGACTCGGAGAGCGCTGAGCCGCCCCGGCAGCGTGGCGAAGCGGTACTCCCGCAACACGCCCCGCACCACGCCCGCGTAGTCCGGCTCGGCTACGGGAGCGTAGTACTGGTCCACGTCTTCGGCGGTCACGCGTGAGGGGCCGGCGTAAGTGGACCTGAGTACGCGCCCGGTAACCCAGCGCCAGCGCAGGCCCGAGGCGAGCGAACCCACGATCGGCCAGCGGGCGGCCCGCAGCAGCACTGGCACCCGGATTCCGAATCCCGCTGCGGCCACGAGAGCCAGCGCGCGCACCCGCTCCGGGTGCGCCAAGGCGAATTCGGCCGCGATTTGGCCGCCCATCGAGTGTCCTACCAGAATCGCCTCACCGACGCCCAGCGAATCGAGCAGGCCCTGGAGCAGGCGCACATAGTCGTCATTCGAGTATCCCCGCCGGGGCTTCGCCGAAAAACCGAACCCGCGGTTGTCGAACGCGATCACGCGGAACCCGGCGTCCGCCACCGGTCGCAGCGCGCCGCGCCAGGTGTACATGGACGCGCCCAGGCCGTGCAGAAACACGACCGGCGGCCCGCGGCCCGCGTCCACGTAACGGATTGACGTGCCGTCGATCTCAATCTGGCGCGGTGTAAAGCCGGTGCCGGCCGGAAAGCGTCGCTCGGGCGGAATGGGATCGGCGCGGCACCCCGCGACGCAGAGGGCGAGCACCAGCCAGCGCATCACGGGATGGACGCGAGCGCCCGGCGAGCGACCCCGGCGATCAAGGGGTGGGAGCTCCACACGCCTGTGACCTCGGTGCCGTTGACGTCGGCGAGGATCGTGTGCGCGTCGTCGATCAAAAGGAGAGTCGGGGTCTCCGCAGGCACGTTCCCCACCGCGAGTCCCTCGGCGCCCGCTGCCTCCCCGGCGATCCGGACGTCGATCCTCGTTCGGGCCGCGGCGCGGCGCCATGCCGGCAGGGTCGGGTGCCAGAGGGACGCCGCGATCACGCCGGTCACCGTCTGCTCCGCTCGAGCGACGAGTTGGGTGATCACATTGGCCGTGGCCCGCAGGCCCTGCAGCTCGCGGGTTTCGGCCTCGGGCAATCGGGCCGCCGACTCGAGGGCGGTGCCCAGCCGCTCCAACGCCTCCCCCTGACGCGCGGCGAGGCGCGCCAGGAGCGTGGTCGGGTCGGTGGCTCGGTAGCGCCTGGGGCGATCGGCGGCTCGCGCGGCCGCCCCCTCGTGCACCAGGCCCTCGAGCGCGGCGTAGGCGTTGGCCCGGGCGACGCGGGTGCTCTGCGCCACCTCATAGCCGGTCGAAGGGCCGAGCATCAGCAGCGCCGCATACGCGCGCGATTCGGTGGGGGTGAATCCGAACGGAGTCAGATCGACAGGAGCCATCGTAGTAGTAATCACTACTACTCTAAACAACCAAGCGCAAGCTGGTCGGGATCGGGGAGTGAGCTACACCACTTCGAGGGTGAGACCGATGAGCTTGCTGATGAGCGCCAGCCTGAACGTGACGTCCGTTTGGCGCTGGGCGGGGCTCCGCCCAGCACCCTCGAGTGGGAAATAGTGCGCCGCCAGCGGGTTTGAGATCTTGGGCGTGGCCCGCAGGTTTGCGGGCGCCCAGATACCCTGCGCGTCGCACTCCGACAGCAGGCGCGCCAGCGTCCGAGCCGCGCTTGGCACTTGCCGCACCAGCCCCAACCGGGCCAACAGCTCGATCCAGTAGAGGGCAAAAGGGACGTCGGTGACCCGCCCGCGTGCATCGGCCCCAAGTGGATCACCAAGGATGGGAAAAAGGGGCTTGAAGAGCTTATGCCCCGCGACGACCATCCAGGCGCGCTTCGGCGTGGGGATCGCGAGATACGCCCCCAACCGCTCGATGAATCCGGACCGCTCCCGTTGCAAGGCCGGGAGAAAAGCCAGCATCTCGATGGCGAAAATGCTCGGCGGGTACGCGGCGGGGTCGAGCACGGTCTTGCCCTTGGCGCGGCGAAACGGCTTCTGGGCCAGCTCGCTCCGCAGATGGAGTGAAACGTCGGTCGCAATCTTGAGCGCGAACCCCCGCAGCCGCGGGTCCTCCGAGTGGCCGGCGCGGGCGAGGGCGGCGGCCGCCGCCTCACGCCCCAGCTGGCGCGCCCAGCGGGCGAGCCCTGGATCGCTCTTGGCGGGCTTCTCGAATTCGACGAGCAGCTCGCGCGCGCGGGCGGCGAGCGCGGGGTCTGGGTCGCCGGGCTCGAGGCGCGACAGCAGCTGAAACAAGAAGCGGTCCGCCACCCTGAAGACTCGATGGTCGGCGGGCCAACCGAACTCGAGCAGCCGGCGGTACTGGTAGATGGTCCCCGGCTCTTTCCAGCCGTAGGCTTTGGACGCGGCCGGCCCAAGAAGGTTCGCGTCCCAGAGGCCCGATGCCTTTTGTTTGCGGGCGACCGCCACGGCCGGCCTGTATTCCAAGGCCGCCGCGCGCAGTCCCTCGAGCTGGACCGGGTCCCGACCATGGAGGGGGACGATCTCGGCGCAGGCGCGATACTGAATGGGTGGGCTGGCTGCCTCGAGCAGCCAGGTCATCGGAAGTCGGTGAGACGTGGGAAGTTCCAGTGCGCGCTCCGCCTGTTTGGGCGCGCAAACTTACGCTCGACCGTGGTGATAGGCAATCGCGGCCCGGCCGCGCTTCACGCGCCCCTGGGCTCGCTGGACTAAGTGGTTGCTCCCTGTGGAGTTGACCGCTCCGCGCTCGGCGGATGCTCCGGCCTCATGGCCGGGCGCCGGGGCGCTGGAACTCCGACCCGGGCACCCAATGGGGCAGTTCCGCGGCATTGGCGAGGGCGAGCGCCAACCGCACCGCCACACGGACCTGCTGAGCGGTGCCCTCGAGATCGAAGTCCGGGGAGTACTCGTCGCTAGGCTGGTGATACCGGGTCTCGTTCCAGATCGAGTCCTGCGCCTGCCCCCAACCCGCCGGCCGGCCCACGAAGTCGAGTCCCGGCTCGATGGACAGGGCCGGCACCCCCGCCCGCGCGAAGGGAAAATGGTCGGACCGATAGAACGATCCGCGGAGGTCGGGCTCCGAAGTGACCACCAGCGATTCCGCTCGAGCGGCGGCCGCCAACGCTGTCCCGAGGCTCGAGCGATCGGCACCCAGCGCCGCGATATCCCGCGTGCGGCCCCGCACGTTCGTGACGTCGAGATTGAGCACACCGACCGTCCGGTCCAGGGGAACGATGGGATTGCGCACATACGCTTCGCTCCCGAGCAGCCCGCTCTCCTCGGCCGTGGTGGCCAAGAAGATCATCGGCCGTTTGGCCCGCGGGGCGCGGGCCAGCGCCTGCGCGGCGCCCAGCAGCGCCGCGACTCCCGACGCGTTGTCCTCGGCGCCGTTGTAAATGGAGTCGCCGTTCACGATCGGGCCGATCCCCTTGTGATCGTAGTGCGCCGTGAAGAGAACCGCCTCCCGTGCGAGCGCCGCATCACTTCCGGGGAGCCGCGCGACCACGTTCTCGGAGGTGGCCCGGCGGAGCCGGCTCGAGATCTGAACCGCCGCGTGGAGACCCGTCGCCACGGGCGCGAAATCGCGCCGGGCCGCCTTCGCCATCAAGGAGTCGAGCCCGAGGCCCGCACGCGCCAGCGCCCCGCGCGCGGCGTCGAAGGACACCCATGCAGCGAACGACAGGCTCGGCTCTCGGGGCTGGTCGACCTTGAACTGCTCCACCGACCACGAGCTGCGGACCACCTCCCATGGGTAGGTCGCGCTTTCGTTCGTGTGAATCAGGATCGCCCCGATGGCGCCGCGCCGCGCCGCCTCCTCGAGCTTGTACGTCCAGCGCCCGTAGTAGGTCAGCACCTTGCCCTTGAATATCGTCGAGTCCTGCAGACCCGGATCGTTCACCATGATCAGCAGGATCTTGCCGCGCAGTGACTGGTCCTTGAAGTCGTCCCAGCGCCATTCGGGCGCCGTGATGCCGTAACCGACGAACACGACGTCGCCATCCGCGACCATGTTGGCGTCGGGGCGCTCCGCCCACGCGACGAAGTCGTCGAGATATCGCAGCGTGCGCGTGGCACCCGCGTGCCCCCAGACGAGTGTAGGCCGAGCGGTCATCCCCACCAGCGCGACGGGTTGGAAGTACGAACCCTGAGGGCCCGCGGGCTCGAGCCCCAGGGCGCGGTACTGCGCGGCGATGTACTCCGCCGCCAGCCGTCCGCCGCGGGTCGCGGGCGCGCGACCCTCCAGCAGGTCGTGCGCCAGGAAACGCAGGTGCGCATCCATCGCCGCCACGCTCACGCCAGCGGCAGCGGCGACCGGGGCCGCAGAAGCCGGCGCCGGCGCGGGGGCCTGGGCCGCTGCGCAGGCCGCGTTGGCCAGCGCAATGCCGAACAACCACATCCTCGTCATGGCGACCTCCGCTCGCGTCAGTTGCCGTCCGGGCACCGGACGACGTGGATCTGGCCGGGCCGCGTCGGCCCGTCCGCTTCGCTCGTCAGGACAAACGTCCCATCCTGCAGGAAATCGATCCCCTCGCCCTGATACTCGAATCCGCGGATCGGGCACACGGGCCGGC
>Ga0210378_10002025_pt1 | contig 10425 bp, 10 predicted proteins | sample PLM1_60_b1redo_FD_155465 | JGI IMG/M metagenome (GOLD analysis project Ga0210378, IMG submission 155465) | Groundwater sediment microbial communities from an aquifer in East River, Colorado, USA - PLM1_60_b1 redo | ecosystem: Environmental > Terrestrial > Soil > Riparian zone | place: USA: East... | reverse complement strand
CATGGACGAGGAGTCGAGCGGGATCGTCCCAGTCGGTGGCCCGTTCGGACGGAACACCTTCCTGTTCGACGCCCAGGTGCACACGACGAAGAACCTGCCGCCCGGCACCGGCCCCGGAACCACCGAGGAGTACGTCGAAAACGGCCAGCTATTGCTGCTCAAGGTCACGAACTGGCGAGGCGTGTACGGCACACCCGGACCGCACTGACAAACGGACGAACCGATTCCAGGGCCCGGCGACGAGCGTTGCCGGGCCCTGGGCGGTACTTGCCGGTACACCAGTCCCCTTTAACACGTCCTTATTCCGGATGAGACGGCGCGATAACAAGGCGGGGCTGAAGTAGTGCGCAACAGCGGTGGCGGGGCGGTACCGAGGGAGGCGAGCGGTGACCGTGTCTCTGGCGGAGACGCACTACCCGGTGGCCGTCGTCGGCGGGGGGCAGGCGGGGCTTTCGGTCAGCTACTGGCTACGCCAGCGCGGTATCGCGCACGTCGTTATCGAGGCGAACCGGGTAGGGCACGAGTGGCGCGAGCGGCGCTGGGACAGCTTCTGCCTGGTCACCCCGAACTGGCAGTGCAAGCTGCCGGGTTTCGAGTACTCCGGGAAAGACCCGGACGGGTTCATGTCCCGTGAGGAAGTCGTCCGTTACCTCGAGGACTATGTATCCAGCTTCCACCCGCCGTTACTCGAGGGGGCGAGTGTCACCAGGTTGCGGCGTACCGCCACCGGCGCATTCGGACTGTCCACAACGGCCGGCGATCTGACAGCGGATCACGTGGTGGTCGCCACCGGGCCGTACCACAGTCCGGCGATTCCGCGAATCGCCGAGCGGCTGCCAACCGGCGTGTTCCAGTTGCACTCGTCCCAGTACCGCAACCCGGCGCAGCTGCCGGATGGAGCAGTCTTGGTGGTAGGCACAGGGCAGTCCGGCTGCCAGATCGCCGAGGACCTGCACCTCGCCGGCCGCCAGGTGCATCTGGCCGTCGGCAGTGCGCCGCGGGTGGCCCGGTTCTACCGCGGCCGCGACTGCGTGGCATGGCTTGACGAGATGGGTCACTACACGAAGGGCATCGGCGAGTTCGACGACGCCGATGCCGTACGGATGCGGGCGAACCACTACGTCACCGGCCGGGACGGCGGACGTGATATCGACCTGCGGGCCTTCGCGCGGGACGGAATGCGCCTGTACGGGCGCCTCACCGGGATCGATGGCGCCGCCCTGGAGTTCGCCGATGACCTGAAGTTCAACCTGGACCACGCCGACGCGGTGGCCGAGGGCATCAAGTACGCGATCGACGTGTACATCGCCGAGCACGGCATCGGCGCGCCGGCCGAGGCGCGGTACGTCCCGGTGTGGGAGCCCTCCGAACAGCCGTACGACCTCGACCTGGCGGAGGCCGGCATCACCTCGGTGCTCTGGTCCACCGGCTTCACCCGCGACCACCGCTGGATCGAGGTGCCGGTCTTCGACGGCCGTGGCTACCCCATGCACTGGCGGGGGGTCACCAGCTGTCCCGGCCTGTACTTTCTTGGCTTGCCCTGGCAGTACACGTGGGGCTCGGGGCGGTTGGAGGCGGTGGGCCGGGACGCGGAGTTCCTGGTCGGGCACATCGACGCTGCGCAGCGGCTCGCCGATGTCTGCGGCACCCTCACCGGCGCACCCCAGGCGCTGGCCTCCGCGCTTCCGGTGGGCTGAGGGAGGCAGGCCATGGTGTACGACGCGCACCGGCACCTGGGAGTGCTACCCCCGTACCCCTTCTACGGCGGACCGCCGGTCAACCCCGACATCTCCGCGCGCGCAACCGTGAAGGAGCTGATCGCCGACCTGGATGCGGAGGGCACCGAACGCGCGCTGGTGATCCCGAACTACGGGGTTCCGGACCCGGCCGTCGCGTTCTCGTTCAACGAGCTGGTCATCGAGGCCGCGCAGGCCGACGACCGGATCCGGGCCGGGCTATGGGTCTCCCCACGCCCCGAGGACGAGCACCGCACCGCGCAGGCCCTCGCCCTTGCCCGCGAGGAGGGCGTACGCGCGCTCAAGCTCAGCTTCCTGCTCGGCGGCCGCTCCACCGACCCGGCTTGCCGCCCCCACCTGAACGAGATCTTCGGTACGGCCGAACGCCTCGGTCTCGTGGTCCACGTACATACGTCACCCGGCGCCGCCTCCGACATCGACGAGGTGAGCCACCTGGTGGAGTGGTACGCCGACCGCGTACCGGTGCACCTGGTGCACTTTGGCGGGGGAATGAGCGGCCACATCAAGCTCGCCGGTTCCCGGTTCTTCGACTGGATCGCGACCGGCAAGCGCGTCTACACCGACCTCTCCTGGGCGATCGGCTTCACGCCGTACTGGTTAGTCCGGGAGATCGAGCGCCGCGGTATCGGTCACGACCGGGTGCTCTTCGCCAGCGACCAGCCGTGGGGCGACTTCGCGGGCGAGCACGCCCGGATGAGCGCCGCGGCCGGCAGCGGCGAGCTCGGCGGACTCGTCTTCCGCGACACATTCGCCGCGCTCTACGACCGACCGTCAGTGAACCAACCGTACGAGGAGACACCGTGACGAACGCCATCGAGCTCAGCGACGTCGAGAAGCAGAGCCTCACCGAGATCCCGCACCCGTCCCTACCGGAGGGCTCGAGCATCTACGGCAGCACCAAGGTCTTCCCCGACTACAAGGCCGAGAACGGCGAGGTCTACTTCACCCTGGTACACGGCATCGCCCACGAATCCTCGGTCAGCTTCGTCGCAGTGCTGCAGGCCACCCGCGCGCTGCGCAAGGGCTTCGAGACCGCCATCTACTTCTACGGGCCGGGCTCGCTGAACTGCCTTGCCACCCGCGGCTTCCCCACCACGGGCAACTCCGCGTTCCCCGGCGAACACAACATCAATAACCAGCTCAAGACCTTCATCGCCGAAGGCGGCAAGGTCTACTGCTGCCGGTTCGGCCTTTCGTTGCACGGTGCCCGGGAGGAGGACCTGATCGAGGGCGTCATCCCCACCCACCCGCTCGACGTCCAGGACGCCTTGATCCACTACGCGCGCAAGGGCGCGATCATCAACTCCACCTACCAACTCTGAGGGTGCGACGTGAGCGCTGGCATCGAAACCGGCCGACCCCCGGTGGATGTGAGGATCACTACCCGTGCGGAGCTCGCCCTGCACGGCATCCGGATGGACGCGCCGCTCCGCCGGCCGGAGGGTGCTGGGCCCAGCGACGACGGTCATGTCCTGGTCGACGGTGCCAACGCCGCACTCCCCACCAACCCAGGCAGCCCCTACACCGTGCGAGACGGGCGCGTGTGGCTCGGCGACGAGGACACCGGGCTCACCGTGCAGGCCATCCGGCGGCCCAAGTTCTACGATCTGACGACCGCCGACGGCATCCAGTACGAGCAGATCGCACGGCTGCACGGTGCTGACGTGCTGGCCACAACCGTGGTCCAGACCTGCATCCGCTACGCGGAGCCCTACCGTTGCCGTTTCTGCACCATCGAGGAGTCACTACGCGCCGGGGCGACCGTGGCCGCCAAGACCCCGGCCCAGCTCGCCGAGGTTGCCGAGGCCGCGGTCCGGCTCGACGGCGTACGGCAGATGGTGATGACGACCGGCACCACCGCCGGCCCGGACCGCGGCGCCCGGAACCTGGCGCGATGCGTACGCGCGGTGCTGCGGGACGTACCTGGCCTACCGATCCAGGTGCAATGCGAGCCGCCCAGCGACCTGTCCTGGATCCGGGAGTTGCACGACGCCGGAGCGACCGCGATCGGAATCCATGTCGAAGCACTCGACGACGACGTGCGTCGACGCTGGACGCCCGGCAAGTCCACGGTCGGAATGGCCGAGTACGAGGCAGCGTGGGACGAGGCGGTACGGGTGTTCGGCCCCAACCGCGTCTCCACGTACCTCCTGGTCGGCCTCGGCGAGGACCCCGACGAGCTGATCGCCGGCGCCGGTCGGCTGATCGCTCGTGGCGTCTACCCGTTCGTCGTGCCGTTCCGCCCGATGCGTGGCACCCTCGCCGCTCACGACGGAGTCGGCGCCCCGGACCCACACTTGCTGCAGTACGTCACTGAGCAGGTGGCCCGCAAGCTGCGCGCCGCGCGGATGACCGGCGCCGACCAGAAGGCCGGCTGCGCGGCGTGCGGCGCGTGCAGCGTGCTTCAGGCGGCGGGTGGCTAGCGCGATGACCACCATCGACGGCTGGACCCCACCGGCGGCAAACGGGTCCATTGTGGACGACATCCTGGCCCTGCTCGGTGACCGCAGCACGCTGGCCCGCCAACCCGACTTCCGCATCGAGGAGGCCGATGGGCCGGCCGCCCTGGACGCGTACCGGCAGCTGCGGCGGCGGGTCTTCGTGCACGAGCAGGAGCTCTTTCAGGGTCACGATCTCGACGACAACGACGCAGATCCCCGCACGGTCGTCCTGATCGCTCGGGGCAGGGATGGCTCGGTCGTCGGCGGCGTACGGCTAGGGCCCGTCGACGACGGCCCGGACATCGGCTGGTGGCTGGGCGGGCGCCTGGCCGTCGCCGCGCACGCGCGTGGCCCGCAGGGCCTAGGCGCGGCTCTGATACGAGCGGCCTGCGCCCGCGCAGAGGCGGAAGGCGTGCTCCGCTTCGAGGCCACGGTCCAGGCACGCAGCGAGGTGCTGTTCCGGCGTCTCGGCTGGCAACGGGTACGCGCGGTCACCATCGCCGACACTCCGCACGTGCTGATGCGCTGGCCGATCGACCGGATCGGCGCCCGAGTGGCGGCCGCGAAGTCGGCGCTCGGGCCGCTGCTGGCCGGAATGTCCCCAGGGGGTCACGGTTTCGTCGGCGACGACGGCGCCCCAGTACCCGGCAGCGACCTGGTGGCCGCCTGTGACGCCATCATCCCGTCCATGGTGGACCGGCACCCGGAGTGGGCCGGCTGGTGCTCCGTCCTCGTCAACGTCAACGACCTGTCGGCGATGGGCGCGGCCCCGATCGGGCTGCTCGACGCGATCGGCGCACGCGATGCCTCGCACGCCGCGCGGGTGATCGCAGGACTGCGGCGCGCGGCCATGGCGTACGGGGTGCCGATCCTGGGTGGTCACACCCAGATCGGTGTCCCAGGCTCGCTTGCGGTGACCGCGCTGGGTCGTACCGCTCACCCGGTGCCTGGCGGTGGTGGGCGGCCCGGGCACCAGGTACGGCTCACCGCCGACCTCGGAGGCGGCTGGCGTGCCGGATACCGGGGCCATCAATGGGATTCCACGACCGGTCGCACCAGTGACGAGCTGCGGGCCATGCTGGGCGCGGTGGCCGCCGCCCGACCCGCCGCCGCCAAGGACGTGTCGATGGCTGGGATCGCCGGCACGCTCGGCATGCTCGCCGAAGCCAGCGGCTGCGCCGCCGTCCTCGATGTCGCCGCGGTGCCCCGGCCGCACGGCGCCGCGATGTGCGACTGGCTAACCTGTTTCCCGGGCTTCGCGATGCTCACCGCCGACGAGCCAGGTCGGCCGTCGTTGCCGGCTGGACCCGCGACCAGCGCCGTCTGCGGGGAACTCGTCGCAGGACAGGGCATCGGGCTGCGCTGGCCCGACGGAGAGATCACCGAAGCGGTCACCGGTCCTGTGACCGGAATGGGGACTGCGTGAATACGGTGCGCATGGCCGCCGTCTCGGCTGAGTTCGGACGCGACCTGGAGGAGGACTTCGCCCTCGTCCAGTCGCTGATAGAGGAGGCACGCGCCCACCAGATCCGGCTGCTCGCGTTGCCGGAGGCGTGCCTGGGCGGCTACTTGCTGAGCCTCGACGGCGACACCACCTTGGACGCGGGGCCACCCGCGCTCGCCCTCGACGGGCCCGAGATCCGCCGGCTGGCCGTCCTCGCCGGAGAGATCACCGTGGTGGCCGGATACTGCGAGGCCGACGGCGACCGCCGTTACAACAGCGTGGTCTGTGTCAGCGGCGACGGCGTTCTCGGCAACCATCGCAAGGTCCACCAGCCGCTGAGCGAGGACGCCAGCTACAGCTCCGGCGACCGATTTCACGCCTTCGACACAGCGGTCGGCCGGATCGGGATGATGATCTGCTACGACAAGGCCTTCCCAGAGTCCGCCCGAGCGCTCGCCCTGGACGGCACCGAGATCGGGGTATGCGTTTCGGCATGGCCCGCGTCGCGTACCAACCAGGCCGCCGACATCGCCAAGGACCGCTGGAAGCGCAGGTTCGACCTCTTCGACCAGGCCAGGGCGCTGGAGAACCAAATGATCTGGGTGTCCGCGAACCAGGCGGGCTCCTTCGGTTCGCTGCGCTTCGTCGGCAGCGCCAAGATCGTCGACCCCGGCGGTGACGTCCTCGCCGACACTGGAATCAGTGCCGGAATGGCCGTCGCCGAACTCGACGTGGCACAGGCACTGGAGACAGCCCGTCGCTCCATGGGCCACCTCCGCGACCGGCGACCGGACGCATATTCACCCTTGTCGCAACCGGCAGGAGCAGTACCGGCATGAGCGCCATCCGCATCGCGGCCGCAGCCGCACATTTCGGGCGAGACCTCGACTTCGACCTGGCGCGTATCGGCAAGATCATCGAAGACGCCCGTCGGGAGGGCGTCGGACTCCTCGTGTTGCCGGACGCTGCCCTCGGCGGCTACCTGGCTGACCTGCGCCACCCCGACCCCGAGGCGTTGCCTCCCGCGCTCAAGCCGGACGACCCGCTCATCCACGAGGTCGCCCGCCTCGCCGCCGAGATGGTGGTCTGCTTCGGCTACTGCGAGGCCGACAACGCCGACCGTTACAACTCCGCGGTGTGCGTCAACGGCGACGGTGTCCTCGGCCGGCATCGCAAGGTCCACCTGCCCGCAGGGGAGGTCGCCGCATACTCCCCTGGCGACCGGTTCGACGCCTTCGACACGCCGGTCGGGCGCGTTGGGATGCTCATTGACTACGACAAGACCTTCCCGGAGTCCGCCCGCAGCGTCGCCCTCGACGGGGCCGAAATCGTCGCGTGCCTGTGCGCCTGGCCCACCAGCATCACCAACCGGGCGCCGCGGATGGCTCAAGACCGCCAAGCCAAGCTGTTCGACCTCTACGACCAGGCCCGCGCCGCCGAGAACCAGGTGGTCCTGGTCTCCTCGAACCAAACCGGCGCCATGGGCGGCATGCGCTTCCTCGGCCAGGCCAAGGTCGTCGGCCCCGGCGGCAACATCCTGGCCCGCACCTGGGGGAAGGGCGGCCTCGCCATCGCCGAGGTCGACGTGGCGGCCGAGATCGAACGGGCCCGCCGGATACTGCTGCACCTCGACGAACGCCGGCCCAGCGCGTACCGGGGACACCGGTGACGGCTCCCCTATCCATCGCCCTCCTGACCTACTCCACGAAGCCGCGGGGCAGCGTGGTACATACCCTCGCCCTCGCCGAGGCGTTGGCGGCCGCTGGCCAGCGGGTCACGATATGGACCCTGGGGCGGGGCGGCGACGCCGGATTCTTCCGCCAGGTCGACGGTGAGGTGCGGCAGCGCATCGTGCCGTTCCCAGACCGACCTGGCGAGACTGTCGGTGAGCGTGTGCTCCGCTCCATCGCGGCGCTACGCGAGGCGTTCGACGGGGACGGCTACGACATCGTGCACGCCCAGGACTGCATCAGCGCCAACGCCGTGGACCGGTGCGTACGCACCGTCCACCACATCGACCACTTCACCACCCCCGAGCTGGTTACCTGCCATGAGCGGGCGATCGTCACGCCGTACGCGCACGTCTGCGTATCCGACTCGGTAGCCGCCGAGCTCGCCGCCGGCTGGAGCATCAAGGCGAAGGTCATCCCCAACGGCGTGGCGCACGACCGGTTCGCCGCGGCCGCCGCGGACCTGCGGGCCAGGGCGGAATGGAAGGCTCGACTCGGCCGGTACGTCCTCACTGTCGGTGGGATCGAGCCCCGCAAGGGATCGTTGGACCTGCTGGAGGCGTACGCGCTGCTGCACGTCCACCACCCGGACGTACGCCTGGTCGTCGCCGGCGGCGAGACTCTCTTCGACTACCGGGACTACCGGGCGCGGTTCGACGCCCGCGCCGCGAAGCTCGGTGTGGAGCCGATGATCCTCGGCGCGGTTCCCGACAACGACCTGCCCTCGCTCGTCGCCAACGCCGACGCCTTCGCCTTCCCCTCCACCAAGGAGGGCTTCGGTCTCGCCGCGATGGAAGCTCTCGCCGCAGGTGTCCCACTGGTCGTTCGCGACATGCCCGTGCTGCGCGAGGTCTTCGGCGGGGCCGCACGGTTCGCCGCCAGCCCGGCCACACTCGCCGCTGAGCTGCGACATGCCCTCGAGATCCCAGACCCCGAGCGGCGATCCGCCGGCCAGGCACTCGCGGTCCGGCACACCTGGAAAGCCGCCGCGGCGGAACACCTGGACTTCTACCGAAACCTTTAGCTCAGTGCAGTTTCCAGGCCACCAACCTTCCCTCAGGACGGACGGGCAACTGCGCGGACCTGTCCGGATCTGGCTGATCAGCGGGCACGGACGCAGGTATACCTGACGGCATGGAAGCCGTTTCCGCGGTCGTCACCACCGGGATCTACTGCCGACCCGGATGCGGAGCGCTGCCGCGGGCCGACAACGTCAGGTCCTTCCCGGTGGCCGTGGCTGCCGAGGCGGCCGGCTTCCGGGCCTGCTTGCAGTGCCGGCCTTACCGGATGCCGCTGTCCGCAGCCTGGACCGGTCCGGAAACGGTATGCCGCGCCGTGCGCCTGATCCTCGATGGCGCGCTCGACGAGGGAACCGAGGCCAGCCTCGGTCGCCGCCTCGTCATGTCCGCGCGACACCTTCGCCGCCTGTCGGGCTCGTAAAGTCAGTTGGGCTACGCTGCCTGCGAATATTCGTTGATCAATCCGCCCAGGACCGTGCGCCGTCGGACCCTGACAGCGGCCAAGTCACTGACATTCGACGACGATTTGGGCGGCCGCTGATCCAGCGAACGATGCGGCCGGTGTTCGTTGTAGTGACGGGTGTATTCGGTTAGTACGGTCGCCAGGTGCCGCTCGCCGGTGATGAGCATCCGGTCGGTGCATTCCCGGCGTACTGTTCCCACCCAGCGTTCCGCGAATGCGTTTGCTCGGGGCGCCTGCGGTGGGGTCGTGATCACGTCGAGGCCCGCGGCGGTGAACACGGCATCGAAGATGGTCGTGAATTTGGTATCCCGGTCGCGGTGCAGGAACCGCAGCCCTGCCGCGCGCTGGTCGAGGTCCATCAGCAAGTTTCGGGCCTGCTGGGCGGTCCATGCGCCGGTCGGAGTCGCAGTCACGCCGATCAGGTGAACCCGACGGGTGGCGAGCTCCACAAAGAACAGCACGTAGATCCGCTTGAGGAGCACGGTGTCGATCGTGAAGAAGTCGCAGGCCAGGATCGTTTGCGCCTGGGTAGTGAGGAACTGCTTCCAGGTCGGTCCGGCCCGGCGGGGTGCCGGGTTCACGCCGGCCTGGTTGAGGATCTTCCAGACGGTGCTGGCCGCTACTCGGTAGCCCACGCCGACGAGTTCGCCTTGGATGCGCCGGTGGCCCCAGGTCGGGTTCTCGGAGGCCAGTCGCAGCACCAGATCGCGGACCTGTTTGGCGACCGGTAGCCGGCCGGGCCGCGCATGCGGGTACATCCAATGGCGGGCGATCAGCTGTCGGTGCCAGCGGAGCAGTGTCGCGGGGGTGACGAAGAACGTCGTCCACCGCGTCCGTGGCAGCAGCCGTGACAGGGCGGCCAGCACGACGCGGTCGGCCGGTTCGAGATCGGGGCGGTGTACCTGCCGGCGGAGCACCGCGACCTGGTGGCGTAACACCAGGAGTTCGACGTCCTTGGCTCCACCGTCGCGGGCGAGATGGGTCAACATCTGCAGTACTTGGCGCAGCAGCAGGTACAGCAACGAAGCGATCATGGGTCCGAATCGTCGCAGCTACCGCGGCGCCGACCTCGCACTGAACCGCACGTCAACACGGCTGCACCCAATTTGCGAGCCCGACAGGTCGTTGAGGAGCGGGATCGTCTAATGCAACAGAGCCCTGGCCGCTGGCTGGTGGGTGCTACTGGCGGGGGCTGTCGTGGTGGTCGCTGGCGGTCATGGCCGGGCGCTGCGCGGGCTCGGCGTCCGGCGGACACGATTCGCCATCGACGTGGCGCGGCTGTTCCGCGGCGTGGTCACCGCGGTGTTCGGCCGCTCAGCTTCGCGCTATTCGCGGAACGCCAGCTTGGCCCGGATCGCCGCCACCGCCCGCTCGAAGTCGGCCGCCGGCACCTCGTCGACCTCGCCGTCTCCGAGATAGACGCGGCTGAGGTAGCTCATGTCACGGACGAACGTGCCGCTCGCCCAGTCGATCACCTCGACGTCGAGGCCACCGTCCTCAGTGGGCACCAGCCGTACCGGGCGCGCGCCAACGATGAAGTACCGACTCGGGGTGGCTTTCACGCACCACAA
>Ga0210378_10002024_pt1 | contig 10427 bp, 8 predicted proteins | sample PLM1_60_b1redo_FD_155465 | JGI IMG/M metagenome (GOLD analysis project Ga0210378, IMG submission 155465) | Groundwater sediment microbial communities from an aquifer in East River, Colorado, USA - PLM1_60_b1 redo | ecosystem: Environmental > Terrestrial > Soil > Riparian zone | place: USA: East... | reverse complement strand
AGCCTCCGACAAGCACGACCATAACGGAGGCTCGGCGCTTCCCCACGCCGAGATCACAATCCAACTTACACCAGTGTAATTCAGAAGTCGACCACTTAGTGCCCAGCACATCGGGCGGCGCCAGCGTGAGCCCGGGGAAGGACCGATCCAGCTGGCCCAACAACTGGTTCTTAGTCGCGGTTCGGGTCGCCACCCGGCGACATGCGCTGTTACCAGGCCGAGGTGTCCGCTGTCGTAGCGTGCAGCCAGGCGGGCAGCAAGGCGCTTCATGATGCGCACATCGGTCAGAGGAATGATTGGGTAGTCACTTCCGGCCAGGGTTGGTGTCTCCCGGCGGATCACAGGGTAGGCCTGAGGTCCGCTGCTGCGTTTCGGCTCGCGGCCCTCCTGCAAGAGATCGTCCGGGCCGATCGACCAAGCCACACGGTCGAGCCCAGCCCGCGCCGGGGGAGCTGACCGGCAACCTTCCGACCGGTGCAACGCCGGAGCACGGCGTGAGCGCCGCGTGCGTCAGATCCTCGCGGTCTACGCCTCCGTGATCGTCACGCCGCAACTGTCACGGACGCTCACCGATGAAGCACGGGCCGATGCGCTGCCGACCCCAGGGATCGACGACGCCGTGAAGCTGCTCGCAGCGACGTCGGACGCAGGCCACCGGACACGGCCGAGAGCGCCGGTCCGTCGGAACGCGGCAGCCCCTGTGCCGCCGACCAGCCAGCTGCCACTCGACGCGATGCGCCCGCACATGTCGCTCGCGGCGCTGCCTTGGCACAGTTGACCTACCGGTCCGACCCCGGCCACCGGTGACTCGCCGCCAATGCGAGCGCGCACACGAAGGAGACCCGAGCATGAGCAAGAGCACCCGCCTCCAGGGCAAGGTGGCGCTGATCACCGGTGGCGCGAAGGGGCTCGGTGCCGCGACTGCCGCGGAGCTCCTCGCCCGAGGCGCCTCCGTCGCCATCGTCGACATCGAGGAACCGGCGGCAACCAGCGGTGCGGACTCCTCGCGTCGAGAGCCCTGGTTCGTCAAGGGCGACGTCACCGACGTCGCCGACATGGCAGCCGCGGTCGACGCGGTCGTCGAGAAGTTCGGCGGGCTCGACATCGTGATCGCCAACGCAGGCGTCGCCGCACGCGGCGCGACGGTGCGGGCCACCTCGCCACAGGCGGTGACCCGGCTGTTCGATATCAACGTGCATGGCGTGCTGAACACCGTCCAGGCGGCGCTGCCCCAGGTCATCGAGCGCCGCGGCAACGTCGTTGTCATCTCCTCGGTCTTCGCCTACCTTAACGGCGCCGGAACCGTGCCTTACGCCATGAGCAAGGCGGCCGTCGAGCAGTTCGGCAGGGGGCTGCGCGTCGAGCTCGCGTCGTCCGGGGTCGGGGTCCACACGGCGTACTTCTCGATGATCGACACCGACATGATTCGCATGAGCGTCGACGAGGACCCGGTCGCACAGGCCCTGCTGGCCGCCCTGCCCGGCGTGCTCAACAAGCGCATCACCGCCGACGTCGCGGCCCGTGCCATCGCTGACGGGATCGAGAAGGGTTCGCCCCGCGTCATGCGGCCGAGACGGTGGGCGCCGGTCTCGGCCCTGCGTGGGGTCCTGGCAATCGCACTCGACGCCAAGCTGGCCGGTGATGAGAACACTCAGAAGCTGATCCGCGACCTGGACGCGCGCAGCGGCCAGGACCGGCTCTCCACCTGAGCTACGCGCCGGAGAGGTGCCGCTCAGGGGTTCAGTCGACGCGGGACGGCGCAGCGGTCAGCCGCTCGCACTCGAGGGCGACGTGCAGTTCCGCGGCGTCGAGCGGTCGGGCGAGGTCGCGGCCCGTGAGTTCCTGGAGCCGCCGGATGCGGTAGCGCACGGTGTTGCGGTGCATGTGCATCCGCTCGGCCGCCTCGGAGCTGGACCCAGCCGAGTCGAGCCAGACGCGTGCGGTCTCGAGCAGAGTCGACCGGTCGGCCTGGGGGAGGTCGAGGACCCCGCCGAGGACGTTGTTGGCGTACTCCTCTGCGGCGTCCGGGGCGCTCGCGAGCAGGATGCCCAGCCGGTCTTGGCCGTAGACGGCGACACCGGAGACCCCCGGCGTCAGGCATTGACTTGCCAGCCTGGCCTCCCGACGCGCCGCGTGCGCCCCATCGACGTGCTCGAAGACCACGCTGAGGCCGATCCGGCCGCGTGTCAGGCTCTCGAGTAGGGCGCCGAGCTGCTCGAGGCCGAAGCGGGGGTGCAGCGACACCAGACCCTCCTGGTGGGAGCGATGCACCCGCCACGCGGATGGCACGCCGCGCAAGCGCAGCTGCTCCTCTATCGCGGGCATGGCCAACTCGCCCGCCTGAGCCAGCTCGGCGGCCACGACCACCAGCCGGCCCTGACGGGGCAGCCCGAGGACGGACGCGGCCTCCCAGGTCTGCTCACGAGCGGCGTTCGGATCGTCCAGCAACCCGGACAGCAGGGTGGCTCGCACCTGGCCGTCGACCCGAGCCCGCGCGGTGAGCGCCGCAGCGTAGGACTCCGTGACCTCCGCCGTGAGCTCGTCGGTCACCGCCCAGACGTCGGCCCCGGCGAGCAGGAGTGAGTCGCGGACCTCCGGTGGCGACCGGTCTACGAGCATTTCCCAGATGAAGCGGCCCCCGATCCGGTACGCCTGGAGCACCGCGGCGTAGGGAACCCCCCGTTCGGCCCGCGCCTCGCCGGTGCGCCGCGGTGCCTCGCTCGGCATCCGACGACCGGCCAGGCGGGCAAGGACCAAGCGAAGGTTGTCGCGACAAGACTCGACCAGGTCCTCCAGGCTCAGGACGGTCGGGTCGCGGTAGAGCTCGATCTCGGCGCGGATACGCTCGGCCATCTTGATCCCGAGCTCGTCGCACTCGGAGAGAAGCGCCTCGCTCAGCGCGATCACGGGCGCCTCGAATGTGGCGGCAGTCACACCCCGACCGTAGTCGATCTCTGTGCCTGGGCACAGTACAGCGCCAGCGAGGTCGATGCGGGAGACCGATGCCCGGACGACGACCGGCTACGAGACTTAGGCCATCGCACAGGCGCCCTGCGCCGCCGGACTCGATCGACTCACCGGGAGCATCCCATGAACCTCGCCACCATCCTCACCCGCTCGGCTGCCAGCGCCTCCGAGAAGCCAGCGGTCACCCTCGGAGACCGGTCGTTGAGCTACGGCGAGCTCGACCACGCCAGCGCCGCGGTCGCTCGCCTCCTCGCCCAGCGTGGTGTGACGGCCGGCGACAGGGTCGCTGTGATGTTGCCGAACGTGCCCGAGTTCGCCGCCATCTACTTCGGCGCTCTACGCGCCGGGGCCGCGGTGGTCCCGATGAACCCCCTGCTCAAGGCGCGGGAGGTGGCCTACTACCTCAGCGACTCCGGTGCCCGGCTGATCTTCGCCTGGGGCGACGCCACCGGTGAGGCCGTGGAGGGCGCGGCCCGCGCCGACACCGAACACATCGAGGTGTCCGCGTCGTTCCTTAACACACTCGCCTCCCCCTCCCCCTCCCCCGACTCCGCCGACTCGGCGTTCGACGTAGTGCCGCGCGACGGCTCTGACACCGCCGTGATCCTCTACACCTCGGGCACCACCGGTCGACCCAAGGGCGCCGAGTTGACCCACGCCAACCTGATGCGCAACCAGGAGGTGGTGGCCGGCAGCCTGCTCGGCCTGACCGCTGACGACACGGTCTTCGGTGGCCTGCCCCTGTTTCACTCGTTCGGCCAGACGGTGACGCTCAACGCGACGGTCGCTGTGGGTGCGTCCCTGGTGATGCTCTCTCGTTTCACCCCCGCCGACGCAATGGGACTGCTCGCCGAGCATCGGGTCACGGTCTTCGCTGGAGTGCCGACGATGTACAGCGCACTGCTCGGTCTCCCGGACACGCCGCCGCTAGACGCGCTGCGGCTGTGCATCTCTGGCGGGTCGGCGATGCCGGTGGAAGTGCTGCGTCGATTCGAGGACCGGTTCGGGTGCGTGGTGCTGGAGGGCTACGGACTTTCGGAGACCTCCCCGGTGGCCTCGTTCAACCACGCCGACCGGTTGCGCAAGCCCGGGTCGATCGGCGGCCCGATCGACGGTGTCGAGATGCGCATCGTCGACGAGTCCGGTCACGAGCTGCCCGATGGCGAGGTCGGCGAGATCGCGATTCGTGGACACAACGTGATGCGGGGCTACTGGAACAACGCCGAGGCGACCGCCGCCGTGCTGAGCCCCGACGGCTGGTTCAACACCGGCGACATGGGCCGACGCGACGCGGACGGTCTCTACTTCATCGTGGACCGCAAGAAAGACATGATCATCCGAGGTGGATTCAACGTCTATCCCCGCGAGATCGAGGAGGTGCTCTACGAACACCCCGCGGTCGGCGAGGCCGCCGTGATCGGTCTCCCGCACCCTGAGCTCGGTGAGGAGATCGCCGCCGTCGTGGCCCTCGCGCCGGGTGCCAGCGCCACCACCGACGAGCTGCAGGCCCACGTCAAACGTCAGGTCGCGCCGTACAAGTACCCACGACACGTCTGGATCGTCGACAGCCTGCCGAAGGGCCCCACCGGCAAGATCCTCAAGCGAGAGATCAACCCGCCGGCGACATGGCAGGACCCGACCCTCGCGACCGAGCTCGGCGCGACACGATGACCGAGGAAGAGCTCGGACCGGAGGCCGTCCTGGCCGACCGGGCCGAGCCGCTCGACTCCCTGCTGGTGCAGGCGGCACTCGGCCCGGTACGCCGCCTCGCCCCGGACGGCTCGGTGGCCAGACTGGTGCAGCGTCTGGCCGGACGTCCGGTCGGCACCGGTCGACGACTTGTGAGGTTGGGCGCCGAGTCGCTCCGCATCGCGGTCGGCGCCTCGGAGCTCGCGGCCTCGCCACGCGACCGTCGCTTTGAGGAGCCCGGGTGGTCGGACAACCCGGCGCTCAAGCGAACCCTTCAGCTCTACCTGGCCACCCACCGCACCGCCCAGGAGCTGCTGGCCGATGCCGACCTCGAGTGGCGTGACCACGCCCGCGTGTCCTTCCTGCTGGAAAACCTGGCCCAGGCACTGGCCCCGAGCAACCTGCCCCTGCTCAACCCCGCCTCGGCGAAGGCCGCCATCGACACAGGCGGACTGAGCCTGCTGCGCGGCGGGTCGCAGCTGGTCAAGGATCTCGCCGCGCCACCGCGGGTGCCGCAGATGGTCGACGAGTCGCCGTTCGAGGTGGGCCGCAACATCGCCGTCACCCCTGGCTCGGTTGTCTTCCGCAACGACGTACTCGAGCTGATCCAGTACCACCCGGACGGCAGCGAGGTCTACGAGGTCCCGCTGCTCATCGTTCCGCCGACGATCAACAAGTACTACGCCATCGACCTTTCCCCGGGGCGAAGTCTGGTCGAGCACAGCGTGGGGCACGGACGGCAGCTGTTCGTGATCTCCTGGCGAAACCCCGACGCACGGCACGCCGACTGGGGATTCGAGACCTACATCGACGCGATCCTCGAAGCCCTGGCCGCCGTCGAGAGGATCACCGGGATAACGCAGACCGTGCTGGGCGGCATCTGCTCGGGCGGCATCCTGGCAGCCATCACCGCTGGCTACCTCGCGGGCACCGGCGGCCTGGGGCGAGTCGCCGCGATGTGCCTGGCCGTCACGGTCATCGACTCCAGCCGGGCCGGGACGACCGGGGCCCTCGTCTCACGACGCGCCGCCGAGGCGGCCAAAGCGACATCCAGGCGGCAGGGCTACCTCGACGGCCGTGCCCTCGCTGAGGTGTTCGCGTGGCTACGGCCAGGTGACCTGATCTGGAACTACTGGGTCAACAACTATCTGCTGGGCAAGCGTCCGCCCGCGTTCGACATCCTGTTCTGGAACGCCGACACCACCCGGATGACGGCCCAACTGCACGCCGATTTCGTCGACCTGTCACTGGACAACCTGCTGACCACCCCCGGCGCGGTCAGCATCCACGGCGTACCGATCGACCTCGGAGCCGTCGACGTCGACTCCTACGTGCTGGCTGGCATCGCCGACCACCTGACACCGTGGCAGAGTTGCTACAGCACCACGCAGCTGCTCGGCGGCCAGAGCCGGTTCGTGCTCTCTTCCAGCGGACACATCGCCGCACTGGTCAACCCGCCCAGCAACCCTAGGGCCTCCTTCCAGGTCAACCCGGACACCTCTGTGTCGGCCGACGAGTGGCTGGCCGGCGCCGAGACCCGGCAGGGCAGCTGGTGGAACGACGTCAGCGAGTGGCTCGACGACCGGTTCCCGGCCCGGCGACCCGCGCCCTCGGCGCCCGGCGCCCCCGGACTCCCGGTCCTGGCCGCCGCCGGGCACCTATGTCTTCGACCACTGAGAAGGGCGCGACTGACATGGGCAACGACGTGCGAAACGTGCTCCGCGACAGCAGTCGCGAAGAGATGCGCAGCGTCTCACTCCTGGGCCATCGGGTCCGGGTCTCGGTGCGTCGCGGGACGGGCACCGGTCCCCCGCTGCTGGTGTGCAACGGGATCGGGGCAAGCCTGGACATCCTCGACCCGTTCGTCGCGCACGTCGACCCCGCCATCGAGGTCGTGCGGTTCGACGTACCCGGTGTGGGTGGCTCCGGTGAGGCACTGGTGCCCTACCGCTTCTCCGGCCTGGCCTGGTTCGTCAGTCGGCTGATGACCCGGCTCGGCTACGGGACCTTCGACACGCTGGGGATCTCCTGGGGCGGCGGCCTGGCCCAGCAAATCGCCCTGCAGTCGCCGCGCCGATGTCGTCGCGTCGTGCTGGTCAGCACCGCAACCGGCGCCCTGATGGTCCCGGCGAGCCCGCGTCTCCTGCTCAAGATGGCGACCCCACGGCGCTACACCGACCCCGACTACGCCACTTCCGTCGCAAGCGAACTCTACGGCGGGCGGCTGCGCCGCGAGCCCGACCTGGTCCGCTCGCTCCTGCACGACCACGCCCGCCTGGGCTCGCGCACCGGCTACCTGCTCCAGCTGTTGGCGGGCTCCGGGTGGACCAGCCTGCCGCTGCTCCCCCTCATCCGCCAACCCGCCCTCATTCTCGCTGGTGACGACGACCCGATCATCCCGCTCGTCAACGCCAGGATCATGCGGCGGATGCTGCCTCGGGCGAGCTTGCATGTCTTCCCCGACGGGGCACCTGGGACTCGTCACCATGGCCGAGGACCTCGGCCCGCGGATCTCACACTTCCTGCTCGACAACACTGACACATTGTAGTACAGTCATAATATAAACCCACGGACAATCCTCCGCTAGCAAGGTCTCAACGAAAGGACCGGTCATGGTGACCTGGAAAGACGTCCCCACGCAGTACGTCGACGTCAACGGCGTGCGCTTCGCCTACCGAGAGCTGGGTGCCGACTCGGGGGTGCCGGTGGTCTTCCTGCACCACTTCACCGCCGTCATGGACGACTGGGACCCCCGGGTCGTCGACGGGATCGCAGCCCAGCACCGCGTCATCGCCTTCGACAACCGCGGCGTCGGCGCCACTGGCTCGACGGTACCGGCCGACCTGGAGCAGATGGGGACAGACGCGATCGCCTTCATTCGCGCCCTCGGACACGACAAAGTGGATCTGTTTGGCTTCTCGATTGGCGGCGCGGTGGCCCAGATGATCGCCCTGCAGGCGCCTGACCTGGTACGCCGCATGGTGGTTGCCGGTTCCGGCCCTCGCGGCGGCGGCGGCATTTGGAAGATGTCCTTCATCGTCGGCGGCGCGTACCTCAAGGCCGCATTCGCCCGCAAGGACCCCCGTCACTTCCTCTTCTTCCCACGCAACGCCGAGGGCAAGAGAGCAGCCAACGCCTACTTCGAGCGACTGGCCGAGCGCACCACCGACCGTGACAAGCCGATCTCACAGCAGGCGCGGCTCGCCCAGCTGCGCGCGATCACCACCGCTGGGTTGCACGACGCCGACGACCTGTCGACCATCAAGGTCCCGGTCTTCGTCGCGAACGGCGACCACGACCTGATGGTCGCCAGCGAGCACTCCGCCGACATGGCCCGCCGGCTGCCGGACGCCACCCTGAAGATCTACCCCAACTCGGGCCACGGCGGCGTGTTCCAGCACCACGAGAAATTCGTCCCACAGGTGCTCGAGTTCTTGGCCGACTGAGCGGCGGCTGACCTGCACACGCACTCGTAAGCCAATCAGATTGGACGACGATCTCCGGTCCAGGACCGCGAGCGAAGGTTCCGAAATGAGGTTCTAGGTCCCGTCGGCGTCCCGGTGTCTCGGCCACCTCATTGACCTCGGGCCGTTGCCGGCCTCCCGGGCTGAGGCCGCCACCGGGGTGCTGAGAGAGCTCCTTGCCGATATGGGAGGGATGGAGGAGCTGTCCAGCTTCGATGGCCCCAACAGCCCGTTGGCTGGCGACGATCGGCAGGGGACGCTGCAAGTGCGCAGGTGGGTCATGAGTCGACGCGAATCGGGCGACTCACCGGTAGCGATCGGCTGCGCCGTGTAGCGCACCCAGGCCGACTCGGAGATTTCACCGCAGCCGGTGGTCAAATGCCCGGTCCGCTGGGCATGGGAGTGACATTGGGAGGTGCGGTCGTCACCTGGTCGTCGGGTCGATTCGTGGATTGGCTGCGGCGACCGCCTGTAGGCACCATGTGAGCGTCGCGTAACGGTTCCGCTGGATTCGCTCACCGAGCCGCAGGTACGTCATCCCCCACGTGCACGCGGCAACCGCTGACCAGACCGCCGACCTCATCCTCGGGACGCAACCTCTGGGTCAATTGCCAAGAGGTCACCCAGTTCGAACTTCCGTAGACCTTCGCTGACGTTCGCTGAACTCCGCCACCAGGCCCCGATTCGGGCCCATTCGCGGCAATGTCCGCAGACATTCTGCGGACATCAAGGCCAAAGCCGGACCCGTGGAAACCCACGAACCCGGCCCTGACCTGCAGTTTCACTTGTAGCGGGGGCAGGATTTGAACCTGCGACCTCTGGGTTATGAGTAGGCCAGCGGGAGTCTCGAATGGCTTAGCCCATCCGCCCTGACCACACACGATGCCGAGTCAGCGTCTCACCTGTCGCGACGCGGCCCAGGCAGCCCGTGCCCATCTCTGCTACACGCCTCGCTACACGCAATCGCCCGAGGACTGCATCCCGGCCGGCGGACCGCGGCGCCGCCCCGTCACACCAACCGCGCCGAGATCTTGCGGTCTACGACGCATCCAGCAGTCGTTCTGCCGCGCCAGCCGTCCGAGGATTCACGCGCTTTCGAGGTCTGGGCGGCAGCGACCGCCGACATTCGCCCCGCCTCCTCACAGGGCAAATGGCCTAACGCGGACCTCATGCGGTGCCCGGCGGGCACCAGCAACCGCAACCACAACTGCAACCGCGGGAATGGGGCAGCGCCACCGCCAGGCCTCGCCGGAGATCTCCACAAGAATGTGACCTTGCCGAGACGCCCCCACAGACGACGCCGTTGAGGACTTAGTCGGGCGGTCAAGCCCTGGTCAAACCCCTGCAGGTAGTCACGATGGCCAGGGGCGGGGTCGAGCCGCTGACCTCCAGCGGAGCGGCCCGGGGCCGGCTCTTGCCTGTTCGTGCGCGCCGTCCGGCCCGTCAGGGCCGGCTTGAAGACGTACAGCAAGTCCTCACCGGCCGAGATCGCCAGGAACAAGATCGCTGACTGCCGGGTAGCAGGTTGCATAGACTTGCATAGTCATGTACAGTTGCATGCATGTCCTTCACTAAGTATGAAGCTATCGCTGCGGACCTGCAGGCCCGCATCCAGGCAGGCGAGTTTGGCCTGGGGGAACGAATCACCAGCATGACCGATCTGGAGGAGCGTTACGGCGCCGCCCAGCACACGGTCAGGCGGGCTCTGGAAGTGCTGATCAGCCAGGGCGTCATACAGATCGTGCGCGGCAAGGGCGCCTTTGTGAGGCGGATACCGGAGCCGTCGCCACGGACTGACGAGCTGCTGGCGTCTCTGATCGATGCGCACGCTGCGCTAGGGCGAGCCATTGCAACGTTGCGCCGGGCGGTGTGACTACGGCGCGTCGACCAGGGGCACAACGGAACCATGGCTGGGTTGAAGCCGGGTGGCGAGGGGGGCTGGGTCGAGCCGTCGACCTCAGCTGGTTAGGCGGTGGCCTGCACGAGGGCCCCTTCAGGCTGACCGGCTGCATCGCCGCAGCGCGATAGGCCGTGCCGTTCTTGCCGTTCTGTGCCCAGGGAATCGCCTCGAGCATCACCGGGGCGAGTGCGACGGGGAGAAATCCCTCGACCTGTTCGAAGGATTGGAAGGGGGCTTAGCCTGCTGCGATGTCTGGGAACCCGAATCCCGCTGTACCTCCGTGCGGCGCGCTCCTGGCTCGACCACGACCTGCAGGAGGGGGTATGGCGTCTCCCATGACTGGTAGCGGGCCTGCACCGGGTCGCTTCGGTACGCCGCCAGTGCGGCGGCGTCGTCGTTGGTCATT
>Ga0210378_10002022_pt1 | contig 10433 bp, 10 predicted proteins | sample PLM1_60_b1redo_FD_155465 | JGI IMG/M metagenome (GOLD analysis project Ga0210378, IMG submission 155465) | Groundwater sediment microbial communities from an aquifer in East River, Colorado, USA - PLM1_60_b1 redo | ecosystem: Environmental > Terrestrial > Soil > Riparian zone | place: USA: East... | reverse complement strand
CACGACCAGCATTACGGCGACAATCGCCGCACCAATGGCGACGTAATCGTAGCCGCCGTCCGCGCGCCGCATGAAGAGCATCGTCGCCACGATCGCACCGGGGCCGGCCAGCAATGGAGTCCCCAGCGGGACCAGGGCGACATTGGAGGTGGCCGGAGCGTCGGGGTCCTCCGTCTTGCCGGTCAGCAGTTCCAACGCGACGAGCACGAGCAGCAGGCCGCCGGCACCCTGCAGCGCGGGCAGGTCGACGTGCAGGTAGTTCAGGAGCGTCTGGCCGGCGACCGCGAACACGGCGATCACACCGAACGCCAGGCCGACCGCGAGCCGCGCCGCTCGGTGCCGGTCCGCGGCGGGCAGAGGCCCGGTGAGCGCCAGGAAGATCGGCAACATGCCCGGCGGATCGACGATCACGAGCAGCGTGACGAACGCCTCGCCGAACAGCTTGAGATCCACGCCGGACACCATGCCATCCAGCTCGGCACCACGCACGCAGGGCATTCGCGGCCGGGAGAGAATGGGCCGGCTCAGCGACGTCGGGCAGCGCATGGGGGAGTCACACCAGACCGATGCCTGTCGCTAGACGCGAGTGAGGTTGACCCCCGAGGTCCACGGTTACCTCTCCGGCTGGGCTACCGCGTCTTCACCGAGGAGGCACTCGGATAGCCCGCGGGGAGTCACGTCACGGATCGCGCCGGCGTGACATGTGGTGTTACCGCGTACACGATTGCGCGGATGCGGGGCCGAGCAGAAGAGGACGCCGAACTGACGACGGCGCGGTGGTGCGTAGGTCGAGATCGTCGGCGCGGCGATGTCAGAGCGCCTGCAACCACGCCGGTGCTTTTGCGCCGCGGTGGGCGGTACGGTCAGAGACATGACGCAAGGGCGCGAGCGAGACCCTAGGCGGGCGATGGGCTACACCGAGACTGTCGAGGTGCGAGGACACATCTTCGACTCGGGCGGGCTCGCCCGCATCCTCGGCGACGTCATTGAATACGGCGGCGATTATCGCATCGACCATCTTGAGCCTGGGCGGGGGCCTGCCGACGAGTCGGTGGCCCGGGTGGTCATCGGCGCGCATGACCCGCAGCAGCTGAGTCGGATCCTGATGCGGCTGCAGACCCATGGCGTGAACAAGCTGGACCCCGGCAAGGCGGTGCTGCGCCCGGCACCCCGCGACGGCGTCTTCCCCGACGACTTCTACTCGACGACTAATCTCGAATGGCGCAAGCGCCACCCTGGACCGAGCCGAGCCGACCGACAAGCCGGCAGTTAGGAGGCCAGGCCCTCAGACCGAGCGCTCCCCTTCGAGTCCGCACCTGGTCCGCAGGAGCTTCCGGAACGCCGGTGAGACCCACGAGACGCCGAGAGCGGTTTCCGCAGGTCACCCCAGAGAGTCGGCGTCCGCCTCCACCAGCGCCGCGCCGAACTGCCGGGCCTCGGCGGGTTCGAGCAGGGTCGGGAAGCCACTGTCGGACACCTCCACATGCACGGCCGGCGGCGCGATGTCCTTGCCGAACACGAGCACCTCCACGTGCGGCCGGTCTGCACCCGCCAGCCGACGCAGGTCGAAGACCTCCCGGGCGAACAGCGCCGAGCCTGACCGATTCGGCCCGGACCAGGCGCCGTAGGATGCCCACGCCGGCAGCCGCCGCGGCGCCACGTCCTCGCGCGCCCGCGGCATCCCACCCACGAGCACCAGCCACGCCCGGCGCGCCGTCGCATCGTCGAGCACCTCATCGAGCAGGGCCAGGCTCGCCGTCGTCCACCCCCTGTCCACCAGCACCGCGCAGGCGTCCGCCCACACGATCGCCGACCCCAGATCGAACTCCGTCCGCTCCGTCAGCCACGCCGTGACCACCGCCGCTGACCGGACGTGACACGACGACCTCCACCACCAGTACCGTTCCCCACGGGTCTCGCCCTTTCTACGGAAGGTGCGGGATCAAGGGCCCGTTCGGCGCCCGCCTACGCTCGGTCGCCCCCACAAGACGGCGGGCCGCGCGGCCGTCGGGCGAGCGCGCGTCGGAGAGCGGCCCGGCTCCGCGGACCGCGGGCGGGTGTCCACAGTGGACTCCGAGCCATAGGAAACCCACGCCTAACGACGAGCGCCAGCGGCAGGTGATGACGCAGCACAGACAGCGCCGCTGTGTCAAACGCCCAGGTAGAACACAGGACGACGAGCGACGGCAGCCGGCCGGGACGCCCGCGACTACTCGTAGGGTTAGTGGTTCGAGTCCACTCGGGGGAGCCCTTCCTGATCAGGCGTTTTCCATTCAGCACCTGCGGTTGCTGACCGCGGGAGTCGGACATTCCGGGCGTGGTGGTCACCGGGCTGCCGGGGGACGAGTGCTCGTGCCCGCTCGGCGCCGTCCCGCCCGACGCCTTCGAGCATATGCGCGTAGGTGTCGCTGGTGATCGTGATGGTGCTGTGGCCGAGCCGCTTGGAGACCACAGCCATGTCGATGCCGGTTTGCATGAGCGAGGCCTCGCCGTGGCGCAGGTCATGCAGGCGGATCGGCGGCGGGCCGGCGCGGTGGGCGTCGCGACGCCAGGCGGCGACCCGTTGCTCGGTCCAGACGACGGCCTTCGGCCGGGCGTGGTCGGGCAGCTCGATGTGGGCGGCGGCGTTGTGCTGCAGCCGTCGCTTCTTGACTGCGGCGCCGAGCGTGTGCCGAGCCGCCTGCCCGTCTGCGGATCCCTGCACCGCACCGCCGCGAGATCCCTTCGACGCCATCCGCCACCCCTCACCCGATCGACGCGCGCGGCGCTCGCTCGACCACGCCGCGCCGGCGTCAGCGCACGCTAATCCGCCGGGCGGCCCTGTCGTGTTCCCGTCAGCGCCGGTGGGCGGCATCCCGAGCAGGCGGAGCAGGTCGGCGGACGAGAGGACGTGGCGGCGACCAAGCCGCAGGACGCGGCGCGGGAACTCGCCCCGGCGCGCCAGCTCGTAGGCCTGCGTCCGCCCGCACCCGAGCAGCCGGGCAGCCAACTCGATGCCGACCGTCGGAGGCAGCGTGTTCAGATCGACGGAGTCATCCTGCGTGTGAGGGCTGGGTGAACCGGCTGGGTGGCCTGCCGCTGCGTCGTACGTCATGTGTCTCCGTCCGCCGCCTGGTGCCCAGTAGTGGAGACCGGCCGGTTTGCGGTGGCAGCGGCTGCCACGAACGGTCGTCATGACGTCAGGCGCCCACGCTGGAGAGGCTCGGGGGAGTGCGACGCCGGCCAGGCCCGTTGGGTCACCGCCCAAAGCCGGCGCCGTCAGCGCGGGGACAGCCAGCGCCCTCCGCACCGAGACGGCGGTGCTCACTCATAGCCGATGAGCGGTCGGCTTCAACCGGTGGGTACGTCCGAGGACCCGACCGAACCCGGCGAAGCCGACCGAATGCGGGGGTCACCCGGGCTTCGCGACGACGTGCTTGACGTCCGCCATGTGGCGCCCGGCGGCGGCGGAGGCCTCCTCCGGGCTGCTCCCGCTCTCGCGTGCGTCCATGTAGGCGGCGTACCAGTCCCACCAATCGTGTGGCGGGGCGACCGCCTCGAACGCGCCGTGACGTTGGGAGGTCTCATGCAGCAGGTCGGCGAGTGCGGCGACGTCCATCGTCACACCCGGCCCGGGAGCCGCTCCGTGACCTCCTGCAGCTGCCACTGGTTGCCGTCGGGATCGTTGAACGATGCCCGGCTGCGGTACGACCGGCGCTGCGGATGGGGACCCGGCACCCGGCCCTTGGCGGGATCGGTGTGCCAGACCTCGCTGACGTCGACGCCGCGGCCGATCAGGTCGTCGCGGGCAGCGTTGATGTCCTCGACGATCAGCAGCAAGCCCTGCAGGGAACCCGGCGTCATCGTCGTCGTTCCCTGCCCGAACTGGATCGAAGCCGGCGAGCCCGGTGGGGTGAACTGCACCCCACGAGTGTGCTCGGTGGGTTTGAAGTCGATGTCGAGACGCCATCCCAGGCGCTGGTAGAAGGCCTTGGCGCGGTCGACGTCGGCGACCGGCAACGTCGTGACCTCGAACCTCATCGGGACGCCCGCGACGCCGGACGCCTCCGTCGCGGCATCAGTGCTCCGCGGCGCACTGCTCATGAGGGACCTCCCTGGATTGGGTCGTCGCCAGAGTGACCGCGCTGACAGTTCCACGGCAAGAGCGGCGTGGGTTCCTCGCGACCTGTAGGTACCGGTCCGACAGCCTCCAGACGGGGCGCGCAGGGCGACCGACAGAGCGGCTCTACCGCTCATGCCGCTGGTGGTACGTGGCGGGCACGGTCGGGCCGGTGAAGGGGGCCGTGTAGAGGTCGTGCATCCGAATGCGGTCAGCCTGGCTGCGCGCCGGTGTTGGTCAGGCCGTTGGTCATGATCTGAACCATCCGGCGGGTCTGCTGGCTGTCGCGGCTGTAGCGCTGCATCGCCTGGCAGCCAACGAGCAGGGTCTTCACATCGTGCACGTCGATGTCGGGGCGGACGGTGCCGGCCTGCTGTGCCCGGGCGAGCAGCTGCGCCAGGGCGTCCATGAAGCTCTGCTCGGCGTCGGGTGCTGCCTGCGCGATGTCGAAGCCGATCCCGGCCAGCGCGTCGACCATGCCCTGGTCGGTCGCGCTCTCCTCGACCATGACGGTCAGGAAAGTGTGCAGCGCCTGTCCGGGGTCGTCGGCCGCCAGCAGGGCGCGGGCGGTGTCGACGATGCGCTGCACGCGGTCTGCGACGATCGCCTGGTACAGCGCCTCCTTTGTCGGGAAGTGCCGGTAGACCGTGCCGGCGCCAACCCCGGCTCGCCGGGCGATCTCGTCGATCGGGACCGCGAGCCCCTCGGCGGCGAACGTGTCGTAGGCCACCTGGAGTAGTCGGGCCCGGTTGCGCGCGGCGTCGGCGCGCAGCGGCCTGGGCTGGTCTGCCATACGTGCTGAACCTCATACCGGTCGGTCGACAAGCGGGGCGTGCGTTCCGTATAGTCGAAGCGGAACGCGCGCCCCGATTATAGCCCGGGAGACTCCATGAGCAATGAGAGCTGGACCGCGGCGAACGTGCCGGACCAGACCGGTCGCACCGCGGTGATCACCGGCGCGAACACCGGCATCGGCTTCGAGACCGCCGCCGTGCTCGCCGCACACGGCGCGTCGGTCGTGCTCGCCGTCCGCAACCTCGACAAGGGCAAGGACGCCGCCGCTCGCGTCGCCGCTGCGACTCCCGGCGCCGACGTCACGATCCAGCGGCTGGACCTGTCCTCTCTCGACTCGGTCCGCGCCGCGGCCGAGGAGCTGAGGTCCCGCCACGACGCGATCGACCTACTGATCAACAACGCCGGTGTCATGTACACGCCGCCGAGTACGACCGCTGACGGGTTCGAACTCCAGTTCGGCACCAACCACCTCGGCCACTTCGCGTTCACCGGCCTCCTGCTCGACCGGCTGCTGCCCGTCCACGGCTCCCGCGTGATCACCGTCAGCAGCATCGGGCACCGCATCCTCGCCCGGATCCACTTCGACGACCTGCACTTCGAACGCGGCTACAGCCGGGTCGCCGCCTACGGCCAGGCCAAGCTGGCGAACCTGATGTTCACCTACGAACTGCAACGCAGACTCGCCCCGCACCAGACAACCATCGCCGTCGCCGCCCACCCCGGCGGCTCGAACACCGAACTCGACCGCAACCTGCCCGCCCCGCTCCGCACGGTCAGCCGCGTGCTGTCCCCGCTCGTCGGGCAGAGCGCCGCCATGGGCGCCCTACCCACCCTGCGCGCCGCAACCGACCCAGCCGTCCGCGGCGGCCAATACTATGGACCCGACAGATTCCGCGAGACCCGCGGCCACCCGACACTCGTCCAGTCCAGCGCCCAATCCCACGACACCGACGCCCAACACCGGCTCTGGGCAATCTCCGAACAGCTGACCAGCGTCAGCTACCCCATCTGACACACCCCGCGGTGCACGCAACCCCAGCCAATCGCGGCCGGACGCCGTGCGCCGGCGGACCGCACCGTGCACTCGTTGTACGCCTATTTCCTCCGTCCCCGCGACCCGGAGGTGCCGATCGTTAACGAGGCGCGGCGCGACCTTGCCCCCTGACCCGCCAAACGCAAACACCGCCCTCGTCAGTCCGACATCCGAGCGGTTGACGTCGTCTCGCCGAAGGCGGCGGCGAGGCTGGTGAGGTCGATCGGCCGCCGGGCCTCCTCGGGGACGAGGTCGACCATCGGGCGCAGGACCTCCAACGCGGTGAGGATCTCTCGGCCGACCTGCTCCGCCGGGCGCATGGCATCGACGGACACCAGGATGCCGCGTTGGCCGTACCACGAGACGATCGGATGAGTCACTTCGTGATACAGCTCGAGCCGTCGCCGGATGGTCTCCTCGTTGTCGTCGGAGCGACGCTGGAGTTTGGCGCGGGCGAGCAGCCGCCGCAGCAGCTCCTCGTCGTCGGCCTTCAGATACAGCGCGACATTCGCGGGCAGGTCGAGGTCGCGGGCGACCCCGTAGGTGGCGCGGGCCTGTGCCATGTTGCGCGGGATGCCGTCGAGTACGTACCCGCCGCCAGCCGCCTTCGCCTCGACGAACGCGTCCCGGACCATGTTCAGCACGATGTCGTCCGGCACCAGCTCGCCGCGGTCGAGATGCTCTTGAACGGCTCGACCGAGCTCGGTCTGCCGCGCTACATGCTCGCGCAGCAGGTCACCGGTCGCGATGTGCGGGATGTCGAAGTGCGCGGCGATCAGCGTTCCCTGCGTCCCCTTGCCCGCACCCGGCGGTGCGACCAGCAACACCCGCATTCCCGTCTCCTCGTCTCACCCGCGCCTGTCCTACCCGGCCGCCCAGCTCCGTTGTCCATCTCAGTCCGGCCGAGTCCCTCGTCGACGGCGGTACCGGCGACGCCGACGGCAGCCGAAACCATGCGCAGCTGCTCCGCCGAGGGCAGCCGGGCCGCTCCGGGGGTGCTCGCGTCGGCGACGGCATCCGCGGCCGCTGCGCCGGGACCGTCGGGCCTACCGTCAGCATCACGAACCAGACCGCAGGACGTGAAGATCAAACGATACCTGCGGATCCAGGTCAGACGGCGCGTTTATGGACATAGCACCAACATGGGCGTGGGCCGTCCTGCAGTGGAACGGCGAGAGGGTGGTCGGTTTCTTCGTAGTGGGCTTTGGCGTGCTGATTTGGTGAGCTGTCCGAGCATGCCACCCAGCCGCAGGACAGGCACAGCCACAGCTCGACCCAACCTTCCCCGTGCTCCTGGCACTGTGGACATCCGGTGGAGAGTGGCTCGACGTGGGGGCCGGCGGCAACGTGAGCGCAGCGACGCAGGCCGCCAGTGTCGTTCCTGCGGTGGATCGCTCGTGACATCAGGTCCTCGTCTTGCCGGGCCGGTAGCCATGTGTGGCGCTGTCTAGCCAACTCTCGCCGGGGCCGTCCGCGAAATGGCCAACATGTGCACTGTTCATCATCCGAGATGATGAGCGGCACCGTCGTTCCGGCCGCGGGACCTGGACCCGTGCCACATGCGAACCACTAGACTGCCCGCAGCGGCGTGACTTCCACGGCAACGACTGATCAGGGGGTGTCGCGCATGGAGCTTCGGCAGCTGCGGCATTTCGTCACCCTTGCGGAGGAGCTGCACTTCGGCCGGGCGGCGGCACGTGAGCACATCGTGCAGTCGGCGCTGAGCCAGCAGTTGCAACGTCTGGAACGGGAGCTGGGGGTGCTCCTGCTGGAGCGGACGACTCACCAGGTGCGGCTGAGCGCGGCCGGCACCGCGTTTCTGATCGAGGCGCGGCAGATCCTTGCCCACGTCGATCGGGCGGCGGTGGCCGCGCAGCGGGCCGCCCGTTCGACGCCGAGTCTGCGGGTGGGGATCGTCGACGCCAGCTACGACTCGATGCCGCTGATCCTGCACGAGGTCCAGCAGCAGTACCCCGATCTGGAGATCCACCAGGTCGAGGCCGGTGTGCCTGAGCAGTTCCAGCGACTGGTGGACGGGCGGCTGGATGTGGGGCTCGGGCGGGCTTCACTGGCCCCACCGACGGTGGCCTCCGAGTTGTTCCGTCTGGACCCGCTCGGCGTGCTTGTCGCTGATGGGCACCGCCTCGCGGTGCAGTCCGACGTCCCGGTCGCCACATTGGCCGCGGAGCCGCTGCTGCTCGCCGAGGACGAGCGGGCCCCGGAGTTCAACCAGTTCGTGATCGAGCTGTGCCGCTCGGTCGGCTTCATCCCGACCCTGTACAGGGGGACCGTCGAGAGTATCCGGGCCTCGGTTGACCTGGTCGCGGAGCAGCGCTGTGTGCTGTGCGCCCCGTCCTCATGCGCTTCGCCGCCGACGGGGATCGTGTGGAGACCTTTGGTGGCTCCCCCGTCGCGCTATCCGTGGTCGGTGCTGTGGCGGGCCGGGGACACCTCCGAGCACGTCCGCGCCCTCGTCCGATGCGCCCGCGCGCTGTCACGGCGGCTCGGCTGGCTGGAACCTCAGGGTCAGGTGGCGACCTGAGCGCGAGGCTGAGCCTGTTATCGCCGATCGTGATGAGTCGTGCTCCGATCCGCCCTTTCCCGGTGCCACCGGGCGCGGTTTCCTGAACACGACCAGGCCGGACCGACGTCCTGCTGGACACCCGCGCCTTCGACCTAGTCGACGGCTGCCCTGAGGAGGTCGAGAGGGCTCGGGGTCAGGGCACGGATTGTCCCCGACCGGCTCACAACCCAGTGCTTCGGGCCTGCGTCAGCTAGCACGCCACATCGCCTCCGCGATCGCGCGGTGGGCACCGCACCGACCTGGAGGATTCATGACCGCCACAGCTGAGCGTACCGTTGAGCAGCGGGTCAAGGAGTTCACCTCCCGTCGGTGGCAGTTGCTCATCGACGGCGCATGGGTGAAGGCGAAGTCCGAGCAGACCTTCCAGACCCACAACCCGGCCACCGGCGAGCTACTGGCCGAGTGCGCGCAAGCCGACGAGGTCGACATCGACCGGGCGGTCCGGGCCGCGCGGCGCGCGTTTGAGACCGGGCCCTGGCCGGCCATGACCGCCACCGAGCGCGGGCGGCTCATCTGGAAGCTCGGCGATCTGGTGCTCGAAAACCTGGAGGAGTTGGCCGAGCTGGAAACCCTCGACAACGGCAAGCCGATCAGCGTCACCCGCGCGGTCGATGTGCCGCTGACCGCCGAACTGTTCCACTACATGGCCGGATGGGCCAACAAGCTCGAGGGCAACACGATCCCCCTGTCGGTGCCGTACACACCCGGCGCGATGTACCACGCGTACACGCTGCGGGAACCGTTGGGTGTGGTGGGGCAGATCGTCCCGTGGAACTTCCCCCTGCTCATGGCCGCCTGGAAGCTGGGTCCCGCCCTGGCCGGGGGCAACACGGTGGTGTTCAAGCCGGCCGAGCACACGCCGTTGACGGCGCTGCGCCTGGGCGAGCTGATCATGGAGGCCGGTTTCCCCAAAGGCGTGGTCAACGTCGTTCCGGGGCCGGGTGCGGTCGCCGGGGAGGCCCTGGCCGCTCACATGGACGTGGACAAGATCGCCTTCACCGGCTCCACCCCGGTCGGCAAACGCATCATCGAGGCCGCCAAGGGCAACCTGAAGAAGGTAACGCTGGAACTGGGCGGTAAGTCGCCGAACGTGGTATTCGCCGACGCCGACATGGAGCTGGCGATTCCCGGTGCGGCAAGCGCGATCTTCTTCAACCACGGCCAGGTCTGCTCGGCCGGGTCGCGTCTGTACGTCGAGAAGAGCGCCTTCGACGAGGTGACCGAGGGAGTAGCCGACAAGGCAAAGCAGATGAAGGTCGGCCCGGGCATGGATCCGACCACCGAGATGGGCCCGCTAGTGGCCGAGGAGCAGTTGGACCGGGTCTGGGACTACGTCGAGTCCGGGTTCGCCGAGGGGGCCCGGGCGTTGACCGGCGGTCGGAAGATGGACGGCCCCGGCTACTTCATCGAACCGACCGTGCTGGTGGACACCAAACCGAACATGAAGGTGGTCCGCGAGGAGATTTTCGGGCCCGTGGTCACCGCCCACTCCTTCTCCCGGGAGAACGACGTGCTGCCGGTGGCCAACGACACGATCTACGGCCTGGGCTCCGGGATTTGGACCAAGGATCTGAGCAGGGCACACCGCATGGCCGCACGGCTGCACGCCGGCACCGTCTGGGTCAACTGCTACAATATCTTCGACGCCGCACTGCCCTTCGGCGGCTACAAGCAGTCCGGGTGGGGCCGCGAAATGGGCCATGAGGTCCTCAATCTGTACACCCAAATCAAGTCCGTGTGTATCCGGCTGTGACAACGCCAGTCCCATCTGACGGGGCCCAGGCACCGGTCGCGCATGACCGACCGGTCCCTGGTCAGCACTCGGCCAGTCCAGCGCCGCGTAGACCTCATCGGAGCTCGCCTCGGTGACCCGGGTCGGCTGCCAGCGTGGTGTCGGCCCCCCAGGTGGTGGTGGCCGGCTT
>Ga0210378_10002020_pt1 | contig 10439 bp, 11 predicted proteins | sample PLM1_60_b1redo_FD_155465 | JGI IMG/M metagenome (GOLD analysis project Ga0210378, IMG submission 155465) | Groundwater sediment microbial communities from an aquifer in East River, Colorado, USA - PLM1_60_b1 redo | ecosystem: Environmental > Terrestrial > Soil > Riparian zone | place: USA: East... | reverse complement strand
GGGTTATTCTTAAGGTCGGGGGGGTTCAGAGCTGCGCCGTGACCCCCCCGCGCGCATACGCGCTCCCCCCCACATCGCTCGCTCGGGAATGAATCCCTCGCTCGCTACGCCTTCACTTCTTCCTGCTCGAGGGCCTTCCGCGCGGCCTCGAGCTCGCGCCGCTTCTCGTCGGTGATGGTCGGAAACTCGAGCTTCAGCTTCTCGAGCGTGCTCACGATGACGTCGGCCACCGCCATCCGCATGAACCACTTGTGGTCGGCCGGGATCACGTACCAGGGCCCATGCTCGGTGCTCGTGTGCTCGAGCATGTCCTCGTAGGCCGCCATGTACTCCTCCCAGTGCTCCCGCTCCTTCGCGTCGCCCAGCGAGAACTTCCAGTTCTTCTGCGGCTCGTCGAGCCGGGCGAGGAAGCGCCGGCGCTGCTCCTCCTTCGACACGTGGAGGAAGAACTTCACGATCACGGTGCCGTTCTGGGCGAGGTACCGCTCGAAGTCGTTGATGTCCTGGAAGCGCAGCTTCCAGATGTCCTTGCCGACGAACGCCGCGGGCAGCTTCTGGGCGGCGAGGATGCCCGGGTGGACGCGGACGACCAGTACCTCCTCGTAGTAGGAGCGGTTGAAGACGCCGATCCGGCCCCGCTCGGGGAGGCACTTGTTGGTGCGCCAGAGGAAGTCGTGGTCCAGCTCCTCCGCCGAGGGCTGCTTGAACGAGTAGACCTGGCAGCCCTGGGGGTTCACCCCCGACATCACGTGCTCGATGGTGCTGTCCTTGCCGGCGGCGTCCATGGCCTGGAAGATCAGCAGCAGCGCATAGCGGTCGTCCGCGTAGAGCCGCTCCTGCAGCTCCCGCAGCTTCTCGATGCCTTCGGTCAGCCGCCTCTTCGCCTCCTTCCTGTCCTTGAAGTCGGCGGTGTCCGCCGTATCCCGGTCCTTCAGCTTGAACTTTTCGCCCGGCTGGACGCGGTACTGCTTGAACGCGGTCATTTGAGCATGAGGTCACGGAAGTTCGGTGGCTTGGGAGTCCCCTCCCCCGACAGGGCCTTTTCGACCGCGAACTCGGCCATCTTCTCTACGGCCCACGGGAAATGGGCGTCCTTCAGGCTGCGGTAGTCGAGGTCGGGCGTGTAGTTGGTGAGGTCGATGCCGTAGAAGTCTCCGCCCACGACCGCGAACTCCAGGGCGTTCATGTCGTAGCCGAGCGCCTGGTTGAAGCGCAGGGACAGCTCCTCAGCCTTGTCGCGCATGCCGCGCGGGAGCGCGTCGTAGTCCTGGTTGTACCCGCCCCGGCCCAGGGGCGCGGGGTCGTAGCGGATGGCGCGCGCGTGGCGGCGGCCGATGGTGGGCACCCGGATGAAGGTGTCCCACGTGATCAGCTCCTGCAGCATCATCGTCTTCTGCCCGGAGCCGTTGTAGTGGAAGATCATCTCGTCCAGGTTGTGGATCTTGTTCACGTCCTTCCAGCCGCCGCCGAACGCCGGCTTCATGATGCAGGGCAGCCCGACGAAGGAAAGGAACGCCTCGAAGTCGGCCGGCCAGAGGTTGCGCAGGCTCTCGTCGTTGACGTCCTCGACGTAGGCGCGGTTGGGCAGCACGACCGTCTTCGGCTCCTTGATCCCCAGCGTCTCCGCCGCGCAGTAGCCGAAGAACTTGTCGTCGGCGCACCGCCAGAAGACGTTGTTGATGACGTAGGCGCCCTGGAGCGCGGCCATCTTGAGGTAGACCGCGTAGTACGGCACCTCGTGGCTCATGCGGTCGAGGATCACGCGGTAGGGGACCGCTTCGTTCAGCTTCGTTCCCCCGAGCTGGACGAACTCGGCGGTCACGCCCTTGTCCATGGAGTTGACCTTGGCGATGACCGCGTCGGGGAAGGAGTTCTCGCGGCCGCGCAGGACGCCCATACGCATGCTGGTTGTCTCCTTGAGGGGACCCGGCCTCGCCGGGGGCCGGGATGATAGCACTTCGAACGAGGGCTAGGGATGCAGCTCGGCGTCCAGCTCCGAAGCCACGAGCGTGTCGTCCCTCACCTCGGCCCGGCGGTCGCGCCACACGTCGCGCGGCCATTGCCGGCGGTCGAGCGCACGGCGCCGGCGCTCGACGGCCTGGCCCGCCAGCCGGTCCACCATCGCCACGAGCTTCTCGGCATCGAACGGCTTGACCAGGTGGCCCTGGAAGCCGGCCGCGCGCCACGCCTCGAGCCGGTCGCCCACGAGCGGGCAGCCGCTGAGCGTGATGGCCGGGATCTGACCCCCCTTCTCGGGGGAGAGGGAGCGTACGGCGCTCACGAGGCCGATGCCGTCCTGGCCGGGCATGACGATGTCCACGATCAGCACGTCCGGCACCACTCCGATGACCGTAGCGAGCGCGGCCCCCGGGCTCGAAACGGTGATGACCTGGGCCCCGCGCTCCCCGAGCACGGCGGCCAGGACGGCCAGTGTTTCGACGTCGTCGTCGACGGCCAGGACTCGTGCTCCCCAGATCCCCATGCCCGTTCCCCCGAATAGCACGGCACCGCAGGGACCGCTATTGCAACGGCCGAGCCAGGGCAGGAAGCGGTATTTACGGGACGAAACGACGTGGAGCTGGGGGAGTGTCTACGAGAGAGGTCAGGCGGCTGTCCAGGCTTGCGAACGCGGAGCCGCGCTCAGGAAAGTCCCGCGAGGAACGCGCCCACCTGCCGGTTGAACTCCGCGGGGTTCTCCATGTTCGCGAGGTGCCCGGCGCGAGGGATGACGGCCAGGCGGCTCCCCGCGATCCCGCGCTGGAGCGCCTCCGCCTCGGGCGGCGTCGTGATCGTGTCCTCTTCGCCGACGACGACCAGCGTCGGGACGCGGATCTCCCGCAGGGTGGGCGTGGAGTCGGCGCGCGCCGCGAGCCCGGCGAGGGCGTCGACGATGCCGCGGGGCGGGTTCGACTCGATGATCCGTCGCACGCGTGCCACGAGGTCCGGCCGCTCCTTGTGGCTGGTGGCTCCGAGCAGCTTCGGCAGGACCGCGTCGGCGATGGCGGCGGCGCCCTCGCGCCGCGCCTTCTCCGCCTGGGCGGCCCGGGTCGCTCTCGCTTCCGGCGAATCGGCCCCCGCCCGCGTGTCGGCGAGCACGAGGGCGCGGATGCGGTCCGGGTGCCGGCGGACGAGGGCCAGGGCCGCGTAGCCGCCCATGGAGAGGCCCACCACCGCCGCGCTCGCAATCCCGAGGCGGTCGAGCACGCCGATGCCGTCGTCCGCGATCCGCTCCATCGTCAGCAGGCTGTCGCCGGGAGGCGAGCCGCCGAACCCGCGGCCGTCGAAGCGAACCACGTGGTGGGAGGCCCGGAGGGCGTCCGCCTGCTCGTCCCACATGACGAGGCCGAGGGGAAAGGCGTGGAGCAACAACACCGCCGGTCCCGTCCCCGTCACCTCGCACGCCAGCTCGGCCCCGGCCACGCTCAGCTTCACCTTGGCCTCCGCGCGGCGGCGAGCCGCTCCTCCGCGATCCGGTCGGCCAGGCGATGGGGGGCGACGCCCTCGCTCCGCGCCCGCGCCCACAGGGCGGAGAGCCGCTCGCCGATCTGCTCGACGCGGCGCCGGATCCCGTCCTCGTCGACCTCGCCCAGCTCGTAGAGGAGGCTCAAGAGCCCGCCGGCGTTGACGACGTAGTCGGGGCCGTAAAGGATGCCGCGCTCGTGCAGCGCGTCGCCGTGGCGGGGCTCGGCGAGCTGCTCGTTGGCCGCGCCCACGACCGCATGGCAACGCAGGCGCGGCAGCGTCGTGTCGGTGAGGACGCCCCCGGCGGCGTTGGGCGAGAACACGTCGGCCTCGACGTCGTAGACGGCGTCGGGGGTCACCGGCGCCGCCCCCAGCTCCACGGCCGCGCGCTCGCTCCGTCCCGCATCCACGTCCGCTACGGTGAGGCGCGCGCCGGCGTTGCGCAGCATGCGGGCCAGACGGTAGCCGACCTGGCCCAGGCCCTGGACGGCGACGTGCAGGCCGTCGAGGGACCGCCCCATCTCCGCGGCGGCGGCCCGGATGGAGGCGAACACGCCCAGCGCGGCCAGCTCCGCCGTGTCCACCTTCGCGTCGGGCGGGGTGTGGCTCGCATGGCGCGTGAGTCGGGCCATCACCGCCACGTCGCGGCCGTCGATCCCCATGTCGGCCCCCGTCTGGAAGCGGCCGCCGAGGCGCTCCACCGCCTGGGCGTAGGCGGAGAGCAGCGCCCGGGTCTTGTCGCGGCCGGGATCACCGAGGATGACGGCCTTGCCGCCGCCGCGGGGCATCTCCGCCAGCGCGGCTTTGTAGGTCATGGCCCGAGACAGGCGCAGGGCATCGACCATCGCCTCGTCGAGGGTCGAGTAGAGCCGCATCCGCGTCCCGCCCACCGCCGGCCCCAGGGTCGTGTCGTGGATGGCGATGACGGCCCGCAGTCCCGCGGCGGCGTCCTGGACGAGGATCACCTCCTCGTGGCCCATCTCCCGGGCCAGATCGAGGGCGCTCATGGGAGCCAGGGAGTATACTCTGCCGACCCCAATCCCCTGGAGGCACGCGGTGAAGGGAAGCCTCGCCCAGGGCGTGCTCCCGGTGGTCCTCGGCCGCCTGTACGTCGAGCGCCGGTCGGGCCTGCTCCATCTCACGCGGGCAGGAGAGCGGCGTAGCGCCCGCTTCCGCAAGGGGCACGTCGTGCACGCCGACACCACCGCCGCCGAGGATCACATGGGCGAGGTGCTGGTGCGCAACGGGCTGCTCAGCAGTGCCGACCTCCGCCGCGCCAGCGCCCGCGTGCTCCGGGAGCGCAAGCGCCTGGGCCAGGTCCTGCAGGACCTGCGCATCCTCGACGAGCACCTGCTCGAGGATGCGCTCGCCCTGCACGTGCGGGAGGTGCTGCGGAAGGCGTTCGGCTGGGAGGAGGGCGCCTACGCCTTCGAGCAGCAACACGTGGACGCTCCGCTGCAAGAGGATGCGACCCTGCGGGTGTTCACGGGAGAGCTGATCCTGGAGGCCGCCCGCAGCGTGCACGACATGGCCGCCGTCCGCCGCGCCCTGGGGGACCCGAACCGGCTCCTCGTTCCGTCCGGCGACCCGGTGCTGCGCTTCCAGCAGATCACGTTGAGCACGGCCGAGAGCGACGTGCTCGCGCGGATCGACGGCACGCGGACGCTGCGCCAGCTGACGGCCTCCCTGCCGCCGGAGGAAACGGAGCGCAACGTGCTCGCCCTCCTCTGCCTGGGAATGGTGGAACAGGCGCCCGGGAGCTAGAGGGGGACAGGGTGGGGGGTCGATGATGGAACGACTGAAGACGTTCGAGGACTTCTGGCCCTTCTACGTGTCCCAGCACAGCCTGCCCCTCACGCGCGCGTTCCATTTTGCGGGCACGACGCTGGTCATGGGCGCGCTCGTGGCGGGTGTCGTCGCCGCGTTCGGCGGTGCGGGCCTGGATTCCCTGTGGGCGATACCCGCGGCTGCGGTTCTAGGCTACGGTCCGGCCTGGATCGCCCACTTCTTCGTCGAGAAGAACCGGCCCGCGACGTTCACGTATCCGTGGTGGTCGCTGCGTGGGGATTTCCGGATGTGGCGGCTGATGCTGACGGGGAAGATGGGGCCGGAGGTCGAGCGGGCGATGCGGCTCTATCCGCGGCCGGCCTGAGCCCGTGCCGGGCACCTCATGAAGGTGGAGCTCGTGGGGCACCCGGCGCGGAACTCCCACGTCTCCCGCACCGCCGCCGGGGCCTTGTCCCGGGCCCAATCCTCGAATCCCAGTCGCCGGAAGAAGGGCGCGGCCGTGGTCGTCAGCAGGTAGAGGTCCCGTAGCTCGAGCTTTCGCGCGAGCTCCTTCGCCCCCGCCACCAGCAGGCTGCCGATGCCCTCCTCCCGATAGTCGGGATCCACGGCCACGCTGCGCAGGAGGCCGTCGTCCCCGCAGACCTCGACCCCGCACAGGCCCACCAGCCGGCTGGCGTCGCGTACGACGAGGTAGTTGCCGAAGTGGTCGTCGACGCCGTTTTCGGGGAGGGCGACGCGGCGCAGCAGCTCGCGCGCGGAGACGAGGTCGTGGGCGTGGGCGGACTCGGTCCGGAAGGGCATGGCCCGCCATTCTAAGCGCCGGCGCTTCGCGAGCAAGCTGATTTGACCCGTTCCGCGGGAGCGCTTAACATGGTCTGGTCGTCGTCTGGTCGTCCTCCAATCCGGTGCCACCATGAACCGGGAATATTTCCTCAAGCCGTCGGCGGCCTCTCCTCGACTCGGCGACACCTAACCTCCGCTCCCGACTCACCGTACGAGTCGTCAGGAGCGCAAGGGCGTCGTCCATCCAGCGGAGAGCCGTCATGCCCAAGGCCGAGATCGTCCCGATCAAGAAGCAACCCGAGAAGCCGGCCGAGAAGCTTCGCCGCCGGCGGAGCGACCAGGCGCGGGCCATCCCGCCGCCCCCGCAGATGGGAATGTCGCGCAAGAAGCTCGTCGAGGAGAGCCGGCGCTGGCTGAGCCTGATCAACGCTCACAAGCTCAACGACTACAAGCGGCGAAAGGTGGTCTCCGAGACGATCGACAACTTCCGCTACTACTACAACCGCGGCTTCCTCGAGTACCGCAAGGCGGTCACGGAGAGCGGGGAGTACGCCGCGATCGAGTGGAGCGGCAAGGGCAGCCACTTCGAGGACGTCACCGGCCGCAAGTTCATCGACTGCCTCGGCGGGTACGGGATCTACTCGGCGGGGATCAACCACCCCAAGATCGTGCGGGCGGTGAAGTCGCAGCTCGAGCGCATGCCGCTCAGCTCGCAGGAGCTGCTCGACCCGCTGCGGGGCGCCCTCGCGCGGCTTCTGGGGGAGCTCGCGCCGGGCGATCTCCAGGACTGCTTCTTCATCTCGAACGGCACCGACGCCATCGAAGGCGCCATGAAGCTGGCTCGCCTCTACACGGGCAAGCCCGGCTTCATCTCCTGCATCCGCGGCTTCCACGGCAAGAGCTACGGCTCGCTCTCGCTCATGGGCAAGGCCGAGTACCGGCTGGCCTTCGAGCCGTTGCTGCAGGACGTGTACTTCGTTCCGTTCGGCGACGCTTTGGCGGTCGAGAACGAGCTGAGGAAGGCGGAGGCGGTGGGCATGGCCATCGCCGGCGTGGTCGTAGAGCCCGTCCAGGGCGAGGCGGGCGCGATCGTGCCGTCGCCGGACTTCTGGCCCCGGCTGCGCGACATCTGCACCCGCTTCGGCGTGCTCCTGATCGCGGACGAGGTCCAGACCGGCATGGGCCGCACGGGGAAGATGTTCGCGGTGGAGCACTGGGACGTGGTGCCCGACATCATGTGCCTGGGCAAGGCGCTCGGAGGCGGGGTCATGCCCCTCTCCGCGTTCATGTCGACTCCCGAGATCTGGAAGGTCCTCGAGCCCAACCCGTTCATCCACTCCTCTACGTTCGGGGGAAATCCCCTCGCCTGCGCGGCCGGCATCGCGGCCGTCAACGTGACGCTCGAGGAGGATCTGCCCGGCCAGGCCGCCGTCATGGGCGAATACCTCATGAGCGAGCTGCGCAAGCTGCAGCGGCACTATCCCGAGCACCTCGTGGAGGTACGAGGCCTGGGGCTGCTCATCGGCCTCGAGTTCGTCGACACCGAGTTCGGCTACGCGGTCGCGGCCGGCCTTTTCAAGCGGGGGGTGCTCGTGGCGGGGACGCTGCTCAACGCCAAGACGCTGCGCATCGAGCCGGCGTTGAACATCCCGCGCCCCGTCGTGGACGAGGTGCTCGAGAAGCTCGACGAGACGATGCGCGAGCTGACGGCATAGGCGCGTGACCCATTTCCTCCTGCGCGGGTTCCGGCGTCCGAGCGCGGTCATGGAGGCCGCGCTGGGCAGCCTCGAGCGCCGGGTGCTGGAAAAGCTCTGGGCCTTCGGCCGGGAGGTCCCCGTGCGCGAGCTGCAGGAGGCCTTCGACGGTTCGCTGGCGTACAGCACCCTGATGACGACGATGGACCGCCTCTTCAAGAAGAGGCTGTTGGGGCGGCGCCGGGAAGGCCGGGCATTTCTTTATCAGCCGCTCGTCAGCTCCGACCAGCTTCGGAAGGACGTCGCCGCCGACCTCATCGGCAGCCTTCTCGGCCAGGGCCCCGAGGCCGCGCGGCCGGTCCTGTCCACGTTCATCGACGCGGTGGAAGAGCGCGACGCGGCGCTTCTCGACGAGCTGGAGGCCCTGGTGCGCCAGCGCCGCCGCGGCCGCGGCAGGCCCCGGTGAGCTTCGCGCTCTGGACGGCCGTCGCGTGCCTCGCCACGTTCGCGGCGGCCGCGGGCTTCGCGTCGATCGTCGCCTGGATGGCGGGCCGCGCCGCCGGAGACGCGGGAAGCGGTGACGCCGGCCGCGACGCCGACCGCCTGCTGGCCCTGCGCGTGCTGCCGGCGGTGGTGGCCGCCGCCCTCGCCCTGGTCGTCGCGCTTCCCGCCTTCCTCCTGTTCGAGCCGCGCGACAGCGGCGAGACCGCCGGGCTGACCTTCTCCGTGCTCGCGATCGCCGGGGGTTTCGCGATCGTGCAGGGCCTCGCGCGAGGCATGGGCGCCTGGTGGGCGAGCCGGCGGCTGCGCCGGAGCTGGACGCGGGAGGGGCGGCCGCTGGAGCTGGCCGGCGCGCCGGTGCCCGCCTATCGGATCCGCCACTCGTTCCCGGTGGTATCGATCGTGGGCATCCTCCGCCCGCGGCTGTTCGTCGCCGACCAGGTCCTCGAGCGCCTCTCGCCCGCCGAGCTCCGGGCGGTCCTCGCCCACGAGGCCGCCCACGTCCGGGCGGCCGACAACCTGAAGCGCCTCCTGGTGCGGCTGTGCCCCGCGCTGCCGTGGGGCGCCGCCGTGCGCGGGCTCGAAGAGCGCTGGGAACAGGCCGCCGAGGAAGCCGCCGACGCGCAAGCGGGAGCCGCCCTCGATCTGGCGGCGGCGCTGCTGAAGACCGCCCGCCTCGCCCCCGCCGGCGCGCGCATCGAGATGCCGGTAGCCACGTTCCACAAGGGAGGCACGCTCGCCCGCCGGGTGCGGCGCCTCACGCGTGCGGCCGAGAACGGCCTCCGCTCGCCGGCGCCGACGCGCAGGCTCGCCTGGACCGCGGCGGCCGCGCTCGCGGCGGGCATCGCGGTGTGGGCGCAGACCCTTCCGTTCGCGCATCGAGTCCTCGAGGCGCTCGTCCACCTGCCCTAGTTTCTGTCGCGAAATGCTCGATCGGACGCGACAGAAACTAAGCGCGGCGCTACGCGCCGCGAAAAACCGTAGTTCTGTGGTCCCATTAGTTTTCGTCGCGTGCGTACGTGAGTCTCGCGACGAAAACTAGGCCTGGTAGTAGTTCCGATGCCGGGTAAGACTGCTACGCAATTGAAAGGAACATCCATGCTTCGTGCGATGGCGCTCGTCCTCGTGGCCGCGATGGCCGGGGCCCAGGAGCGGCCGGGGATCTCCGGCACCGTCACCGACCGCTCGGGCGCCGTCGTGCGCGATGCGCGCGTCTCGCTGCTGGACTCCCGGCAGGTGGTCCTCGCCACCACCCGCACCGACAAGGAGGGCGCCTTCGCGTTCCCGCACGTCCTTCCCGGCAGCTACCTCCTTCTCACGCACTCCCCGGGCCTCGCCCTGCGCCGCACCGCCGTCTCCCTCGAGCGCGGGTCCGCGGGGGTGGACGTGGTGCTGGAGCCGTCTCCGCTCAGCGAAGAGGTGACCGTCACCGCCAACCCCGGCCGCGTGGAGAGCGTCGAAGCGGTGTCCCAGCCCGTGAGCGTGATCGGACCCGAGGAGATCACCCTGCGCGGCAAGTCCGTCCTCGCCCAGGTCGCGAGCGAGGAGGTCGGGATCCACCTCCAGCGCACGAGCCCCACGATCGCCGGCATCTTCGTGCGAGGCCTCACCGGCAACAAGGTGAGCGTGTTCCTCGACGGGCATCGTTATTCGACCGGCTCCGCCCGCGGCGGCATCAGCACGTTCTTCGACCTCGTGGACCCCACGAGCCTCGAGGCGGTGGAAGTGCTCCGCGGGCCGAGCAGCGCCCAGTACGGGAGCGACGCCATCGGCGGCAGCGTGCAGCTCCTCACCCGTACGCCGGAGCTGTCCGCGGGCGGCCTGGAGGTTCACGGACGCCACAGCCTCTCCCTCAACAGCCCCGACGCCGGCTTTGGAGGGAGCCTCTCCACGACGTACTCCACGCCGCGCTTTGCCATGCTCGGCTCGCTGGGCGGACGGCGGGTGAACACGCTGCGCGCCGGGGGCGGGACCGACTCCCACAACGCCCTGCGGCGATTCTTCGAGGTCGACCCCGACGCCGTCCTGCCCGGCGGGCGCCTGCCTGACACCGCGTACACCCAGTACGGAGGGATGCTGAAGGCGAACTGGGTCCCGTCCGCGCGGGACCGGTTCGTGGCCACGTATACGCGCGGTCAGCAAGACGGGGGGAAGCGATACGACCAGCTCCTCGGCGGCGACGGCAACCTCGTGGCCGACCTCCGCAACCTG
>Ga0210378_10002019_pt1 | contig 10440 bp, 9 predicted proteins | sample PLM1_60_b1redo_FD_155465 | JGI IMG/M metagenome (GOLD analysis project Ga0210378, IMG submission 155465) | Groundwater sediment microbial communities from an aquifer in East River, Colorado, USA - PLM1_60_b1 redo | ecosystem: Environmental > Terrestrial > Soil > Riparian zone | place: USA: East... | reverse complement strand
GTCGGTGCCGGTCAGCGCGGCCGGGTCGCCCTCGACGAGCTCCAGCAGCCGGTGCGCGGCGACCGGGGACACCTCGGCCAGCTCCCGGGCGTCCCGGGCGAGCGCGCTCCCGCTGGCGTACATCTCCCAGCAGCCACGGTTGCCGCAGGCGCACCGCCGCCCCTCCGGGACCACGCACATGTGACCCCACTCGCAGGACACGCCGTGCGCGCCCCGGTAGAGGACGCCGGAGACCACCAGCCCACCGCCGATGCCGGTGCCGAGCGTGACGCACACGACGACCCGCTCCCCGCGCGCGGCGCCGTACCGGTACTCCGCCCAGGCGGCCGCGTTCGCGTCGTTCTCCACCGTCACCGGCAGCCCGATCCGGCCCTTCAGCGCGTCCCGCAGCGGCTCGTTCCGCCAGGCCAGATGTGGCGAGAAGAGCACGGTGGCGCGGTCGTCGGCGATCCAGCCGGCGGCACCGATCCCGACCGCGACCACCTCGTAGCGCGCGGCCAGCTCGGTGACGACCTCGGCGATCACCGCCTCGGTCTCGGCCACGTCGTCGTTGGGCGTCGGCCGCCGTACCAGCGCCAGGACGCCGCCGCCCTCGTCGACCACGCCGGCGGCGACCTTGGTGCCACCGATGTCGACGCCGATCGCGAGTGCCACCGCTGCAAACCTCCGCAGTCCGCGGTCAGCCGGTCAGCCGAGGTCGATCGGCTCGACCCGGCGACCGGGCGGCTGGGGGTCGCGGCTACCGGTGCGCTCGGTCGCCGCCGACCAGGCGGAGCCGGCCGGCCGGGCAAGCGCGTCGGCCACGGCGCGAACGGCGTCGGCGACCGCCGAGGCGGCCTCTGCGACCCGCTCGGTCACCTCGGGCCGCTCACCTCGGAGGACCGTGAGCAGCCGGCAGAACGGACAGTACCGGCACTCCGGCGCGCCGGTGGCCACGTGCTCGGCCAGGCCGGGGAACGTCGTGCGCGCCCAGCCGCGGACCGCCTCGGCCAGCCGCGCCGCCTCCTCGCTGAGGCTGCCCGGCTCGCCGGGTGCGCATCCGACGGTCTCGCCGGCTCCGCCGTCGCGCTCGCTCATCTCCCGCCCCTCGGCCGGCCCGGTTCTCGTCGCTCCGGCCGGACAGCACTCGTCGCTCCCCGCTCGCGCCGTGAACCCTCGTGGCCGGTGCGCCGCCCGCTTCGCTCGCTCACCCGGCGAGCCCCGTCCCGCTCACCGTGGCCACAGCTGCGGGTCCGGGCGGAACCGCACCCGCAGCGTGCTGTCCGCGAACTCGGCGCCGAGCACGGTGCACCGTCGTAGCCCGCTGGGCAGGGTGAACAGCCGCCGGTGCGCACCGACCGTGAGCACGAGCTCGTCGCCGGACCGGGCCACCGCCACCTCCGACCGCTCGGCGAACGGCAGCGCCAGCCGCAGCACGTACTCCTCCCCCGTTCGCTCCACGCGGACCGGGTCGGCCGGCGGTGGGACGCCCACCGGGTCGTCGTCCCCGTACAGCTCGTGGGCGAGGTCGAGCAGCGCCCGCAGCCCGACCGGCTCGGCCGGCCGGTACGAGGCGCGGCGCACCGGGACGCCGGTGAACGACTCCCGCACCACCGCCAGCTGCTCGGCCTGCGCGGCCGCCCAGGCCGCCCGCCACGGGTCCGGCCGCCCGCCGGACTCCGCGGCCGGCGCCGGCACGACCCGGTTCGCCAGGACGGAGTCGACCCGGTACCCGTACAGCGACAGGCTCGTCAGCGTCCGCCGCGCCTCGGCCACCACGACCGACTCGGGCGTGAGCACCAGCCGCACGCTGGTGACCGCCGGGTCGCCGAGCAGCCCGCGCACGTCGCCGAGCTCGGCATGCAGCCGGGTCACCGCGTCCAGGACGCCGTCCGGCGGCAGTGCCGCGCCGCCGAGGCCGGCCGAGAGCCGGCCGAGCACCGGCCGCAGCGAGCGAACCATCCGCCGGTGGGTCGGGAAGACCCGCTCGACGTACCAGGACAGGGCCTCCGGCAGCGCGAGCAGCCGCAGCGTCTCCGCCGTCGGCGCGCAGTCGACGATCACCGTGTCCCACCGCCCCGCGGCCACCTGGTCGCGCACCTCCAGCAGCGCGAGCACCTCGGCCGCGCCGGGCAGCACCACCATCTCCTCGGCCTGCAGACCGTCGACCCCGCCGCGGGCGAGCAGGTCGAGCAGGTAGCCCTGGACGTCCCGCCAGCTGCGCTCGAACCGGAGCTGGGTGTCCACCTCCATGGCGGCGAGCCCGGTGTCCACCTCCCGCGGCTCCGGGCCGAGCGGCTCGCCGAACGCGTCCGCCAGCGAGTGCGCCGGGTCCGTGGAGAGCACCAGCGCCTTGCGGCCGCGCCGGGCGACCAGCGCCGCGGTCGCCGCGGCCAAGGTGGTCTTGCCGACCCCGCCCTTGCCGGTGAACAGGACTACCCGCACCGCTCCGCCGGCCCGGTGAGGCCCGGTCAGCCCTCCACCCGTTTCTTCAGCTCCTTCAGGGCAGTGTCCATGATCACCTTCTCGGCCTTGCGCTTGAGCATGCCCAGCATCGGGATCGCCGTGTCGACGGTCAGGTTGTAAGTGACCTTCGTGCCTACTGCCTGCGGCTCCAGCACGTACGACCCGTGCTGGCTCTTCTGCATCTGCCCGCGCACCAGCCGCCAGCTGACCTGGTCGTTCCGGCTCCAGTCGTACTCCAGTGTGTAGTCGTCCCGGACCACGCCGGCGTCGATGACGAAGCGCACCTGCCGGGCCCGCCCGGCCGGCCCGTCCTCGACCACCTCGCAGGTCTTCACCGACTTCGCCCACTCGGGGTAGGCGGCGAAGTCGGCGATCACGTCCAGGATCTTGGCAGGGGGGGCGTCGATGACGATCGACTGGCTGGACTGGTCGGCCATGGTGGAAGGCTACCGCTCGGCCCGGGCCGCGCCGCGCGGGCGGCGGCCGGCGGTGGGCGAGCCCTCACCACTCCAGCCGGTACGGGGTGTCGCCGCCGCGGAAGTGACCGACGTTCACGCACTCGGTGCGGCCGATTCGCATCCGCCGCTGCAGCGGCTGGTGCACGTGCCCGAACAGCAGGTATCGGGGCGCCGTCTGCCGGACGGCGTCGAGCAGCGCCTCGCTTCCCGTCTCGAACCGGCGCGCCCGCACGTCGTAGGTGAGCTCCGGCACGGCCGGCGGGAGGTGCGCGCAGAGCACGTCCACCGCCCCCACCGCGGCGACCTTCGCCGCGTACTCCTCGGGCCCCATCTCGTACGGCGTGCGCATCGGCGAGCGCAGCCCCCCGCCGACGAAGCCGAACGTCCAGCCATCGAGCGTGACGGTGGCAGCGTCCACGACGTGCACGCCGTCGCGGGCGAAGTCCGGCCACAGCGCGGGGATGTCCACGTTGCCGTAGGTGACGTAGGTCGGCGTGGGGAACGCCGCGAACAGCGACCCGTACTGCCTGCGTACCGCGCGGTCGACCACCGACTCGCGGTCGGCCAGGCCGGACCACAGCGACCCGCTGAACGCCCGGGCCTCGTCGTACCGGCGAGCCGTGCGCAGCTCGATGAACCGGCCGACCGCCGCCGGGCCGAACAGGTCGCCCATGATCCCGACCGAGTGGTCGTCGTAGTCGATGAACAGCAGCAGGTCGCCGAGGCAGAGCAGGGCGTCGGCACCCTGCCCGGCACGGGCCAGCGCATCGGCGCTGCCGTGGACATCGGAGACTACGTGGACCCGCACGAACCGAGCCTACGGGTGCCCAACCGGTACCGTCCCCGCTGCGTGACGGGGCGGCGCGGCCGGTGCCGACCTCCGCGCGTGGGTGCCGCCGCTGGGCCGGCACCGGGCGGGCGGCGCTCAGGTCAGCGCGCGGGCGAGCGCGGCTCGCCAGCCGGCCGGTCCCCCTCGAGCTCGTCCTTCAGCGCCCAGAACACCCGCTTGGCGTGCCGCGCCCGCCGGCGCAGCTCCCGCAGCACCGCCCGCGGCCGGGGCGCGCGGCCGGGCGGCGGGTCGCAGCGCAGGTAGTAGTGCAGGATCACGCCGTCGCCGTACGGCTCCAGCCAGACCTCCATGCTGCCGGCCAGCGCACCACGGACGTTCCACCGGACGCCGTGCTCGCCGCGGTCCTGGAACACCGACAGGTCCAGGTCCGGCCACCACAGCCGCCACCGGGACGGGTCGCGGACCGCCCGCGCCACCTCCGCCGGCGCGGCGACCAGGAAGCTCTCGTCAATGAGGTTCAGCTGCCCCACGGCGGTCAGCGTGCCAGGTCCGGCACGGGCCGAGGAGCCGGGGAACGAGCCGGCAGCCTCGGACGCTCCCCTGCCGGGCCGCGGCACGATACGTTGGCCTCACACCGCGACCTGCGGCGGCACCGGCCGAGGAGGGCTACCGTGCGCGAGTTCACCGTCCCCGCGACGATCACCATTCCGGACGACGCCACCCTCGGCGACACCGCCTACGACAACGCCAAGAACTATCCAGACACCGTGTCGTTCAGCCGCCGGGTCGACGGCCGGTGGGAGGACGTCACCGCGGCCCGGTTCGCCGACGAGGTAACCGCGGTCGCCAAGGGGCTGATCGCCAGCGGCATCGAGCCGGGCCAGCGGGTCGCGCTGATGTCGAAGACCCGGTACGAGTGGAGCCTGCTCGACTACGCCATCTGGGCGGCTGGCGCGGTCACCGTGCCGGTGTACGAGACGTCCAGCACGGAGCAGGTGCACTGGATCCTGTCCGACTCGGGCGCGGTGGCCGCCGTGGTCGAGACCGCCGAACATGAGGCGATCATCGACACCCTCCGCGACCAGCTGCCCGAGCTGGCCCGGGTGTGGCGGATCGACAACGACGCCGTCGGCACGCTGACCGGCCTCGGGAAGAGCCTGGACGACGACGAGGTGGACCGCCGGCGCGCCGCGGTGCGCGCCGAGGACCTCGCCACGATCATCTACACCAGCGGCACCACCGGTCGGCCCAAGGGCTGCCTGCTCACCCACCGCAACCTGCTGTTCGACGTGCTGACCTCCTCCGAGGGCCTGCGCGACGTGTTCAACGAGTCGAGTTCGACGCTGCTGTTCCTGCCGCTGGCGCACGTATTCGGCCGGGTCATCCAGTGCGGCGCCCTTGTCTACCGGGTTCGGGTAGGCCACACCGCCGACGTGCGGAACCTGCTGGCCGACCTGGCGGAGTTCCGGCCGACGTTCGTCCTGTCGGTGCCGCGGGTGTTCGAGAAGCTCTACAACTCCGCGAAGCAGCGCACACACGCCGACGGCAAGGGGCGCATCTTCGACGTGGCCGAGCAGGTCGCCGTCGCCTACAGCGAGGCGCAGGACAAGGGTCGGGTGCCGCTGCGGCTGCGCGCCCCGCACGCGCTGTTCGACCGGCTGGTGTACGGAAAGCTGCGCGCCGCACTCGGCGGGGAGTGCCGGGCTGCGATCTCCGGCGGAGCACCGCTCGGCACGCGGCTCGGCCATTTCTTCCGCGGCATCGGGATCACCGTGTACGAGGGCTACGGCCTCACCGAGACGTCCGCCGGCGCCTGCCTCAACCTTGAGGGGGCGCTGAAGATCGGCACGGTCGGCCGGCCGATTCCGGGCGTATCGGTGCGCATCGCCGACGACGGGGAGATCCTGTTGCGGGGCGCCAATATTTTCCCCGGATACTGGCACAACGAGGACGCCACCGCCGAGGCGCTCGGCGAAGACGGCTGGTTCCGCAGCGGTGACATTGGCGAGATCGACGGCGACGGCTACCTGACGATCACCGGGCGGAAGAAGGAGCTCCTGGTCACGGCCGGTGGGAAGAACGTCGCGCCGGCCGTGCTGGAGGACCGGCTGCGCGCCCACCCGCTGATCAGCCAGGCCATGGTGGTCGGCGACCGGCAGCCGTTCATCGGCTGCCTGGTGACCATCGACCCGGAGGCATTCCCGACCTGGCGCCAGGGGCACGGCAAGCCGGCCGAGGCGACCGTCGCCGACCTGCGCGAGGACCCGGACCTGCGGGCGGAGATCCAGGCCGCGATCGACGAGGCGAACAAGGCGGTGTCGAAGGCCGAGGCGGTCAGGAAGTTCCGGATCCTGCCGAGGGACTTCACTGAGGCCGGCGGCGAGCTGACCCCGACGATGAAGCTCAAGCGGAGCGTGGTGCTCAAGGAGTACGCCGACGAGGTCACCGCGATCTACTCCTGAGCCCGGCACCCGGCCCCGGGCCGGCTCGCCGACTACCCCACCGCCAGGCGAGCCGAGTGGCGGGGTCGGCGGCGAAGCAGGCCGACCGAGCCCGCTCGCTCAGGCCGGCTTGGGGTGGCCGTTCAGCCGGCGCTCGGTGACCTGCGCGATGTGCCGGCGCTGACCCTCGGTGAGGGTGAGCACCCGCCGGTACCTGCCGTAGAACTCGCGCCAAGCCTGGTCGCTCAGCTCCGGGGTGACCTTGATCCGCTGCACTCGTCCAGTCTGCCCGCGCCCCGCTGGCGTGTCGACGGCCGGCCGGCCCTACCTGGCCGTTCATGCGCCGTCGCTTTCCCAGCCGAGCAGGTCGACGATGATCCGGGCGATGGCGTCGGCGTGGGTGACCAGCGCCTCGACACCCTCCGGCCGGTCCAGCGCGGTGGCCGGATCCGGCGCGGACGCGCTGAGCACGGCGATCGGCCGGCCGGCCGCGTTCAGCACCGGGACGGCGGCCAACACCGCCAGCCCGGCGTACTGCTCGCGCCGGGCCGGCGGCAGGTGTTCCAGTCCCTGCAGGATCTCCGCACCGCGCGCGACCAGCGCCTCGCGGTCCCGCCAGGCCCGGCCGACGATGCCCTGCCCGACCTGCCACCAGCCACTGCCACCACCGGACCGGTCGGCCTCGAACGCCGGGACGAGCATCATCCCGGTCTCGTCCAGGAGGTAGAGGTGCAGGGTGCTGCCCTCCAGCGGGCCGCCGGGGTGGCTGCGCAGGCGGCGGATGAACAGGTCGGCGGCGGTGTACCGGGCGCGGCTGACCCGGTCGACGACCACCGCCGCTCCGCCAGCCCGAGCAACCCCGACGTCCTCGACCGGTCGGTCCGCGGCGGCGTAGCCGGCCGTCTCGTCACCGCTGACGTAGATGTTCAGGGCATCGACGCCGACGGCCTGCGCGGCGGCCGTCGCCGCCTGCTCCATCCGGGCGGACAGCGAGAGCAGCTGTGACTCGAGCAACTCCCGGCGGTCCTCCTCGGTCTCCAGCCGGGACTCGTGCTCGTCGACCCGGCGGCGCAGCGTGAACAGGCCGGGCACCCCGGCCTCGGCGAGGTCGGGGCCGAGGAGCAGCAGCACGAACAGCACGTAGGCGACGACGACCGCGTCGGTCGCCTGCGGTGCGTGGCAGGTGGTGACAACCTGGCCGCCGCCGGTCAACGCGTCCGAGCAGACCCTGGCCCAGTCGGAGGCGACGAGCGCGACCCCGACGAGCGCCGCCAGCAGCGCCAGCCCGCGGCGGGCCACGTCGACCGGCCGGGACCGGCCCCGCCGGCCGGTATCCCGCCGCCCGGTGTCCGGCGCCCGCTGCCCGATGTCGCCCGGTCGAGGGCTCGCAGCGCTCCGACCGCTTGCCGGCGGCCGACTGGCTGTCGGGGCGCGGGCTCCGGTGGGGCGCGGGGCTTCCGTCACGGAAGCACACGGTAGTGACCTGCTCCGACGAACCGGGCGCGGGCGGGGCGGGCTAGGCTAGGGAGTGCCCGGCGGGTCGTTGAGCAGCCGGCCGAGCCGAGCGGCGAGCACCTCCCAGCGCCACTCGCGCTCCACCCAGGCGCGGCCCTTCTCCCCCATGGCCCGCGCGGAGCCGGGGTCGGCCAGCAGGCCGCCCACCCGGTCGACGACCGCGGCCACCGACCGCCCATCGACGACGTAGCCGGTCTCCCCCGGCTGGACCGCGTCCGGCGCGCCGCCGGAACCGCCGGCCACCACGGGCAGCCCGGTAGCCGAGGCCTCCAGGTAGACCAGGCCGAGCCCTTCGACGTCGAGACCACCGCGCCGGGTGCGGCAGGGCATCGCGAACACCTGCCCGGCCGCGTAGTGCTCCGGAAGGTCGGCCCACGGCACCGGGCCGGTGAACCGGACGTCTGCGGCGACGCCGTGCCGCTCGGCCAGCCGCCGTAGCCGGGACAGGTCCGGCCCGCCGCCGACCACCAGCAGCGCCGCCCCGGGCACCCGGCGGCGGATCTCCGGCAGTGCCCGGATGAGGACGTCCTGACCCTTGCGCGGCACCAGCCTGGACACGCACACGACCGTCGGCCGGTCGGCCAGTCCGAGCCGGCGGCGCACGGCGGCGGCGTCGAGGCCTGGGCGGAACCACTCGGTGTCGACGCCCGGTGGCAGGTGCGCCAGCCGGGTCCGCCCCTGCAGCGCCGGGGCGAGCCGCCGCCGGGTGTACTCACCGAGGTAGGTGACGATGTCCACGCCCGAACCGATCCGGCGCAGCCCCGCCCGGGCGCCCGGCAGCATCGCCCAGCCGACCTCGTGGCCGTGGGTGGAGGCCACCGACCGCTCCAGGCCGGCGGCCCGCAGTCGCGGGGCGAGCAGCGCCAGCGGTGCGGCGGCTCCGAACCACACCGCCGTGCATCCCTCGGCCCGCGCCACCGCCCGGGCCCTCTTCAGCACCCCCGGAACGGGCAGCATGAGGCTGCTCGGATGCCGAACCACCGGGAACGGCTGGGCCGCGTCGAAGGTGGCCGCCCCCGGCCAGGCCGGCGCGTACACCACGACCGAGCCGGCCGGCTGGCGCACCGCGAGCGCGTGCACGTACACCTGGATGCCGCCCGGCCGGGGTGGGAAGTCGTTCGTGACGACGAGGGTGCGCGTCACCGGACCTGCCCAGCAGGCGCAGGGCCCATGGCTCGGCTCCGGGCTCGCTCCGCTGGGCCCAACGAAAACGCTTCGCGTTTTCGCCGGGGACCCAAGCCTCGCTGCGCTGCGATGCTCACTCGCCCGTCGCCTTCAATGCCCATGGCTCGGCTCCGGGCTCGCTCCGCTCCTCGCTTGCCCAGGCGCCGCGGGCGCAAAGTGGTATTGCGATGCTCACTCGCCCGTCGCCTTCAATGCCCATGGCTCGGCTCCGGGCTCGCTCCGCTCCTCGCTGCGCTGCGATGCTCACTCGCCCGTCGCCTTCCCAGAACCACCGTGCAGCCTGGCCCAGTCGCGGGCCAGCGCGATCCGTTCCGGGGCCGTCGGGTGGCTCGAGAACAGCCCGTAGATGACCGGGTTCGGGTTGAGGTCGGCGAGGTTCGCCACCGCGAGGTGCCGCTCCATCTCGACGAAACCGGCCGGGTCGCGGGTCAGGTCCAGGGAGTGCACGTCGGCGGTGGCCTCGACCCGCCGGGACACCAACAACTGCGCCGGCTGGAGAAGCAGTCCGGCGGCCACCGCGAGGAAAAGTAGCAGCGCCACCGACCGGCCGTCGCCGGCCGCGCCGACTCCGGCCCGGGCGAGCAGCGCCGGCCAGGACAGCAGCAGGTACGCCGCGCAGGCGCCGGCCGCCACGCCGAGCGCACCGACCAGCGTGCCGCGCAGCACGTCGTGCCGCTTCGCGTGGCCCAACTCGTGCGCCACCACCAGCCGCACCTGCTCGTCCGAGCCGCGGCGCAGCAGCGTGTCGTAGACGACGATGCGCCGGGTGGAGCCGAGCCCGGAGACGTAGGCGTTCAGCGTCGTGGTCCGCCGGGAGGCGTCGGCGACCAGGACATCCCGCACCGGCACGCCGTCGCCGGCGGCGAGCTGGAGCAGCGATGTCCGCAGTGGACCGTCCGGCATGGACGAGAACCGGTTGAACACCGGCTCGATCAGCACGGGGTAGCCGAAGGACAGCGCGACCACCAGAGTCGCGGCACCGAGCCCGGTCCAGGCCCACCACGTGCGCGGCGCCGCCCGCACTACCGCGTAGCCGCCGAGCAGCGCGGCCAGCGTCAGCCCGGTGCCGAGCCCGAACGACTTGGCCAGGTCCGCCGCCCAGCCGAACCAGTCCCGAGTGGACAGTCCATAGTGGCGCAGCACCACTTCGGACCAGGCCGCCAGCGGCAGCCCGAGCAGCTGACCGACGAGCGCCAGCGCCAAGCCGCCGAGCAGCACCTGCCCCGCCCACCCGCCGCCCACCGGCCGGGCCACGGCCGCGACCAGCCGGGCGCCGAGCGGGGTGAGCCCGAGCACCGCGGCGGTCAGGACTCCGAGCGCGATGGCCGCGTAGGCCGGCGGGCGGATCGCGGCATGGAAGGCGTCCTCCCGGGCGATCTCGGCCGGGCTGAAGTCCCGGCCCGGGTCCACCGCGGTACGCCCGCCCGGCGGCGCGGGCTGCACCCGCCACGGTGTGTCCAGGCCGACAACCACGGCCGCCAGGACGACCAGCACCAGCAGCGCGAGCAGCGCCGGGCGGCGGGCGGCGACCTCCGGCACGGCCAACACCGTCATCGAGGCACTCTGTTCGAGGCAACCGCCGCGCGGGCGCCCGCCGTGCGGGCGA
>Ga0210378_10002018_pt1 | contig 10441 bp, 10 predicted proteins | sample PLM1_60_b1redo_FD_155465 | JGI IMG/M metagenome (GOLD analysis project Ga0210378, IMG submission 155465) | Groundwater sediment microbial communities from an aquifer in East River, Colorado, USA - PLM1_60_b1 redo | ecosystem: Environmental > Terrestrial > Soil > Riparian zone | place: USA: East... | reverse complement strand
GCCGCCGCGAGGGCGGACGGGTCCCGGTCGATGACCAGCACCTCGGCGCCCGCCTCGCGCAGCAGCGCGGCGTGGCCGCCCCCGCCGGCGGTGGCGTCCACGGCGCGCCGGCCGCCATCGGCCCACGCGCGTACCACATCGGCCAGGACCGGAACGTGAAAGACCGTGGACCCTCCCCGGTGCCGGAAAAAACGACGGCCCCGCCTGCCACAGCAAGCGGAGCCGTGCTCGACCTCCCGCAACGCGGGTTCAGGCGGGGCTGACGGGGATCGAACCCGCGACCTCCGGTGTGACAGACCGGCACTCTAACCAGCTGAGCTACAGCCCCCTACCACGGAGCGCCGCAATATAGACAGGGACGCGGCCCAAAGCCAATTCAACGGCTCAGAAGTTCGTGCACTTGAACGCCTGTCGCACGCTCGTCATCGCGGCCTCGTACTGCTTCGCGGCGGCGAGCATTTGGATCACCGTCGCCTCGTGCACGCGTCGTCCCAGCTCGAGGGCGGCTCGGGTCCGTTTCAAGCGGTCGCTGAACGCCTTTGCCTCGCCGCAACTCTTCGACTGCGCCATCTGGCGGTAGGGCACCCCCGAGCTCACGATCGACGCGATCCCGTACCAGAAGCTCGCGTTGACCCGAATCTGATGGCGCGGTCCCGTGGTATCGGCCGGCGTCCGCGGCTCGACCAGGGTCAGCAGGGAGTCGAGCCAGGGATACGCGCGGTCGTACGCCTGGGCCTGCGCGAGCTTCGAACCCGCGGTGAGCATCAGGACGGCGGCGTTCAACCGGATGGCGGTGTCGGGCGACGCGCGGCCCGCGGCAAGGAACGGCCGCGCCGCCTCAATCCGGTCGGCGAGCTCGGCGCGCCGCCGGCGCAGCTCGACGGAGTCCTTCCCGGCGCCGGCCGTGTCGTACGCGGCGTGCTCGATGATGATCTTGGCGGCGCTCAGGGCGGCGGCCACATCGCCCGGACGCAGCGCCATGAGGCGACGGATCACCGCGACCGCGGAATCGGGGCGCCCCGTCCAGTCGAGCGCGGCCACCCGCGCCTTCAGGAAGCTGGGGTCGTTGGGGTAGCGCCGCAGCGCCGCCACCGTATAGCGATCGAGCGCCTGGGTGTCCGGTGCCTGCTGGGCCGCGCCGATCGCGACCTTCAGGGTGGCGGTGTCGCCGAGCAGCGCGCTGTCGCGCTGGACCCGGAGCGCAACGAACTCCAGTACGCACCGCCAACGGCCGCCCTCGAGACACACTTGATACAGGCGATCCGAGACTTGTGCGTCGCCCGGAAACCGCTCGACCAGGCGACGGAGCACGCGCTCCGCCCCCTGGAAGTCCCGCCGCTGCTGGTACTGCGCCGCCAACCCCAGACCGACCGACTTGTTGCCCGGATCCGCTTCGACGAGACGCTCGAACATCCGGAAGGCCTCGGTCGTGTCGCCCTTGACCTGGTACTGGCGCGCGATGGTCTCGAGCGCCCGGGCGTTCAGCGAGTCGCCGGCGAGGGCACGCCGCGCCGCGGCGATGATGCTGTCGGGCGGCTGGCGCTGGGCTTCGTAGACCGTGGCGGTACAGAGGTGCGCCGCGGGCAGGGACGGCTCGATCTCAAGCGCCTTGCGCGCCGACTCGAGGGCGCGGGGAAAATCGCCGCGCTGACGCCGCTGCTCGCATTCGCGGGCCCGCTCGCCCGCCCGGATCACCGTCACGAGCCGCTGCGCGATCGCCTCGCCGAGCGCCTCCGCGCCACCGGGGTTGCCGTCGCGCACCGTGAAGGCATACGCGAACCCCGATCCGCCGATGTCGAGCAGGCGGATGCGCGCCGCCAGCGCAGACCCGTCGCGCGAGAGAGTTCCCACGTCGTACGCGTCCACTTGGAGAAAGCGCGCGAGCTGGCGCGCCTGCTGATCGTCCATGAGCCCGTCGCACGTGAATCCCGACGCGCTCAATGCCTCGCAAATCTTCGGTTTGGGGATGACGATAACCTTGGAGGCGACGAGCTTGGATAGTCGTTCCCGAGCAACATCCATCGCCCGCACGCTGAGTGCCGAGTCCGCTCCCCCAGTCACGGGCAGGGGGACCAGGAGCAGCTTCTCAGTGGGCAGCGTTACTGCGAGCTGGGCCTCGACGGGCGCCGTCGCGATGACCGCCAGGGCGGCCGCGACACGAAGCGATATCACGCGGACCTTCCTCCGTTTCAGTCCGATACCCCAGTGGGCGAAGAGGGATTCGAACCCCCGACATCCTGCGTGTAAGGCAGGCGCTCTGAACCAGCTGAGCTATTCGCCCGAGCCGCGGCGCGTCCTACAACGCCAGGCCTACCGGGAAGAGGACGCAGTAGCCGAGGACAAGCAAGAGTGGGGCCGCGGTGGTCGAGCCCTGCGCGAGCAACCAGTAGCCCACGGCAAGCGACAGGATGGCACCGGCGATGCAGGCGTAGTTCTTGGGCCCGAAGCGCAGGCGGGTACGCTCGACGCCGAGGTCTGACATAAGGGCCGGAGTCTATCCGGCAATCGCAAGCTCGTCAAGGAGTTGGCGCGTCATCCGCGGCAATGCCGTCCTCTCCCTCCAGTGCCGCGCGCGCGAAACGATCACGACGGCGGCGGCGCCACACCAGCCAGCCGGACAGCGTGCCGGCGACACCCCACAGGAGCCCCGCGGCCGCCGCCCACGTAAGCCACCCGTAGCGCCGGCGCAGATCCGCCTGCCAGCGGGTCTCAAAGTCCTCTTCGGTGATGTGATAGGTGGCCCGCAGGGCTTGGTCGAAGGACGCGGAGCCGGGGACCTGGGCAAGGAGCGGGGCGAGCCCGCGCGCCCCGCCCCACCGCTGCAGCAGGAGGACGGCCGTGGTCGCGAGCGCGTAGGCCGATTGCGCATCGGGCTCACCACCGCGCAGCGCGTTGTCGAGATCCTCGAGCGTCATCCGCACACCGCGCGCCACCGTCCAGTTCAGGCCCAGCGCGTCGAAGCGGGTCCATTCGGCTGCCGCGACCGAGGCGTATCCCTCCTCGAACCACAGCGGCACACGACCGCGCGCGTGCCAGCCGAGCGCGAGGTGGGCGAGCTCGTGCCGCAACACGACCGACAGGCGACCGGTCGCGCCGCTGGACAGCAGGACCAGCGCCGCGGCGTCGGGGAACGCGGCACCCTCGCTCCACCGGGGGAGCCGGCCGTTCGTGACCGAGTCGAACTGCGCTCGCGTGCGGGCAAGCACCAGCGTGATGGGGCGCTGCGGCAATGGGCCCAGACCGGGGAACGGCGCCGTGTGGTCGGCGGCCTCGGCGAGCGCGGCGGCAAGCGCCTCCTGCCCCGGCCAGGCCAGCGCCGTCACACGACCGACGGTGACCGTCACGGGCGCCTGCAGCAGCAGGGCCAGAACGGCTAAGTGCGCGGCGGCTCCTCCCCCCGGGCTACGCGCTCCAGCATCTCGCGACAGCGCTTGCCCCAGGGGTTGAACTTGTTGGCGTTGGCGCCCGCCTCCCACGTCTCGCGCGCCCGGCCCGGGTCGCCCGCGAACCAGTACGACCGGCCCAGCTCGTAGTAGGCCTCGATGAGGCTCGGCCCGAGCTTGAGGGTCTTCTGGAGAAAGGTCTGGGCATCCTCGTACATCTCGCGGTGCAGGTAGACGAGGCCCAGATAAAAGTGGGCGTACAGGGTGGCCTTCTTGTCGTTGTCGAGCCGGATGGCCTTGGAGAGGTGCTCGATGGCCTCGCCGAAAATCTTCTTCTTGAGACAGATGTACCCGACGTTGATGCGCGCCAGGGAATTCGCGGGCTCCTTCATCAGAACCTTTTGGAAGGTCATCAAGGCGTCGTCGTAGTCCTCGTGCAGCATCTGGCCCCAGCCGAGGAGCGACTCGGCCTGCGTGTCACCGGGCGAGAGCTGGAGGGCCTTCTGCAGCGCGACAATGGCGCCGGAGTAGTCGCCCAGTGAGATCAGGCTCCAGCCCTTCTCGATGAAGGTCGACGCGCCGATGTGATCGGCGTGGACCACCGGCCGGACGCCCGTGAACTGCGGCGCCGCCTCCCCCTGGCCGTCGGCGGCGAGCTGCTTGTAGCGCTCGACGAGCTGCCGGATGTCCTCCTTGAGCTGCGTGAGATCGGCGAGGAGCCCGTCAACCTGTTTGAAGTACGCGATGATGTCGCGCTTCACGACCTCGCGCTCGGCCGGCCCCGGGGCCGCGTCGAGCCGCTGCGCGATGGTGTCGTAGGCGGCCCGCAGGGCGAGGAGCGGGGAGTCCGCCATCACACGCCGGCCTTGTCTTGATCCTGCGCCTGCAGCGCGGTCTCGAGCTGCAGACGCTCCGTCGACGCGAGCAGCTTGGCGGTGTTGAGCACGATGATGGTCCGCTTGTCCCGCACCACCAGGCCGGTGATGTACTCGGCCGCGAGTCCCTTGACGAGCGCCGTCGGAGGGGTGACTTGGGCGGCGGGCAGCTGCATCACTTCCGTCACCGCGTCCACGACGATGCCGAGCCGGCTGCCGTCCGATTGGAGAATGACGATGCGCGTGTCTTCCCGCTGGGGCGCGGGCACGCCAAGCCGCTTGCGCAAGTCGACGATCGCGACGGGTGCGCCCAGATACGACAGCACGCCCTCGAGAAACGCCGGCGCGCGGGGCAGCGGGGCCGGCGTCTCGTACCGCAAGACGCGCTCCACTTGAAAGATGTTGAACGCGAAGTCCTGGCCCGCCACGCGAAAGGTGACGAGCTGGACGTCGTCGCCGGTCGTCATTTGATCCGGTCCTCCAACGCGTCGAGATCGAGAATGGGCACGAGGTCACCCACATCGGGGCGCGCTACTCCGGCCGCCCAGGGCAGGTCCTGTCCGCGCGGCACAGGGAGTGGGTCCTCCCGCACGACTTCATCCGCGTCATCCACCTCAAAGGCGACCTGGCGCGTGCCCAGGCGCACGAGGACCGCGGTCCGTCCGCGGGCGGGCGGGGCGGGCCGGTCGCCGAGCAGCGCGCCGAGGTGCACCAGCGGCACAAGGCGGCCGCGCAGCGTCGCCAGCCCGCGGACCGCCGCGAGCGCGCGCGGGGCATCGAGCACCTCACCCACGTCGCTCACCTCCAGGACATGCGCGAGGGGAAGCCCGTAGGCCCGGCCGTCCACGCGCACGAGGAGGTACCCGCGGCTCACGGGAGCGGCCGTCCGGGGCCGCGGCGCGCGACTTCCGCCGCCACGCGGTCGGCGATGTCGCCCAGGGGGAGCACGACATCCGCGCCGCCCGCCTGCGCCGCCGCGCTTGGCATGCCAAAAATCACCGACGAATCCCGGTCCTGCGCGATGCCGCCGCCGCCGGCGTCGTGCAGGCAGCGGAGCCCCTCGGCACCATCGCGCCCCATGCCCGTCAGGACCACACCGACGCTCCACGCCCCGAACACGTCCGCCACCGAGCGAAACAGCGGGTCCGCCGCCGGCCGGACACCCCAGAGCGTGGGGCTCTGGTCCAGGTGAATGACGGGTCCATCAACGGCGCGGGCCACCCGCATATGATAATCGCCGGGGGCGATGTACGCCGTGTCGGCCACGAGCGCGGTCTCGTGGTCCGCCTCCACCACGCGCAGCCGGCTCTGCGAGTCGAGCCGCTCCGCGAGGCTGCGCGTGAATCGCGGCGGCATGTGCTGCACGATCAGCACGGCGGCGCCCTGCCCCGTGGGGAGGCGTGGCACGACCTCGGCGAGGGCCCGCGGCCCGCCGGTGGATGCCGCGATGACGACGGCGATCCGGGCGCGCGCGCGCAGTCCCGTCTCCGCGACCCGGGGGCGCGGGGGGACCAGCGGACGCGCCAGGACCCGCACATGCGACACGTCGGCCGCGAGGGCCCGCTCCAGCGCGGCGTGGAGCAACGGAGCCAACGCCTCGAGTGCGCGCCGGGTCGCGTCGCCCGGCTTGGCCACGATCTCCACCGCGCCCAGCTCGAGCGCCCGGATGGCCCCGGCGGTGCCAGGCCCGGCGTGGGCGCTGACCACGACGATGGGGCGCGGTATTTCGGACATGATGTATCCGATGGCGCCGAGACCGTCGAGCTCGGGCATCTCGAGGTCCATCGTCACGACATCGGGATCGAACTGGTGCACCTTGCGCACCGCGTCGAAGCCGTCACGCGCCGTGGCCACAACGCGGTAGCGGGTGGCCAGCACGTCGCTCAGCACCTTCCGCATGAGGGCGCTGTCGTCCACCACGAGGACGGTGGGCGGCGCGTCAGAGGCGCGTCGCATCGGCTCCCACCGAGCGGATCTCGACGCGCCCATCGACCACGTGGAACCGGACCGAACGGCCGCGCGCCCCGCCCACCGCCTCCCCCACGATCGGGATGCCGGCGCGGCGCAGCGCGTCGCGCGCCGCGACGACGTTGCGCTCGCCCATTTGCAGCGTCCCGGGGTTCATCAGCTGGCCGAACATGCTGGCGCCGCCGGCGAGTTTGGCGATGAGGCGGGAGCGCGCGCCGCCGGCCGCGAGCATGCGCTCGACCAGGAACGGCACCGCCGTCTCCGGGAACTTGGCCGGGTTGGACGCGTCGCGGGCCAGGCTCCGCGAGGGCAGCAGCACGTGCGCCATGGCCCCCAGCGGGGGCCCCGGATCGTGCAGCATGATCGCGACGCACGAGCCCAGGCCGAGCGTCACCAGGACGCCCCCGCCCCGCTCCACCGCCCACTCCGCCATCTTCACGATGGTTTCACCCGGCCCGCCGCCCGTCCGCGCGATCTCCGTCATGGTTTACGGTACACGCGCTCGCGCGGATCCTCGAGGATCAACTCGTCGCGGGCCGGTCCAAAGAGCGTTTCTACTTTCCCGAGCACGAGGAGGCCGCCGGGCGCCAGCGCACCCGCGAACGTCGCGAACAGCCGCTCCTGCGTCGGGCGGTCGAAATAGATCACGACGTTGCGGCACACGATGAGGTCGTACGCGCTGAAGGGCGGCGGATCCCGCGTGAGGTCGTGCCGCGCCACATGGACGAGACCGCGCAGCTCCGCGATCGGCTGCCGCGGCACGTCCGGCGTGAAGTACCGTCCCACCAGGACCGCCGGCATCTCGCTGAACGACGTCGCGGGGAACTCCGCGGTCCGGGTGCGCTCGAGGCTGACCCGGTCGACGTCGGTGGCGTCAATGCGGCAACCCGCGATCTGGGGGCTCTGTCCCTGCGCGCGCGCCGCTTCCGCCAGCACCACGGCGAGCGTGTACGGTTCTTCCCCCGACGCGCACCCGGCGGACCAGGCGCGCAGCGCGCCGCGGCGCGCGCGCCACAGCGGCGGGAGATAGGTGCGGGCCAGCACGTCCCAGGTCTCGGGGTTGCGATAGCACTTCGTGACGTTGATCGTGAGGGCGTCGAGCAGGTGGTCGTACTCGCGCGTGTCCTGGTCCAGCACCCTGCTGTATTCGTCGAAGGTGTGGACGGCGCGGGCGCGCATCCGCACCGCGAGGCGGCGGCGCAGGCACTTCTCCTTGTAGGCCTCGCAACACACCCCGCGCGCGCGGGAGACCTTCTCGATCAACGCCCGGAGCGCCCCATCGTCCGGGATCACGACACCGCGCTCAGGGTCTCGAGATTCGCCTTGACCAACTCGTGGTTGGGGTTGAGCTCCAGCGCCTTGCGCCAGAGCTGCGCGGCGAGCTCGCGCTCGTTTCGCTTGTATGCGATGTTGCCCAGCTTGAAGTAGACGTCGTCGCCCAGGTCGGGTACCAGCTCCACGGCGCGCTGATAGGCGCTCCACGCCTCGTCATAGTTCGACCCGCGGTAGGCCAGGTCGCCCAGGTTCTTGGAGAGCTGGGGCAGCGACGGCTCCTCGCTGCGCGCCGCCCGCACCAGCGCCTCGGCGCCCCGCAGATCGCCGGCCAGCTCGCGCAGGACGGCGAGGTTGTTGCGGAGCACCGCCTGATCCGGATACTGCGCCACGCCGGCCGCCGCGAATTCGCCGGCGACGCTGAAATCACCGCTCGCGGCCGCGACGAGCATGCGCGCCCAATGCCACACCGCCGGCAGGGTCTGGCCGAACAGCTCGCGGGCCCGGTCGAGCCGCCCCGCGGCACTCTCGATGTCGCCGCGCTTCAGCGCGACGATCCCCCATCCCAGATACACCCGCGGGTCCATCCGCGCGCGGGTGGCCGCCTCCGCAAAGCTCGCTTCGGCCTCGTCCAGCCGGCCCAGCTGTTCGTAGGCGTACGCGAGGTTGTGCAGCACGCTCCCGCTCGTGCCGCCCTTCTCGACCGCCAGGCGGAACGCGTCCATCGCATCGTGCCAGCGCGCCTGGCGCAGCGCGACCAGCCCGATGAACGACAGCGCGTGCGCGTCGCCCGGCCGCAGCTCGGCGACGCGCCGGAACTCCCGGGTGGCCTCGTCGAGCATCGCCGTCTTGTAAAACGCGACGCCCAGGTTCCGATGCTCCTCCACCCGGGCATCGGTCATGCGGGAATCCTCGGCGATGGCGGTGCGCCCCGCCCGGTGGACGAAGCCCGCCGTGATCAGGCCGTACAGCGCCTTCCCGATCTCGAACTCCCCGAGCCCGAAGTCCTCGACCACCTGGTTGACGTCGCGCGAGCCATCGAGCAGAGGCAAGAGCCGCTGCTGCATGTCGGTGAGGACCGCGTCGCTGATGTCCAGCCGGTCGCTGTCGACGACGAAGATCAAGTCGAACGACGGAATCTTCTTTTCGATCAGGCTCCACTCGTCCACCCGGCGGGCCCCCTCGAGCAACAGCGATTGGGGGTTGATGTTGACGAGGAAGTCCTGTTGTTCGGGCCGCACGTCGGCTTCGAAGTTGAACGTCCCTTGCGTCCAGGTGAACAGGTAGTAGACCGCCTCCTCGATCTGCATGCGGATGTAGCGTTCGAGGTCCTCCTGCGAGAGCACGCCCTGCGCCACGAGGATCTCCCCGAGCTTCTTGTCGCGCTCGCGGCTCTGGCGATGAATCGCGGCATCGAGCTGCTCCGGCGTGATGCGGCCGTGGCGCGCGAGAATCTCGCCGAGCCGATCGCGCCGGTTCACGATCGACGCGTAGCTGATGCGCCCCTTGTCGAAGTAGATGTATCCGAAGTTCGACCGGTCGGCGATCGACAGGCAGCCGCTCTTCTGCCCCAAGGCGAGCAGCTGCAGCACGTCCGGGAGCGACGCCTCCTTGAGCGATCCCTTGATGGCCATCAGCGGTGGTCCTCGATGACGCGATCGCCCGGGTCGGGCCAATCCCACACCATTTTTTCGCGGCTGCGGATGCCGCCCGCGTTCGACACCACCGGGCCCGCGGTGCGCAACCCGCTGGAATGGCGTTGCGCGGCCGCCTGCTGGCCCTCGAGCACCTCGCGCGCCAACCCTGCCGTGACGGGCAGCGCCTGGGCCGCCGCGTGCTCCATGACGCGCTGGATCAACGGGGCTAGCTCGCGCGGCGAGTCGATGGGACGGTCCGCGAGGTAGTCGAGCAGCGCGCCGTCCACCCCAATCCGCTGCTGGGCGGAATAGCGCGCCAGCACGCCGCGCCGCACGTCACGGTCGGGCGGCCCGATCTCGACCACCAGCCCACCCTCGAGACGCGACACGATCCGCTCCTCGAGACCCGCCAGCGTGCGGGGCGGGCCGGGCGCCGTGAAGATCAGCTGCCGGTCCTGGTCCACCAGCAGGTTGAAGAGGTTGAACAGCTCTTCCTGCGTCCGCTCCTTGCCCGCGAGCAGGTGAATGTCGTCGAGCAGGAGAGCGGTCGCGCGGCGGTAGCGCGCCCGCCACCACTCCATCCGGTTGCCGTCGATCGACGCGATCAGCTCGTCGATGAACGTCTGGGTCGACAGGCAGGCGACGATGGCGCCGGGACGCCGCGACAGCTCCAGCCCCGCCGCGTGGAGCAAGTGCGTCTTGCCCCGTCCGCTCGCCCCCGTGAACACCAGCGGGTTGTACCGGCGTCCGGGGCGCGCCAGCACCTCGCGCACCGCCTCGAGGGCCACCGCGTTCGAGGGCCCGACCGCATACGCGTCGAGGGAAAACGAGGGCGACGGACCCGGCGGGGGCGCGGCTCCTTCGCGTACCCGCGCCGCGAGGTCCTCCGCCTCTTCGACGCGCTCGGGATCGCGGAACACGCTCTGGCCCGCCGCCTGCGAGTCGAGCGTCGCGACCTCGCGCTCCAGGGTCTGCAGCCGCTCGACATCCGCCAGAAACGCCGTAATGACTTCGTCCACCGCTACCGGCGTATCGTGTTCGAGCAGCGCCTCGAGCCGCTTGGTGCGGTACCCCTCGCCCTCCCAGCGCAGCACGGCCTCCGCGACGCGCGCACGCCACGCCTCGACCGCCTTGCCGACCGTCACCGTCACGTCACTCAAGAACTGCGAGAACTCGTCGCCGCTGGCCCCGCCCCCCCCCCCCCCCCCCCCCCCCCCCCCCCCCCCCCCCCCCGCCCCCCGGCCCCCCCCCCTTTCCCCCCCCCCCCTCCCCCCCGCCCGCGCGCCCCCACGCCCCCCCCTTTCCC
>Ga0210378_10002017_pt1 | contig 10442 bp, 10 predicted proteins | sample PLM1_60_b1redo_FD_155465 | JGI IMG/M metagenome (GOLD analysis project Ga0210378, IMG submission 155465) | Groundwater sediment microbial communities from an aquifer in East River, Colorado, USA - PLM1_60_b1 redo | ecosystem: Environmental > Terrestrial > Soil > Riparian zone | place: USA: East... | reverse complement strand
AGGAGGACCGGGCTGCGAGGGACTGGTTCCAGGCCGAGGCGCAGGCACGCGGCCTGGCGGTCGACCAGGACCCCGCCGGCAACCTCTGGGCGTGGTGGCGTCCCGCGGGCCCGCAACCCCAAGGCGGCGCGCTGGCGGTGGGCAGCCACCTGGACACGGTGCCGAACGGCGGCGCCTACGACGGCGCCCTCGGCGTGGTCGGCGGCCTGGTGGCGGTCGCCGAGCTGGCCAGGCGGGAGGTGACGCCGCGGCGGCCGGTCGCGGTGGTGGCGTTCGCCGACGAGGAGGGCGGCCGCTTCGGCCTGCCCACCTTCGGCAGCCGCGTGCTCACCGGCGCCCTGGACCCGGCCACCGTGCTGGACCGCGCCGACCAGGCCGGGACCACGCTGGCCGCCGCGCTCCGGAACGCCGGCGTCGACCCTGCCGCCGTCGGCCCCGACCCGGAGCGGCTCGGCGGCCTCGCCGCCTTCGTCGAGCTCCATGTCGAGCAGGGCCGCGGCCTGGTCGACCACGGCATCCCGGTCGGGCTCGGCACGGCGATCTGGCCGCACGGCCGCTGGCGGCTCACCCTGACGGGCGCCGCCAACCATGCCGGCACCACCAGGCTCGAGGACCGCCGCGACCCGATGCTCGGCCTCGCCGCCGCCATCCTGGCGGCCAGGGCGGCCGCCGAGGAGCTGGGCGCGGTCGCGACCGTCGGCCGGGTGGTGGTCGAGCCGAGCTCCACCAACTCCGTCGCCGGCCGCGTGCTGGCCTGGCTCGACGCCCGGGCCGAGCGCGACCAGACCTTGGACTGGCTGCTGGCCGCGTTCCAGGCCGCCGTGGAGGAGGCCGCCGGCCGCCACGGGCTGACCGTCGACCTCACCTGCGAGTCGCGCAGCCCGGCGGTCGCCTTCGATGGCGGTCTGCGCGCCCGCCTCGCCGCCGGCCTGCGGGCGCGCGGCTTCGAGCCGGTCGAGCTGCCCACCGCTGCCGGCCACGACGCCGGCGCGCTCGCGGCGTCGGTGCCGACCGCCATGCTGTTCGTGCGCAACCCCACCGGGACCAGCCACAGCCCGGCCGAGCGGGCGGAGGCGGACGACTGCCTGGCCGGGGTGGAGGCGCTGGTCGCCGCCATCGAGGAGCTGGCGTGCCGCTGACCGGCGGCGCCTGGCACGCGGAGCTGGCGTGGCTGGGGCCGGGGCGGGGGGTGGCGGCGCGGGTGCTCGTCGAGGTCGACGGCGACCGCATCGCCGCCGTCACCGAGGACGTCGACCCGCCCGCCACGGCGGTCCGGCTGCCGGGCCTCACCATCCCGGGCCTGGCCAACGGCCACTCCCACGCCTTCCACCGGGCGCTGCGCGGGCGCACCCACCGCGGGCGGGGCGACTTCTGGGCGTGGCGCGAGCGGATGTACGAGCTGGCCGCCCGCCTCGACCCCGACAGCTACCTGGAGCTGGCGAGGGCCACCTACGCCGAGATGGCGCTGGCCGGGGTCGCCGCCGTCGGCGAGTTCCACTACCTCCACCACGACCCGGCCGGCCGGCCCTACGCCGACCCGAACCGCATGGGGCATGCCCTGGTCGAGGCCGCCGGCCAGGCCGGCGTGCGGCTCACCCTGATCGACACCTGCTACCTGCGCGCCGGGCTCGACGGCGAGCCGCTCGCCGGACCCCAGGTCCGCTTCGGCGACGGCGACGCCGCCTCCTGGGCCGCGCGGGCCGGGAGCCTCCGGGACGCTGTCACCGTTCGGGTCGCCGCCGGCATCCACAGCGTCCGTGCGGTCGACCCGGCGAGCATGGCGGTGGTGGCCGCCTGGGCGCGGGAGCGCGACGCCCCACTGCACCTGCACCTCTCCGAGCAGCGGGCCGAGAACCAGGCGTGCGTGGCCGCCACCGGCCGCACCCCGGCGGCCCTCGCCGAAGCGGCCGGGGTGCTCGGCCCGCGCACCACCGCGGTCCACGCCACCCACCTGGCCGGCGACGACGTCGCCCGCCTCGGCGCGACCCGTACCAGCGCCTGCCTGTGCCCGACCACCGAGCGCGACCTGGCCGACGGCATCGGCCCGGCCCGCGCCCTGGCCGACGCAGGCAGCCCGCTGTGCCTCGGTACCGACAGCCACGCGATCATCGACCTGTTCGAGGAGGCGCGGGCGGTCGAGCTGGACGAGCGGCTGGCCACCGAGCGCCGCGGCCACCACCACGCCGAGGAGCTGCTGACCGCCGCCACCGCCGCCGGCATGGACGCCCTCGGCTGGGACGCCGGCCGCCTGCAGCCCGGCTGCCTGGCCGACCTCGTCACCGTCACCCTCGACTCTCCCCGCCTCGCCGGCGCCCAACCCGCCGACCTCGTCGACCACCTGGTCTTCGCCGCCACCGCCAGCGACGTCACCCACGTGGTCGCCGGCGGCAGGCAGATCGTCCAGGACGGCCACCACGTCCTGATCGATGACGTCCCCGCCGCCCTCTCCCACGCGATCCACGCGCTCCGTGCCTAACCACCGGAGAACCTGGGCCCCGGCGACCGGCCGAGCACGACCTGGAGGAGCTCCTCCGCGTTCTCCTCGGCCTCGTCCAGGACCCTCGGGGTGGGGCCGCCGCCCGCGACATCGACGTGGAGCGTGGCCAACCCGACCCGGCGCTGGAAGAGCGACGAGCGGACGCTGCCGCTCTGCGCCTTGGCGACCGGCACCACCGTGGTCACCCGGATCGGCACTCCCCGCCTGGCGTAGAGGAAGCCGTCGCGCCTGGCGTGGCCGAGGCTTCGGTAGGCGGCCAGGCCGCCGAGCACGGCCAGGGGCACGCCGAGCAGGGCGGCGGGTGCGGTCGGCCGGCTCAACGCCCACAGGACGACGGCCGCGGCGACGATCAGCGGGGCGGCCCCGACGAGGCTGCGTCGCACCGCCCGGCGGCGCGCCACCGGCGGGGGAGCGAGCAGCCTGGGTATCGGGGCCGCCCCCGGCAGCAGCTCGCCGAGGACCCGGTTGACCTCCGACCGCGGCAGGATCGGGATCGCCAGCCGGCTGGCCGTCTGATCCGCGCCGCCGGCGCGTCCGGCGCTCTGGATGCGGATCGAGGCGAGCCCGAGCGCCCGGCGCAGCAGCGACTCCTCCACGCGGACGACCTGGAGCCTGGCGATCGGCAGGACCGCCTCGCGGCGCTCCAGCAGCCCGCGGCGCACCACCAGGTCGCCGCCGACCCTGGCGAGGGTGAAACCGAAGTCGGTGACCACGCTGGAGGCGGCGGCGAGCCCCAGCCACACGGCGGCGGCGAGCACCGCGACCGCGACCACCGCGGCAGGCGTGGTCGGAGCGACCGCCTCGGGGTTGAAGCGGCGCAGCAGCCAGTCCGACAGGCTGGGGGACCAGTCGCTGAGCTGGCTGAGCGGGCCGAGCACGGCCAGGACCGCGGCCGCGCGGGTGCCGGTGATCCCGGCCAGCATCACCTGGCCGACCGACAGGCGCAGCAGCGCCCGTTCGGGCGGGGCCGCGGCGGCGGCCTCGGCCTCCTCGCCGCCCGCCTCGGCGGCACCGGCCTTGGCCCGCAGCAGGCTCGAACGGAGCGCCTGGGCCTCGCCGAGGGAGACGACGTCGAGGTCGACCTCGGCCGACCTGCCGCCGCCGGCCGTCTCCACCCGCAGGGTCGCCACGCCGAGGACGCGGTGCAGGGGCTTGCGGACCAGGTCCACCTGCTGGATGCGGTCGAAGGGGACCACCCGCAGCTTGCGGGCGAGCACCCCCTCCTCCACCCGCAGGGCGGCGGCCTCGAGCACGTAGGTGCGCCGGAGCCACTCCAGCGTGGTCACGGCCAGCAGCACGACCACCGCCGCGACGATCAGCCAGAGCTGGCGTCTGGCGAGCACCAGCAGCGCGAGCGGCCAGAGCCGGCGAACGTGCCCGGCCGCGAAGAACACCGGGCTGAGGACGTGCAGGCGCCGCAGCCCGCCGCCTCCCGGTGCAACCGCCAGGTCCTCAGACCGCATCGCCGGTGCCGGCCCTGGCGAGGATGAGTCGGCGCAGGCCCTCGGCGTCGCCGGCGGCGATGCCGGGGATGGTGGCGTCGGTGCCCGCCGAGGCGGTGTGGACGACCAGCCGGGACAGGCCCACCAGCCGCTCGACCGGCCCCTGGGTCACGTCGATGTGCTGGACCCGGAAGTAGGGGATGGCCGAGTGGACGCGGCGCAGGATGCCGTGGCGCAGCTCCAGCGCGTCCTCGGCCACGTCGTAGCGCCAGTGCCGGTAGTCGGCCCGCGGGTACCACCAGGCCAGCAGGCCGCCGGCGAGCGCGACCAGGCCGGCGGCCAACCCCGGCGGCCCGGGCGGGTCGGCCCCGGCGAGCCGCGACCCGACGTCGACGACCAGGACGATGGCAGCAAGGACCAGGAAGAAGGCGGCCGTCTGCACGGTCCAGACCACGACGATGCGGCGGTCGAGCGCTCTGGCCGCGGTCGCGCTCTGGGTTCGCTCGGTCATCTCCGGACCAGCCTATCGCCGCTCACCCGTAGAATGGGCGCATGAGCGGTGTTCCCTCCCCAGCGTCGACGGTCCCGCGCCGGGTGCTGCTGGCCGCCCCCCGCGGCTACTGCGCCGGCGTCGAGCGGGCCATCGACATCGTCGAGGTCGCCCTGGCGACCTACGGCCCGCCCGTCTACGTCCGCAAGCAGATCGTCCACAACCTGCACGTGGTCCGCGACCTCGAGACGAAGGGCGCGGTCTTCGTCGAGGAGCTGGATCAGGTGCCGGAGGGCGCCACGGTGGTGTTCTCGGCCCACGGAGTCGCCCCGGAGGTCCACCGGCAGGCGGCCGAACGTGACCTTCGGGTCGTGGACGCCACCTGCCCGCTGGTGACCAAGGTCCACCAGGAGGCACGCAAGTTCGCAAGCGGAGGCTACGAGATCGTGCTCGTCGGCCACGAGGGCCACGAGGAGGTCGCCGGCACCATGGGCCAGGCGCCGAGCGCGGTGCACCTGGTCGGCGACGAGAAGGAGGCCGCCCTGGTCGAGGTCGCCGACCCCGAGCGGGTCGCCTACCTCACCCAGACGACGCTGTCGGTGGACGAGACGGCCGGGGTGGTCGACACGCTGCGGCAACGCTTCCCGGCCCTGGCCGGGCCTCGCTCCGACGACATCTGCTACGCCACCCAGAACCGGCAGGCGGCGGTCAAGGCGCTGGCCCGCCAGTGCCAGCTCGTCCTCGTCATCGGGGCCGAGAACTCCTCCAACTCCAAGCGGCTGGTCGAGGTCGCCCGCGCCCAGGGCTGCCAGAGCCACCTCGTCCCGGAGGCTTCGGCGGTCGACCCGGCCTGGTTGGAGGGTGTGGACACGGTCGGGGTGACCTCCGGCGCGTCGGCGCCCGAGCGGCTCGTCGACGAGCTGGTCGCCTCCCTCCGCGACCGCGGCGCGACCGAGGTGCGCGAGGTCGAGGTGGTCCCCGAGGACGTCCACTTCGCCCTTCCGGGGACGCTGCGCCGGGACGCCGAGGTGGCCCGGGCGGGACGGCCAGGGGGGTAGCGGTGGCTGGTGGGGGCGGCGGCGTGTACGTCGTCGGCGCCGGCCTGGCAGGATTGCGCTGTGCGCGCCGTCTGCACGATCGGGGCGTGACCGCCACCGTGCTGGAGGCCGGCGACGGGGTCGGTGGCCGGGTCCGCACCGACCGGGTCGACGGCTTCCTGCTGGACCGGGGCTTCCAGGTGCTGCTGGTGGCCTACCCGGAGGCCCGTGCGGCCCTCGACTACCGCGAGCTGGAGCTGCACCCCCTCTACCCTGGGGCGCTGATCCGGACCAGGGGCCGGTTCGTGACGGTGGCCGACCCGTTCCGCCGCCGCTGGGACGGGCTGCGCACCCTCCTGGCGCCCGTGGGCAGCCTCGGCGACAAGCTCAAGCTGGTGTCCCTGCGACGGCGGGTGGTGGCCGGCTCCCTGGAGGAGCTGTTCGCACGGCCGGAGACCTCGACCAGCGAGGCGCTGGCCAGGGGTGGCTTCTCGGACGAGATCGTCGACCGGCTCTTCCGGCCGTTGTTCGGCGGGGTGCTGCTGGACCTGGAGCTCGGGGCATCCAGCCGCATGTTCGAGTTCGTCTACCGGATGCTCGCCCTCGGCGACGCGGCCATCCCGACCCGTGGCATGGGCGCCATTCCCGAGCAGCTCGCCGGTGGCCTGCCGCCCGGCTGTGTCCGCCTCGGGCAGAAGGTGGCCGAGGTCGGCGACGGCGGGCTCACCCTGGCAGGCGGTGAGCGGCTGGAGGCCAGGGCGGTGGTGGTCGCCACCGACGGCCCGACCGCGGCCGGGCTGCTCGGGGAGCCGAACCCTCCCGGCTCGGTGGCGGCGAGCTGCCTGTACTTCGCGGCCGACCGGGCCCCGATCGACGAGCCGGTGGTCGTCCTGGACGGCGACGGCGACGGCCCCGTCAACCATCTCTGCGTGCCGAGCGCGGTGGCGCCCACCTACGCGCCGGCGAACCTGGCGCTGGTGTCGGCCACGGTGCCCGACCGGCCCGGCCTGCCGAGGGGTGCCGACCTGGAGGCGGCCGTGCTCGGCCAGCTCGCCGACTGGTTCGGCTCGTCGGTGGTCGCGTGGCGGCATCTGGCCACCTACCAGATCCCGCACGCCCTGCCGGCGCAGCCCCCCGGCGCCCTCGACCCGCCGGAGCGCCCGGTCCGGGTCCGGCCCGGCGTGTACGTCTGCGGCGACCACCGCGACAACGCCTCCATCAACGGCGCCATGGCCTCCGGCCGCCGCGCCGCCGACGCCCCTCCTCGAGGACCTGTAGCAGTCCCCGCCGGTCATGGTTGAGGGTCGCGTACTCTGCATGTTCACGGAACGGGACGAGCGCCCGAGGAGACCATGCGGACCATCACCATGAGCCCCAACGGCCGGCTAACCCTGCCGGCGGAGGTGCGGCAACGGCTCGGGCTCGAGGGGGAGGCCGAGTTCGACGTCGAGGTGACCGAGCACGGCAGCGTCACCCTGCGACCGGTGGTCGTGCTCCCACGCGATGACGCCTGGGCGTACACGGCGGAGCACCTCTCGCAGGTCGCGAAGGGGCTCGCCGACATCCGCGAGGGCCGCGTGCGCCGGCTCTCCGACGCTGACCTCGCCGCCTACGACGACTGACGCCCCGGTGTCGGGGCCGTGGGGTAGGCTTCCGGCATGGACCTGAACGCCCAGTCGGGAGACGTGCTGCTGGCGGTCGGCACGATGAAGGGCGTGTGGCTGTTCCACAGCGACCCGGACCGCCGCGCCTGGCGGTCGAGCGGGCCACACTTCCCCGGCCAGGCCGTCTACGCCGTCCGCTTCGACGGCCGCGGCGGGCGGCGCCGGCTGCTCGCCGGGACCGAGGACAGCCACTGGGGCGCGGTGGTGCGCTGCTCCGACGACCTCGGGCGGACCTGGACCGACCCGGCCGAGGGCAACGTGCGCTTCCCGGAGGGCACCGACGCGGCCCTGCGCCGGGTCTGGCAGCTCCAGCCGGCCGGCCCGGACCGCCCGGACACCGTGTTCGCCGGGGTCGAGCCGGCCGCCCTGTTCCGCTCCGACGACCGCGGCGAGACCTTCCAGCTGGTCACCGGCCTCTGGGACCACCCCCACAGGCCCCGCTGGGAGCCCGGTGGCGGCGGCCTCTGCCTGCACACGGTCGTGGTCGACCAGGCCGACCCCGAGCGCATGTGGGTGGCCATCTCCACCGGCGGGGTGTACCGCAGCGACGACGGCGGCCGCACCTGGCAGGCCCGCAACCACGGCGTCCGGGCCGAGTTCCGGCCCGACAAGCACCCCGAGTTCGGGCAGTGCGTGCACAAGATCGCCCCGGCCGGCGGCCGCCCGGAGCGCCTCTACCTCCAGAACCACTGGGGCCTGTACCGCAGCGACGACGCCGCCGAGAGCTGGGTGGACGTCGCCAACGGCGTGCCGAGCGACTTCGGCTTCCCGGTGGTCGCCCACCCGACCGACCCGGACACGGCCTGGGTGATCCCGCTCCAGTCCGACGAGTTCCGCTGCACCCCGGACGCCAAGGCCCGGGTGTTCCGCACGCGCGACGCCGGCGGCTCCTGGGAGCCGCTCGGTGAGGGCCTGCCCCAGCAGGACGCCTTCCTCACCGTGCTCCGCGACGGGTTCGGCGGCGACGGGCTGGCTCCGGCCGGGCTGTACTTCGGCACCCGAACCGGGCAACTGTTCGCCTCCGCCGACGACGGCGAACGCTGGCGGCTGGTGGCCGAGTGGCTACCCCCGGTCGTCTGCGTCAAGGCCGCGGTCGTGCCCTGAGCCCGGCATGCCCACCGTCCACCTGCCGGCCGCCCTCAAGGACTACGCGGCCGGGCGCCGTCGCCTGGACGTGGCCGGCGGCACGGTGGCCGTCGTGCTCACCGCCCTCGGCCAGGCCCACCCGGGCGTCGGCCAGCGGGTCCTCGACGAGCGTGGCGCGCTGCGCCCGCACGTCAACGTGTTCGTCAACGGCGAGAGCATCCGCTACCTGGCCGGGTTGGCGACCCCGGTCGCCGAGCAGGACGAGGTCTGGATCCTGCCCGCCGTCTCCGGCGGAGGCTGAGGCAACCCGGTGACAGGGTCGGCGGCCCGGCCTATCGTGGAGGCTCCAGCTGCCGAGCGGATGGGGAGGACGGCGCGATGCTCGACGGGCTGCTGCTGACGGTGCTGGCAGTGTTCCTGGTCACCGGCCTCCTGCTGCTGCTCGCGGTCTGGCGGGCCGCGCGTTGGCTGCGGCGTAGCCAGAGGCTGCGCCAGCGGGTCCGCACCGCCCAGGCGCTGGTCGCCCCGCCCGGCCCCCGCCGTGAGGTCGCCTGGCTCCGGCGCGAGCTGGCCGCGGCGACCCGGGCCTCGACCGAGGCGGTCGCGCTGGTCAGGACGGCCGGTGGCGTGGTCGGCGACCTGCCCCGGCTCGCCAGGCGCCTCGGGCAGGTCGTGGGCACCCTCGACGCCGAGCTTCGGCTGCTCGCCGGCGAGCCCGACCCCACCGAGCTGGCCAGGGTGCTGCCGGCGGCGCGCGCCAGGGTCGCCGACGCGACCCGGGTCGCCAGGACGATCCGCCGGGCGTCCAGCGCCGCCCTCGGCGCCGAGGCGGCCGCCGGGATCGTCCCCCTCGAGGCCGAGGTCGAGCGTGAGGTCGCCGCCCTCGACGCCGGCATCGACCGCCTGCTCGCCCTGGCCGCCGGCGCCTGAGGTCCGCCCTCACCGCCTTCACACGTTGAAGCGGACGTGGAGGACGTCGCCCTCGCGGACCAGGTAGGACTTCCCCTCGGCACGCAGCAGCCCCTTGCCCTTGGCGGCATCCCAGCCGCCGGCGGCGACCAGCTCGTCGTAGCCGATCACCTCGGCCCTGATGAAGCCGCGCTGCAGGTCGGAGTGGATGCGGCCGGCCGCCTCCGGGGCGGTCGCCCCGCGGCGGACCTCCCAGGCCCTGCTCTCGTCCTCGCCCGTGGTCAGGAACGTCACCAGGTCGAGTAGGCGCCAGGCGGCACCGACCACCTGGTCCAGCCCGCCCCGCTCGACGCCGTACTCGGCCAGCAGGGCGGTCGCCTCGGCGGGGGGCAGCTCGGCCGCCTCGGCCTCCAGGGCGGCGGCAAGGGCCACCGTCGGCAGGCCAAGGGCCGCCTCGGCCGCCGCCGCCCGCTCGGCGGACTCGCCCGCCGCCTCCTCGTCCAGGTTGAGCACGGCGAGCGTCGGCTTCAGGGTCAGGGGCGCGAAGTTGCGCAGCACCCCGAGCTCCTCCGGCTCCCACGAGGCCGCGCGCAGCGGCGTCCCCGCATCCAGCAGGCCGCGGGCACGTGCCAGGGTGGCCGCCTCCTGCGCGGCCCCCTTCACGCCGGCGGTGGCCTTCTTGGCCGCCTTGTCGGCCCCGCCGCCGATCGACTCGAGGTCGGCGACGGTCAGCTCGAGGGTCAGCTCGGCGGCCGCTTCGGCCGGGTCGGGCGCGTCCCCGAAGCCGGCGAGGACCATGGCAAGGGCGTCGGCCTGGCGCAGCGCGCCAAGCCCCTGCGCCGCCAGCCCACCGCCGGGCCCGCCCGCCGACAGCCCGGCCACGTCCACGAAGCGGGCCTGCACGAACACCCGCTTGCGGGAGCGCTCCAGCTCGGCCAGGACGTCGACCCTCGGGTCGGGGACGGGCACGGCTGCCACGCTCGCCTTGCCCGCGGCCCCCCCGGCGGGGGCGCCGACCCGGGTGAGCGCGTTGAACAGGGTGGTCTTGCCGCTCTGCGGCAGGCCAACGATGCCGATGTCCTTCATGACCCCAAGCCTATTCATCTCCTAACCGGCGTGCCGATACAACTGGTATGCAGACGGCGATGACGCGCGCCAACGGCCCCGGTCGGGTCCTGCTGGTGGACGACCACCCGGCGGTCCGCCGGGTGCTGCGCTCGTTGCTGGAGGAGGTCGGCGGCTGGGAGGTGGTCGGCGAGGCGGACTCCGGCGAGGCCGCGTTGTCGCTGGTCGAGCGGCTCACTCCCGACGTGGTGC